>JADMIO011054737.1_pt1 | contig 65988 bp, 63 predicted proteins | sample 8958161 | NCBI WGS metagenome assembly JADMIO01 (sample SAMN16585339, study PRJNA669376) | soil metagenome | isolation source: Crop rotation soil | place: USA: Cullars Rotation, Alabama | collected 2011
CAAAACACGTCACCCCGCCAATGAAGCGAGCCGGTCGCGGCGTCATCATCAACATCTCCTCGCTCGTGGGGCTGATGGGTTCGAATGGCTTGACAGCGTATTCCGCGAGCAAGTGGGCGGTTCGCGGTATGACCCGATCACTGGCTCTCGAGCTGGGCCCCAGCGGTATCCGGGTGTGTTCGATCCATCCGGGGGGCATCAATACCCCGATGAACAACCCGGCGGGCCTGACGAGCGAGGCGCTGCGCAAGCACTATCTGCACATTCCACTGCAGCGCATCGGTGAGCCTGAGGAGGTTGCCAAGCTCACCTTGTTCGTCGCGAGCGACGAGGCCAGTTACCTGACGGGCACGGAAATAGCCGTCGATGGCGGCAATTCCGCCGGCTACTTTCAATATCTGCTTCCCGGCGCGCCCGCCCCGGAGAGCCGGTAGTGTTACAGGTCGAGGGATTTGGAGTGTCGTAGTCAGCAGATGCGCGATTCCGTCCCCACTTCAGCCGGCCCATCGGTCGAGGCCGACGCTCTCAATGCGTGGTTTTGCCGCGAGGTGCTGCCGCTGGAGCCCGCTTTGCTGCGCTTCATTCGCCGCCACTGGCGGAACGCGGCGGATGTTTCGGATCTGCGTCAGGAAATCTACGAACGGGTATTGCGGGCCGCCAGCCGAGAATATCCGGCCCAGGTCCCTCATTACGTGTTCACGATCGCCAGGAACCACATGATCAATCGTGCCCGGCGCGCACGGATCATCCGCTTCGATCTCGTCGCGGACCTGGAGAGCGTGGCCATCGAAGCCGACTTCGCCACACCGGAGCGCCAGCTGTCGGCCCGCGAGGAGCTGCAGAAAGTGCAGACTGGACTGGAACGCTTGCCGCCTCGATGTCGAGAGGTGATCGAGTTGCGCAAGATCGAAGGACTGTCGACCCGCGAAGTCGCCGCACGGCTTCGCGTTGGCATCAATACGGTGGAACAGCAGACGACTCACGGGATGCGTGCCCTGGTGGATTTCATGCTGGGTGGCACCGGGCGGATCAAGCGGCCGGCCGGCAAGCCTCGCCTCGGGCGGGAGCGCGGCGCATGATGAGCCACGAAGAGATCGAGCAGCGGGCGGCCGAGTTCCTCATGCGCCGCGGGGAACCCGACTGGTCCGCGCAGCAGCAGGCCGAACTCGATGCCTGGTTGAGCGCGTCCCTGGCCCACAAGGCCGCCTTCTGGCGCCTGGAGCACGGCTGGGCCGCCATCGATCGGCTCGCGGCCGTGACCTCCCTCAGCCCCGGAGTGCAGGCTTCGCCAGCCTGGGGCCGCTGGCGGAAACCCGCCGCACTCGCGGCCTGTGTGGTGCTGGCCGTGGCCGCCGGCATCTACCGGTCGCTTGATTCAGCACCGGTCCAGGCGCGGTACGAGACTCTGCTCGGAGCCCGTCTGGCAGTACCGTTGCCCGATGGCAGCCAGGCGCAGCTCAACACGGCGAGTACCCTCAGGACCGAGGTCGACGCACGGCATCGCTGGGTCTGGCTCGACCGTGGCGAGGTGTACTTCAGCGTGGCGCACGATGCTTCCAAACCGTTCGTGATTCATGCCGGACCCCGTCGGATCACCGTGCTTGGAACGAAGTTCGCGGTGCGGCGCGAGGCCGACGCGATCACCGTGTCGGTCGTGGAGGGCCGCGTGCGCCTGGACAGCGAGAATCCCACCTCGGCCGCGGGCTCGGTGACCGTGGAGAAGGGCGGCATTGCCGTGGCCGACGCGCGCTCCACCGTGCTTGCCGCGCAGCCTGTCGAAACCATCGAGCGCAGACTCACCTGGCGGCAGGGGGTGCTCAATTTCGATCAGTCCACCCTGGGCGATGTGGCCGCGGAATTCAATCGCTACAACCAGCACAAGTTGATCGTGTCCGATCCGGATGTCGCGGCGATGCGCATCGGAGGGTCCTTCCAGACGACCAACATCGAAGCATTCATCCGCTTGCTGCGCGATGCCTATGGTCTTCGCACGCAGGATACGGGCGATTCGACGATTCTTTCCCGCTGAGCGCCCTGGCCCCGGATCGGCACCCTCCCGGGCCGGCTAACGGCGGATGAGCCGGTCGGGTCACCAGGACCGGTCTCTTTCCCGCTGCGACACTCCACGTTCGATTCTGACCGCGTCGAAGATCGAACTGCCCCCCCGAGAAGCTGATTTTCAAGCCAGCCGATCGCAGCAACGTGGGAGGTGCGGATGCTGGCCGTATCAGTCGAGCCTGCTCCCATCTTCTGTTAAAATCCGCGCGCCCACTTTGACCAGCAGAGGTTTGCCTTTAATGCTCACGACCAGCTCCGGCATCCGCGGTCTCAAGCGACCCTTCGCGCTCATCCTCACCATGCTGTTCGCGGCAACCCTGGTCGGCACGGCCAGTGCCGAGTCCCGGGAGGAGACCCGTCTGGCGACGGCTGCTCAAGTGCTCAGGGAACTGCAGGAGAGTCCCGATCAGGGCGTGCCCACCTGGCTGCTCGAGCGTGCGTACGCGGTTGCCGTCGTCCCCGGCGTCATCAAGGGCGCATTTATCTGGGGTGGGCGACGCGGCAAAGGAGTGCTCACCGTCCGCCAGGACGATGGATCCTGGAGTGATCCCGTATTCGTCAATCTCACCGGCGGAAGCTTCGGATTTCAGGTGGGCGTGCAATCTACGGACATCCTGCTCGTATTCACCTCCAAGGCCGGTGTGGAGGGTATCGTCGGGGGCAAGGTTACCCTGGGTGCCGACGCTTCGGTGGCTGCAGGTCCGGTAGGCCGGCAGACGGGCGCGGCGACCGACATCGGGTTGAATGCCCAGGTATATTCGTATTCCCGCAACAGTGGAGTGTTCCTCGGCGTGGCACTCGATGGCTCCGCCATTACCATCGATCGAAGCTCGAATAGCGCTTTCTACGGCAGCCCCGGCGTCACGGCCAGCGATATCATGGCCGGCAAAGTTACGAGCGTTCCGCCCGCCGCGCAGCAGTTCGTGGCCACCGTAGCCAAGGCATCCAATGCTTACGCGCCCAACCCCGCCTCGAACGGCGCACCCGTGACGACGTCCGGGTCCCCGCCCACGGCCAGTGCGGCTCCCAAGCAGGCGAACGAGGGAGCGCTGACGACGTATCCGATGGAAGACGCTCACCCGGGGACTGAACCGCCGCAGTGACCGTGCGCCGAGCTCAATTGGTGGCGACGGCGATATCGTTCATTTTTCGGGTCTCGCCGCGCGCGGCATAGAAGTGTTCCAGGCGCTGGTACGCCTGACGGGTGTCTTCGTCATCCTTGCCCCGCTGCGCGAGTAGGATTCGATAGCTCTCGGTGAGATAGCGCTCGGCTTCCTGCGGTTTGCCGAGTTCAGCCTTGGCTTCGCCGAGCAGACTTTGCGATCGTGCCGCCAGCCATGCCGGTGCATTGGTGCGCCGCCATCGATCGGTTGCAGCAGTGAGCGTCGCTTCTGCGTCCGTTACCCGCCGCGACAGGAGGAGAATCTCTCCGAGATGATGCTCGGCGGAAGCGACGTATTGGTGATCGGGAGGGAGCGATTTTTCGAAAATGGCGAGTGCCGTACGTACCTCGCTTTCCGCCTCGCCGAGTTTCTTCCGCTTAGTCAAAACCTCGCCGAGTGCGACATGGAAGTAACCTGCCATGTAGTGCTTCTGGCCCACCGACTGTTCCATCGTGGCCAATGCTTCGCGCTCCAGAGTCTCCGCGTCGGCAAGATGGCCCTGGGAGGTCTTGACGATGGCCAGCGCATCCTGAATGGCTGCAGTAACGGTATTACCGCCCGAGTAAAGCAGCTTCGCGGCGCGCATGTTGCGCTCCAGGATGGTGCCCGCCTCGTCGATCTTCTTCTCCCGCAGAAGTACGTCGCCCAGCATTTTCTCCGAGACGATGCGGTCGGGATGCAGTTCCGGCAGCGTCATTTCAAAAATGGAGACCGCCTCACGCGCTGTCCGTTCCGCTGCAACGTTTTCATTTTTCCACATCAAGAGGTTCGTCAAATTATTCAGGATCGCGCCGACTTCCGCATTGCGGGGTCCACGAAGATCTCTCATCAGGACCAGCCCGGCCTCCAGATGAGATTGCGCCTTGTCCAATTCCCCCCAGGCCAGCTCCATGCGGCCGAATTCCGCCAGGAGCTCGGCGTATTCCGGGGTGCGTTCGTTGCCGCGCGTCTTGAGGATTTGCAGGGCTTCGGCGAAAGCTTGTTTCGATTTCTCGAAATTCCCTTGTTCACGCAGCGCCATGGCCAGATCGACGAGGGTGAGCGCAAGCTTGGGTGTCGTAGCATCCGCCGTGCTGCGCTTGATCCGCACGGCGTCTTCCAAATACGCCACCGCCCGATCTATTTGTCCTTGGCGCCTGTAGGCGCGGCCGATGGTTTCAAGGAGCCGGGCGCGGACCTCAGGTTGCTGATTGAGATCTCCTTGTATTCTCTGGGCCGCCTGGTCCAGCAATTCACGTGCCGTAATCTCCCGGCCCTGAGTGGTGAAGGGGTCAGCCGCCGCGAACACGTCCAGCAGAAAGGTTGACACCGTTTCCGCCCGCTGCCCCTCGCGGGTTGCATTGTCTCTCTCGGCGGCAATCCGCCTGGCCTGCAGCGAAGTCATGATGGCGGAGGCGCTCAGCAGTGCGACGAATGTCGCCGTGGCCACTACGCCGAAGGCGTGCCTGCGAGTGAAGCGGCGAGCGTAGTAGACCCAGTTGCCCTGGCGCGCGACGACCGGCTCTTTGGCCAGGTACCGGCGGATATCGGCGGCAAGCTGGTCCGCGGAGCCGTAGCGCTGTTCGGGCTCTTTTCGCAACGCGCGCAGTACGATCGAGTCGAGATCGCCGCTCAACCGTCTTTGCAGGCGCTCCGCAGTCGTGCTTCGCGCCTCGGCCAGCGCCTTGGCGTCCGGCCTGCTTGAACCTTCCGTCCCCTCCAGGGCGCGCCGGGCAGCCTGGCTTGGCTTGGGAGGGTCGGTGATGCAGATCGACCGTTCCAACTCCAGTTGGCTGGCGTCGGAAACCGTGTACGGCGGCAGACCCGTCAGCAGCTCATACAGGACGATGCCCAGCGCGTACACGTCGCTGGCGGTCGTCACCGGCCGGCCGAGAATCTGCTCGGGACTCGCGTATTCCGGCGTCAGCAGCCGGTCGTTCATGCGGGTCAGGGCTAGCATCGCCACGGCTTCGCGGTTATCGAGCAGTTTGGCGATACCGAAATCGAGCAGCTTGGGCGTGCCCTCGGCCGTCACCAGGATGTTGGCCGGCTTGAGGTCGCGATGGACGATCAGGTTCTGGTGGGCGTATTGGACGGCCCCGCACACCTTTAAGAAGAGTTCCAGCCGGTCTTCGACCGAGAGCCGCTGGCGATTCGAGTACTTGTCTATGGATTCGCCATGGACGTACTCCATTACCAGGTAGGGCGAACCCTCGGCCGTCTCGCCCGCATCGACCAGCCGGGCGATGTTCGGGTGGTTGAGGCTGGCGAGAATCTGCCGTTCCGCCTTGAAGCGCAGCCCGAGGTCGGGGTGAAGGGCCGCACTTTCGACGATCTTGACGGCGACCTGCGCCGAGTACTGCCGGTCGGCACGTTCCGCCAGGTAAACGGTGCCCGCGCCGCCATGCCCCAGCACTGAAGTCAGCTTGTATGCACCGACGATGGTCCCGACCAAGGCCTGCCGTCTCTGGCGAGACGTTTCGCTAATGGCCGTACCCAATGCGTTGGTCAAGGGGCTGGCTTCGTTCGAATCGCTGGCCAGCAGGGCGAGCAGTTCTGCCCGCAGGGTCGCGTCGTCCCCGCAGTTCACCTCGACGAACGCCGCCTGATCTGCGAGCGGTAGATCCACCGCCCGCGCGAACAGCTCCTGGAGTTTGGACCAGCGGTTCGCGGTGGGACTGGCCACCTCGCCCAGGCTGTTGTCCACGGGATCCGTCATGTCACGAGTGCCGGACCCGAATCTGACTGAGGATCCACGCCTTGGCCAGCCGGATGTCGCGGTGAACGGTGGCTTCCGATATCCCCAGGGTCTCCGCCGTCTCCATATAAGTCATCCCCCCGAAATAATGGAGCTCGACGATCTGTGCCAGCCGGGGGTCCCGGGCGGCCAACTTTTCCAGAGCCTGGTCGATTTCGATGACGTCGACCTCCTCGGAGGTGGTCGGCATCTCGTCCATGACCTCCGAGGCGTCGATCAGGCCTTCTATGTTGGTCCCGCCCCCCCGCTTGCTTCGGCGCTTGGCCTTCGCGTAGTCGACCAATATGCGGCGCATCAGCCGTGCGGCCACGGCGAAAAAATGCACCCGGTCCTGCCAGGGCACGTTCATGCCGACCAGCTTGAGGAAGGCCTCGTTGACGACGGCCGTCGCCTGCAGGGTATGTCCCGGTCGCTCGCGCTTCATGTAGCGCCGGGCCAGCTGCCGCAACTCGTCGTATACGAGGGGGGTCAGCCGCTGCAGCGCATCGGCGTCCCCTGAACGCCACTCCGACAGTAGACGGGTGACCGCTTGGCCTTGCAAGGGTCCGTGGTCGGTTTTGGGTGTCTCGAAATCCATGTCTCCGGCCTGTCCTTGCAGGCTTGGTGCACCGCATCAGCGGATGGCGCCAGAACTATAAAGCATGCCTCGGCCAATGGCTGTGACCGGCTCGCTGCGGCGGGTTACAGGCACTTCCCGAACGCCAAGTATGCCATTCCCTGAGCCCGATCTTCAGATATTCCCTGAAAACGACAAGTTTTGAGCTTGGCTCTCGTGTTTTCGCCATTGCTGCCGAAAACGGCGTGAAGGCATCCCTTGACTTATGTCGCTTAAACGTCTGAACCGAGCAAATTTCGGTCTGCATCTCAAACTGGCGATTTTCATCTTTTGGAGGGGTTCTCAATGCGTAAGTTCGTATCTCTTTCCCTGGCAGTCAGCTCGCTGCTCCTGGGCTCACAGATGGTCAGAGCCGATTCGACCATCGTGCCGCTGCCCCGGGCCGAAGCCGCTTCGGTGCTCGCCGACTCGACGATCGTCCCGCTGCCACGGGTAGAAGCCGCCTCGGTGCTGGCCGACTCGACCATCGTTCCGCTCCCCCGCGTTGAGGCCGCCTCGGTGCTGGCCGACTCGACGATCGTTCCGCTGCCCCGCGTTGAGGCCGCCTCGGTACTGGCCGACTCGACGATCGTTCCGCTCCCCCGTGTTGAGGCCGCCTCGGTACTGGCTGATTCGACCATCGTTCCGCTGCCCCGCCTCGAGGCCGCCTCGGTACTGGCCGATTCGACCATCGTTCCGCTCCCTCGCGCAGAGGCTGCCGCGGTACTGGCCGACTCGACCATCGTTCCGCTCCCGCGAGCGAATGCCTCTTTTATGAGCGCTTAACCGACCACCCTCTTATCTGAGATTCATCTAAATAGTATGAACAAGAGTGCTCTACTCACCGTGGTTGTATTGCTGCTTGGCGCTGGAAGCACAGGACGATCCAATGCTGATCTGCCAATCTTCAGAGGCCAGAGCGATCTGAAAAACGAGTTTGGGATCGAGGCAAGCCTCGTCAACTCGGCTATGAACTCGAGGGAGAACGGCGTTGCAGGTCCGGCCACGAGGATCCTCAGAGATCCGGCCGCGTACCAGGTCATGCTGCCGCCTCCCATCTGAGTCACCCTGTTGGGGGCCGGCGTTCAACCGCCGGCCTCCTCAGGCCATTACAAGGCCAGACGGCCTCTGCGGGGACTCGGCGCCAGCCCGGAAGGCGGCCGGGACGCCCTTCCTCGCGTCCGGAAACCTAGACAAGTCGCCGCCCTCCGCGGTGCGTCACTTTGTTGCACCCCGCCGACAACCGGCCGAATTGTGCCTCAGGTCACAGGCGCTGAGCGGCCGCACTCGAGCCGATGCCACTTCCTTCGTTGACATATTTGCGGGGCCTCGGGCACCCTAGCCGGCGTTGTTAAAGGCAAACTCATTGAAAGATGAGGACGCAAAGCCACCGGTCTACGGGAAGAACCTAAGACAGCGGGGTTGCCGCCGGCCCTCGCTCCCGAGGCCTTCGGGCGCTCCCATTGTCCGGTAGACGACTTTGCCGCCTCGCGGCAGGCGCCTCTCTTTCGGGATAAAAGATGAACTCGAACTGGCTCATGGCGCTGGCCCTCGTCTGCCTCATCACCGTCCCCGGCGCATGGGGTGATAGCGCTGCTCCTGCCGTGGCGGAGGGCAGGGAGATTCCCGACTTCGCGCTGCGGACCCTGGCCGGAGAGACCCGGCGGATTTCGGAGTACCGGGGCGAGGTGGTGCTGGTGAATTTCTGGGCGACCTGGTGCAGTGCCTGCCGGCAGCAGTTCACGGCGCTGGAGGACCTGCACGAGAAGTACCACGGGTCCGGTTTGACCCTGTTGAGCGTCAATATCGACGACGACGCAAAAGCCGCCGCGGAAATGGTGAAGCGCCTGAAGCTCTCGTTTCCCGTGCTGATGGACGCTCGCAAGGACGTGGCCAAGCTCTACGAGCTCGAGAACCTGCCCTTCACGGTCCTCGTCGATCGCGAGGGGACGGTGCGGGCCTTGTACTCCGGGTACAAGCTGGGGGACGAGCGGGCCTACCTGCAGCAGGTCCGCACTCTGCTCAAAGAATGAGCCGGGATGCGGCGAGCATGTTTCGGACAAAGTAGCTTCTGAAAGGTATGGCAATGAGCATGAACGAAAGAACGGGAGCGTTGCTGGCGGTGTTGCTGGGAACCCTGTGCCTGCTCGCCTCGGCCTGGGCCGAACCTGCCAAGCCCCCGGGCTCGGTCGCGGCGGGGGCCCCGGACAGTGCTGGCGGCAGAGTGGCGGCCGGCGGGGACGGGGAGAGCGCCCCGGGCCCCGACGCCAAGACGCTCGATCAGGATGTGCAAGGACTGAAGAAAGACGTGCTTGATCTCAACCGGGATCTGTTCGTGCTCGAAGAGGAGCTGCTATTTCCGGCCAATACTCAGGTGGCGGTGTTCTTGTCCATGGACGTGGGAGCGTTCTTCGGGCTGGACGCCGTCACGCTCAAGCTCGACAACAAGGACGTCACCCATTACCTGTATACGGAGCGTGAGGCCGAAGCACTGCTTAAGGGAGGCGTGCAGCGCCTCTACCTGGGGAATCTCAAGGTAGGCAACCATGAGCTGGTGGCTCTGTTCACCGGCAAGGGGCCGCACGAGCGGGACTACCGCAGGGGCGCGAGCCTGAATTTCAGCAAGGGTGTGGGCGCCAAGTACATCGAGCTCAAAATCAGCGATCGGGCCGTGCGGGAGCAGCCGGAATTCGAAGTCAAAGAATGGGAATAGGACTGATGAGCCGTGGCGTCGTCAGCGGCATGCGCCTTGCCGCGGCAGTGTGGGCGGCCGCGCTCGCACCACTGTGCCTGGCACAGCCGGCCGGGCCTGCGCCCGAGGCCTCGGCCGGCGTCTTTGCCGTTCCGGCCGTCATTCAGGATCTGCACTATGGCGACGTCTTGTTCTACTTTTATCAGGACGACTATTTCCAGGCGCTCACCCGCCTGAGCGCGGCTCAGCAGCAGGGGCGCGTGGAGCATCACCGGATCGAAGCAGAGCTCCTCAAGGGCGGCTTGTATCTATCGCTGGGCCAACACACGGAGGCCGGCCGCATTTTTCGTGCGCTGCTCAATCAGAACGTCTCCCGGCAGGTCCGCAATCGGGCCTGGTTCTTCCTGGCGAAAATCTGGTACCAGCGAAATTATCTGGCCGACGCCGAAAGCGCGCTGAAGTCCATTGACGGGCCTTTGCCGGGAGAGATGGAGAGCGAGCGAAAGCTGCTGCTCGCCCAGGTGCTGATGTACCAGGATCGGTACGACGAGGCCATCTCCGTGCTGCAGCAGGTGCATAGCAACGACGCCTGGACGGCCTACGCCCGTTACAACCTCGGAGTGGCCCTGGTTAGGCAGAACCGCCTGGCGGAGGGTGGCGCGCTGCTCGACGAACTGGGCCGTAAGCCTCCGGAGGAGCTGCTGTCCGATGAGTCGCGATCCGGCTTGGGCGGCTGGTTCAGCTTTCCCGGCGACACGGACAATGCAGTCAAAGACGATCCGGAAATCCTCGCGCTGAAAGACCGGGCGAACCTCGCGCTGGCGTTCGCCTGGCTCAAAGAGGGCCGGGCGGCCGAGGCCAAGCCCGTTCTCGAGCGGATCAGGCTCGAAGGACCGTACTCGAGCAAGGCCCTGCTGGCGGCAGGCTGGGCCGATTCCGCACAGAAGAGTTTCAAGACGGCGCTCGTGCCCTGGCTGGAGCTGCGGCAGCGCAAGCTGCTCGATCCAGCCGTACAGGAATCCTATCTCGCCATTCCGTACGCCTATGCCGAACTGGGTGCCAAGCAGCAGGCCGCCCGCGAATACCAGGCGGCCCTGGACGCGTTCAAGAGCGAATCGCAGCGCATTGACGAATCGATCAACGCGATCCGCGGCGGCGATCTCGCCGCGGCCATTCTCGAGCAGCAGCCCCAGGACGGGTCGGGACGCTCGTTGTCGGCCGACGCGGGTTGGTACTGGCAGCTGAAGAATCTTCCCGATGCGCCCGAAACCCGCTACTTGTACCACCTCATGGCCACGCACGAATTTCAGGAAGGCTTGCGCAACTACCGTGACTTGCGGCTCATGCGCCGCAATCTCACGAGCTGGTCGCAAAGCGTCGAGGCGTTCCAGGACATGATCGCGGCGCGGCGCCAGGCGTTCGCAGAACGGATTCCGCAGCTCGAAACCATGCTTGATAAAGTCGACCTGCCGGCGATGGAAGCGCGGCACTCGCAGCTGCAAGCCCAGCTGGCCGCGGTAGAACGCGACAACGACGTCGTGGCGCTCGCGACACCCAAGGAGGCGGAGCGCTGGCGCGAGGTGCAGCATATGAATGAAGTGCTGCAGCGGGCCGACCCTGACGATCCCGCGGTGCAGGACATGCGGGCCAAGGTCCGCCTCATCCGCGGAGTCCTCTACTGGGACTTGAATGCGAACTACAAGGCGCGCTTGTGGCGAGAGCACAAGCAGATGCGGGAGCTGGAGCTGGCCGTCGGAGATGCGCGACGCCACTGGACACTCGTGGAGCGCGCGCGGCGGGAAGCCCCGAACCGGACGGAACAGTTCGCGGGACGGGTGGCGGAGCTCGAGCCCAGGATGACGGATCTCGATCGCAAGCTCGCTGCCGCCGGCGAGGCGCAGAACCGTCATTTGGCTGAGATCGCCGTAAAGGAATTGCAGGCGCAAAAGGAGCGGCTCGCCGCCTACGCGCTGCAGGCTCAGTTCGCGCTCGCCACGATCTACGACGAGGCGTCGGATGCGGGAGCGGCACGGTGAAGGCAGGAAGCCTCGCCCTCCTTCTCCTGGCGCTGCCGTTGACGGCGGTGCCGGCGGAGCGCAAGTCCAAGCCTACCGGCACGCTGCAGGATCTGCACGGCCGAGAAGTGGCGGTCGAACCCGACAGCGGGGTTGCTCCGCAGTCCGAGCAGGCCATCCAGGAATACCGCAAGTTCCTCGAACTCGACAAAGGTGATCCCCGGCTTCGGGCCGAAGCCATGCGCCGGCTCGGGGATCTGCAACTGGAGGCGGATGATGCTGCCAAGGCCGGGGAGCAGGTCACCATGACCTCGGCCCAGCTCGAGGATTCCATCCGGCTGTACGAGTCGCTCCTCCAGGCCTATCCTGATTTCCAACGCAATGACGCCGTCATGTACCAGCTGGCGCGCGCCTACGAAGCCGACGGGCAGGGCGAGAAGGCTCTGGCCGTGCTCGACCGGCTGGTGGCGCGCTATCCCGGCAGTGCCCGAATCGCGGAAGCCCAGTTCCGGCGGGGCGAGATCCTGTTCAGCGCGGGCAAGTACGTCGATGCCGAGCGCGCCTACCAGCAGGTCCTGCAGCGCGGGGAGGCTACGGGTTTCCATGAACAGAGCCTTTACAAGTACGGCTGGTCGCTCTTCAAGCAAGGACGCGCGGAGGAGAGCGCAGAACCCTTTCTCGCGGTGCTCGACCGCACCCTGCTGGCGGGAGGGAAGCTCCGGCAGCGGGACAGCCTGTCGCGCCCGGAACGCGAGCTGTCCGATGATGCTTTCCGGGTGCTGGCCATCATCTGCTCCGACGGGGAAGGTCCGACGACGCTGAACGCACTCCTGGATCGGCACGGCGAGCCGCCGTACGCCCATCTGCTCTACGAATCCCTCGGCAACCTCTACATGGAAAAGGAGCGCTATCAGGACGCGGCCCAGGCTTTCGATGCATTCGCGAGCCGGCATCCAGACGATCGTTTCGCTCCCTCGCTGCAGGTCCGTTCCATCGAGGCCTATCAGAAGGGTGGCTTCGCCTCGCTGGTTCTCGAGGGCAAACGGGCGTTCGTGGAGAGGTACGCTTTCGGCGCGCCCTTCTGGCGCGGTCGCAACGTGCCGGACGCTCCCGAAGTGGCTGCCCTGCTGCAGAGTAATCTCAGAGATCTCGCGCAGTATCATCACGCCCAGGCTCAGAAGCAAAAAAAGCCGGAGGATTTCGCGGCGGCGGCGCGCTGGTATGGCCAGCTGCTCGATTCATTTCCGCAGGATCCGCAGGCGCCCGCCACCCGCTATTCACTGGCCGAGCTGCTGTTCGAGGGCGGACGCTATGGCGAGGCGGCGCATGAATACGAACGTACCGCCTATGACTATCCCTCCCACGCGCTATCGGCGCAGGCCGGGTACGCGGCCTTGATCGCCTATGAAAAACACGAGACTTCGCTCAGCGGGGAGGCGCGCGAGGCGTGGCATCGAAAGGGCATCGAAAGCCAGCTGACGTTCGCGCGCACTTTCCCGCAGCATGCCGAAGCGGCGGCCGTGCTCGTGAAAGCCGACGAGTCGCTGTTCGCCCTCAACGAGTTCGACCGCACCATCGATATCTCCCGGCAGATACTCGAGCGGCAGCCGCCCGTGGACGCAAAGCGCCAGCGGATCGCCACCACTCTCATGGCCCATTCCTTGTTCGAGCAGGGCCGTTATCCGGAAGCCGAGCAGGCCTATCTGCAGGTGCAAGCGCTGCTCGCGCCCGATGATTCCGAGCGCGGCGCCATCAGCGACCGTCTCGCCGCGGCCGTCTATCGCCAGGGCGAGGCCAAGCAGAAGATGGGCGATGAGCAGGGCGCGGTCGAGGATTTTCTGCGCGTCAGTGCGCTTGCGCCAACCGCGAAGGCGAGCGCGAACGCGGAATATGACGCCGCGGCCATTCTGTTGAACGAGCACGACTGGCCGCGCGCCGCGGCCGTGCTGGAAAAATTCCGCCTCGCACATCCCGAGCACGAGCTGCAGCCCGAGGTGACCCGCAAGCTCGCAGTCGCCTACCAGGAATCAGGACGCAACGCAGAGGCGGCCGTAGAATTGGAGCGGATCGCTGCGCGCAAGGAAGAGTCCACGGAAGTTCGCCGCAACGCCTTGTGGGCGGCGGCGGAGTCCTACGGCAAGGCGGGCGATGAGCGGCATGCATTGCAGACGTATGCAGCCTACGTGGATGCCTACCCACAGCCGCTGGATGCCGCCATGGACGCGCGGCAGAAACTTGCCGATGCGGCCGAAGCCGCTCACGACGTCGCGACTCGCGATCGCTGGCTGGAAAAGATCATCGCCGCCGACAAGGCGGCGGGGACGGGCCGCACCGATCGCAGCCGATATCTGGCCGCCAAGGCGACGGTGCTCATGGCAGAGCCGGTCATGGCGGCCTTCACGGCTATTAAATTGGTGACGCCGCTGGAGAAATCCCTCAAGACCAAGCGTGCCGCCATGGAAAAGGTGTTGAGCGCCTACGGCAAGGCGCTCGATTACGGCGTGGCAGAGGTGGCTACGCAGGCGACGTACGGGATGGCGGAGACGTATCGTCAGCTCGCGGCGGATCTGATGGCCTCGGAGCGGCCTAAAAAACTGGATGCGGATGCGCTCGAGCAGTATGGCGTGCTGCTCGAGGAGCAGGCTTTCCCTTTCGAGGAAAAAGCGATTGCGCTGCACGAGACCAACGTCAAGCACACCACCGAAAGCATCTACGATCCGTGGGTGCAGCGCAGCTTCGAAGCGCTCGCCAGGCTCAAACCCGCGCGCTATGCCAAGAGTGAAATCGACACCGAGAATCTGCCCCGCACCGAGCAGGAGTTGCGCGCCCTCGCCGCGGGGCCGCCAGGCAGCGCGGCAGCCTACGATCAGTTGGGGATTCTGTACCGCAAGTCGGGGCGCTTCGAGGACGCCCAGGCCGCCTACGAGCAGGCCATCGCGACGGCTCCCGACTATGCACCCGCCCATCTCAACCTGGGCGTGCTCCACGATCTGTATCTGCAGCAGCCCGATCCGGCTCTGCAGCAGTACGTCCTGTATCAGAAGCTGGCCGCGGCGCCTCTGCCCCAGGTGCAGCAGTGGATCGCGGAGGTCAAGACGCGGGCTTCCAAAGCCGCGATCGAGACGGCCGCCCCGGACTCTTCACAGCCGGCCGCTGATTCGGCAACATCGGCGCAGGCTCCGCCTTCACCGTCCACATCCCCCGAGTCAGGCCAGCCATGAACACCCCTCGCCTCCGTGAGACATTGCTTGCCTGGAGAGCGGCCCTGCTGTCGGTTTCGCTGGTGTGGGGGGCGGCCGGTGCACAATCGCCGGGTCCTGCGCAGGATCACCCGGAGCCGGCACCGCCGTCTGCTGCCGCAGCGACGCCGCCGGCAGACAAGGCCGCTAGGGACAGCCGCAAGGAGGATACTGCGGCCCGTGGTCAGAGCAAGTCCGCAGCCAAGCGTCCTGACCGCCTGGAGCTCGAAAAAACCGTCGTCACCGGGAACCGCGAACTGCCCAAGGTGCTGTACATAGTGCCCTGGAAAAAAGCCAACCTGGGCGATCTGCCGGGACAGCCGTTCAACAGTCTTCTGGACGAAGCACTGACGCCGGTGGATCGGGACGTGTTCCGGCGGGAGCTGCACTATTACGATGCGCTGGAAAGCGCATCGGGTCAGGTTGAGAAGTGAATCGCAGTGTGATGCAGTCGACTTCAGCACACTGCCGGCCAATGAAGATCGCCCCAAACCCGTGATTCGATTTCAAAGTTTCGGAGTGTCTGCATCATGGAATCTACAAACGTCATCGTGAGATTTTTCCAGGGCGGCGGGGAATTCATGATCCCCATCGCGCTGGTACTGGCCGTCGGGCTGGCCATCGCACTTGAGCGATGGATCTATCTCACCCTCGTCGCGCAACGCAATCGGCGAGTCTGGAGCGAGGTGGTGCCACTGGTACAGAGCGGCAACTTCAATCAAGTGGCGAGCGTGACTCAGGGCTCCGAGTCGGCCATCGGCCAGATTCTCGGCTATGGCCTGGCACGCCTGCACGGTGCCCGCCGGCGCGATGACATCGAGAAGGCCATGGAGGAGAGCCTGATGGAAGTCCTGCCGCGGCTGGAGAAGCGCACGCATTATCTTGCCACCTTCGCCAACATGGCCACGCTGCTCGGACTGCTGGGCACCGTGATCGGCCTGATCAACGCCTTCGCCGCCGTCGCCACCGTGAATCCTGCGGAGAAGGCGAACCTGCTTTCGGCCAGCATTTCCGTCGCCATGAACTGCACGGCCTTCGGCCTGATGACGGCCGTACCCCTGCTGCTGCTGCATGCCGTACTGCAGACCAAGACCACGCAGCTCATCGACAGCCTGGAGATGGCGTCCGTGAAGTTCCTCAATGCCGTGACTGAACGGCGCACCGAGGCCGCGGCGGCGGCCTGAGCGCGCATCCGCAGCTCACCCGCCGCCGAATTTACGGCAAATCGCCACGACGCCCCTGCGACTGCTCTGAGAAAACCATTCGATGCGCAAGTCCTACCAGGTGAAGCGAGTCATGCGCCGGGAACGCAAACCGGCCGAGCTGCTGCTCGTTCCCATGATCGACATCTTCACCGTGCTCGTGACTTTCCTGCTCATGACGGCCGTGTTTTCCAAGACCGTCATTCTCGAGCTCAACCTGCCGCTCGGGCAGGCCGAATTCAAGGAGCCGCCGCCGGGACTCGAGTTGGAGGTGCTGGTGCGGCATGACAAGGTCGAGGTGGCCGACCGCAACACGGGCCCGCTCGCAGACTTCCCGCTCAAGGACGGCGGATATGACTACGCCGGCATTTCCGAGTACCTGCAGCGCGTGAAGGCCAAGTATCCGGACAAGCTCGATGCAACGGTGCTGCTGGAGCACGATACTTCGTACGACACTCTCGTGCAGGTGATGGACACGGTGAGGACGTTCGAAGCCAAGCAGGGGGCGGCGACCGTTTACGCCGAACTCTTCCCCCAGATCTCGATCGGAGACGTGCCGCAATGAATCTGTCGAACCGGGCCAAGCGCATGTTGCGGCGGCACGTTCGGCACCGCGCCGACGCCGAACTCAACCTCATTCCGATGATCGACATCCTTAGCGTGATGGTGTCGTTCCTGCTCGTATATTCGACCGAGGTGGAAACGGTCCAGAACACCAAGGCCATCGAGATCCCGCAATCCGTCGCGGAGCAGCGGCCGCGCGAATCCGTGGTGGTCATGATCACCAAGGACCAGCTGCTCCTGCAAGGCGAGCCCATCGCCAGCGTGGCCGATATCGCCGCTCTGCAGACGACGCTTATCGAGCCGCTGCAGGCGGCTCTGCAGCGGCCGCGCTTGATCGGCCCCGAGGTTTCCCAGGAGGCCATCGCCGATCGCGAGATCACCGTCATGGGTGACAAGAGCCTGCCTTACGATGTGCTCAAGAAGGTGATGGCGACGTGCACGGCTGCCAACTACGGCAAGATTTCGCTCGCGGTGCTGCAGAAGGAAAAAGCCGTGCAGCCCGGTACGTTGCGTCCGGTGTAGCGCCGTCATGGTGAGCGCCATCGTGAATCCCTTCTACCGCCTCTACGAGCTGCCGTGGACGACGGTGGCCGAGGACGATCATCGTTTCCGCAAGTTGCTGGCCGCGGCCCTGGCGCTGGTCATCGCCTGCGCCGTGGTGATTCATTTCGTCAAGGTGCCGAACGTGCACCGCGAGGCTGCCGAGGAGGTTCCACCGCGCCTGGCGCAGCTGATGATTGAAACCAAGCAGAAGCCGCCCCCGCCGCCGCCCAAGCTGGAACAGCCCAAGCCCCAACCCAAGCCCGTCGTCAGACCGGTGAAGCCCGAGCCGAGGCCGGTGGATCGAACCGCCGAGGCGCGGGCCAAGGCGGAGAAATCCGGGTTGCTGAAGTTTCAGGACGAACTCGCGGATCTGCGCGAGAACGCCGCCGTCGCCAAGGCCGAGCAGATGAAGAATCTCACCGGCAAAGTCGGCGAGACCACCCATGCCGAGCGCTCGCTCATCACGTCCAACGTGGGCAGCAACAGCGGCGGCATCAACACGGCCAACCTGAGCCGCGGCTACGGTGCGGGCGGCGGTGCGCTCAGCGGGCACGATACCACCCAAGTGGTGACCTCCTTCGGCGGCAGCCCCAATGGCAAGGACGGCGTCAAGCGCAGTTCATCCAGCACCAAACCGGCGCGCAGCCGCGAGGAAATCGAGCTGGTGTTCGACCGCAACAAAGGGGCCATCTACGCGCTCTATAGCCGCGCGCTGCGCGATCAGCCGGGACTGCAGGGCAAGCTCGTGCTGCAGCTGACCATCACTCCCGGCGGCGAGGTGAGTGCCTGCTCGGTCATTTCCAGTGAACTGCACGATCAGGAGCTGGAGCGCAAGCTGGTGGCACGGGTGAAGCTGTTCAAGTTCGAAGCGAAGGACGTCGAGACGATCACGACCACCAAGCCCATAGATTTTTTCCCCGCCTAGACGCTTCCGGCCAGAACGGCCGACATCGCCGCCCTGCGACCATGCTGCAGCACCCGGCCGAGCGCAGTCGCCGGTGCCGGCTCACCATCCTGTTCTGCCAACGCCTCGATGAAGGGCTGTGACAGCTCCCAGTGCGCGGCGATGAGCCGGGTGGTGAGGCTCCCGTGGCACTGGATGATGTGCGCGAACACTTCCGGGCGCGGCAGCACGCCCGGATGAAGCTGGTACTTGTCCAGCGTCAGTCGAAACAGTACCAGCGGCCCGAGGGCGCTCAGCAGGCCGAGCAGATGAGCACTGAATCGGTCGCAACTGCCGGTCTTGCCGGCCTGGCGTGCGGCGGCATTGCCGGCGAGCAATGCGTAATTCCAGATGATTGCCGAGAAGTTCTCGAAATGGCCCTTGCGGCCATGGAATACGGGCTGCAGGAGCGAGCTGGCCACCACTGATTTCAGTCCCTGCGTTCCCAGCACCACGATGGCACGCTCTATGTTCTCTAGCGGTGCAGAACTGGTGCGGTAATAAGAGCTGTTGGCGAGCTTGAGCACGTCGCCGGCGAGCACCGGATCCTGCAGCACGATGCTCGCCAGTTTCTGGCGAGAGGTATCGTCATCGTGCATGGCGCGCATCAGCTGGGGAATCAGCAGCGGCCGCCGGGGAAAATACTCCTGCTGTTGGATGGCATCGCGAATGGCCGCAACCGTAGCCTGTACGACGGCCTGATGCTCGCCGAGGATTTGCAGATCGAAGCGCGCCGCGCCGAAGGCGTGGCGGAAGAACTCCGTCTCGAGATTCACGGCCTCACGCCTGCGCGCTTCATCGCCGGCTGCCGGCGACACAGCCGGGGGCATCGCCGCAAGCGGCCGATGGGACTCGCCTGAGCTCCTGCGCAACATGAATCGTTGCAGGAAATAGATGGCTCCCAGCAGCACCATCAGGGTGCCCGCGCCGATCAGCACGGCGAACAACAAGTCCTCGGTCATGCCGCCATTTTAGACAGTCCGCCATGATTTGCCCGAATTGTTCGGCAGTTCGCCCGTACTGCATCCCGGTCCCGACATGCCCCCGCATTTGAATATCAGCACGGGTCAATCCGACCTTTGGCGGGAGAGATGTCATGAGTGGCAGGATCACTAAGGGTGGCTTGGAAGGTGTGTGGATGCGACGCGTGCCGCTGCCCCGTAATGCCTTCCTGGTCGGTATCGCGGTTGCCGCCGCACTGGGTGCGGCTCACGGAGAACCCCTTAATCCGCCGGCGCAGCCGGTGCGCAAGGCGGCCAAGGTCGGCATGCTGACGGGCGCCGCCACGGGTGCGATGGTGGGCGGTCCCGTCGGAGCTGCCGTCGGTCTGTTCGTCGGCGGTATCGTCGGCGACAGCAGTGGCATGTACGCGGAAGCCGCTTCCAGGAGCGGCCGTCTCCAGCAGGAGCTGGCAGACACGCGGCTCGCGCTCGCGCGGGCAACCGCACAGGCAGATAACGAGGCGGTGCTGGCCGGCCTCGCGCAGCGGCTGCGTGCGGATGTGCTGTTTAAGACGGGAAGCGCTCGCTTGCAGCCCGATCTCGCCATGGCACTGGAACAGGTCGGAGCCATCCTCGCCGCTCATCCTTCCTTGAGCATGCAGCTGCATGGATTCAGCGATCCCCGCGGCACGGCGCGATACAACATGCGGCTGTCCCAGGAGCGGATCGCAGCGGTCCGCGAGGCGCTGCTGCGGGGCGGGGCTCGCGAGCAGCAGCTGCAAGCCATGCCGCACGGTGCGGAACTCAGTACGGCGGTCGCGGGAGACCTGGACGCGTACGCATGGGAGCGGCGGGTCAGTCTCGCCATTTCTTCGGCAGCCCCGGAGTCCGTGGCCTCGGCTGAATGACGTCGCTGGCGAAGCGTCAGAACGGCGCCGGCAGCCACGGGGCTGCCGGCCTCCGTCCCTGCCCCAGTCGAAGGCAACGCAGCGCGTCAAGTGCCTCAAAAGGGTGCACTCGCATCATTCCAGCGACGGCATCAGCGGGCCGCTCCCTTCAGCAGGGGAATGCAGGGCTTTGTCTCGCCCGCTGATTCCGCACCAAAAAAGGCCCGGAAGACTGGCAACCCCTCGCGCCGCGCGAAGCGACTACCCTGGCACGCGTCGTGCATCTCTCCTGGAAAGCGACATCTGTTGTTTAAGAGCATCGATACTGCGTCGCAGCATGTATTTCTGCTATAGTTTCCGCGTCTTACGAAAAAGACATCTGCATCTTTTTTACAACATTGGAGGATCTATGAGGAATGCAAAGCTTTTGGCGGCTTTGGGCCTGGTTTCGATGGGCGCCGGTACCGGCGTCGCCAGCGCCGATGCGCCCAAGCTGTCGGAAGTGCTGGACGCTTCGGGCATCACCATGACGGGTTACGTCGCCGCGTCCTATTTCCATTCGTCCGAGACAAATACGTATCACAACTTCGATATCGGCCATGACACCTTTCAGCTGGACCAGGCGGGCCTAACCGTCGCCTACCAGCCCAAGGAAGGCTTTGGCGCGCTGGTGAACGTCATCGGTGGTGAAGACGCCCGCCTGCAGAACACGTACGAAGGCAACAATCCTGACGGGCTGGAAGTGCTCCAGGCCTACGCTCAGTATGCTACCGGGGGTCTGACCCTGATCGCCGGCAAGTTCGTGACCCTGGCAGGTGCCGAAGTCATCGCTCCGACGGGCAATACCAACTTCTCCCGCTCACTGCTGTTCGCGTTCGAACCGGCGGTGCACACGGGAGTGCGCGCGACCTATGCCCTGAACGACATGGTCACCCTCTACGGCGGCGTGAACAACGGCTGGAACTACACGCACACCAACTACGGTTCGAAGACGGGCGAGGTCGGCGTAGGTGTAACGCCCTCGAAGATGTTTAGCATCGCTGCCTACGGCTACTTCGGCAAGGACCCCACCTTCGATGCTCCCAGAAAGTTCATCGACGTGGTCGCCACCATCAATGCCACCGATGCCCTGAGCTTCGTTCTCAGCTACGACTGGGGTCAGCAGGAAGGTGCTTCCGCACTGACCGTTTCAGGAACCGACAAGGCGAAATGGAACGGCTATGCAGCGTATGCCAACTACAAGTTCAGCGACCAATGGCGTATTTCGGTACGTGCCGAGGTGCTGGATGACAAGGAAGGGCTCTTCACGGGCGCCGAGCAGAAGCTGAAGGAAGGCACGGTCACCCTGGGTTACGCACCGGTGGAGAATTTCGAAGTGCGTCTGGAGGGCCGGTACGACAAGGCTCCCGAGACGACCATTCCGAAATTCAACAGTGCCGCATTTGAGGACAATCAGAAGGAATTCGCCATCCAGGGCGTATTCAAGTTCTGATCAACTCCGGCGTGAGCCGGATCGCGACTGTACGGGGCCGAAGGTGGATCACCTTCGGCCTCTTGCATTTCGTAGGTGCGGACAGCTACGCGATCGCTCGCAATATCGTTCCCAAGGTCCCGAACAGCTCGTCGATCTGGGCTTTTTCGATGATGAGCGGAGGCGAGAGCGCGATGACCTCGCCTGTCGTGCGCACCAAGATGCCTTTTTCGAAGGCTGCGAGAAACACATCGAAAGCCCGGGGGGTCACGGTAGAAGAGGGCGTGCTCGAGGTGCCCATCGAGGACGGACCCCGGGGTTCCAGTTCGATACCTGCGATCAACCCGAGATTCCGTACATCTATTACGTGGGGCAGACCGCGCAGCGAGTGCGCCGCATCCTCCCAGTATTTTTCCAGCTCGGCCGCGCGGGTCAGCAATCCCTCGTCGGCGTAGATCTTCTGGGTCGCGAGTCCCGCGGCGCACGCCACGGGGTGTCCCGAAAACGTATAGCCATGGAAGAGTTCGATGGCCTGCTCCGGGCCGGCCATGAATGCATCATAGATGGACTTGCGCGCCAGTACGGCCCCCATCGGGATGGCGCCGTTGGTCAATCCCTTCGCCGTCGTGATCATATCGGGCACGACACCGAACCGCTGGGCTGCAAATGGTGCGCCCACCCGGCCGAAACCGGTGATGACTTCATCGAAAATGAGCAGGATGCCGTACTTGTCACAGAGTGCACGGATGCGCTGCAGGTAGTTTCGGGGCGGCAGGATCACACCTGCGGACCCCGCGACGGGCTCGACGATCACGGCCGCAATGGTGCTGGCGTCGTGCAGCTGCACCAGCCTTTCCAGCTCATCCGCGAGATGGTCTCCCCACTGCGGCAGGCCGCGCGAGAAGGCGTTGTGCTGCACACTCAAGGTGTGCGGCAGGTGATCCACGCCCGGCAGCAGGCTGCCGAAGGACTTGCGGTTGTTCACCATGCCGCCGACCGAAATACCGCCGAACCCCACCCCGTGGTAGCCCTTCTCACGGCCGATGAGCCGCTGCCGGGCGCCTTCGCCCCGGACGCGGTGGTAGGCGAGGGCGATCTTCAGGGCCGTGTCGACGGCCTCGGAGCCCGAGTTGGTGAAAAAGACGTGATCGATGCCCGCTGGAGCGATATCGGCGAGCACGTTCGCGAACTCGAAAGCGATGGGATGTCCCATCTGGAAGGTCGGCGCATACTCCATCGTGCCGACCTGGCGGTGTACCGCAGCCGTGATTTCCGGACGGCAATGGCCGGCGTTCACGCACCACAGCCCCGCCGCCCCGTCGAGCATCCTGCGTCCATCGGGCGTCCAGTAGTACATGCCCTCGGCCCGTACCAGCAGACGGGGATGGTGCTTGAACTGCCGGTTGGCCGTGAACGGCATCCAGAGGGCTTCGAGGTCGGGCAATCCCGCCGCGCCAGCGGGAGCCGCGCCGGCGCCCGGCGCCGCTGAGGCATGAGGGGGTATCTTAGGACTGTCTTGCATGGCGGCTCTCTCGATCGGCTTCTTGCGACTATAATTCTCCAGGTCCGGAAAATGCCACCGGCCAGCATCCTCCTATTGTCCCGCCGCAACTCGACACTGAACTCATGCCCATCGATTGGCACGCGCGTGCCCGCCAAGTCGAGGTCCCCTCGCTCGCTTTCATCGGCGGGCGCTACGTCTCGGCCGCCTCGGGAGCCACCTTCGATTGCGTGAGTCCCATCGACGGGCGCCTCTTGGGACGGGTCGCGGCCTGCGATTCCACGGACGTCGAGCTGGCCGTGGGTCAGGCGCGGCGTGCTTTCGAGGATCGCCGCTGGGCCGGTTTGGCGCCCGCCGCACGCAAGCGGATTCTGCTCGATTTTGCCCGGCTGATCGAAAAGCACTGCGAGGAACTGGCCCTGCTGGAAACCCTCGATATGGGCAAGCCCATCGCCGACAGTCTCGCGGTGGATATCCCTTCCGCGGCACGGACCATTGCCTGGTATGCCGAAGCCATCGACAAGGTGTACGACCAGATCGCTCCCACCCCCGCCGACTCGCTGGCGTTGATCACGCGCGAACCGTTGGGCGTGATAGGAGTCATCGTGCCCTGGAATTTTCCGCTGTCCATGGCCTCCTGGAAGCTGGGTCCCGCGCTCGCGACCGGGAACTCTGTCGTTCTGAAGCCTTCGGAGAAATCGCCGCTCACCGCTCTGCGCATCGCGGCGCTCGCCGCCGAAGCCGGTATTCCGCCCGGCGTGCTCAATGTGGTGCCGGGTTTCGGACACACGGCCGGTAAGGCGCTGGCGCTGCACATGGACGTGGACTGCATCGCCTTCACCGGTTCCACGGCCACGGGCAAGCAGGTCATGGAATATGCGGCGCAGTCGAACATGAAACACGTCTCGCTCGAGTGCGGGGGCAAGTCGCCCAATATCGTCATGGCGGATGCGCCCGACCTGGACCGCGCCGCCGCCGCGGCCGCAACAGCGATATTCTTCAACCAGGGAGAAATGTGTTCGGCCGGCTCGCGGCTGCTCCTGCAAGAGCCGATCAAGGAGCGGGTGCTCGAGAAGGTGATCGCCATCGCTCGCACGCTTCAGCCGGGCGACCCCTTGGATCCGGCCACCAAGCTCGGTGCGATCGTCGATGGAGCCCAGCTGCAGCGGGTTCTGGGCTACATCGATGCGGGACGCAGCGAGGGCGCCGTGTTGCGCCTGGGCGGCTCGCGGGTCCGCGAGCAGTCCGGCGGCTACTACATCGAGCCGACGGTGTTCGAGCAAGTGCAGCCGCGGATGCGGATCGCACGCGAGGAAATCTTCGGACCGGTGCTCGCCACCCTCACCTTCAAGGACGCCGATGAAGCCATCCGCATCGGCAACGACGTCGTGTATGGGTTGGCGGCGGCCGTGTGGTCGCGAGACATCACGCAGGCGCACCGGGTCGCGCGGGCGCTGCGGGCCGGTACCGTGTACGTCAACTGCTACGATGCGGACGATATAACCGTGCCGTTCGGGGGCTACAAACAATCGGGCCTGGGACGCGACAAGTCGCTGCATGCGCTGGAGAAGTACACCGAATTGAAGACCACCTGGATCGATCTGACCGTATGAAAGTCGTCCTGGCGGCCATTCAATTTGCGTGCAGCGCGGACCGTGCGGCCAATCTGGCCCGGGCCGAGGCTCTGATCCGGCAGGCCGCCGCCCAGGGCGCCAACATCGTGCTCACGCAGGAGCTGTTGGAAACGCCTTACTTCTGCAAGGAGCACGATCCGCGCTATTTCGACTGGGCGCTGCCCATCGAGGAGAATCCGGCGCTGCGCAGCTTTCGCGGCCTCGCGCGCGAGCTGAACCTAGTGCTGCCGGTAAGCCTGTTCGAACGCGCCGGCAATGCCTTCTACAACTCCATCGCCATCGTCGATGCGGACGGCGCACTGCTCGGAACGTACCGCAAATCCCATATCCCGGAGAGTCCCGGATATCACGAGAAATTCTATTTCTCGCCCGGCGATACGGGCTTTCGGGTGTGGCCCACCCGCTTCGGACGCATCGGAGTGGGGATCTGCTGGGACCAGTGGTTCCCCGAAAGCGCCCGTATCATGGCGCTCATGGGGGCGGAGATTCTGCTGTATCCCACCGCCATAGGATCGGAGCCACAGGACCCCAGCATCGATTCGCGGGCGCATTGGCAGCGGGCGATGCAGGGGCATGCCGCCTGCAATATCATGCCCGTGATCGCCGCCAACCGGATTGGCACTGAGCGCGGCGAGCGCTGGACCGTGACCTACTACGGATCTTCGTTCATTACCGATCATTCGGGAGCCTTGCTTGCAGAAGCCGGACGCGACGGTGAAGCCGTGATCACGGCGCAGGTGGACCTGGAGGCAATCCGCAACTACCGCCGCGCCTGGGGAGTGTTCAGAGACCGGCGGCCGGACCTCTATGGCCCGCTGCTGACGCTCGACGGGCGCGCACCCGCGGCGCGCGACTGAACGCGCGCGGCAGCCTCCTCACTCATGACTCACGTTGATACCCCGGAAGAGGGCAGGGCCGCGGCCACGCATTCGAAACCTGAATCCGGAACCCTGTTCTTCGCCACCTGTCCACTGGGAGTCGCCGACCTGCTCGCCGCGGAGCTGCGTCAATGCGGCGCAGTGCGCACCCGTGAGCTGCGTTTCGGCGTCGAATTCGCAGGTGAACTGGAGACGGCCTATCGCGCCTGCCTGTGGTCGCGCACGGCCAATCGCATCCTCCTGCCTCTCGGCAGGGTCGATGCCAGCACCGCCGCAAGATTCTACGACGGAGTCAAAGCCCTGGACTGGTCGGTGCATCTCGGTACGCAGACGACCTTCGCCGTGGATTTTACCGGCGCCTCGGCCGGGATCATCCATACGCAATTCGGTGCACTGAAAACCAAGGACGCCATCGTCGATCAGTTCCGGGCGCTCTGCGGCGAGCGGCCCTCGATCGACGTGGAGCGGCCCGCCGTGCGCGTGAACGTCCACGCGCATCGCGACCAGGCGACGATCAGCATCGACTTGTCCGGCGAGAGCCTGCACAGGCGTGGCTACCGCGCCCGGGGCGTGGCCGCTCCGCTCAAGGAAAATCTCGCGGCCGCGCTCCTGCTGCGTTCGGGATGGCCGGCAATCGCGGCCGAAGGCGGGGCGCTCATCGATCCGCTTTGCGGATCCGGGACGTTGCTCATCGAGGCGGCGTGGATCGCTGCCCGCATCGCACCCGGGCGCCGCCGGGATTACTTCGGATTCCTCGGCTGGAAGCGGCATGACGGTGCACTGTGGCGGCGGCTCCTGCAGGAGGCAGATGCCCTGAGCACCGGCACGGGTGCGGCGCAACATCCGTCAACCCTCATCCGCGGATACGATCGGGACCCTGGCGCCATCCGCGCCGCGCTCGAGAACATCGGGCGAGCCGGTCTTACCGGACGGGTGCACGTGGAAAGGCGGGAGCTGCAGGAGCTTGGCAAGGAGAATGCCGCGACGGGTCTGCTGATCTGCAACCCTCCCTACGGCGAGCGCATAGGGGCTGCGGACGAACTGCAGCATCTCTATGGCGTGCTCGGCAGCAAGCTGCGCGAGCACTTCGTCGGCTGGCGCGCGGCGGTGTTCACCGGTAATCCGCCGCTGGCGCGTGGCATCGGGCTCAAGGCAACGCGCAGCCATACGTTCTTCAACGGTCCGATCGAGTGCCGCCTGCTGCGTTTCGAAGTGATTCCCGAGACATTCGATACTCCCGAGACGCGTGTATCAGAGGCGGACAAGATCGCCGCCGCGCGCGAGCGCCCCGGCGCGCAGATGTTCGCCAACCGGTTGCGCAAGAATCTGAAGACGGTGGGCGGCTGGGCCCGCAAGCAGGACGTTCAGTGCTACCGGCTGTACGACGCCGACATGCCGGAATACTCGTTCGCCATCGACGTGTACCGCAATGACGCGACCTGGGTGTACGTGCAGGAGTACGCGGCTCCCGACACCGTGGACCGGGACGCCGCGCGCGTGCGCCGCCGCGAGACCTTGTCGGTAATACCCGAGGTATTGGCAATCCCGGCCGCGCACATCTTCATGCGCGTGCGCCGCCGCCAGGAAGGCACGAGTCAATACGAGAAGCTGGCGAGCGAGCGCGAATTTCACATCGTGCGGGAGGGACCCTATCGCTTCTACGTCAATTTCAGCGACTATCTGGACACCGGCTTGTTTCTCGATCACCGCCTGACCCGCGGCCGGATCGGTGAGCTGGCCGCAGGCAGGAGTTTTCTCAATCTGTTCGCCTACACGGGCACCGCGACGGTCTATGCGGCCGGCGCAGGGGCGAGTTCCTCCACCACCGTGGACATGTCCGGCACCTATCTGGACTGGGCCAAACGCAATCTCGCCCTGAACGGCCTTGCCGCTCCCGTCCACGGATTCGTGCAGGCGGACTGTATCCGCTGGCTCAACGAGCAGAGCGTCGCCGGCGCGCGGCGTTACGATCTCATCTTCATCGACCCGCCGACGTTTTCCCGCTCCAAACGCATGGCGGGCGACTTCGATGTGCAGCGCGACCATGTCGAAATGCTGCGTCGGGCGGGTCAATTGCTGGCGCCCGGCGGAACGCTCGTGTTCTCGAACAATTACACGCGCTTCAAGCTCGATCGTGGGGCGCTGAACGATTTCCTCATCGAGGATGTGTCGGCAAGCACGCTGCCCCGGGATTTCGCTCGCAATCCCCGGATCCATTGCTGCTTTATGTTGCAACGCGCGGCGCCCTGAGGAGGCTGCGCACGGCCGCTCACTGCGCTGCCGCGGTGCCAAGCCTCTGAAAACCAAGGCGCATACAGAGCGCGGACCGGGCAGGGGGCAATGCGCTGGCGCTTGCCTGCAGCCCCGGTGCAATTGCCATTACAGGTTTATTGCAGCACAATACGCACTCTTCCACGATCCCGGTCCCTGTTCGGTTATGAGCGGTGATTCCTTCCAGGTGCGATTTCATCCCAAGTTGGGTGCCGTGATCTATGATCCGGTGGCACAGCTCGGCCTGGCCAAGGAACAGATCCGTCTTTTCAAGCTGAGCAGCATGTCGGCACACACCTTCATGCGTGCCATCGTCAGCAAGGACCTGATCGACGAGAACGCAGGCGGCAAGGGGACCGGCGCACCGCAGGACGCGGTGCAGTCATATCGCACCGCCAAGACCGAACGGCGCAAGCCATACTGCGAACATTGTCGGCGTCACTTCGGGTCGGTGGACTTTACCGTCTGTGGTGACTGCGCGGCCATCCGCTGCACGTGCGGGACTTGCGCCTGCGCATCCTCGAGCCGCCGCCGCCGGGCCGCCTGACCGTCCGCCGGGCATTCGCCCGAAGTTGGCCCCGCGCCACGCTCCCGCATGCAGATCTTTCGCGAGTTCACGCTCGAAGCTGCGCACCGGCTGCCCAACGTTCCCGCGGGCCACAAGTGTGCCCGGCTGCACGGCCACTCGTTCCGGGTGGAACTGCACGTGGGCGGAGCGATGGATGCGCATCTGGGCTGGATCATGGACTTCGCGGATCTCAAGGCCGCCTTTCAGCCGATATTCGAGCGGCTGGATCATCATTACTTGAATGAAGTCCCGGGGCTCGAGAATCCCACGAGCGAGAATCTGGCCCGCTGGATCTGGAACGAGCTCAAGCCCTCGCTGAGCGCGCTCCAGCGGATCGTCATTCACGAAACCTGCACCAGCGGTTGCATCTACGCGGGCTAGCGCCGCGCCCACGTTCAAAGCAGATCCTTCATCCGGTACCAGAGCATTCCCAACACCAGGGCAGGTGTGCGCAGGCGGCGGCCGCCGAAGAATTCGCGGTGCGGAATACGGGCGAACAGATCGAACCGCTCGGCCTGGCCGGCGACCGCTTCACCGACGACCTTTCCTGCGATGCCGGCCAGGGCCACCCCATGCCCCGAGAACCCCTGCAGATAGTAGATGTTGGCGCCGAGGCGGCCAAAATCCGGGGCGCGATTGAGCGAAATGTCGACGTAGCCTCCCCACGCATAGTCCACCTTCACGTCCCGCAGCTGCGGAAAAACCCGCAGCATGCGTCTGCGGGTCGCCGCTCCATCATCATCGGCGCGCAATCCCGAGTAAGAGACCCGGCCGCCGAACAGCAGACGGTGATCGGCTGAGCGGCGAAAGTAGTCGAGCACGAAATTGCTGTCCGTCACCGCCACCTCGCTGGGGAGCAGCGCTCGGGCCCGTGCTTCGCCGAGCGGCGCGGTCGCAAGCATATAAGTGCCTACGGGCATGATGCGGGCCGCGAGGCGAGCGAGGCGCGGGCGCAGGCTGTTGGCTGCGGATTCCAGAGGGCCGGCCGCGACGCGGTCGGCAGCAGCGAGCAGCTCGCCGATATAGCCGCTGCAGCAGAGTACGACGAATCGGGCGCTCACCTCGCCGGCTGGTGTCGCCACAGCGGCGGGATCGCCGGCCTTGATCGCAACGACGGGCGAGTGTTCGAAGAACAGGGCACCCGCCTCTCGGGCGGCGGCGGCGAGCCCCAGGGTGTAGTTCAGTGGATGCAGGTGTGCCGCGCCTGAGTCGAGCAGGCCTGCGACATAGCGCTGGCTCTCGACGTGAGCCTGCAGGGCTTCGCGATCCAGATACTGCAGCGACGCTCCGTATGATTCCTGGAGTTCTCGCTGCAATGCCAGCAGCTCCCGCCGTTGCCGCTCTCCGATAGCGACCTGCAGCTGCCCGGATCGCAGATCGCATTGGATGCCATGCCGCGCGATGCGCTCGCGCAGCAGCTCCACGCCTTCCACGGAGATGTCCCACAGGCGATGCGCCGCCGCCGCGCCCACGAGCCGTGTCAACCGTTGCTGGCCGCACGCGAAGCCGGGGACCGCCTGCCCTCCATTGCGGCCCGAAGCACCCCAGCCGATGCGTTGCGCCTCGAGCACGACCACCTTGTAGCCGCGTTCGGCCAGGTGCAAAGCCGCCGAACAGCCGACAAGGCCTGCTCCCACGACACAGACATCGGCGCGGATCCCCTCGGACAGGGTCGGCAGGGGTTGGGCTGGGTGAGCGGTCGCTGGGTAATATGACCCTGGCATCGCGGCCATTATGCGGTCAGGAAGCGAGGATGGGTTTGAATCCGAGCGGTTGATGAGTACTTACCGAAGAAAATAGCGTAAGACCCTGTTTTTAAATAGAGAAAATCCACGGATGACGAAGCGCCAGCGGGAGTTTTACCTGCCGGTGTGGTTAAATAGTGATCAAAATCGGACTCACCAGCATGGCAGCCTCCCACCCCTCCGTTCCCATCGTCGGCATTCCGGCAGACCGTCGATTGCTCAACCAGCACTTCTTCCACTGCGTGGGCGAGAAGTATGTCCGAGCCATCTGGGAAGGGGCCGAGGCGGCTCCCGTTCTGCTGCCCGCGCTCGGCGATCCGCTGTTCACCGAGGCGGTGGTCGACCGGCTGGACGGGGTGCTGCTCACGGGCAGTCCTTCGAACGTGGAACCGCATCACTATGGCGGGCCCGGCAGCGCTCCGGGAACCCTGCACGACCCGGAGCGGGATGCAAGCACGCTGCCTTTGATTCCGCAGCTGGTGCAACGCGGTATTCCGCTGCTGGCCATCTGCCGGGGACTGCAGGAAACGAACGTGGCGTTCGGCGGCACCCTCTGGCAGAAGCTGCAGGACGTGGAGGGTCTGCTCAATCATCGCGAGAATTCAGGCGCACCGCTCGATGAGCAGTATGGCCCCGCGCACGAGGTGACCCTCGCACCCGGCGGGTTGTTGCGTCGGCTAGCCGGCAGCGACCGGCTGCGGGTGAACTCACTGCACGCGCAGGGTGTGCAACAACTGGCGCCCGGACTGGAGATCGAGGCTACGGCGCCGGATGGGGTGGTGGAAGCTTTCCGCGTGAGGGATGCGGCAGCCTTTGCGGTGGCCGTGCAGTGGCACCCCGAGTGGAAGCTGACCGAAAATGAATTTTCTCGCGCGCTGTTCGCCGCCTTCGGTGCAGCGGTACGGCAGCGCGCGGCGAGGCATACACCATGAGCGTCATTCAGCAGTTCTTCAAAGAACACGGTATTTCGGAGGTCGAAGCCATCATCCCGGACATGGCGGGCGTGGCGCGGGGCAAGATCATGCCGGCGGAGAAGTTTGCCGAGGAGGAGGGCATGCGTCTGCCGGAAAGCATCTTCCTGCAGACGGTGACCGGGGATTATCCGGACGACGACCGGGCCATCAGTCCCTCGGAGATGGACATCGTGCTCAAAGCCGACCCGAATGCCGTGCGCGTCGTGCCCTGGGCCGCCGAGCCGACCGCGCAAGCCATTCACGACAGCTTTTATTCGGATGGCCGGCCGGTCACCATGGCGCCGCGCTACGTGCTGCGGCACGTGCTCGAACTGTATGCGCAGCACGGCTGGAAACCCGTCATAGCTCCGGAGCTGGAATTTTTCCTGGTCGAGCCGAACATAGACTCCGATTATCCGCTCAAGCCTCCCGTTGGGCGCTCGGGGCGTCCCGAAATAGGCCGCCAGTCGTACTCGATCGCGGCCGTCAACGAGTTCGACCCGCTGTTCGATGACATCTACGCGTTCTGCGAGGCGCAGGACATAGAAATCGACACGCTCATTCACGAGGATGGGGCAGCGCAAATGGAGATCAACCTGCTGCACGGCGACGCGCTGGCGCTCGCCGACCAGGTGTTCATGTTCAAGCGGACCGCGCGCGAAGCCGCTCTGCGCCACAAGATGTACGCGACCTTCATGGCCAAGCCCATGGCCCGCGAGCCGGGCAGCGCCATGCATATCCACCAGAGCATTGTCGACAAGCGCACCGGCCAGAACGTCTTCAGCGAAGCGGACGGCAAACCCACTTCGCTGTTCTTCTCGCACATCGCCGGGCTGCAGAAGTACCTGCCGGCGGCGATGCCGCTCTTCGCGCCGAACGTCAATTCGTATCGGCGCATCACCCGTCATCTTGCCGCGCCCATCAACACTCAATGGGGCTACGATAACCGCACGGCCGGACTGCGCGTGCCGGTGTCCGAGCCCAAGGACCGGCGCGTGGAGAATCGCGTCGGCGGCGCCGACGCGAACGCCTACCTGGCCATTGCCGCCTCCCTGGCCTGCGGCTACCTGGGCATGATCGAGGGACTGAAGCCGAGCGAGCCCGTCTCGGGGAGCGCCTACGATCTGCCGTTCTCGCTGCCGCGCAGCCTCGAGGAGTCGCTGCGGCTGCTGCGAGATTGCAGGCCGCTCATCGAGCTGCTCGGCGAACGCTTCGTGATGGCATACACGGCCGTCAAAGAAAATGAATACGAGACTTTCCTGCAGGTGATCAGTTCCTGGGAAAGGGAACACCTGCTGCTGAACGTGTAAGATAGTGGCGGCATTCAGTTTGGGGGTAGACGATGAGTAGAGGCGGCGTGGTGTCGCTCGCGGCGGCGACCCTGGCCATCACTCCGGCCATGACTCGCACGGTGACTTTGGCGCTGGCCGTAACCCTGGCCGCGAGCCTGGGAGGCTGCGCAAAAAAGCCGCAGGCCGTCCAAGCGCCCGCCGCCGCAGAATCGAGCCCTGTGCCGGCCGCGCCCGAAGAGAAGGTGCTCAACGTCTACAACTGGTCCGACTACATCGCCGAGGACACCATCGCCAATTTCGAGAAGGAATATGGCATCAAGGTGCGCTACGACGTCTACGACAGCAATGAGACCCTGGAAGCCAAGCTGCTGGCCGGCTCCTCCGGCTACGATGTGGTGGTCCCCTCGGCGCCATTTCTCGAAAAGCAGATCAAGGCCGGCGTCTACCGGCCCCTGGACAAGGACAAGCTCGACAATCTCGGTAACCTCGATCCGGACATCATGCAGCGTCTGGCCCTGCACGACCCCGACAACGAGCATGCCGTCAACTACATGTGGGGCACGACGGGCATCGGCTACAACAGCGCCAGGATCAAGCAGATCATGCCGGATGCGCCGCTCGACAGCTGGCGCATGATCTTCGACCCGGAGGTCGTGCGACACTTCAAATCCTGCGGCGTATCGGTGCTGGACTCCGCCTCCGAAGTGTCCGACATGGTGCTCGCCTACCTGGGCAAGGACCCGAACAGCCAGAAACCCGAGGATCTGAAGCTCGTCGAGGACACCTTGATGAAGGTGCGCCCCTATATCAAGTACATCCATTCCTCGCAGTACATCGCCGATTTGTCCAGCGGGGAGATCTGCATCGCCCTGGGTTACAACGGCGACGTGCTGCAGGCGCGCGATCGGGCCGTCGAGAACCAGACGGGCGTACAGGTGGGCTATTCAGTCCCCAAGGAGGGGACCATCATCTGGTTCGACAGCATGGCCATTCCGGTCGACGCACCGCATCCCGGCAACGCCCACCTGTTCATCGACTACATGATGCGTCCCCAGGTGATCGCTGCCGTCTCGAGTGCCGTGCACTTCGCGAACGGCAACGCCGCCGCCACCCAGTACGTCAAGGACTCGGTGCGCACTGATCCGGCCGTGTACCCGCCGCCCGAAGTGAAGGCCAAGCTCTTTCCCAACCTGGCGGATAGCGAGGAGTTCGCACGCCTGGTGACGCGAACCTGGACCCGGTTCACGACGGGTCAATAGGGTCAATAGTTTCGTCGCAAGGAAGAAGCTCATGGCCCAGGGCGCCGCCCACGAAGACAGAACGCTCGCACCCTGGAACGACCCGCACTCCGAGCCTTATGTCCATATCGAACGGGTGAGCATGCACTTCGATGGATTCGCGGCGCTCGACGATGTCTCGCTGAAGATCTACAAGGGGGAGCTGTTCTGCCTCCTCGGGGGATCCGGGTGCGGCAAGACCACTCTCCTGCGGCTGCTAGCCGGCTTCGAGCAGCCGACCATGGGTCGGATCTTCATCGACGGCGTCGACATGGCGGGCATCCCTCCCTACGAGCGTCCGGTGAACATGATGTTCCAATCCTATGCGCTGTTCCCGCATATGACCGTGGAGCAGAACATAGCCTTCGGGTTGAAGCAGGAGGGCAGGGCGCGCGCCGACATCGCCGCGCGTGTGGCCGAGATGCTCGAGCTCGTGCAGCTCAACGAGTTCGCACGGCGCAAACCCCATCAACTGTCCGGAGGGCAGCGGCAGCGCGTGGCGCTGGCCCGCGCCCTGGCCAGACAACCCAAACTGCTGCTGCTCGATGAACCCCTGGGAGCCCTCGACAAGAAGCTGCGCGAGCGAACGCAGTTCGAGCTCGCCAGCCTGCAGGAGAAACTCGGGGTCACCTTCGTCGTGGTTACGCACGACCAGGAGGAGGCCATGACTCTGGCCAGCCGCATCGGCGTCATGGACCGCGGCAAGATCGTCCAGGTTGGAACGCCCACCAACATCTACGAATATCCCGGCAACCGCTTCGTCGCGGAATTCATCGGTTCGGTGAACATGTTCAGCGGGCGGCTCATCGAAGACGAGCCCGACCACGTACGCATTGCCGCCGAGGAGCTCAGTGCCCCGATCTACGTGGACCATGGAGTGAGTTCCGCACCGGATGCCGTCGTGTGGGCCGCGATCCGCCCCGAGAAGATCAATCTTTCGGTGGCCAAGCCCGATCTGGACGACAACGTGGCGCATGGAGTGATCGCGGAAATCGCCTACCTGGGGGACGTGTCGGTGTACCTGGTGCGCCTTGACTCAGGAAAGATCGTGCGCGTCACCCGGCCCAACGTGTGGCGCCACGCCGACGAGTCCCTGCGGTGGGATGACCCGGTCTACCTGTACTGGCATCCGTCCAGCACCGTCGTGGTGACGGCATGAGGTTTCGCGGCCGGGACGCCGTGATCGCGGCGCCCTTTCTCTGGCTGGTCGTGTTCTTCCTCGTGCCGTTCGGCATCGTCCTGAAAATCGCCCTGGCCAGGCCGCGGATCGGCCTGCCGCCCTACGAGACGCTGTTGCAGTGGGCCGATGAGCGGACCCTGCAGATCAAACTCGAATTCGGCAACTTCGCCTTCATGGCGAGCGACAGCCTCTACGTGGCTGCATTCCTGAACTCGCTCAAGATAGCCGCACTCTCCACTCTCATCTGTCTGCTGATCGCCTATCCGCTCGCCTATGCGATCGCGCGTGCCCAGGCCGCATGGCGCAATATTCTGCTGATGATGGTCATACTGCCGTTCTGGACCTCTTTCCTGCTGCGCGTTTACGCCTGGATCGGGATCCTGAAGAACAATGGACTCATCAACAATGCGCTCCTCGCGCTCGGGGTGATCCGCGAGCCCATCGTCATGCTGCAGACCGACTTCGCCATCTACGTGGGCATGGTCTACTCCTATCTGCCGTTCATGGTTCTGCCGCTCTACGCCACCCTGGAGAAAATGGATCTGACCCTGCTCGAGGCGGCCGCGGACCTGGGGTGTCGTCCCTGGCGGGCGTTCGTCAGCGTCACGCTGCCGTTGTCGGCCCCCGGAATCGTCGCCGGTGCCATGCTGGTGTTCATTCCTTCAGTCGGGGAGTTCGTGATTCCCGAGCTGCTGGGCGGCAAGAATGCGCTGATGATCGGCAAGGTGCTGTGGGGTGAGTTCTTCAACAATCGCGACTGGCCGCTGGCCAGCGCCATGGCCATCACACTGCTGCTCCTGCTTGTCCTGCCGCTCGCCTTCCTGCAGCGGGCCGAGGCACGTCCCATGGGCGCACTGTCCGCCGCGGAGACTGCCCCGTCCGAGCCTCCCGCCCGGTACGGCAGACGCAAAGGCGATCGCCGGTGAGCGCAGCGAGGAGAAGGGCCGCCCCGCAGCGTCTGCCCCTGTTCCGCCTCTCGGCACTGGTTTTCGGGTTCGCCTTTCTGTACGTACCCATCCTGTCGATGATCGCATACTCATTCAACGCTTCGAAACTCGTGACGGTGTGGGGCGGATTCTCGACGCAGTGGTACGCAAAACTGTTCGACAGCCCTCCCATACTGGAGGCGGCGTGGCTCTCGCTGCGAATCGCGGCCGTGAATGCGACGGGTGCGACCATTCTCGGCACCCTCGCGGGTGTCGTGCTGGCGCGCTTCGGCCGTTTTCGCGGCCGCGCGCTTTTATCCGGCATGACCACCGCTCCCCTCGTCATGCCCGACGTCATCACCGGCCTGTCGCTGCTGATGATGTTCGTCTCCATGGAACAGCTGCTGGGATGGCCCCAGGGCCGCGGTGCCACGACCATCACTCTCGCCCATATCACGTTGACCATGGCGTATGTGACCGTCATCGTGCAGTCGCGGCTGTCTACCCTGGACAAGTCGCTCGAGGAGGCGGCCATGGACCTTGGCGCGACGCCCGCGAAGATCTTCTTCGTCATCACCCTGCCCATCATCGCGCCGGCGCTCGTGTCGGGTTGGCTGCTTGCCTTCACCATTTCCCTGGACGATCTGGTGATCGCCAGTTTCGTGGCCGGCCCGGGCTCCACGACCCTGCCCATGCTGATATTTTCCAAGATCCGGCTGGGCGTCAGCCCGGACGTCAATGCGCTGGCGAGCGTGATGGTAGGCACGGTCACTGTCGGGGTCGTGATTGCCGGCGCCCTCCTGCTGCGCAAAGAGCGGCATAGGCAACGTGACCTCCGGCTCGCCGCGCGGCAATGAACGGGCGGATCCGCGGTCTGCCCTGCTCATCGATCCGAGCTGCGCCGACCTGGGCTGATTGGGCTTGGCGCTCGGCTGCAGCTGCCCGAGGCCGGCCGCGTGCTGCTTGGCCGAGGCGGCCTTCTTTGACTATCTCCCGGTCTGACGGGGGTCACCGGGCCTGCTCGCTCGTCCGCGAGGGGCTCCTCGTCGCAAGGAGGCCATGGAACACCCCTAACTTACTTTGAGGATGGCGAGCGTCATGAGGGTGGGGTACTTTGGGCTCGATCGAGGCTCAAAGAGAGAACGGCTCATGACGCAGGCGGAGCGCAACAAACAGGCTGCCAAGGACTTCTTCGCCGCCATGAACCGCGGGGATACCCCGGCCATTCTCGAGGCCTACACCGAGGACGGGCGACTGGTGACCATGGGAAACACGTTGATTTCAGGGACTTACACCAAGGCCGACATCAAGGCCGCCGCGGGGCTCGTGATGGGCGCTTTTCCGCAGGGTATCCGGTTCGATGTTCTGGGGATGATCGCCGAAGGCGACCGGGTGGCCGTGGAGGCCGAATCATACGGCCGTCATTCCTCGGGAGCGATCTACAACAATCATTATCACTTTCTGATGCTGTTCAGGGACGGCAAGATCGTCGAATTCAAAGAATATCTTGACACGGAACACTGCACCGACGTGCTCTGCGGAGGCCAGCGCCGGCCGGCGGCCGAGGGGGCCAACAAGGGCTGAATCGGCAAGAGCTCGAAGTTCGGACTATTCGTTCGGGAAAAGAGTGGCCGGCCGGTGGATTCGTGAGGCCCGGCTGCGATACAGACCCCGCTCGAGCCCAAAGCTCTGACCGCACTCGGTGCAGGTCGTATAGAAATGACGCTTCAGCCAGTGCAGAGTTTTCGTCATGGAGTGTTCGCACGTCGGGCAGTGAATGGTCGTGGTCAACCGCCGCGTCCTCACCGCCCGATACGTGGTCATCGAACATCTCCGTTGGCTTCGGAGCGATACGCGTTGCAAACGCGATTGGTTCCATGGTTCGCGTGGGTGAGCACGATTTTTCGGGGGAGGTTGGGATCATGCTGAGCTTGCAAGAAATGTCTGACAGGTTGGAACTGCAGCAGCTGCCGTTCGAGTACAGTGCTGCCATCGATCAACATCAGTTCGATCGGCTCGATAACGTATTCACGCCGGATGCCTACATCGACTACCGCGCCCTGGGCGGCATCGACGGGCGGTTTCCAGAGGTAAAGGCGTGGTTGCGCAAAGTGCTGCCGGGATTCGGCCGCTACTATCACATGGTGGGTAACCAGGAGTTGCGGATCGCGGGCGACAGCGCCACCGGAAGAACCATCTGTTTCAATCCGATGGAAGTTAAGATGCCCGACGGCAAGATGCAGGTTATGTTCATCGGGCTCTGGTACCTGGACAAGTATGTCCGTACACCGGCCGGCTGGAGGATCAGTGAACGCATCGAGGAGGCCTGCTACTCGTACAACGTTCCGCAGCATATCGACACGTCCAAGAAGGCCTGAGCGACTCTCTATGAGTAACAAACCTGAAATCGCCGTAGTGACGGGTGCGAGCCGGGGCGCCGGCAAGGGAATGGCCATCGGCTTGGGCCAGCACGGCATGACGGTCTACGTGACCGGCAGGTCGGCAAAGTCCGGTGGCGTTTCCCTGAAAGGGCATGTGCTGCCCGGCAGCGTCTACGAAACCGCCGAACTGGTCACCCGCGCCGGCGGCAAGGGCATTCCCGTCGTCTGCGATTCCAGCGACGACGAGCAGCTGCGGGAGCTGTTCGAACGCGTGCGCCAGGAGTCGGGCCGGCTCGACATCCTCCACAACAACGCGACCTTCATCCATGAACAGCTGATCGACCCGGGCCCGTTCTGGGAAAAGCCCCTGGACCTGGTAAGCATCATTGATGTCGGTCTGCGGTCCTCGTACGTGGCCAGTTACTTTGCCGCCCCCATGATGGTGCAGGCGGGCAGGGGTCTGATCTCGTTCAGTTCATCCTTCGGCAGTTCCTGTTACATGCATGGCGCGGCCTATGGTGCGCAGAAAGCCGGGGTGGACAAACTGGCGGCCGACATGGCCGTCGATCTCGAATCCTTCGGCGTCGCCGCCATTTCGCTCTGGCTCGGGCCGCAACTCACCGAGCGCACCGAGGTGGCGGTCAAACTGCGCGCCGATCAGTACGAGGACTTCATGAATGTCGGCGAGACGCCGCAGTTCAATGGCCGCGTGCTCTATGCCCTAGCCTGCGATCCCGATTTGATGAAGCTTTCCGGGCAGACACTGGTCACGGCCGAGCTGGCCGTGAAGTACGGCATCAAGGACACGAACGACCGCCAGCCGCCTTCCTATCGCGATATGCTGGGCGCGCCGCGCATGCCGCATCCCGCTCGGGTCATGTAGCCGGCGTCTACGCAGCCGGTAACCGAGGCCGGGCGCAGAGCGAGCGGTGCTGGCACACCGCTCGCCTGACTGCAGATCGGGCCGGCGACTACAAGTGCTCGATGGCTTGCCAGATCTTGCGGGCAAGTTGCTGACGTTCAAGCATTTCCTCCGCCGTCAGCGAATCAACAATCCTCCGTGCTCCGCGGTTTTCGCAGGCTTCCGTCCTGGAGGCGGGGAGTGGCGGCGCGCTGGCATGCGCCGGGCTGTTTCTGGCTCGATTACCTTCATGGATACGATGAGCTGGAACAATCATGATCGTCCTTTTTAATCCCTCCTATGAGCAAGGCGACGAAGTTGGAGAACCACCCTCACCCGGGACGAATAATATTTCTTATTGTCGCCGCCGCACGACGGTGCGGCAGCCGGGCGGTCCGTCCGCGGGGCGCCCGTCGCGCGGGCGTTCAGGGCAGCAGGTGCACGACGAATGCAGCCGCCACGCAGAGCGCGGCCATGCACGTGATGAGTACGGCGGCGGCGGCGACGTCTTTGACCACCTTGATACGGGCGTGCTGCTCCGGGTGCAGGTGATCGGCCAGATGTTCGAGCGCGGTATTGAACAGTTCGGCGGCCAACACCGCCCCGACGGTCAATCCACCCACCGCCCACCAGATGGCCGAGGGACGCAGGGCCAGCAGCATGAGCAGCACAAGGACGGCGGCGAGCGCATGAATGCGGAAGCTGCTTTCGTGTTTCAGTGCGTGCGCCAGGCCCTTGAGGGCGTAGCCGAGGCGGACGTGAAACGCATGGTTCTTGTTGGACGTCATCGCCGGCATGCTCCCATTCCTGGCGGCGGCGCGCAACGGCCGAGGAACAATCCTGCTGCGCCGGGTTTTCTAAGGTTATGAGTCCCTTAGCCCGCGCACGCCTGCTCCAGACGCTGAAGTGGGCGGGTATCATCTTAGGCGCGCTGCTGCTCATCCTCGTATTGATCCTGGCGTTCGCGGACTGGAACGCCCTGCGCGGACCCATTGCACGATATGCCTCCCACAAGCTCAATCGTCCGGTGACCATCGCCGGAAACCTCGAGGTGCATGCGCTCAGTTTGACGCCGCGGCTCTCCGTGGAAGGTTTGCGCATCGGCAATGCCCCTTCCGAGCACCCGGACAAGGACATGGTCGAGGTCGAGCGTTTGCAGGCGCAGGTCAGGCTGATGCCGTTGTTGATCGGCCGGGTGATCGTGCCTTCGTTGGTCATCACCCAACCTGTCGTGCGGCTGCACCGCGACTCGGCCGGCCGGGCCAATTGGGACTTCGGAGCGCCGCAGCGCAAGGCCGCGAGTCGCTCCACTCAGCCCCTCAAATTGCCCTTGGTCCGCAAGTTCGTCATCGATGCTGGACGACTCGAAGTACTGGACGAGATACGCAAGCTGAACTTCGCCGGCGATGTGGAAGCCACCGAAGAAAAGGAATCGCAAGGCCGGTTCGTCCTCGACGGCAAAGGAGAGCTGAACCGCAAACCTTTCTCACTGCACATGAACGGAGACCCGCTGCTCGAGCTGCAGCCGAGCAGACCGTATTCATTCGAGCTGCAAGTGAAGGCTGCCGACAACGAGCTGCAGGCGCAAACGGCTTTCGCCAAGCCTTTTGACCTGAACAGTATCCAATCAAAGATCAAGCTCACCGGCCAGGACCTGGCGGATTTCTACTATCTGACAGGCCTGGCGCTGCCCAACACCTCGCCGTTCGACCTGGCCGCCAAAGTGACCCGGGACGGAATGCACTTCAAGCTGGAGGACATCGCCGGCACGGTCGGCAATAGTGACATGGGCGGGAGGCTCGCCATCGATCTGTCGGGCGAGAAACCTCGGATGGACGGCGCGCTAACGTCCAAACTGCTGGATCTGGCGGATTTGGCCGCCCCGCTCGGCGCACAGGTCGATAAGAGAAGGGCCGAGGCGGCTCGCAGCGCGCCGGCGAGCGCGTTCCTGCTGCCCGAGGCGCGGCTGCAGGTTAATCGCGTCCGGGCCATGAACGCCGACGTGAAGTACGAGGCGCAAGCCATCAAGACGGAAAAGCTCCCCTTACGCAAGGTGGCACTGCACGTGCTGTTGAAAGACGGCGTCCTGCAGCTCGACCCATTCGCGATGGAACTCCCGCAAGGAAAGCTGGCCGGCACGGCACGCGTCGATGCCACGGGCGAGGTGCCGCATACGGATCTGGACGCCCGACTGACGGACGTGCGGTTGGAGCAGTTTGTAAAGCCGGGCGGGGAGCCTCCGCTGGCCGGCACGCTGCAGGCGCGCATGAAAGTGCAGGGCACCGGAGACTCGGTGCATGCGACGGCTGCACATTCCTCGGGCGCACTCACCGTCATCGTGCCGCACGGGGAGATCCGCAAAGCGTTCGCGGAGCTGACCGGAATCAATGTCGATCGCGGCCTCGGCTTGCTTCTGTCAGGAGATCAGGACAAGGCGACCGTGAGGTGCGGAATCACGGACTTCAAGATCAGGGACGGCGTCATGAATGCCGACACCCTAGTGTTCGATACCGACACGGTGTTGATTACCGGCAAGGGACAGATCAGGCTGCAGACCGAAGAGCTGGATCTGTCCATTCGCGGCCAGCCCAAGAAACTGCGGCTGGTGCGTCTGCGCAGCCCCATCCAGATCGGCGGACATTTGCGTAAGCCGTCGGTCGCTGTAGACGTCGGTAAGACGGCCGCCCAGACGGGAATCGCCGCCGCGCTCGGGACCCTGCTGACGCCCTTCGCCGCCCTCGCCGCGTTCGTCGATCCGGGACTCGCCAAGGACGCCAACTGCTCGGCGCTGCTCGACAGCGCGAAAAACAGCGAGGCACCCCCGAAAACCGGCGAGGCTCCGCCGCAGTCCAATGCCGCGCCGCAGAAACCCGCCGGCGGTGCGCACCCGGCGGCTACAACTCCGCGAACTTGACCACCCGCGCGTTCACCGGCGGATACTCCGTGGCGTTCACCCACCGGAACAGGTTCCCACCCTGGTCGTGCCCGGCGGTGTCGAGCCAGTTCGGGTACCTGGGGCCGGGATCGCGGTGAGCGACGACAATGGTGATGCTGCCGTCCGCATTGGGCACGGCGGTATGCTTGTTGATGGCGATACGGTGATAGCGGTAATCGAGCGATTCCATCCAGTAGTTCGACAACTGGAAATTCCAGGTAGTGCACTGCGGAACACGCGTGACCTGCAGGATCTGTGCTTCGTCGGGCGCGAGCTTCCAGAAACTCTGCAAGTAGTGGATGGCGGTATCGCCGCCGGCGGCCCGGCACCGGTCCTGATCGTCGGAAGGCAGCAGATTGAGATGTGATCGGTAAATCTCCATCCAATCGACGAACAGGTTGGCCGTGTTCTTCATAAAGTCCACCGAGCGCAGCAGATTTTCCGCGAACTCCGCCGGCACGAGCGTGTCGTCGCGGTCTGGATTCAGGCACTCGATCTTCAGCGTGGTCAATACGTCCTTCTTTCGATCATGGAAGGTCTGTCGCACGATGAGCGAGCGGCTGTCCTCGCGCATGGGAAGCCAGTTGCCGGCGCGTTTCTTGGCACTGACGATGATTTCGAAGGTGCCGTCCGGACCGATCTGCATGTCCTTCAGATCGATCTGCCCGGTGTTCTCCAGCCCGCCCGTCGTGGCATAGCTGCCCGCCTTGGTGCCGATGCTCAGAAAAGGCGTCGTGCCCCGCTTGCCCGTGATTCGGTAATCGTACTTTCCGCTGATGTTGGCGTTCTGGTAGAAGTTGTCCGGATTATCGTTGCCGATTTTCAGGGTCTCGTGCGAGAGCGAAAAGAAATTCGGATACCGCGGATCGCTGAACTCGACATGATTTTCCAGTCCACCGCGCAGCAAGCGGCTCAGGTAACGGAACCCTTCGGCCCGATTGAAGAGGTCGGCAGGGACTTCCGGCCGCAGCACTATCCTGCCCGCTTCCTTCAGACGTTCGCAGAACTGATCCCAGAGGGTACCGTCCAAAATGCTCTGTTCGAGCTTGGCGTACCCGGGACCGGAACTCGCCTGGGTCGAACTGGACTGAATCGAACTGGATGGGAGCGAACTGGATTGAGTCACGGATATCTCCAAGAAGGCGATGAGCCGGCGCGGCTCGGTCGCTTGGCTTCGGTCTGCCGCGTAAGCGCGATGGCATGAGAATAACGCTTCCGGCGCTTAGCAGGGGTAACAAGACGGTTATAGACTTCCTGGGTTTCGTTGACACGGTAGGAGGGCGCCGGTACATTGTCGCGCCTTCGCGGGACAGCCCCCGAAGCTTACCCTTGCCCAGGTGGCGGAACTGGTAGACGCGCTGGTTTCAGGTATCAGTGGAGCAATCCGTGGAGGTTCGAGTCCTCTCCTGGGCACCAAGGGTGATTTGAAGACGTCCTCGAACGTCAGCAGGCTCTAGTTCGCGAGCCGCTCGCTCCCGCACGGCCGCAATGAACTCGGACCATCAACGGCCCGTGCCCAACGCAGGGGGGCGTGACGCGCTCAGCGCCATGCCGAGCTTGCGGCTACTGCCACCCACGCACCCGCGCCCCGCCGAACATGTAACTGTTCGCGACGGGCGTGAAAATGGGGTAGGGGTGGGCCGGGTCGAGTGCGCTGCTCGCATCCAGCGTTTGTAACTGCGTGGCATCGAGCGCGACCTCGAGCGAAGCGATGTTGTCGTGCAACTGCTGCAGCTTGGTGGCGCCGAGGATGAGCGAGGTGATCCCCGGCTGCGCCGCCGCCCAGGCGAGGGCGACCTGAGCCACCGGGCGGTCGAGCTGCCGGGCCGCCGCGAGCAGCGCATCGAGCACGCGCCAGTTGCGATCGGTGAACTTCTGCTCGCCGAAGGGACTGCCTGCCGTGAGCCGCCCCTCCCCGGTGGCGCCGGACGGCACGCGCTGATATTTGCCGGCCAGAAATCCACCGGCAAGCGGACTCCATGGGGTCACGCCCAGGCCGCATTCGCGGGCGGCGGGCAAGTGTTCGCGCTCGATGCTGCGTTCGATGAGGGAATATTCCAGCTGCAGCGCGACCGGTCCGGGCACTGCGTGCGCCGTCGCCAGGGTGGCCGCTTTCGTGGCGTACCAGGCCGGGACGTCCGAAAACCCGAAATAGCGAATCTTGCCGGCGCGGACCAGATCGCCCAAAGACTGCAGCACTTCTTCGACGGGAGTGATCATGTCCCAGGCGTGCATCCAATACAGATCCACATAATCGGTGCGCAGTCGCCGCAGCGAGGTCTCGAGCGCACGATACAGGTTCTTGCGTCCGTTGCCGCCCGCGTTCGGATTGCCCGCCTGGCCGCCGTGAAAAGTGAATTTGGTGGCGAGCACCAGCGCATCGCGCAGTTTGCCCTTGGCGATGTAGCCGCCCAGCAGTTCCTCGCTCCTACCGTAGGCATCCGCGGTGTCGATGAAATTGCCGCCCGCTTCCACATAAGCCTGAAAGATGCCCTCGGAGGTCTCATCCGGGATATTGCCCCACAAGGGATTGCCGAAGGTCATCGTGCCCAGGCACAAAGGACTCACGACCAATCCTGAACGGCCGAGCGTGCGAAAATCGGTGAGGCTCATCGGTCAGGTCTCCGCGATATGAAAGGAACGAAGCAATGTACTCCACCCCTGCTCGGCAGCGACATTGCTCAAATAAGGGAGCCGGACCCGCTGGGGAGGGCGGCTGCGATGAGGGCTCAGGCGAAGCCCCGCAGGAAAGACCCCCCGATCCAGCCTTCCCGAGGCGAGCGCCAAATAGAGGACCAGGCCGCGTGCGGGACCCGCTATACTTGACCGCCTACAATGCACATACATAAATGAAGAAACGAACCCGAGGGTCGGGGCGACACTCGAATTCAACCCTCAGCGAGTCCCCGGCCAAAGAGCGCCCCTCCAAAGCGCGGCGGGGCAGGGCGCAGCCCGCGGACGCGGCGGGGCCGCAAGCCCGCAAAGCGTTCTCCTCCGGATCGCAGCTTTCTGCGGCAGCGCTCCCAACCTCCGCCGGGCCCGTGACCGGAACGGTCAGCGGCCACCGCGACGGCCACGGTTTTCTTCTGCCGGAAGATCGCTCCGCGCCCATATTCCTCTCGCCCCGCCAGATGCAGGAAGTGATGCATGGCGATCGGGTGGCGGTCCGCGTCGTCGGGCGCGACAACCGCGGCCGGCCCGAAGGCAGCATCGTTGAAGTTCTCGAGCGGGGCCGGCAGGAGATCGTCGGACGCCTGTACTCCGAGTCGGGCGCTCACTTCGTCGTGCCCGATAACCCCCGTATCGGTCATCGTATCCGCGTGCCGTCGGCGAATCTCGCGGGCGCGAGTGTCGGCCAGGTCGTCTTGGTCAAGCTCATGGAGCAGCCCAGCCGCGCGGCTCAGCCGCTGGGTCACATCACCCGGGTGCTGGGCGAGCACGCGGCCCCAGGCATGGAGACCGACATCGCCATTCACTCGCACGGACTGCCGTTCGAGTTTCCGGCCCAGGCCGTCGCCGAAGCCGAGGGCTTTGGGGCTGCCGTGAGTCCGGCGGCCAAGGTCGATCGCGAGGATCTGCGTGAACTGCCGTTGGTCACCATCGACGGGGAGGATGCCCGGGACTTCGACGACGCGGTCTGGGCCGAAAGACTGCCCGGCGGCTGGCGGCTCATCGTTGGGATTGCCGCCGTTGCCGACTATGTGACACCGGGTTCGGCCCTGGACGATGAGGCCCAGAATCGCGGCACATCGGTCTATTTTCCAAACCGCGTGCTGCCCATGCTGCCGGAGGCGCTCTCAAACGGACTGTGTTCGCTCAATCCGCAGGTCGATCGACTCTGCATGGCGTGCGAGATGCGCATCGATGAGGAGGGCAAGGTCACCCGTTCGCGCTTCTTCGAAGCCGTGATGCGCTCGGCGGCACGCCTCACTTACACCCAGGTCGCGGATTTCCTCGGCATCCGCAACGCGCCGCAACAGCTGCCCGATCCGGCCTTGGCGCAGCCGCTGATCGATCTGTACGATCTCTACAAGGCATTGCATCGGGCCCGCATCCAGCGCGGCGCGCTGGATTTCGATGCACCCGAAGTGAAGGTGTTCTTCGACGAGCAGGGCCGCATCGGTGCGATCACCGAAGCCATTCGCAACGACGCCCATCGGCTCATCGAGGAATGCATGATCGCCGCCAACGTGCAGGCGGCGCGCTTTCTGCGCAAGCACAAGATCGCCACGCTGTATCGCGTGCACGGCCAGCCCGAGGAAGACAGGCTGGAGCAGTTGCAGGAGTTCCTGGCGGGCTTCGGCATTGCTCTTCCCGCCGAACGCATCAAGGCGCGCACGCTGGAACCCAAGGATTTTGCCGCCGTGCTGCAAAGAGCCAAGCAGAGCGAGGAAGCCGGCCTCATCGAGACCGTCGTCGTCAGAACTTTGCCGCAGGCCGTCTATCAGCCGGAAAACATCGGCCATTTCGGTCTGGCGCTGCCCGAGTATGCGCATTTCACCTCGCCCATCCGCCGCTACCCCGACCTCATGGTGCACCGGGGCATCAAGCACGTGCTGCGGGGCGGCAGCGCGCAGGATTTTCCATGGTCGCCGGCCTCGGTGAGTGCGCTCGGCCAGCAGTGTTCGTTCAAGGAACGGCGCGCCGATGAGGCGACGCGCGATGCCGTCTCCTGGCTCAAGTGCGAATACATGGAGGACAAGATCGGCCAGGAGTTCGAATCGGTGGTCTCGGGCGTGGTGGATTTCGGGTTGTTCGTGCAGCTGAAAGGACTGCAAATTGACGGACTCATCCATGTGAGCGCGCTGGGCACCGATTATTTTTCCCGCGATAAGTCGGGCTACCGGATGGTCGGCCAGCGCAGTGGGCGCATTTTCCGCCTCGGCGATCATTTGCGAGTGCGGCTGATCAACGTCGTCATCGACGAACGCAAGATAGATTTCGAGCTGGCCGAGCGCGGCGCCGGCCAGCAGCGCGCCGTGCGCGGTCCCTGGCAGCGGCGCAAAACCCGGCACTGACGGGCCCTCGATGGCGGAAGTCACCCGCGCGTTCGGGATCCACACGGTAACGGCGCTCCTGCGCCGAAGTCCGCAGCGTATCAAACAGCTGCTCGTGCAACACGGACGCACGGATGAGCGGATGAATGCCCTGCTGGCAATGGCGCAGAAGGCGGACATTCGCGTACAGCGGCGCCCGCTATCGGAACTGGATGCCGCCGCGGGCGGCAGCAGCCATCAGGGCGTCGTCGCTGAAATCGAGCCTCTCGCGACCCAGGGCGAGGGTGCCCTGGACGATCTGCTCGAGGAGGCGGCCAGTTCCTCCCGCTCCGCCGCGCCGTTGGTGTTGGTGCTGGACGGGGTGCAGGACCCGCACAATCTCGGCGCCTGCCTACGCACGGCCGATGCCTGCGGAGTCACCGCCGTCATCGTTCCTCGGGACCGCGCGGCCGGCCTGACGCCGGTGGTGCGCAAGGTGGCCAGCGGTGCCGCGGAGTCCGTCCCCTTCATACAAGTGGTCAACCTGGCGCGCACGCTGCGCGGCTTGAAAGAGCGCGGCCTGTGGATCATCGGTGCGGACGATGCGGCGGACAAATCGCTCTACGCCGCCGATTTGACCGGTCCGACCGTCATCGTGCTCGGCGCCGAAGGCGAAGGCATGCGGCGCCTCACACGCGAGCACTGCGATCTGCTCGTGAAAATACCCATGCAAGGAGCCGTCGAAAGTCTCAACGTTTCGGTGGCCACGGGCGTATTGCTATTCGAAGCCCTGCGACAGAGAACGAGGTGACCATGAACGACATCGACAAGCTCGGCGCCATGGAAAGCATCCGCCAACTCAAAGCCAAGTATTACCGCTGTCTGGACACGAAGAACTGGTCGGAACTCGAGACGGTATTCGCACCCGACGTGCAGGCCGATATGCGCGAAGCCACCAACGACTACGACGCCTCCGCCATCATCAACGGCGCGCACGCCTTCGCCCAGTCCATCGCGCGCGCCGTCGAAGGCATGGATACCGTTCATCACGGCCACACGCCGGAAATTGAGATCACCTCGCCGACGACGGCGAGCGGCATCTGGGCCATGGAAGACAAGCTCTGGAGGCAGCAGAATTCGGTCTCGAAGCTGCCGTTCGCCTTTCTGCACGGTTACGGCCACTACCACGAGACTTATGTGAAGCTCGACGGCCGGTGGTTCATCAAAACTACCCGGCTGACCCGGCTGCGCGTCGATCTGGCCTAGGAGATCAGGCCGGAGGCGCTGGCTATTGGCCCGCCGCTCCGCTAGTATGCGCGGCCCTGCGCCGGTGGATCGTCCGCCTGCGCCGGATTGTGCAACTCCTTGCTCCCCCGCGGCGTTCGCAGCCGTCCGGAGCTTTACATCCATAAGGAGACCTTAGGGTGAAGCATTACGAGATCGTTCTGCTGGTCCATCCGGACCAGAGCGAGCAGGTGCCTGCCATGCTCGACCGCTACAAAGGCATTGTCGCCAACGGCAAAGGCCACGTACACCGCCTCGAGGACTGGGGCCGCCGGCAGCTCGCATATCCCATCGCCAAGGTTGCCAAGGCGCACTATGTTCTCATGAACATCGAGTGCGACACGGCCGTGCTCGAGGAGCTGACCGGCTCGTTCCGCTTCAGCGATGCGGTGCTGCGCAACATGGTCATCAAGATGGACGCTGCCGTCACGGAAGCCTCGCCGATGGCTAAGTCCGCCGACGAGAACCCCCGCGACGAAGGCTTCGACGACGGCGATGATGACGACTCGCCCGTGTCCCAGGCCAGCCTGTAACCCTTTGGAGTGGAGTCGACATCATGGCCCGTTTTTTCCGTCGCCGTAAATTCTGCCGCTTTACCGCCGATGGCGTGGAGCAGATCGACTACAAGGATCTGGCCACGCTGAAGAACTACATCAGCGAGACCGGCAAGATCGTACCGAGCCGCATCACCGGCACAAAGTCGCATTATCAGCGCCAGCTCGCGGTCGCCGTGAAGCGCGCGCGTTATCTCGCGCTGCTGCCGTATACCGACCAACACTGAGGCCTCGGCGTCGCGGCCGTCCGGCCGTTTCCGTCAATGCACCGCAACTTCGCAGCGTGGCTCACCGAGCAACCCTGGCGGGCCGCACTGACAATCGCCTGTTTCGGTGCGTTGTTCCCCCAGGGACTGTCGCCGTTTTCAGTGCTCGCCGGCGCTGTTCCAGTGTTGATGGTGCTGTATCGCGATCCGCGGCTGGGATTTGGGATCGCAATGACGGGAGTGGCGGCGACCGCCACCATGCTCGCACTGAGCAAGCAGTCGCCGTCCATCATAGCGGCCTACCTGACGCTGCTGTACCTGGTGCCGTTCGGTTTGGCGCTGCTGCTGAGGCGCTTCGGTTCGCTGAACCTGTGCTTCCAGCTGGCCGTGCTCGGGGCGGCGTTGGTGCTGGTGATCGTACACCTCGTGCTCGAAGATCCGAGCGCCGTCTGGCAGCCGGTGCTGCGGGAGGTGTCCAGGTCGATGGCGAGCGCCGGGATCAACATCGATCAGGCGCTCGACTCACTGGCGCGCACGCTCTGGGGCTCGTTCGCCGCCATCTGGCTGGTGACGGTCCTGGGCAGTCTGTTTCTCGGCCGCTGGTGGCAATCGCTGCTCGTGGCACAGGGCGAGTTCGGCGGTGAGTTCCGGCAGCTGCGGCTCGGCCGCTGGCTGGGTGTGGGCGCCACCCTGGTGGTCGTCATCGCCTTCTTCTTCAACGCGCCCATGCTGGATGCCATCGCCTGGGTTGCGGTGGCAGGCCTGGCTTTCCAGGGTTTGGCCGTGGCCCACCGCAGGAGAATGGAAGGCAAGCTGAAGGGCGGCTGGCTTGCGGTGATCTACGTGTTACTGTGCGTGCCCTTGTCGGCCTTCCTGATGGTGACATTTCTGGCCGGCTGGGGTTTCGCGGACAACTGGCGAAAGTTTTTTCCTAATAAGGTGTCGTGATGGAAATCATATTGCTGCAGAAGGTTGCCAACCTGGGCAACATCGGTGAGCGCGTCAAGGTGAAGTCTGGCTACGGCCGTAATTTCCTGCTGCCGCAGGGGAAGGCCACGCTCGCCACGGCGGAGAACATCGCCAAATTCGAAGCGCGGCGCGCAGAACTCGAGAAAAAGGCGCACCAGGATCTGGCCGCCGCACAGGCGCGCGCCGATAAGCTGGCGGGTTTCAAGCTCGTGCTGCGCGCCAAGGCAGGCACCGAGGGCAAGCTGTTCGGCTCCGTCGGCACCACGGACGTGACCGAGGCCGTCAATGCGGCCGGCCACAAGGTCGAGCGCAGCGAAGTCCGGTTACCCGGCGGGCCCCTGCGCCACACGGGTGAATTCGTCGTGCAGCTGAACCTGCACACCGACGTGGTGGTGGACCTGCCGGTGACCGTCGTCGGCGAGGAGTAAACGGCGCAGGGGCGCCTGCGCCCGGGGAGTCTTATGAGTGAGTGGGCTCGCAAGTCGCACGAGTCCGGTGCGGACGCCGTGCGGGTCCCGCCGCATTCGGTCGAGGCCGAGCAGGCCGTGCTGGGCGGTCTCATGCTGGACAACAGCACCTGGGACAAGGTCGGAGACCGGGTGACGGCCGAGGACTTCTACCGCCGCGATCACCAGCTGATTTTCGGCGCCATCGCCGACCTGGCCGGTCGGGCCGAGCCCTGCGACGCCGTCACGCTCTCGGAATTCCTCGACCGGCAGGGAACCCTGATCGAAACGGGCGGACTTGCTTATCTGGGTACGCTCGCCCGGGATACTCCCAGTGCGGCCAACATTCGCGCCTACGCCGACATCGTGCGCGAACGCTCGCAGCTGCGGCGCCTGATTCGCGTCGGCGGCGAGATCGCGGCCAGCGTTTACGACAACGAGGGCCAGGCCGCGGCGCAGCTGGTGGACGAGGCCGAACGACGGGTCTTCGAAATCGCCGAGAGCGGCCGCAAGACGGGCAGCGGGTTCGTGGCGCTGAAAGACATCCTTGGCGCCACCATCGACCGCCTGGACATGCTGCATCAGTCCCAGGGCCAGCTCACCGGCGTGAGCAGCGGCTTCACCGATCTTGATCGCATGACGGCGGGGCTGCAGGCGGGCGATCTCATCGTCGTCGCCGGGCGACCCTCGATGGGCAAGACGACCCTTGCCTTGAACATGGCCGAGAATGCCGCCATCGGCAAAAACGTGCCGGTGGCCGTGTTCAGCATGGAAATGTCCCGCGAACAGCTGGCGTTCCGCATGATTTCATCGCTGGGGCGGGTCAATCAGAGTCATTTGCGCACCGGGATGTTCGGCGACGAAGAATGGTCGCGCATCAACGGCGCGATCAGCATGATGAAGACGGCGCCCGTCTACATCGACGACACGGGTGCGTTGACGCCCACCGAAGTGCGCGCGCGAGCGCGCCGCCTGAAGCGTGAACACGGCCTGGGGTTGATCGTGATCGATTATCTGCAGCTCATGCAGGTGGCAGGCAACAAGGAGAACCGCGCCACCGAAATTTCGGAAATTTCGCGCTCGATGAAGGCGCTGGCCAAGGAGCTGTCCGTCCCCGTGATCGCCCTGTCGCAGCTCAACCGCAGCGTCGAACAGCGCACCGACAAGAAACCCGTGATGTCCGACCTGCGCGAGAGCGGCGCGATCGAGCAGGACGCGGACTTGATCGTGCTGATCTACCGCGAGGAGGTCTACGATCCCAACACCACGCGCAAGGGCATCGCCGACATCATCATCGCCAAGCAGCGCAACGGACCGACGGGCGAAGTGCACCTGACCTTCCTCGGCGAGTTCACCAAGTTCGAGAACCTGGCCTCGGATTCCTACGGTCAGTACAGTTAGCCGGGCCGGGCGTGCAAAGGCGTACCGCGTCCGTCCGAAGCAGCTGCCCATGGCCCGCCAAGCCGTGCGCATGAAGTAAGGAGCCCATGTTTCCGCGCGTCATCCTCAGCTCAGAAGCGCTGCGGCACAATCTCGCCGCAGTTCGCGGCTTCGCTCCCCGCTCACGCGTGCTTGCCGTCATCAAGGGCGACGGTTATGGGCACGGAATCGTGCCGGTCGCGCGGGCGCTGACCGCCGCGGATGCATTCGCCGTGGCACGCTTATGTGAGGCGATCGAGCTGCGGGCCGCAGGTGTTGCACACCCGATCGTATTGCTCGAAGGGGTGTTCTCGGCGGAGGAACTGGACCGCGCGGCCGCCCTGAACCTGGACCTCACCGTACATTCCTTCGAGCAGCTGCGCATGCTGGAAGCCCGGCGGGGAGCCCACAGATTCCCCGTGTGGTGCAAGGTCAACACTGGAATGAGCCGGCTCGGATTCGCGGGCGAGGATTTCAAGGCGGCCTGGGAGCGGCTCGTGCGGTGCAAATCCGTCGCGCCTGGTCCGCGCCTCATGACTCACTTCGCCGTGGCGGATGAGCCTGCCCACTCCCTGTCCGCCGCGCAGATGAGCCGCTTCTTCGGCCTCGCAGCCGGGTTGGGGGCCGAACTCAGCCTGGCGAATTCCGCGGCGCTCATCGGTCTGCCGGCAGCGCATGCCGACTGGGTTCGCCCGGGCATCATGCTCTATGGCATTTCGCCCTGCGCCGACAGGACGGCTGCGGATCTCGGCCTTCAGCCGGTCATGACGCTGGACTCTCAGCTGATTGCCGTGCGCACGATCCGCGCAGGTGAGACCGTGGGGTACGGTGCCCGCTGGGCAGCTCCCGGCCCGGCTCGAATCGGAATCGTGGCCGCGGGCTACGCCGATGGCTATCCCCGTCACGCCCGGGACGGCACGCCCGTGCTGGTGGGCGGCGAGGGGGCGGGCAGGCGCGTGCCGGTGGCCGGCCGCGTCTCGATGGATATGATCAGCGTGGACCTGACCCAGACCCCGCAGGTCCAAGCCGGCGAGCGGGTCGTGCTCTGGGGCGAGGGGCTGCCGATCGAAGAGGTGGCGGCCGCGGCAGACACCATCGGCTACGAACTCGTCTGCAAGGTGACGCGACGGGTCGAACGCGTCTGGACATGAGGGGCCGGTTCGCGGCCGGCGCGGTCCTCAGCCTTCGAAGAACCCCATTTTCACGCCCGCCAGCTGAATGACATCGTTGTCGTGCAGCTTGCGAGCCTGCTGACCGATGCTCGTGCCGTTCACGAGCGGATAGTCGCCTTCCCTGCCGCTGTCGACGTGCACGATGTAAAAACCCTCGGCACGTCGCGTGATCGCCGCCACCTGCACGCCCGGACGGCCCAGGGTCGTGAGCGCCTTGTTCAATTCGAGTTCACGGCCGGCGAAGGCTCCGCTCAATACCTGCAGCTTGGCCTTGATCAGAGCGGCGGCTCCGGGCGGCAGTTCGGCCCCGAGCGGGCTCGATCCGGCCTTAGCCGGCCTGCCGGCAGAGGAGGGGACACCGGCGGCGGGAGCTGCGCTGCCGGCGGCCGCGGCCCGTTTGGCGGCTTCGGCGGCCATGGCCGAACCCGGCGTAATGACCATGGTCTTCTCGAACTCATCCGGCTCGCTCTCGCCGCTCTGGGTGTCGACGTAGCGCAGCTGGTGATGGCCGACGGTGATCACGTCGCCGTGCTGCAGAGCATGCTTCTTGATGAGCTTGCCGTTGACGTACGTTCCATTGGTGCTGTTCAAATCCTCGAGGAACGAATCGTTGAGGATGTTGATCAGCAGCGAGTGATGGCCGCTGACGGCGGGATTGTCGATACGAATGTCATTGTCAGGGAGACGCCCGACCGTGTAGCGCTCCTTGTTCATGTTGTATTCCGCTAGCACCTGGCCATCCAGGCTCAGAATCAGCCGCGCCATGAGTCGTTCCTCGATTCGTTGTGGGAGGTCAATCGAACCATCGCAGAATCTTGTCCACCACGCCGGAGCGGGCGCCGAACGACTCGGTCACCTCGGCCAGAATGATGGAGACGTTGTCCCGACCCCCATTGTCGTTCGACAGTTGGATCAGTTGCTTAGCTACGGTTTCAAGACTAGCACTAAAGGTGCTTATGGTTAAATGAATATCTTCGTCTTCCACCATGTCCGACAGACCGTCTGAGCATAGTACGTATACATCGCCCTTGTGGGCGGGCTGCTCGTGAACCTCCACGTCGACCATGGGCTCCACTCCCAGGGCGCGCGTGACGTAGTTCTTGTTCGTCGCCCGCTGTGCCTCGGCCTGGGAATAGAAGCCCCGATCGACCAGCTCCTGGAGAAGGGAGTGGTCCATCGTCATCTGCTCGAACCGGTTGGCCCGCATCCGGTAGAGCCGCGAGTCGCCGACGTGGGCGATGGCCACCCGGTTGTCGAAGAACAGGCAGGCGACCACGGTGGTGCCCATGCCTTCGCATTGCGGCTGAGTCTTGGCCGTCTGGTAGATGATCTTGTTGGCGCGCAGAATGGCGTCGCGCAGCACGATGCTTGAGCGCGACAGACCGCTCTCCGAATCCGCCGACAGCATGTCCTGCCGTTCCATGGCTTCCTTGACCAGGCTCATGATGGTCTTGACGGCGATGCCGCTGGCCACTTCGCCCGCGTTGTAGCCCCCCATGCCGTCGGCCAGCACGAGCAGTCCGATGTCGGCGTCGACGCCGATCGTGTCCTCGTTGTGTTCGCGTACCCGGCCGACGTCGCTGACGCCCACCGATTTGAGCTTGCCGCGTAGCGAGGCCACCGCCTTGCTCACGCGACCGCCTGGGCGCAGGCCCGCAGGGCGGCCGCGAACTCCGCGCCCGTCTGGTAGCGGTCCTCGGGAGACTTGGCCAGCGCCCGGTTCAGTATGTCCTCCACCTGTTGCGGCATGTCCGGTCGCAGTACTCGGATCGAGGGATGAGGCTCGCTGGCTATCTTTTGCATGAGTCGAGTCATCGAGTCGGCGCGAAACGGCAATTGCCCGGTAAGCAGGTGAAACAGGCTGACCCCGAGTGCGAACAGGTCCGAACGGCCGTCGATGCTGCGCCCTTCGAGCTGCTCCGGCGACATGAACGACGGCGTGCCGAGCACGATGCCAGTTTTCGTTCTGCTCGTATCGGTCAAGCGCGCGATTCCGAAGTCGGTGATCTTCAGCTCGTCGCTCTCGGGATCGAACATTATATTAGCGGGTTTGATATCCCTATGAATCACATTCTGCTTGTGGGCGTAGTTCAGGGCATCGGCGAGCCGTGCCGCGAGCAGCAGTACGGTGCGCGGCGGCAGCAGGTGGGCGGGCTCGACGTAATGGCTGAGGTGCTGCCCACGCAGGTATTCCATGGCAATATAGGCCAACCCTTCCTCCTCGCCGGCGTCGTAGACGATGACGATGTTGGGATGATTCAGGCGCCCCGCCATCTCGGCTTCGCGAAAGAAGCGCGCCTTGGCTTCCGCCAGGTCCTCCTCCTCGAATTCCTCGGCGAGCGGAATGGCCTTGATGGCCACGACCCGGTTGATCTTGGGATCCTTGCCCAGGTAGACCGTCCCCATGGCGCCCTTGCCGAGCGTCCGCTCGATGCGATAGCGCCCCAGGCTGCGCTTGCCGTCGGGCGAGTCCGTCTCCGGTTCGGGCAGGGTCGGAACAGTCTTGGGCACGATGGCCGGCGCCGTGCGCAGCGAAACATCCGCGTCCTTCACCAACCGCAGGCGGCGCGGCACGTCGCGGAAGTCGGCGCGCACGCCGGACATGTAGGCATAGACCGCCCCCGCCTTCTGGAACTGCCGCCGTCGTTCGAAGTCCAGGCCGAGCGAGTAGAGCATCTCGAGGACGGGCTCGGTGGGAGGGCAGCGGCGAAACGTCTCGAACGCCAGGTCGAGCTGTCCCTGGTTCTGAAACGTCTGTCCCAGCGCCTTGAGGTTCTCGACCGGATTGGGTGCCGCGGCCGGCCGCTGCGAGCGCAGCCAGTGCTGGATGCCGAGATGCGCGGCGAACGCGGCGAGTGCGGCAAGGCAGATGAAAGTCAGCTGCCCCCAGATGCCGAACGACCGCAGCAGGCCGAATTCCAGCACCAGCAGCGCGCTGACCAGGGCACCCGCCACGGCCGACGTAACGCTGCCGAGGCGTGCCAGGTATCGGTCGCGAAATGTGGATGCCACCGTGAGCCGCTCGTGGGAAAAACGCCGGGAGTATAGACGAAGCTCCGCCGGCTGTTTGCAGCCGACTTCACAGCTGGGGGCCAGACTGATCTGCGCCCTGCGCCGGCGCAAGGCCGGAGACCCCTGTCGCGAGCCCCGCCGCAGCTTCGATATCGCTACCGCCGGGTCGGCCAGCGGAAAATGAGACCTGCGTGCTAGTATTTTTTCCCATGAGCAAAGTCCGTGCTGTTTTTGTCTGCAACGAGTGCGGCGAGGAAAGCCTGAAATGGCAGGGGCAGTGCCCCAGCTGCGGGGAGTGGAATTCGCTGCGCAGCTTCCAGATGCCCAGGAGCGGTGGCGCGCCGGGAGCGGCCGCGCGCTCGCCGGGGAGCCGCGGACGGGGCACCGGCGCCACCCTCAGCCGTTCGCTCACCGAGCTGTCCGTCGAGGAAGAGCCGCGCGTGAGCACCGGAATCGGCGAACTCGATCGGGTGCTCGGCGGAGGCATCGTGGCAGGGTCGGTGATTCTGCTCGGGGGCGACCCCGGCATCGGCAAATCGACCCTGCTGCTGCAGGCCAGCGATGCCCTGAGCCGCAGCGTCGTCACCCTCTACGCCACGGGCGAAGAGTCGCTGCGGCAGGTCAGCTTGCGGGCGCGGCGCCTCGGCGTCGGTGGCGCTGCGGATAACGGCCCCGAAGCGCGAGAGCGGCTGCAGATGCTGGCCGAGACACATGTGGAAGATGTGCTCGAGGAGGCGGCGCGCAGATCGGCGCGGCTGGTGGTGATCGATTCCATCCAGACGATGTATACCTCGACGCTCGAAGCCTCTCCGGGTACGACCTCCCAGGTGCGTGAGTCGGCCGCCAAGCTGGTCAACTACGCCAAAACGACCGGCACCGCAGTGCTCATCATAGGCCACGTGACCAAGGAGGGCGTGATCGCCGGCCCGCGCATTCTCGAGCACATGGTGGACACGGTGCTGTACTTCGAGAGCGATGCGGGCAGCCGCTACCGAATGATCCGCGCCGTGAAGAACCGCTTCGGAGCCGCCAACGAAATGGGCGTCTTCGCGATGACCGAGGGGGGACTGAAGGAAGTGAAAAATCCCTCCTCGATATTCCTCTCGCGGCATCCGAGCCCAGTGCCAGGCAGCGCCGTCACCGTGGTGCGCGAAGGCACGCGGCCGCTGCTCATCGAAGTGCAGGCGCTGGTCGACGACGCACAAGGCCTCAATGCCCGCCGGGTCACGCTCGGTCTGGAGCAGAACCGGCTGGCGCTGCTGCTCGCCGTGTTGCACCGGCACGGCGGCGTATCGAGCGCGGGTCAGGACGTGTTCGTCAATGTGGTCGGGGGAGTGCGCATCGCGGAAACGGCCGCGGACCTCCCGACGCTGCTGGCCGTGCTCTCCAGCCTGCGCAGCAGACCGCTCGTGCAGGGGCTGGTGTGTTTCGGCGAAGTCGGATTGGCCGGTGAGATTCGCCCCGTCCCCTACGGCGAGGAGCGCTTGCGGGAAGCGGCAAAACACGGTTTCGCCCGGGCCGTGGTGGCGCGCGCCAACGTGCCCAGGAAACCGCCCGAGGGCTTGGAAGTAGTGGGCGTGGAGCGGCTGGGGGAAGCGCTGGAAGCGGTATTCTGAAACACTCGCCGCGGACTTGCCGCGGACTGGGACTCAGCCCCAATGCCGTCCCAGGATCACTTCCAGAACGAGCTTGCTCCCGAAGTAGCCCAGGCCCAGGAGAACGAAGCCGCTCAGGATCCAGTTGAGGGCCTTGCGACCGCGCCAACCGAAGCGCACTCGCCCGAGGAGCAAGAGGCCGAACACCACCCACGCCAGGCAGGACAGCACGACCTTGTGGACCAGGTGCTGGGTGAGGAAGTTCTGCACGAAGAAGAAGCCGCTGAACAGGGCGAGGGAGAGGAAGGCAAAGCCGGCGCCGATGGTCTGGAACACCGCGGATTCCAACGCCTCCAGGGAAGGCAGTGCCGCCAGCGCCCCGAGCGGCCGCCGGCTGCGGAGCCGCCGATCGAGCAGGGCGAGCGCGAGGGCCAGTGCGGCGCCCACGGTGAGGAGTGCGTAGGCAAAGGTGGACAGCAGAATGTGAGCGGTGAGTTCCCAGCCGCCGGTCTGGACCTGGAAATTACGCGCGCCTTCGTTGGTCGCCAGGGCCACGAGCCCGGCCAGCAGGAGCAGCAGGGCGCTGATGGCGCCGAACTCCGGTCTGCGCCAGCTACGTACCACGGCGATGAACGCCACCAGCCAGCCGATGACGGACGCCGTATCGGCTACGGTCAGGGCAAGCTGCGGCCGGGAAAAGACGCCCGTCCACAGCTCCAGCGCGTGCAGGCACAATGCAACCGCGCCGAGCAGCAGTCCTGCTACGCGGGCGCCCCGGCCGGCCTCGGCTGAAGCGCGCAGCGCGCCTGCGGCCAGCCAGATAGCGGAAATCAGATAGCAGGCGAGTACGATGATGGGTAGCACGAGCGGCGGTTTCTCCTGCAGACGGCGATGGCTCGTCGGGCGAATGATGTCACAAGAGTGCGTAGCGCGACAGTTTGCCTGCCCGTGCCGTGGCCCGCGAGAACTCTGACGCAGGGCGGCCTGCGGCTATAATGAAACCCGACACATTCGGCAGGAAACGACTTGTTCAACAAACTCAGCGAACGCTTGCAGGACGTCATCAACGGTCTGACCGGCCGCGGACGGCTGACCGAGGAGAACATCGCCGATACGCTGCGGCAGGTGCGGATGGCGCTGCTCGAAGCGGACGTTGCGTTGCCGGTTGTGAAGACCTTCATCGATTCCGTCAAGGCACGCGTCGTCGGCATGGACGTCGAGCGCAGCCTGACGCCGGGACAGTCTCTCGTCCGCATCATTCATGAGACGCTGATTGAGATCATGGGCGCGGGCGTGCGGCCCCTCAACCTGCGGGCCCAGCCGCCCGTCGTGATACTGCTCGCCGGCCTGCAGGGCGCCGGCAAGACGACCACCGCGGGCAAGCTCGCGAAATGGCTGCAGGAGCGCGAGCGGAAGAAGGTGCTGCTGGCCAGCACCGACGTTTATCGGCCCGCCGCCATCCTGCAGCTGCAGCGGCTGGCGGCCCAGCTCGGGGTCGGCTTCTTTCCGTCCGATCCGCAGCAGCAGCCGGTGATTCTCGCCCGGCAGGCGCTCGAAGAGGCCAGACGCTCGCTCTACGACGTGCTCATCGTCGATACGGCGGGGCGCCTGCATGTGGACACCGAGATGATGGACGAGGCGCGCAACATCGCAGCGGCGGTCGAGCCGTTCGAGACGCTCTTCGTCGTGGACAGCATGGCGGGGCAGGATGCCGTGAATGCCGCCAAAGCCTTTTCCGAGGCGCTGGACCTCACCGGTGTCATCCTCACCAAGTCCGACGGCGATGCCCGCGGCGGTGCGGCGCTCTCGGTACGCCAGATCACCGGTAAACCCATTCTCTTCATGGGGACGGGCGAGAAGACCGATGCTCTGGAGCCGTTCCAGGCAGACCGGGTGGCCTCCCGCATTCTCGGAATGGGAGATGTGCTCTCTCTCGTGGAGGACGTGACTCGTCAGGTCGATCGCGAGCAGGCTGAAAAGCTGGCCCGGAAGATCAAGAAGGGCAAGGAATTCGATCTGAGCGATCTGCACGACCAGCTCGGCCAGGTCCAGAAAATGGGCGGGCTGGGCGCGCTCATGGACAAGCTGCCGGCCCAATTGGCCAGCAAGGCGGCACAGGCCCAGCCGGATGAAAAGGACATCACTCGCCAGCTGGCCATCATTCGTTCCATGACCCCGCGCGAGCGGCGCTTCCCCAAGCTCATCGACGCCTCCCGCAAACGCAGGATCGCCGCCGGCTCGGGGGTGCACGTCTCCGACATCAATCGTCTGCTGAAGAACTTCATGCAGATGCAGAAAATGATGAAGTCCATGACCAAGGGCGGGGGGATGGCCCGCATGATGCGGAGCCTGGCCGGCCGCTAGGACTCCGCGGCATCCCTTGGGCGTTTCCGCCAAGCCCCGGCCCCGCCTCAAGTTTCGCTGGCCTTCGGAGCGCCCCGCGCGTACTATTCCGCCTCTTTTTTTGGCCCCTCTTCTGGCTCCCGGGGCAAATCTCCCGGCGGGCCGGCGTTTTTTTGGAGATGAGACTCGATGGTGACCATCCGTCTGACCCGGCGCGGCAGCAAGAAGCAGCCTTTCTATCACATCGTGGTGACGGACAGCCGCAAGCGCCAGAACGGCACGACCCTCGAGCAGGTGGGTTATTTCAACCCCATTGCCACGGGTAAGGAACGCCGTCTCGAGCTGGATCTCGGCCGCGTCGATCATTGGGTGAAGCTGGGCGCGCAGCCTTCGGAGCGAGTCGCAGAGCTGGTGACCAAGCATCGTCGTCAGCTCGCCGCTGCCTGAGGCCCAGCCTCCGATGGAGCCGCGGCCGCGCATCGTCGTGCTCGGCCGCATCGGCGCCCCCTTCGCCATACGGGGATGGCTGAAGGTCAAGTCGTACACCGAGCCCGGCGAGAACCTGCTGAGCTACCGCACTTGGCTCGTGGGCCGTCATGCCGGCGCTGGACATGCGGATGACGCCGTGCCGGGACGCGAACAGTGGCAGCCGGTGACGCTCGAAGGCGGACGCGTCGCCCATGGCTCCGGGGCCGACCTGCTGGTCAAGTTGACAGGCATCGAGACTCCCGAGGCCGCACGGCTGTTGACGGGGTGTGATGTCGGTGTGGAGCGCAGTGCGCTGCCGCCGTTGGAAGCGGGCGAGTATTACTGGGACGACTTGCTGCACTTCGAGGCGTATTCGCCCGAGGGGCAGCTGCTGGGCAGGTTGGAGCACTTCTCACAGACTGCGGCGCACGGCTTGTTGGTGATACGCGCAGCGGACGGAAAGGCGTTGCTCGTTCCCATGGTACGGGAGCGGATCCTGCAGGTGGATCGGCCAGCCGGCCGCATCACGGTGGACTGGCAGCTCGACTGGTCCTGACGCCGGGCGGCCACGGTACGGACGAGCGGACCATGCGGATAGAAGTCGTGACGCTGTTTCCTGACTTCGTGACCGAAGCAGTGAAAGTGGGGGTGCTGGGCCGGGCGCTCGAGCGTGGGCTGGCCAACGTTCACGCCACGACGCCGCGCGAGTTCGCGCTGGACCTCCACAAGACGGTGGATGACCGGCCGTACGGCGGCGGCCCCGGAATGGTGCTTAAATTCGAGCCCACGCGTACGGCCGTACGGGCTGCGCGCTCCAGGCTGCCCCTGGGCAGCCGGTGTGTGTACCTGGGCGCCGAGGGCGAGCCGTTCAGCCAGCGCAAGGCGGCCGAGCTGGCGCGACTGCCGGGCCTGCTGCTGCTCGCGGGCCGCTACGAGGGCGTGGACGAGCGCTTGCTGGAGACGGAGACGGACGAGAGTTTGTCCATCGGCGATTACGTGCTCTCGGGCGGAGAGCTGCCGGCGCTGGTGGTGATCGATGCGGTGATCCGGCTACTGCCGGGTGTGTTGGGCGATGACGAGTCGGCGCTGCAGGATTCATTCGCCGCCGGGCTGCTCGACTGGCCTCACTACACGCGGCCCGAGAGCATCGAGGGGCTCGCCGTGCCGCAGGTGCTGCTGGGCGGCAACCACGCGGCGATCGCGCGCTGGCGCAGGAAACAGGCGCTGGGCCGGACCTGGCAGCGACGGCCCGACCTGTTGCGGGAACTGGAATTGAGCGAGGAGCAGCGCGAGCTGCTGGAAGAATTCAAGCGAGAGAGTCAGCAATCATGAGCAACATCATTTCACAACTCGAAAGCGAAGGCATGGGCCGCAAGGTCCCCGAGTTTTCGCCCGGCGATACGGTGATCGTGGAAGTGAAGGTGAAAGAGGGCGAGCGCGAGCGCGTCCAGGCGTACGAAGGCGTCGTCATCGCCAAACGGAATCGGGGCCTGAATTCCTCGTTCACCGTGCGCAAGATTTCCCACGGCGAAGGCGTGGAGCGCGTGTTCCAGACATACAGCCCGTCGCTCGGCGCCATTTCCGTGAAGCGGCGCGGCAACGTGCGGCGCGCCAAGCTTTATTACCTGCGTGATCTCACCGGCAAGGCCGCGCGCATCGAAGAGAAGGTCTAAGACCTCGCCCCGGCGGCCACGGTGACCGGGCGCGTGTCTGCCGCCGGCAATCCCGCTGCGCCAGCGCCCGAGTTCGCGCCGGGCGCAGCGGTGCTTTCGTGCCGCGGCCTGAGCAAGAGCTTCAGGCAGGGGGATACGCAGATCGATGTGCTGCGCGGTGTGAACCTGGACGTGCAGCCGGGCGAACGCATCGCCATCATCGGCGCTTCCGGGTCGGGCAAGACGACTCTGCTGCAGCTCATGGGGGGATTGGACCTGCCGTCCCAAGGCGGCGTCACCATCGCGGGCGAGGAGTTCAATCGACTCGGCGATGCGGCCCGGGGCCGATTACGCAACCGGGCGCTCGGCTTCGTCTACCAGTTCCACCACCTGCTGCCCGAATTCTCGGCCCTGGAGAACGTGGCCATGCCGCTGCTGGTGCGGCGCATGCCCGTGGCGCAGGCCCGCGCGCAGGCGGCAGCGCTGCTGGAGCGGGTCGGCCTGCAGCACCGTCTCGACCATCGGCCCGGGCAGCTGTCCGGCGGAGAGCGTCAGCGGGCCGCGGTCGCCAGGGCACTGGTCACTCAGCCCCAGGTGGTGCTCGCCGATGAGCCCACCGGCAATCTCGATGGCGCCAACGCGCGCCAGGTGTTCGAACTCATGCTCGAGCTGAATCGAGAGTCGGGAACCGCGCTGGTCATCGTCACTCATGCTCCGGAACTGGCGGCCCGCATGCAGCGGGTACTCACTCTCGCGGACGGGGCGCTGACGCCCTGAGCCTCACCCCGCGGCGGTGGTACTTGAGGACCAGGCTCAAGTGCCAGACGCCGCCCAGTACGACGTAGCCCACGACGGCCGTGAGAAGTCCCATCATCAGGCATCCGAGGAGGAACGGTTTCCAGATGGGAACGAGCGCCGTCGCAAGCCAGTCCCACGTCATTTGAAAGTCGAACGGCCGCAGCGGATGCTGCAGTATCTGGCACCCCAGCCAATAGCAGATAAAGTAGATCGGCACCATGGTAAAAGGGTTGGTGATCAGCACACCCGCCACGGCCGCCGGAATGTTGAGTCGACCCAGAATGGCGGCGGCCGGAGCCATGATGAGGTGACCCGGCAAGGGCACGAACGCGATGAACAATCCCACGGCGAAGGCGCGGGTGACATTGCGACGGTTCAGGCACCAATACGCCGGGTCTTCGAGCAGGCGGCGGAAGGGGCGCATGAACCAGCGTTCTTTCAGCAAATGGCGGCGGCGGTTCAGAAGCTTGAAGACGCGTCGAGGCATCGCGGGATTATCCTCGATCGCAGGGCGGTGCGGAACTGCGAGAAGCAGCGGCACGGCGCTAAAGCCATGCCGCGATTGCGGGCGGTACCGTCAAAGCTGGTACTATTCGCCGCGATCGGCGCAGCGGCGGGGTGAGGCCTGCGCCTGAGAAAACGGGCGGCGCTCAAAATCCCAGCGACAACAAACAGGCATGTTCGAAATCGTCAAAGCCGGCGGCGTCATGATGGTGCCGATCATCCTCTGCTCCATCATCGCCGCGGCCATCATCCTCGAGCGGCTGTGGACCCTGCAGCAGAAGCGGGTGCTGCCCGCCGAACTCACCGAGAAGGTGTGGCGCTGGGTGGAGGGACGGCAGCTGCAGGACAGGCACATCGCAGCGCTCGAGCACAATTCCCCGCTGGGCAAGATCCTGGCCGCGGGCATTGCGAATCGCGGTCAGGGCCGCGAAATCATCAAGGAAAGCATCGAGGACACGGGCCGTCACGTGGTGCACGAACTCGAGCGCTTTCTCAATACCCTCGGCACGATTGCGGCGATGTCTCCGTTCCTCGGCCTCCTCGGCACGGTGCTGGGCATCATTCGCACCTTCAACGCCATTTCCGCCGAGGGGGTCGGCAATCCGACGGCTTTGGCCGGAGGAATCTCCGAGGCGCTGATCGCAACCGCGGCCGGCCTGTTCGTCGCCATTCCCTCGCTCGTGGGGTACCGCTATCTGCGCGGCAAGGTGGAGGAGCTGGTCGTGCAGATGGAAAAGGAGGCCATGAAACTGGTGCGGGCCATGGACCGGCAGAACACCCAATGAATCTCCGGCCGCGCCCGCGGGAGGAACCCGAACTCAATCTCACTTCGCTGATCGACATCGTCCTGCTGCTGCTCGTGTTCTTCATGGTGTCGACGACGTTCGTCGACGAGGCACGCATCAAGATACAGTTGCCGCAGGCCGGTGCGGCCCCTTCCCTCGAGAATACGCGCGCCCCCATCGAAGTGACCGTGACCGCCGAGGGCGGGTACCGGGTCAACGGCCGCACCGTAATCAACTCGAGCATGCAGGCCCTGGCAGCGGCCGTGAGTGAAACGTCCGGGGAGAAGCGCGATGTTCCGGTGACCATCCGCGCCGACGCCCGCAGTACCCATCAGGCCGTCGTGTCCGCCATGGACGTGCTCGGCCGGCTCGGCTTCCGCGCCATCAATATCGCGACGGTGAACCAGTCCTACGGGACCGAAGGCGGCAAAGCGCGATGAGCCTGCGCATCGCGAGCGACGCGCGCCGGACGTATTTCCGGCTGCTGACTTACATCGGTCCTTACAAGAGTCAGTTCGCGTTCGGGCTGTTGGGCGCAGGTCTGTTCGCCGCCGCCCAGGGCGCGTTCGCGTTCGCGGCCAAACCCTTCCTCGACGGCAGTTTCGTGGCGCGCGATGCGCGCATGCTGGCGTGGGTTCCCATCGGCGTGATCCTCATCTTCCTGGTCAGGGGCATCGGCGATTTCATCCAGACCTATTTCATGGCCTACGTGGGACGCGGTATCGTCAAGCAGCTGCGAGCGGAAATCTTCCGGCGCTTTCTCTATCTGCCGGTCGCTTACTTCGACAAGAACGCCGCAGGCATGCTGCTCTCGCGCATCACCTACAACACCGAGCAGGTGGCGCAGGCGGCCACCGATTCGGTCACGACGCTGGTGCGCGAGTCGCTGATCATCATCGCCATGCTCATCTATCTGTTCGTGCTGAGCCCGCGCCTGACCCTCTTCGCCCTGCTGGTCGGACCGTTCGTCGGCTGGCTGATCAACACCATCAACCGGTACTTTCGCCGCTACAGCCAGCGGATCCAGAACTCCATGGCCGACGTGACCCGGGTGGCGAAGGACGCGATCGAGGCGCCGCGCGTGATCCGCGTCTACAACGCCCAGTCGCATCAGATCGCACAATTCGAGCAGGTCAACGAGCGCAACCGGCGCTCCAACATGAAGCTGTTCCTCACCAAGGGACTTTCGAACCCATCGGTGCAGCTGATCAGCTCGCTGGCCCTCGCACTGGTGCTGTACATTGCCATCCGCGATGCGCTGGCGCAGCGGCTCAGCGTGGGCACTTTCGTATCCTTCATCGCAGCGCTCGTGAGCATCACCCAGTCGCTGCGCAGCCTCATCAACGTCTCGGGGCCGCTGCAGCAGGGCGTCGCCGCGGCGCAGAGCGTCTTCGAGCTCACCGACGAGCCCGCTGAGCCGGCCACGGGACATCACCAGGTGCCGCGGGTGCGCGGTTCGGTGCGTTTCGCCAACGTATCTTTCTCCTACGAAGCCGGCCGCAGCGTCGCATTGCGGGATATCGACCTGCAGGTCGCTCCCGGCGAGACATTGGCCATCGTCGGGCGCTCGGGCAGCGGTAAGTCGAGCCTCGTGAATCTGCTGCCGCGCTTCTACGACGTGAGTTCGGGCGCAGTGCTCATCGATGATCGAGATGTGCGCGAGTACGACCTCGCCAGCCTTCGCGAGCAGGTCGCCCTCGTGAGCCAGGAAGTGGTGCTGTTCAACGATACCATCCGTAACAACATAGCCTTCGGCCGTCCCGCCGCGATGGCGGAAATCGAACAAGCGGCGCGAGCTGCGCACGTTCTGGAATTTACCCGTGAACTGCCGCTGGGCCTGGACACGATGGTCGGCGACCGCGGAGTGCTGTTGTCCGGCGGGCAGCGGCAGCGAATCGCGATCGCGCGCGCGCTGCTGAAGAACGCGCCCATCCTTATTCTGGACGAGGCCACCTCGGCGCTGGATACCGAGGCGGAACGTGTCATACAGGGAGCGCTGGACGAGCTCATGCAACATCGCACCACGCTGGTCATCGCGCATCGGCTCTCCACCGTCGAGAATGCATCGCGCATCGTCGTCCTCGAGCTGGGCAGGATTGTCGAGACGGGCACGCATGCCGAGCTGCTGGCCGCCGGGGGACACTATGCGACCCTCTACAACATGCAGTTTGCGGAGTGATCGCGGCCGCGCGCCGGCTCCCGGCGCGGGCGCGGGCGCGCGGTGCCGTTGAGCAGCTCGCAAGGGATACAGATGTCCGCTTTCCAGCACAGTGGGATCCGAAGCTTGGAATTCACGTGACTTGAAGTCGCGGC
>JADMIO010955776.1_pt1 | contig 65980 bp, 42 predicted proteins | sample 8958161 | NCBI WGS metagenome assembly JADMIO01 (sample SAMN16585339, study PRJNA669376) | soil metagenome | isolation source: Crop rotation soil | place: USA: Cullars Rotation, Alabama | collected 2011
GCGACTTCAAGTCACGTGAATTCCAAGCTTCGGATCCCACTGTGCTGGAAAGAGCGTATCCGCACATTCATGAGCAATGGCGATCTCAAAGCAGCCAAGGCAGAATGTGACAAACAACGCGGCTCGATCGCAAATGTCGTTATTGCCGGAATCGACATGTATGAACAGATGGAAACCGACAGAGAGCTCGATAAGGAGAGAAAAATTCTTGCGATCCAGAAAGAACTTGAGGAAGCTACTACACTTGAGTTGCCAATGTTATCAAAGAATCTCGTAATAATTTCTACGATCGCCTCCATAGCAACGCTCCTTGGACTTTTAGGTACAGTTATCGGGATGATCAGGGCCTTTGCAGCCCTCGCAACTGCGGGAGCCCCGGATGCAGTAGCCCTCTCGACCGGGATCTCTGAAGCGCTGAATAACACTGCTTTAGGTATCGGAACATCTGCTCTCGCAATCATCATGTACAACTTTTTTACGAGCCGGATAGACAATATCACTTATGGAATCGACGAGGCCGGATACAGCATCGTACAGTCATTTGCTGCAAAGAATAAAGCAGCATAAATTTTTCCATCCCGTGTGGAATTTATCAGAGTAGCGAATCTAAAGCCCTCTCAAAATGCCAAAAATTAAAATTCCTAAAAAAAGTCCTTCCCTGGATATGACTCCAATGGTGGACCTGGCATTTCTGCTCGTTACATTCTTTATGCTTACAACGAAGTTTCGTCCTGACGAACCCGTTATCGTAGATCAACCCTCATCTGTCAGCGACATTTCATTGCCCGATAAAGGCGTGATCATGCTCACGATCGATCCGAAAGGAAGGGTGTTCTTCAATGTGGAAGGACAACAGATAAGGAAAGATATTTTAGACAGAGTCGGAAAGCATTTCAACCTCACGTTCGATGAAAAAGAATCCAAGCGTTTCTCCGTATTAGCATCAGTCGGAATGCCCTCTAACATGCTCAAAGCGTATCTTGATGGTGATGATGACGCAAGAAAGAAAATGAATCTCGCCACACCCGGCATTCCAATCGATTCATTGAATAACGAACTTGCAATCTGGATCAACTCCGCTCGTAATGCTGCACCAAGATACAGCATTGCAATAAAGGGAGACCGGGATGCGGATATTCCAACCGTAAAAAGAGTGATATCAATATTACAGGATAATAAAGCCAACAGGTTTGCACTTGTCACTAATCTCGAAGGCGCACCCGAAGAAAACAAACCACAATAAGCAACGGCACAGATTTGCTCCGTTAAATTAAAATGGCAGAAGTACAAACAGGCGGCTCCGACCAGGGAGGCGGGAAACATAAAAAGGTAAGGGCAAAGAAATCGTCCACGCACATCGACATGACTCCGATGGTCGACCTGGCTTTTCTTTTACTTACGTTTTTTATTCTCACCACTACATTCAGCAAGCCGAAAACAATGGACATCACAATGCCGGTGAAAGACGCGCCCGAAGAGCAGCGATCGAAAGTTCCGGCATCACAAACTATGTCCGTTCTTCTCACAAAAAACGACCGCATTATCTGGTATATGGGCGTAGACAGCGCTTCTGTACCTCCTCAGACAACCATCGCAGACTTTTCTCAGAACGGCTCCAAAAGCATACATAAAGTACTCCTTGAAAAAAACAAGCTGGTTGCAGACCAGGTAAGACTCGTGGAGGATTCAGTAAAGAGAGGATTGATAAAAGACAACGAAGAAGAAATCAAAAGACATAAAGCCTGGGTGAAGGCAGCCGAAAAAAAAGGACTCATCGTTCTCATAAAGCCCGATTCTACTTCAAAGTATAAAAACCTCGTCGACATTCTCGACGAAATGCTGATTACGAATGTTGCACGGTATGCTATTGTCGATCTTTCGGAGTCAGAAAAAGAATTAATTAAAAACGCTCAATAAAAATGTCATCTCTGTTTGACTGGTCGAATGTGATAAACCCTGCGAGGAGGGATATCGTATTTGAAAACCGCAATAAGGAATACGGAGGTTACGAACTTCGGAGAGACTACCAGCGTCGTACCGTATTGGCGCTGATCATAGCCCTCGTGGGAATCGGAATAGCCGTCACCGCCCCGATGATATTATCCTATCTCGCAGAGAGAGCAAAGGAAAGCGCAGTAAAGATCACGGAAGGGATCAAACTCGAAGAGCCACCACCGATCGATAAAAATACTCCACCGCCACCGCCTGTAATTCCGCCTCCCCCTGTTCAGCAGACTATTAAATTTACTCCGCCCAAAGTTGTAAAAGACGAAGAAGTGGAAGAGCCGCCTCCGACACAGGAAGAAACAAAAGACGTTCAGGTCAGTACAGTGACCCAGGAGGGTGAAAATATTCCAGACCTTCCCCCTGATCCGGTTACGGACCCAGACGAAGGAAAAGTATTTACTGTAGTTGAAGAAATGCCAAAATTTCCCGGCGGAGAGGAAAAGCTTTTCGAATATCTGTCGAAAATAAAGTATCCATCCATGGCCCGCGAAAACGGAATAACAGGCCGAGTGTATGTTACATTCATCGTCGATAAGGACGGAAAGATAAAAGACGCTAAAGTTTTAAGAGGAATTGGTGGTGGCTGCGACGAAGAAGCGCTCAGGGTAGTGAGGGCAATGCCGGACTGGACTCCGGGAAAGCAAAACGGAAGAAATGTAACCGTTCAATACAACCTGCCGGTTAACTTCAATCTGAAGTAATTTAGGTTGATGCCTTACTGGTATCCGGTACACAAGTCTTGCCATCCCGACCCAATTCATGATTCAGAAAAAGAAACGTCTTTCGTTTAATCAAAGAATTTTTATCAGTTTAAATGCTTTGATGATCCTGATGTATCTCTGTGGCGGCGTTATATTATTTTTTTGGAAGCTTCCTTCGATTCCTGATAACACAAGAAAACTTTTTAGCTGTATATTGGTAATCTATTCTGTTTACAGGGCTTTCGCACTGAAAAAAAAGCTCAGCACCGATAATGATAGTTAAGTCATCAATATATTTTTTTTGTCTGACTGTGATGTTGCTTTTTTTATCCTGCAACAATTCATCAACAAAACACGATCCTTATACTGATACGCCGACTTCAGGCGAGATTACAATTGTGGTAGATGAATCGTATCAGCCATTAATTCAGACGCAGATCGATACCTTCATGGAGATTTATAAATATGCAAAGATCAACGTCAGGTATCTTCCGGAAGCGGATGTATTCAATGCACTGCTGCGTAACGATTCTGTAAGGATCGCAATTGTTTCACGTGAATTATCCAAAGAAGAAAAAGAATATTTCGACGCGCAAAAAATTATTCCCAGAACAACAAAGGTTGCCGAGGACGCGGTTGCGCTGATTGTAAACAAGAACAACCCCGATACGGCAATAACCTATGAGCAGCTCGAGAAAATTATCCGCGGAGCAATCACAAAATGGAGCCAGCTCAACAGCGGGGGAAAAGATAACGATATTAGAATCGTATTCGACCGGAGCGGATCGAATAATGCACGATTTCTCAACGACAGATTCCTGAAGGGGACAAATTTCCTGCGAATATTTATGCGACAAAATCAAATTCTGAAGTAGTAAATTATGTAAGTGAAAATAATGATGCAATGGGTGTGATCGGTGTAAACTGGATAAGCGATAGCGATGATTCAACAGCAGGTGCGTTTCTGAAAAAAGTTAATGTTGTTGCTTTATCGATGCCCGATACATCTAAAAATGAACTTGAATTTAATAAACCCTTTCAGGCGTATATTGCATTAAAAAAATATCCGTTATTGCGTGACGTTGTCATTATCAGTCGAGAGGGCAGAAACGGACTTGGCACAGGCTTTGCCTCTTTCGTGGCAGGCGACAAGGGTCAGCGAATGATCCGTTTACAAGGCCTTCTCCCCGCAACGATGCCAGTAAGAATTATCAAGGTTAATTAATATATTTAATTATGAATAAAAAGTTTTTAACCTCAGCATTTTTCATCTGCAATGTGTTTTTTTGCAGCGCACAAACACTTCAGGATGCCAAGAAGCTTACAGAAAATGAACAGTACGAGGCGGCGTCATTTATCTACCAGTCTCTGATAGCAAAATCACCTTCCGATGCTTCTTTGTACTATTACTATGGCGACAATCTTCTCCTCAGTGACAACCCCGATTCGGCAAAAATTATTTTCGATAAAGCTACTGCAACTGATGCCTCAAATCCGTTTGTAAAAATCGGAAACGCGAAACTACTGCTGGACAACGTCAATCTCCGTGAAGCAAAGAACGCAAGTGAAAAAGATCCGTCTAACTCCGAAATGAAACACCGGTATGAAGACGCACAGAATAATATCACTAGTGCAAATAAACTGATCGATGAAGCAGTCGCCAATGCAAAAGACATTAATATTTTAATAGAAGCCGCTGAGGCACTGATTCACTATAAGAACAAGGACACAGATAAGGCGAAAACGCTGCTTGATAAAGCCGCTGCCATGGATCAGAAAAATACTGAAGTATTATTGTTGTACGGCGATTTATACACGGAACTTAACAACGGCACCCTTGCAGCCGATTACTACAATAAAGCCCTCGATCAGAATAAATCTTCTGCACGGGCAATAGTTAGCAAGGGACGGCTCTACAAGCGCTCTACCAATTTTGACGGCGCCGCCAGGGAGTTCGAAAATGCAATTTCAATAGATCCGTCGTATGCTCCCGCTCACCGCGAACTTGCAGAAACATATTTCAAACAGTCTAAGCTAACACAGGCAAAAGACGAGTATAAGAAGTATCTCGATCTTTCAAAGAACAATTGTGGTGCACGGATCCGCTATGCAACATTTTTGTATTTCAGCAAAGCCTATTCTGAAGCCGTCAACGAGCTTAATCAGGTAAAACAAAGATGCGACCCGAATAACATTACAATGTTGCGTGTGCTTACGTACTGTTATTACGAGCTGAAGGATACTACTAATGGAACACAAACAGCAAAAAAACTTTTTGAACTTCTCACTCCCGAGAAACGTACTGCAACAGATTATGAATACTACGGCAAGATGCTCATTCTCTTAAACCAGGATTCACTCGGGATCGAACAACTTCACCAAGCTCTGACACTGGAGCCGAACCGTTGCGATTTATTTACTGACCTGGCGAATGCATGGATAAAACTGAAAGTTTATAAAAATGCGATAGAGTTGCTGAACCAGAAAATCGCTGCATGCAAGCCGGTTGTAATGGATTATTATACATTGTCACGTGCCTATTATTTTGATATGCAATTTGCACCTGCTGACAGCGCCATAAGCAAGGCAATCGACTTGTCGCCGAAATGGTCAGGAGCCTGGCTTCAACGGGCAAAGATCAATGCACAAATCGACTCTACCAGCGAAGCGGGACTTGCAAAGCCATACTATGAAAAATACATCGAGTTTGCCCTCGCCGATTCTGCCAACGCTGCTAAATATCAGAACGGAATGATAGAAGCATATACTTATATGGCCTACTATTACATCTTGAAGAAGGATGAGGCAACAAGTAAATCGTATCTCTACAAGAAATTAGATCTTCCTCTGGAGCCCGAGGACAGGAAGAATGTTCAGAAGGCGATTGACCAGCTCGAAGGTCGAGGACCGAAGCCACAGAAGAAATGATTTTAATCCCGCGCGCGCCACGCGCGGGATTAATTTTACTTCCTCAATACACCCTGCATATTAATGTCCCTTTACTTTTGAATTTTGAATTTTGATTTTTGAATTATTATCATACATTGCGTATCTAAACTCTTTCTATGGCGGGCAACCACTACTCAAAGAAATCTCTCGAAGTATTATTTAAAGAAGCAGAAGAAACTGGTGATCATACGCTCAAGCGTACGCTTGGTTCGATGCATCTCACGGCGCTTGGAATTGGCGCAATCATCGGTGCAGGTCTGTTCAGCATTACCGGCGGCGCTGCGGCGCACAACGCCGGCCCCGCCGTCACAATTTCTTTTATCATTGCAGCTGTCGGTTGTGCTTTTGCAGGGTTATGCTATGCGGAATTTGCTTCGATGATACCAGTGGCTGGCAGCGCATATACATATTCTTATGCAACAATGGGCCGGCTTCTGGCCTGGATAATCGGTTGGGATCTCGTTTTGGAATATGCCGTCGGAGCTGCAACTGTTTCAATCAGCTGGTCCAGGTATCTCGTTAAGTTTCTGGATCATTATAATATTCATTTGCCGGCCCAGTTGACGATGTCTCCCTTCGATTCCGCGACATTGGCCGACGGGTCTATGATCAACGGTGCGATGAATCTTCCTGCTGTTTTCATTGTAGTTGTAGTTTCAATGCTGCTCATCAGGGGAACTCAGGAATCATCATTTGTTAATGCAATTATTGTGGCTCTTAAAGTTACTGTCGTTCTCGTATTTATCGGATTAGGGTGGTCGTATATCAACCAGGCAAATTACCAGCCGTACATCCCGGCCAATACCGGTAAATTCGGAGAATACGGATGGAGCGGAATATTCAGGGCCGCTGGTATTATCTTCTTCGCCTACATCGGCTTCGATGCGGTTTCAACTGCAGCCCAGGAAGCAAAGAACCCTAAACGTGACATGCCGATCGGAATATTATTGTCGTTAGGAATATGTACTATACTATATATTCTTTTTGCACATGTAATGACAGGACTTGCCAACTATACTGAATTCAAAGGGCAGGATGGCATCGCACCTGTTGCAGTTGCAATTGCCCACACTCCATACGTGTGGCTGCAGCAAGCAATCATTCTTGCAATACTTGCCGGATATTCTTCAGTAATATTAGTTATGCTCCTTGGACAATCGCGCGTATTCTTTTCAATGGCTAAGGATGGATTTCTACCCGCTGTTTTCTGCCGCGTACACCCCAAATTCAAAACACCCTGGAAATCGAACATCCTGTTTTGCTTGTTCGTGAGTCTATTCGCCGCTTTCGTGCCCGCGAGAGTTGTCGGTGAGATGACAAGCATCGGCACACTGCTGGCTTTCGTCCTGGTTTCTGTCGGCGTAATTGTTATGCGACGTACACAACCTGATGCGCCACGGGCATTCCGAACCCCTGCTGTTCCGCTGGTTCCGATACTTGGTGTAGTTTCATGTCTGGCAATGATGCTTTCGCTTCCCGGCGATACATGGCTGCGACTGATCATCTGGATGGCAATCGGTTTCATCATTTATTTTACTTACGGGTATAAAAAGGCGAAACATTAAAATAATATTATTCCCCCGCCGAATGCGGGGGGATAACAGCTACTGTTTCCAAAACCCTGTAGCTTTTTTCTCGTTATATTAGTTTCAATTTAAAACTTCAGTGACCCCTACTCCCTTTTGGCGCGACGTATGGCTGATTATTATCAGCTTTTTGATGTTCATGGGGACGATCTATGTCTATTTCAGGCTCCGAAGCAGTAATTTCCGCAGGGTCAGAAGGCTTCTGGAAGAAAGAGTTGAGGTAAAGACAAGACAACTCACTGAAAAAAATCTCGAGTTGGAAAAACTGTCTCTCGTGGCGAGCCGTACGGACAATGCCGTTCTCATTGCCGACACCAACGGAATCATCGAGTGGGTTAACGATGGCTTTCTCAGGCTTCTGGGAACATCTAATGAAAAGTATATCGGAAAAAAATTATCAGACATAAAGGTTTATGCAAACATCGATAAGGAAATCGATGAAGCAATTAAAAACAGGCATTCAAGAATATTCGAGAGTAATTTAACGGGTGCAGCATTTCGAAACATCTGGATATCTTCTACCCTCACTCCTATATATGATGAATTCAACCAGCTGAAAAAACTGGTTGTGGTTGACACTGATATCACGGCGGGTAAAAATATGCAGAACCAGATCGAAGCATCACTCAAAGAGAAGGATGTTCTGCTCAAAGAAATCCACCACCGTGTAAAGAACAATCTGCAGATTATCATCAGCCTTTTAAATCTACAGACAGATTATATCAAAGACGAAACAACACTCAAGGCGGTTAAGGACGGACAGAGCCGTGTAAGGTCTATGGCTCTCGTGCACGAAAAATTCTATCAATCTGACCAGGTAAGCGAAATCGCTTTCAAGGAATATCTGGAAAAACTCTGTCAGTTCATTTACCAGTCGTACGGCGATAAAACCGATCGCATCAAAGTGCAGGTGGAAGGCGATCCCGTTGGACTCGACATGGATACGGCGATGCCATGCGGATTACTGGTTAACGAAATCGTATCCAACGCATATAAATATGCATTTCCCGGTCAGCTGACCGGCAGAATTCTGATCGAATTAAAAAGACAGAACGGCAAGGTTACACTAAGCGTAAACGATAACGGCGCAGGATTTCCAGACGATTTTGAAATCGAGCAGTCAGAATCTCTCGGGATGCAACTTATCCAGGCATTGACCAATCAACTCGACGGAGAACTGAAAGTAAAACGCGAAAACGGGACAACTTTCGAAGTTTCATTCAAATATCCTAAACATGTTACTGAAAAATCATATAAATAGAAACAAAAAAACCTGAATATTGTAAAAAGGTTGACCATACCTATCTAATAAAAATAGATTATGGTCAATCCCCAAGGGAACCTTTGAGGTTTCCCAAGTATTTTCTATTAAAGGAATAAACCATAGTTATGGCAGCACTAAAAATAATGATCGTTGAAGATGAAATTATCGTCGCAAAGGACATTCAGCGAATTTTGAAAAAGCTCGGATACGAAGCATTCGATCCATTTGCTAATGGTAAAAAAGCGCTCGATTCCATTGAAAAGCTGAGTCCTGATATCATCCTGCTCGATATCAATTTAAAGAGCAGCGAGATCGATGGTATCCAGGTTGCCGAGCAGATCCATCAGCATTATATGATTCCGTTTATTTTTCTCACCGCATTTTCTGACAAGACAACTCTTGAGCGTGCGAAGCTGACGGAGCCTTACGGTTATATCATCAAGCCATTCGAGGAAGACGATATTCGTACTGCGATAGAGATCGCGTTCTATAAGTATACCAAGGATCTCGAGATGCAGAACAAAGGCAATCGCTTCGCCGCCGCACTCGATAATCTTGAAGTCGCTGTAATAATAACCGACTCAAATGAAAAAGTAATTTTCCTCAATAAAATGGCCGAATCCATCACAGGCTGTCTGAAACAGGAAGCATTGGGAAAAGACATCAGCATTGCAATGAAAAACAGCGGGACGGAAACAAAGAACGTCTTCAAAACACTCGCGCATACTGTGGTTGGAGAGGCTCAGAAGAAAGAGAGCGATGCAGAGGTTGCGGTCAGCAATGGTGCAACCGAACACAAGGTCGCCGTCAACACATTTCCTATTCTCACTGTAAACAATAAGATTAACGGCTGTGCATTTGTGCTGACTTCCGGAAACAGAAAAGATGCTGTTCAGGAGACGAGCACCGATAAAAATCTCTTCAACTTCCTGGAGAATATCTACGCGAATAATAGTTTCTTCGTTAAAAAGGACTCGCGATTCGTGAAGGTTAATTTCCAGGATATACTTTGGATTGAGGCCCTGGATAATTACGTTATCATCAAGACATCATCGAAGGAGCAGTTTATCCTGCACAGTTCGATGAAAGATATCGAAGCCAAGCTGCCTCAGATGAACTTCTCGCGTGTTCACCGTTCGTATATCGTACAGCTTGATAAGATCAATGCGCTGGAAGAGAACGCATGCATCGTTGATGGTAACAGGATTCCGATCGGGAAATCATACAAAGACAATTTAATGAGCAGGCTCAATTTGTTTTAGAATTTTCAGAAGATGACCTGCAGATAGATTCTCAGAGCACACATTCCGAGCATCTTCATTACCATTTTTATAATTGTAGATCGTACATCGGTCTTTTTGCCTGCAGGACTCAACGAAGACGTTTTATCCTGAACAAAGCTTGTGAATATTATCAGGCTCCTGGAAATCATCCCGCAAACATCCATCATGAAGTCTGATAATCCCTGTACCTCTTCATTCTGTATTCTCAAAGCAATTACTTCTGCTCTTGCGCGTGTAAATTTTTTCATCGGCGTTTAATTTTAGTTTTATAAAAGGTCTGCCTGAGTTTTGGGAAACTTTAACAAAAGGTCCCTTCGGGATATACTATTCTCATATTTAAATTCTATTGTGAATAGTATAATTAGAAATAACGTGGAGTCTTAATCCTTGTAATATCATAACCGAAATCATAGCCGATCATGATCTCATGTGAACCTGAAGAATAATATTTCATATGAGTCATGGTAAAATCATAGGCATATCCGACTCTTAACTTTTTATTTACCTGGAGTTCAAGTAAAGCAACAGCTGCATCATTGGTACGGTAAGATCCTCCGACCCAGACAGTAGAAGCAAGCAAAACATTAAGATTGATATCGGCTTCAGCCGGCGCGCCGTTGACATATTTCACGAGGAAAGAGGGACGAATAACCAGCTCGGGATTTACCTCGCAAACAAGACCGCCTTCGAAAAAATAATGACGAACCTGGTTCGGCTTAATAGAAGTAAGGCCTCCATTCATACCATGTTCCTTGTTGTATTCGATCAAATGAGGCGCTGATAAACCAAGATAGAATTTTTTAGAATAAAGAAATGCACCCGCACCTACGTTTGGTAAAATACCGGTCTGTGTAGCCTGGCTGAATACGCGATCGCTCGCATCCCAATAAATAAGATCCGAGTTCTTATAAGTATAATGCGACAGCCCGCCCTGCAAACCAAAGCCAAGCTTTACATAATGGTTAATCGGCAAATGATAAGCAACGTGACCATAGACGTCGGTACGGTTTGTAACACCAATATGATCGTGGAAAATAGTACCGCCAAGGCCAAGGTTTCTGCCCTGAACGGGTCCATGCAACGAAAGCAGTTGTGATTCAGGAGCACCATCGAAACCCACCCATTGTTTACGGTGGAGGAGCGTAGCCATCATGTAATTTTTGCTTCCTGCATAACCGGGGTTAATCGCAAGATGATTGAACATGTACTGACTGAGCATTGCATCCTGCTGCGCGTTTGCAGCTACAGTAAGGAAAATAACTACCAGGCAAGTAAATAATTTTTTCATTTTTATGTTGTTTTGTTTTTTTTTATTAAGAAATACTTCGCCTCTTCGATTTCCGTTTTGATTTGAATTGCAAAATCAAAATGGAAAATCGATTCCAGGCTCCGGACAGAGTCCGGAGAGAAGGCTACAGGAGCCTGAAATCCTTATCTTCTTATATCTACATAACCATGAAGATTGATTTCACTGTTCTTGATGGAAAGGATAACGAAGTACGTTCCGTCAGGCAGCTCTTCACCCTTGTTGTTTAAACCTGTCCATTGGTGATTCACATAATTATCTGCGGAATACACGAGGTTACCCCATCTGTTAAATACCTCGAAAGTGTTATATGGATATTTTTCTATTGCATGAATATCAAAATCGTCGTTCGCGCCGTCACCGTTCGGTGTAATTCCTGTCGGAATCTCCAGGTCATCATAACAGTCAGACTTTGATCTGAGATATACGCTTACTGAATCAGACGAAGAACATGGACCATTGGTAACAACCCAACGGAATGTATTATTCCCTTCTGACAATTGGTTTACACCCGTAATATTGCTGTATGGACTGGAAATAGAAGCGAAGTTATCAGTCATCCAAACGCCATTGCCGGCAGTCAATGCATCCGCAATCAGCATAAGATCTTTTACCTTCTTCGGGCATATAGAATCGTTCATCGAAGAAATGTTTGCGCTTACGGGTTCGAATACGTCTATGTTGACAGTATCAGTTGCCATACACACGCCGTCCGTGAGAGACCACACCATTTGATGCGATCCGTAACCGTAGAAAGTGATTCCGGTATGCGCATCGTGCTGATTATTGAATACAGCATTTCCATTCACTGCAGACCAGGTTCCCGTGAATCCGGCAAGAGGAGAATTAGCATCAAGTTCAAACGTGCTTCCGCAAATCTGGGAATTGCTTCCCGCAGATACATTAATAGCGGGCGGCTGTGTGATCGTAATGGATCCTGATGTTATACAATTGTGGCTGTCAGTTATAGTTACCGAATAATTTCCAGCATGGAGATAGGTCGCAGATGAATTAGTACTGCCATTTGACCACAGGTATGTATATGGCGCGGTACCTCCGTTGATAGTGGCACCCGCAATACCATCATTCACTCCATTACAGCTTACATTAAAATTGCCATTATGATATGCAGTTGTCATGGCAACATTCAACGGAGAAGGCTGGGATACACTCATCGACTCCATGACTGTACAGTTATTCGCATCCGTAATCACTACTGAATAGTTTCCTGCGTGCAATCCACCGATAAATTGTCCTGTCATTCCATTCGACCACGAATAATTATAGGGCATAACCCCACCATTCATTGTTACTGCAAGAGCGCCATCAGTTGAGCCGTTACACAAGGCATCAGTTATATTACCGCTTGCAACGGTTAACAATGCAGGCTCATTTAGTGTCGTGGAATCGATGACCGAACAGCCATTTGCATCCGTGATGATATATTTATAGGTACCGGCAGTGAGGTTGTGAAGATCCTGTGTAATAGCATTGCCAGGATACCAGTGATAACTGTATGGTTGTGTACCACCATGAATCGTATAATCAATAAATCCATTGCTCTGACCATGACAGCTTATACCATAACCATTATATGCAGAAGTTACTTTCGGCGAAGTAAGAGCAACAGGCGCAGCAAGTGTTATTGAATTGGAAGCGACGCATCCGTTGGCATCTGTAACGAGATATGAGTAAGTTCCTGCGCCGAGGTTGCTGAGGTTTTGAGATGTAGAGCTGTTTGGAGCCCAAACAAATGAATATGGCAATGCTCCACCGGTTACGTTCAGATTGATAAATCCGTCAGTAAATCCATAGCAGCTTACACCCATTCCGTTATAGTTTGATGAAGAAGACAATGTGTTCAGTTGAATTGGCGTTGTGAGTGTAACCGAATTGGATACAGCACAGCCATTCGCATCAGTCACTATATAGCTGTAAGTTCCCGCGCCTACATTCACCAGATCCGGTGTTGTGTTTCCTCCCGGAGCCCATACATAAGAATACGGTGTAGTACCTCCGCTCACATGCAGATGTATCTCGCCGGTAGTTGTTCCATAACATTTTATTCCGAAGCCATTGTAGTTCGAAGCAGTCGATGGTGCTGCAACCGGATCTGGCTGTGAGATAACGACCGTATTAGACGAAGAACAGCCATTCGCGTCGGTAACAGTATAAGTATATGTACCTGCTCCGATCTGCGAAAGATTCTGCGAGGTGCTGCCGGTGTTCCAGTTGAACAGATAAGGAGTCTTTCCGCCTGTTACCGTCAGATTGATAAAGCCATTCGTATAGCCATTGCAACTTACGCCCAGCCCGTTGAAATCCGAAACTGCCTGAACCGGATTCAACGGATCTGGACCAATAAGCGTTAATGAATTGGAAGAAGTACATCCATTCGCATCCGTAACAACATAAGAGTACTGACCAGCTCCGATGTTCGTGAGATCTTTGGATGTTTCGCCACCCGGAAGCCATGAATATGAATATGGAGCAGTGCCACCGATCACGGACAGGTTAATGTAACCATTTGTGGATCCGACACAGCTGACGTTGCTTCCATGATAGTCTGAAACTGTTTCCGGTGTCGTAAGCGTAATAGCCGACGTAAGAGTCACAGAAGCTGAACTGACGCAGCCATTCGCATCAGTGACGCTGTAAGAATAAGTACCTGCACCAATGCCTTGCAGATTCTGAGTGATGTCTCCTCCAGGAGTCCATAGATAAGAATAGGGGGGTGTTCCTCCATTGACAGTAAGATTTATATAACCGTTTGTTGAATTGTTGCAGCTTACGTTGTAACCGTTGAAATCCGAAACAACATATGTTGTAGTTAATGGATCTGGTGCAAGCAATGTTACCGTGTTGGTTACAATACATCCGTTCGCATCTGTAACTTTATAGCTGTATGTACCGGCACCGACATTCGTTAAATTCTGTGTCGTTATATTTCCCGGAGTCCATTCATAGGAATATGGAGCAGTACCACCGCTCACAGATAAATTTATATATCCGTCGGCCGCACTTTCGCAGGAAAGATTGGCACCATGGAAATCTGATAATGCCGAAGGTGCAGACAATGCCGGAGGCGCAGTAATAGTAATCATATCCGACGTGCTGCATCCGTTTGCGTCAGTAACCGTATAAGTATAATCGCCGGCACCGATATTATTTAAATTCTGTGTAGTTGCGCCATTCGGAGCCCAATGATATGAATACGGACCGGTACCTCCAGTCACGGTCATGTTTATCCATCCGTTAGTTGTTCCATTGCAGCTTATGCCGCTTCCATTGAAATCAGAATGTGTAACCGGCGTTGCAAGCGTATTTGCAGTCCCAAGTGTTATCGTATTCGAAGTGCTGCAGCCGTTCACGTCCGTAATTGTATACGAATAAGTGCCGGCACCAATGTTATCCAGGTTTTGCGAGTTTGATCCGTTTGACCAGTTGTATATGTAAGGAGTTGTTCCGCCGCTTACTGTGAGGTGTATGTATCCGTCTGTTCTTCCGTAACAGCTCACACCACTTCCATTATAATTAGATACAGAAGAGGGCGAAGTCAACGGACCGGGCCCCGTCATTGTAATAGCTCCGGAATTTGTACATCCGTTTGCGTCAGTGATTGTATATGAATACGAACCCACACCGATGTTGTTCAAATCCTGAGTTGTAGCTCCATTCGACCAGCTGTATGCATATGGTGCGGTACCTCCGGAAACTGTCAGGTCTATTGAGCCGTCTGTTGTACCGTTACAGCTGATATTTCTTCCGTTATAATTCGATAAAGCAACCGGAGACGCTAATGCAGGCGGCGCCGTTAAGACAACCGTCGACGAGCTTGAGCATCCATTCGCATCCGTTACTACATATGTATAACTTCCCGCCCCAACATTGCTTAGGTTTTGTGTAGTTATTCCGCCGGGCTGCCATGAATATGTGTAAGGCGTTGTTCCCCCGCTTGTATTCAGGGTGATAGACCCGTTTGTGGCGCCATAGCAGCTTACTCCACGCCCGTTATAGTTCGTTGCAGAATACGGTGCATTTAATTTTGACGGACCATTGAGAACTACCGAATTCGTAACCGAACATCCGCGGGAGTCGACGACGGTGTAAGTATATGTTCCCGCTCCGATCTCGACGAGATTCTGAGAAGTGCTTCCGTTCGACCAGTTGTATGTGTATGGTCCTGTTCCTCCATTGATAGTAAGATTCACAAAACCATTTACAGATCCGAAACACTTTATGTTATATCCGTTGTAGCTCGAAACATTTGAAGTCGCGGAAAGGGCCGGCGACTGGGTTACTGTTGCCGTCGAAACCGTTGTCTGACCAATATAGTCAGTGATCGTCACCGAATAAGTACCAGGTGCGAGATTCGTAAGTACTCTTGAAGTATCTCCTGATGCCCACTGGAATTTATAAGGGCCGACTCCACCCGTTGCGGAAGCCGTTATTGATCCGTCATTATTTCCGAAACATTTTACCGGAGTTGGAACGAGGTTAGGAACAAAGGGCTGCATGTTACACATATATGCCGCACCGCCCGGCGGTTGCAGCATCGCATTGAGATACATCCTTCGTCCGTTGATATCATCCGCATTGTTATTGTTTCCATAGTCATGACCCCCGAGGTAGAACACATTTCCTCCGCTTAAATTTGGCGCTATGCATTTAGCTGCCGCTGCGGTCTGGTATGGCAGTCCGCCCGGTGCCTTTACTACTGGATAGTAGTAGCTTCGCCACGAGCTTGTCGCCTTTTTATTCCAGTTGTGTAATGCCCCTCCGATTGCGCCAAGCGGTCCATCAATCTGAAGGAAGGGCAAATCCGGATTTGCATATTCGAAGGTGTTGTAACCCGCATTAGTTTTATCGAGGCCTGTTGTTGTATGTAGTGTATCGTCGTTCTCATATAGCTCTATCGCAGCACACGCTGCAAGGAAGTTACCCCCACTTTTGATGTATCGGTAAACCGAATGTGAAACTGCTGTATCAGTATGATCATCCCAGTGCGCTTCGGAAACGAAAGTGTAGCCCCCGTTCTGACAAGGATTTAATGGTTGAGGTTCAGGAATTACCTTCACGTACAAATGTGTATCGACTCCAGCCTGTAAGAGATAATTCAAATGGATTTTTGAATTTCCGCCGTGATCAAACACTGCTATTCTCGGTTTAAAGTATAGCGTGTATCGTATGTCGGCTGTAATATTTGTCGTTAACCTGTAAACAGCCACGTTCTTTCCCCAGTTTGTTATTATTGTCCTGGCGGCTTGCGCATATGCACTGTCAATTATAAACGGTCCCGATCTGAAACTATAGGTCGTAGCAGATTGAGAGGATGGAAACTCTCTCTGAACGGTCGCGGTAAAGTCCGATCCGTCTTTTGGTTTCCCCGCTTTGATCGCCCACTTTACCGGGATGTTATTTTGAAGCAGCAGGTTCACCAGCCCGTATGCCTTTAGGTTGAAGTATCCCGGCACAGCCTGCGTGGTGTTGTCCATTCCGATCACAAGCGAACCGGCTTTTATCGGTTCTATATTGGCAGCTGGTCCTGGAAGATCATTTTGGGCATTCGCCTGTTCTATAAAGAGCAGACAGATCAAAGGGGCAAAAAAAAGCCGCTTTAAGAAAAACGGCTTCGGCAAATTGATATTCAGTCGGAGTCGTTGATCGTACTTGTGTAGTGCTGGAAACATTTTTAGCAGTTTTAACCGGAGCAGGTAGAGAATCATCAGAGTCATTGAGTACTTGTCGAATCCCTATTTTTTCCTCCTTTAATTTGTTCCCGCAATATTGCCCGGCTTCAATCTGTTTAGAAACTTTATTGTGGTAATGGAAGATTTTTGATTGTTAAAACACTAAAAACACATGGTAAATGACAAAATAAGCTTGGCGGAATCGTAAGATATTCGCAATTTTAATCCAGATTTTTTCGCTTTGATTATATAAACCCGCCTTTTATTCTCAAAAATCGGGAATAACAAATAGTGAAACAGTCTTGGATTCTGTCATTTATAAGATAGATTCGCAATTATTTTTAATGGTTTGGAAGCAGTAATAGAAGTAAAGAATCTCATCAAAAAATATCCTGAAACTATTGCAGTGGACGGGATTAGCTTTTCAGTCTATAAAGGGGAAATTTTCGGATTACTGGGACCGAATGGAGCTGGAAAAACCACGACTCTTGAAATCATCGAAACGCTGAGGAAGAAAACCTCGGGTCAGGTATTGGTTGCCGGTTTTTCAGTTGATGATAATCCTGATGAAATCAAAAAAAGAATAGGAGTGCAACTGCAATCGGCAAACTATTATCCAAATCTGTCGCTGGTTCATTTGCTGGATCTCTTCGAGGGACTATACAATACCAGGATCGATAAGAAAGAAATCCTTGACATGGTGGGGCTCACCGAAAAAAGCAAATCGAAGTATAAAGAATTATCCGGAGGCCAGAAGCAGAGATTTTCTCTTGCCACTACTTTGATCAACAGGCCGGAGATAATTTTTCTGGACGAACCGACTACCGGACTGGATCCTCAGGCGAGAAGAAATCTCTGGGAGCTCATAAGCGAGATAAGATCGGGAGGAACTACGGTGATGATAACGACGCACTACATGGATGAAGCAGAAAAACTTTGCGAAAGGGTTGCGATTGTCGAGAAGGGAAAGATTATAGCACTTGATTCCCCATCAAACCTGATTGATAACCTGATCGCCACTGGATTCAGAAAAGAAGCCGAAGTAAGGAATGCGAACCTCGAAGATGTTTTTCTTTCTCTTACCGGACATGAATTAAGGGAGGAATAAAATGGAAAAGCAAGAGGTAAAATACAGTCAGCTTCGCGCGATGTTTGCCATCACCGTAGCGAGCTTTCGCGCTATAATAAAAAATCCTTCGGCGGTCATTTTTAGTTTAGTCTTTCCTCTTGTGTTTATCATCGTATTCGGTTTTATCAGGGGAAACACGATCCGTCTCGACGTTGCTGTGGCCCCAGGCAGCGATACGACCTCACAGGTTTATCGTTTTTTTTCCTCAGTACCGAATATCGATATAGTCAGAAACAAACCGCAATCTGAAGTCGACGACCTTCTGAGAAAAGGAAGGATAGACGGGATATTGAATATCCATGCTTCAGAAAAAGATAAAACCACGGTAGAGATAATCACATCGCAGGCATCCAGGGAAAAGGGAATTTTTGTGAAATCGATTCTTACCAGCATCATCGATAAGCAGAATTTGTTTTACCTGCAGGAGATGCAAAAGCATATTCCTCAGACAGTAAACGTTCCTTCTGATTACCGTCCTGCAGAGCTGAAAGAAACTGAAGTGGCAGGAAGAGGTTACAAGATGATAGACTTTATTCTTCCAGGCCAGCTTGGATTTTCAATACTGAGCGCGGGAGTATTCGGTACTGCGTTCATATTTTTTTCCCTGCGTCAGACGCTCGTCTTAAAGAGATTTTTCGCAACACCAGTAAGGCGTCCTTATATAATCATAGGCGAAGCCATCAGCCGGCTTGTGTTTCAGCTGCTCGGCTCATTTGTAATTATCATCCTGGGAAAATATGTTTTCGGATTCACGCTCATACATGGAATAAGCACGCTGATCGAAATGCTGATTCTTGCGGCATTGGGTCTGCTGGTATTTATGGGATTTGGATTTATAGTTTCGGGGATTGCAAAATCCGATAGTGTAATACCGCCGTTAGCGAACGTGATAACGCTGCCGCAGTTTTTACTGAGCGGGACGTTCTTCCCCATAGATGCATTTCCTCCATGGCTCCAATCTATTAGTAAAGTATTGCCACTCACCTATTTGAATGATGCCCTCAGGATGATCGCATTCGAAGGAGTTGGATTTCCTGCTATTTCGAAACATTTATTGATATTATTGGTATGGGGTATTGTAATATATGCGGCTGCGATCAGGTTTTTTCGCTGGGAATAGGCGTAAGCCGCTATCAGCCACGATTACACACCCTTCGGGGAATCTTTTTTGTATTTTAGCTGTTTAAGCGTAATAGATAATAGATGAATCCCCCACGAATAAAATATATTATTTGTAACATTTTTTTATTTCTCCTGATTTTCGGAAGTCTCCATGCTTATTGTCAGCAGGGAAAAGATGGGGCAAAAACAATTACCGGCGCAAATACAATAGTTAATGACTACACGTCGCTAACTGCTGACGCTAACTCGGGAACTAATACCCTTCAGGTCGCAAACAATTCGCTTAGCAACGGATTTTCTTCCTCACTTTCAGCCGGTGATCTGATTTTTATTATTCAGGTTCAGGGTGCAAGCATAAACACTTCCGATAACTCTTCTTACGGCGATATATCATCCTATAATAACTGCGGCAATAATGAATTTGCGGAAGTCAATTCTGTTTCAGGAACAGGCACGATTGGGATTTCTTGTCCTCTGCAAAATTCCTACACCTATTCAAGTAAAGTTGAAGTAATCCGGGTGCCGCGATACTCATCTCTCACGGTTAATGCCGGAGCAGGAATTACATGTCCGACATGGGGCGGTGTCACAGGCGGTATTGTGGTAATTGAAGTACTCGGGGCAACTGTAATTGATGGAATTATCGATGTGTCAGGAAAGGGATTTCACGGTGGCGCAATCAACGATAACAATTCAGCATACGGAGTATTGAATTACGTATGGCCTAACAACGACTATGGAGGCGAGAAGGGAGAAGGCATTGCAGGATCTGTTACTGATTATGATGCGATGGGAGGAAGATACTGCAAGGGTGCTCCCGCTAATGGCGGTGGCGGAGCAAATGCGCACAACACAGGTGGCGGTGGCGGAGCAAATGCAGGAAACATTTCTTCATATACAGGGTTCGGAGTGCCGGACAATACAAATGTAAACTGGACTACAGCATGGAACCTTGAATCTCCCGGGTTCGCGGCAACGTCCTCTTCCGGCGGCGGAAGGGGCGGATATGGATTCTCAGATTCAAATCAGAACGCTCTGGTTCTCGGGCCGGGCAATACGGCATGGGCTGGCGCAAGCAGACCGAACGCCGGAGGATTCGGCGGCAGGCCGTTGGATTATTCAGGCGGAAGAATTTTCATGGGCGGCGGCGGTGGTGCCGGAGAGCAGAATGATCAGACCGGTGGACCTGGAGGAAATGGCGGTGGGATAATTTCACTTCTTACATTTTCTACTATCAGCGGAACAGGACAGGTTAAAGCAAATGGCAATAACGGTTCAAATACTCTCACCGCTTTCGGACCAGATGGCGCCGGAGGAGGAGGCGGTGGTGGAGCGATAATTCTTAACAGCACCGGCAACGTCAGCAACATTGCTGCGAATGCCAATGGAGGAAACGGAGGCAATCAGACAGTCTTCTTTTTTGTGACTGAATCTGAGGGTCCCGGTGGCGGCGGCGGCGGCGGATATATCGCATTAGCAAACGGATCGATAACAAGAAACACAAACGGTGGAGTGAGCGGAATAACAAATTCATCTTCGCTCACAGAGTTTCCTCCCAACGGTGCGACAAATGGTAATGCCGGTATAAACAACGCAACTTTGAATTCATTTTACATCACCACGCAACCGTATTCTCTATGCAATCCGGGATCGACGTCGATTTCTTTTGTTGCACATGGAACGCCACCGGCAGGAATAACTTATGTGTGGTACGATCAGCCTGTAGGCGGCACTCAGGTGGGAACCGGAAATACTTTCAATACGCCGTTCCTGAATTCTTCAACTACTTATTATGTCTCTTACTGTCCGGGCACTTCGCGACTGGCCGTTCCTGTAAATGTAAGTTCGGGAGTTTCGGCATCTTTTACTGTTGATACTGTATGTGCGGGAACGTCATTTCCATTCAATGCAAACACATCAGGAAACATTAATTTCTGGAAGTGGGAATTCAATGATGGTAGTCCTCCCGACCAGCAGCAGAACACGACACATACATTCGTCAACCCCGGAAGCTATACAGTCACGCTATCAGTCAGCGACGGCATATGCACCACATCTGCATCAAACGTTATGGTTGTCGTAAGTCATCCTGTTGCAAACTTTACCAGCTCTGCAAGCGGATCCGGCTGCGGATCTTCGAGTGTTCAATTCACGAATGCATCTTCCGGTGCCAGTTCCTATTCATGGGATTTCGGTGACGGGAGCCCGGCCTCGTCCCAGACAAGTCCTGCGCATACTTATACCAATAACGGATCATTCAATGTGGTATTAACTGCTTCGAATGCCGGTTGCAGCGACGACACGACTATTTCAATCAACGCGAACTCCGGTCCGGCTGCAAACTTCACCGCATCTTCAACGAATGGATGTGCTCCCTTCAGTGTGACATTCACTAACAGCACTGCAGGCACGGCGAACTACACTTGGAACTTTGGGGATGGGTCTCCGGCATCTACCCAGACAAATCCGAATCATACTTATACTGCAACCGGAAGCTATTCTGTGACACTCATCGCCACACAAGGCACATGTTCGGACACTGCATTTTTTCCAAACCTTATTAATGTTACGGGACAACCTTCAGCATCCTTCTCGGCGCCTTCAAGTACCTGCAGCGGAGATTCGATTGCATTTACTGATCTGTCCACAATTTCTGGAGGATCAATTTCTTCTTACACCTGGGACTTCGGTGATGGCGGAAGCTCGAACATTTCCGATCCGAATCACCTTTACGCTTCAAACGGTACGTTCAATGTTCATCTGACTGTGGCTTCGGGCAGTTGCACGGACGACACGACAATCTCCATAACGATATCTCCTACTCCGGTTGTCAATTATACTTCTTCAGTAACGAATGCCTGCGACAGCGCGACGGTGCAATTCACGAATACGACTACCGGGGCAAGCAGTTACAGCTGGCAGTTCGGAGATGGAGGAACATCTACATTGCCCTCTCCGGTTCACACATATTCCACAGCTGGCAATTTTACAGTCATACTTACCGCGACGTCGGGAAGCTGTAGCGTGACTGGCGCAAACCTGAATATGATCAGGATTCATTCTACTCCTATAGCAGCTTTTACTGCTTCGAATTCCAATCTCTGTAAGGGCGAGTGCATTTCTTTTACAGGCAACTCTACGCCGGATGTAACATCCTGGACATGGACATTCCAGGGATCATCTACTCCTTCGTCAGCAACACAGAATCCGCCGAATATTTGTTATCCGAATGCCGGAGTATTCGATGTCACGCTTCAGGTCACGAACGGATACTGCACGAGCACTCACTTCGAGCTTACTTTCATAAATGTTGCCGACTGCTCTGTAATGCCTCATGCGGCTTTTATTCGCGAGGATTCGGTTCTTTGTCTGAATGGTTGTACCGACTTCGTGAGTCTGTCTTCTAATGCAATTTCCTGGCAATGGAGTTTTCCGGGAGCTCAACCGTCAACTTCAACGGCCGAACATCCGTCCAATATTTGTTATCAATCACCCGGCAACTACGACGTTACACTGATCGTTGGAAATACAACGGGTCATGATACTCTTACGTATCCCAATTTTGTAAATGTTTATAGCCCCCCTGCTGCTCCTTCGTTTACGCAGATTGGCGATACGTTATATTCCACACCGGCTCCGCACTATCAGTGGTATTTGAATAACATTGCGATTTCAGGAGCCACCTCCCAGCAATTCATAGCCATGCTATCAGGTGATTATTCAGTAGTGGTTACAGATGCAGGAGGATGTACTGCCACCTCATCGGCTGTACATATAAATGTGATCGGCATTGAAGAAGCCGAAGAAAACCTTTATTTTTATTTGTATCCGAACCCCGTTACTTCAGAGTTATCTGTTTTACTATATAACAAGAAACCATCTTTTCTTACAGTTTCCCTTTTCGATGCTATCGGAAAAGTTATCTTTTCTGAGAATATCCCCAAAGCCGGCAATGAGCAGACTTTGAGATATGATCTCAGGAGTATTTCCGCCGGTATTTATTTTTTAGAGATCCAGTCGCCCGATCACAAATGGATCCGGCCTGTAGTGAGACAATAACACTGTATTTTTTTTCATTGTAAGATAGAGGCCTTTCTCCTACCAACATTGAGGATACATAAGGTGTACAATATTCATTCGACGCGCAATTTGCGTGATGAATATGAAACACACAATTACCTGGATTTTCATTCTTACGGCTTTGTTTTGTTCCGCTCAAACGGAGAATAATTCTCCGGCGGCAACTGACACAACACCCTTTTACCGGATGTCGCTCGAAGAGCTGATGAATGTGACGATCACCGTTGCATCTCAGTCGCCGATGACAAGCAGGGAGTCGCCCGGCATTGTTACAATTATTACCGCAGACGAAATCGCGAAACTCGGCGTCCGCGATCTAATGCAACTGTTACAACAGGTTCCGGGCTTCGATTTCGGAGTTGACGTGGAAGGTGTTATCGGGCTTGGAGTTCGGGGCAACTGGGCTCACGAAGGAAAAGTTCTGTTGTTGTGGGATGGACTCGATCTGAACGAAGACCTCTATTCGACTCTGCAATTCGGTTATCACTATCCGGTCGATAATATCAAGCGAGTAGAAATCATCCGCGGGCCAGGATCGTCCATGTACGGAGGCAATGCAGAATATGCCGTCATCAATGTAATAACAACAAACAGTTCGCGGCGAAACGAAATAAGGGCGGGAATTTCTGAATCGGGGTTCAGTAACGGTTTTGGTTCTCATGGTTTTTCATTTGCAACGGGAAAATCGATCGGGGCATCTCATCTCAACTTGTCTACTGCATACAACACCGCAAAAAGGAGCGACAGGAATTACACTGACCATGCCGGCGGTCAATACGACATGAGCGATCAGTCAAAAATCACTGACCTGCGTTACAGGATGGACTACTTCTATAAGGGTCTTTCTGTAACCGGCATGTATGATAACTATTCTCTTGACCAGCGCGACGGATATGAATTGATTTACAAGCGCCCATACAAAACGGAATTCGGGATGTGCAACGTATCGGCGAAATATGAAATAAGAAAGAGCGAAAAGCTCACGATAACTCCGGGATTCCGTTACAAACATCAGCGGCCATGGTCCTATCGCGAATCAGTCACTGACGATGAGTTTACGCCATTTAATACTATCGTTAACAAGAAGGATTACTTCATCAATGCGGTTTATGACCCATCAGGCAGAATAAATATTGTAGGAGGAATAGAATATTATAATCAGGCAGCCCGACAAAAATTTGATACTGTTTTTTTCAGCAATGGGAAAGATGTTTTCATGCTGGATAATTATTCGACGTATATCCAGGGAATTGTAAAAGCAAAACCATTTAATATAATTCTTGGTAGTCGTTACGACTATAACCCGAAATACGGCCCCTCGTTCGTTCCACGAATTGGATTAACCAAAGTTTGGAATAAATATCATCTCAAGGGTCTTTACAGCAGGGCATTCAGGGCGCCATCTATTGAAAACATAAACGCAAGCCCCAATATTCTTCCCGAGAATACATCCGTAGCGGAATTCGAAGCAGGACTACAGGTTGCATCAAACTCATATCTAACGGCGAATTTATTTGACATCACCACGAAGGATCCGATTATTTATTTCTACAACGAGAATGATGAGGACGAATATATAAATGAGAAGTCGACCGGTACGAGGGGATTCGAAATAGAATACAAATGGAAATCCTTATCGTGGTATGCAGATGTTAATTATTCTTTTTATACTGCTTCCGGACATGATATAATTTCTATCTACCGGATACCGGGTAACGCTGAACAACTGCTTGCATTCCCTGCCCATAAATTAAATCTGAGCAGCAACATCAGGATTTCCGCGAAGATCAATGTAACGCCGTCATTCACTTTTGTATCAAAAAAATATTCTCTGTTAGAAACTGAGCCGGGAACATCTGTTACACATACCTATGATCCGGCTTTATATTCCAACATCACCGTCAACTTTGAAAATCTTTTTTACAAGGGTTTGAGTTTGCAGGCTTCCTGCACGAATCTTACTAACGCGGAAACAAATTACATACAGCCATATAACGGGAATCATTCGCCATTGCCGGGACCGGGACGCGAATTTCTGTTGAAGCTAACCTATAGTTTTATTTCTGAAGGAGACAGATGAACAGCAGGGTGAAAAATATCTCTTTCGTTTCCAAAGCAGTCCTGATTTGGATTTTTTCATTTGTCCTCAATTCATCATGCGCAATCTGTCAGACAGAAAGTAACGAATACAACGTAAAGGCAATGTTCATACTGAATTTCATGAAGTATGTCGACTGGCCGGAAAAGAAGACTGATAATTTATTCAATATTGGTGTAGGTGGAGAGACGGACATATACGATGCATTAAAAAGCATGGTAAATAACCGGAATGAGACCGGTAAAATAAAAATCGAAAGGATTTCACAGGATGAGGCCGTCAATTATAACATAATCATCCTGTCAAAAAAGGAAAGCAGAAATGCAGAAGAATGGGTGAAGAAATACCAGGGAAAAGGAGTACTAATAATCACTGATGAATATAAAGGAGAAAATGGCGGGGCAATAAACCTGGTGAGCACGGACAATAAGATCAGGTTTGAAATCAATCATACCCAGGCAAAGCTGGGAGGAGTCAAAATATCATCCAGGTTGTCAGAATTTGCAATCACTGTACATCCATAATATCAGACAATGAGAAACAAATCTTATAAAATAGATTTTGAAATATACATCGTCTTTATAGGACTGATTGGAATTTCATTGTTCAACGCAATTTACAGCTCTGTTAAGATTTCGAAGAACCAGGAGTCGGCAAACAGGATCATGATGATTGATATCCCGACACTGCAGAAACTGGAAAACATGAACCTCCTTATCACGAGGGCAAAAATGTACACCACGAACTGGGTTTATTTACCGGGTAACCGTGAGGAGAAAAAACGACTTAAGATTCTGCAGTCAATCGAATATCCGGAACTTAAAAGCAGCATTAGTTCACTGATGAACGACTGGGAGGACACGCAGGAGGTTGACAGCATGCGGAAAATTTTTGCATCGTTCGAGAAACTGATGATCGATCAGAAGCAAATCATGTCGCTACTGTCAGGCTTTGATGATTACGAGGATGCAGAAAAAAGATTTTCGTCGGAAGAAATCGTCGAGAACCAGATACTTCCCCAGAGCGCCGCGCTGATATCCCAGCTTAACAGTATGATACTGAAGAAGCGTTCGGCTGCGGCCGTCCTTCACAATGAGATGCGGTCGTCGTCACGAACAATGATGTGGAATGTATTGAGCATTGCCATACTAATCGTTCTTGTGATATTGATCGCTGCGTTTTATATGTCGAACAACATCATTGTTCCGACGATGCGATTAAAGAACTTCATTTTGCAGATGGGCAAAGGGGAGGTTCCGGACATTAACATTAAGCCTGGAAGAACGGCAATCGGGCAGATGATTGCTGCTGTGCAGACGCTCACGCAGAGCCTCAGGCATACTGCACATTTCGCGCACGAAATCGGATATGGCAACCTTGCCGCAGAGTTCCAGCCCGCAAGTGAGAAGGATGAACTCGGTAATGCTCTCGTTCAGATGCGCGAGAGCCTGAGGAGGGCCGATGAAGAAAACCGCCAGCGCATATGGGTCTCCGGGTGCACGGAAAAAATTAACGAGGTGTTGAGAGAGAACAGCGACGATATAGACAGGCTTACTGACGGAATAATTTCGGTGATCGTGAAATCGCTAAACGCCAGCCAGGGTGCGATATATCTTACTGACGAGAGAGATAATGTTTCGGGCGGAGAGATTCATTTGCTGGGAAGTTATGCAATAAATAAGACGAATGCGCGAAAGATAATCGGCCGCGAAGACGGAATTGTAGGTCAGGTAATCAAGGAGGGCGAGTCCATTTACATAAGAAGCGTGATCGATTCGGTAACGATTGAATCGGGCTTGTCAGTATTTTCTCCAACTCACACACTTGTTGTTCCGTTGCGTCATCATGATTTCATTTATGGTGCTGTGGAGCTGTCAGGATTTTCAGATTTTAAAAGCCACGAGATTGCATTTTTAGAAAGCATCGGGCAGACGATTGGCAGCAGTATAGCATCGGTGAAGGCGAATACTCTTACCAAAAGGCTTCTAACGGAAACACGGCAACAGGCACAGAGGCTGAGTTCTCAGGAAGAAGAACTGCGCAGAACCAACGATGAATTGTCGCATCAGAGTAAATTACTCCAGGCAAACGAGGAGGAGTTGAAACAGAGTAACTACGAGTTGAAACAATTCGCAAGGGAGTTACAGCAAAAAAATGAGATAAACGAACAGGCCCGGGAGGCGTTAAGTCTTAAGGCGAAAGAGCTTGAAATTAATAATAAATATAAATCAGAGTTTCTTGCCAACATGTCGCACGAGCTTAGGACGCCGTTGAACAGCGTTCTGATTCTTGCAAAACTTCTGGAAGAAAACAAGGGTCAGAACCTTACCGAGAAACAAATTCAGTATGCCCAGGTTATTCATAAATCAGGCAAGGATCTGCTGACACTCATCAATGATATATTGGATCTGTCAAAGATAGAAGCCGGAAAGGTGGAACTTGTCCCTGAAATTACAGATATCAGTGCAGTAAGCACGGACATGAGACAGCTATTCGATGAGGTTGCGAACGAGAAGAAAATCAATTTCGTTATCGATCAGCAGGAGTCGCTGCCTGAAAAATTCATATCAGATAAGATGAGGCTGGAACAGATCATAAAAAATCTGCTTTCGAATGCATTTAAGTTTACTTCTGCAGGCGGTAAGATAATTTTCAGGATTAAACGACCGGAGAAGAACGTGACATTCTCTAATCCGAACCTTCGCAACAGAAGAAATGTGCTGGAATTCTCCGTGACCGATAATGGCATTGGAATCCCGGTGGAGAAACAGGCGCTGATCTTTGAGGCGTTTCAGCAGGCTGACGGCTCAACGAGCAGAAGTTATGGAGGTACCGGGCTGGGTCTTTCGATAAGCAAAATGCTCGTATCGATGCTTGGTGGCGAAATGCAGTTAATAAGCGAGCAGGGGAAAGGGAGTACTTTCTTTGTGTATCTGCCGGTAGATTATCTGACTGAACAAAAACCTTCCGGTGTTGAGCCATCATCGGATATATTCATTAAGCCTGGAGTATCAACAGAGCCATATATTAAACAGAGAGCTTCGTTTCCGGACGACCGGGATTCGTTATCGCCCGACGACAGGATACTGCTGATAGTCGAAGATGATGAAAGCTTTGCGAATATATTACTTGACATGGCTCATGAAAGAAATTTCAAGGCAATAGTTGCATTCGATGGCAGTGAAGGCCTCCAGATGGCGGAGAGTTATAGCCCTTCGGCAATCATTATGGATATGCAGCTGCCTGGAATGAGCGGCTGGACGGTATTGAATAAGTTAAAGGCCAATGAGAAGCTTAGTCATATTCCCATTCATGTTATGTCTGCAATGGATCGCGAGCAGCTTGGTATCGACATGGGAGCTGCGGCTTATTTAAGAAAACCCCTGGACAAACGCGATCTCGACGAGGCATTTATATCAATAGACCGATCGGTTGAGAGAGACCTTCGAAATGTTCTCGTCATCGAAGACGTCATGATACATCAGGAGATTGTAAACAGCCTGCTTAAAGCGCATCACCGGAATGTAGAAGTATTCAGTGTTACCTCGATTAAAGACGCTTTCGGCATAATGAAAGCTCATCGCATTGATGTCATCATTCTTGATCTCGATCTTGGAAATGGCCAGATGGAAGGCTGCGCATTTTTAGAAGACATAAAAGCTGATACGGAATATTCTAACATTCCGGTAATTGTTTTTACGGGTACTGAAATAAACGTTGAGACGGAATCAAAGATCAGATCTTATTCCGCAAGGATTGTAAGCAAGAACAGCGAGTCGCTTGACAGGCTGATTGATGAAACGGAAATATTTCTGCATAGTGTTTCGCAACTGAAAGAGAAACCACCGGCAATAGCAGGTTACCTCGTTGACATGCTCAGGAATAAAACAGTATTGCTTGTAGATGACGACATGAGAAATATTTATGCGCTTACAAATATGCTTGAGGCGCAATCGATGAAAGTCGTCACCTCATCAAATGGCCTGGAGGCGATTTCAAAATTGAAAAAATATCCCGGGATCGACCTGGTGCTGATGGATATCATGATGCCCGGCATGGATGGTTATGAGGCCATGCAGGAGATCCGTAATATGGATCAGTTCAGGACGATACCAATCATTGCATTGACCGCGAAGGCGATGGTTGGCGACAGGGAGAAATGCCTGCAATGCGGCGCCTCGGATTATATTTCAAAACCGATTAACCCCGATCAATTATTTTCATTAATAAGAGTCTGGCTTTACCGGGAATAAATTATTTAATATTTAAACTTATGAATAATAACGATTTTATAAAGTATCATAATTACTGGCAGGTAATAATTGAAAATACCGGATATGATTTCAGCGGCTATTCGGAAGAATCTCTCAATAAGAGACTGGAATATTTTATTTCCAGCGAGTGTATAGGTTCCGCCGATGAGCTTAGAGAAAAGCTGTTCTACGACAAAATCACCAAGGAGAAGATCCTTGAAAGATTGTTGATTAATTATACTGAGATGTACAGGGATCCTCAGTTTTTTCGTTCACTGAAGAACAATGTTTTGCCCTACCTGGCAACATATCCTAAAATAAATATATGGCATGCAGGCTGCGCTACCGGAGAAGAAGTTTATTCATTGGCAATACTACTTGATGAATTAAAGCTGCTGAATAGATGCAGGATAATTGCAACTGATATTAATGAGAGAAACCTTAAAAGTGCGTCTTATGGAATTTATTCTTTGCAAAAAATGAAGGAGGCGTCATTCAGATATTATTCGTCTGGAGGAAGGAAAAATTTATCTGCCTACTATACGGCATATTATGATCACATAATTTTCAATAGTAAATTAAGAGATCAAATTGATTTTGTTAAACATGACATGATCAATGATGAGCCCGACGGAAGATTTCATCTTGTCGTTTGCAGAAATGTATTTACTTATTTTACAGAGGCTATACAGAAACGTGTTTTACGGAAATTGACAAATAATTTATACACGTATGGATACATCGGTTTTGGGTTACTTGAGAATTATATTGATATAAGAAAAACTGATTTAACGGTTGTCGACGATCAGAACTGTATTTTCAGAAAGGTATTGTGATACGATAAAAATGTAAGATTTCTTTTATTTTTTAATACTGACAATACAATTGATTTTAGCAGAGCCTCTTCTAATTAAAGTAAATTCTACCTGGTCTGTTAAAAAAGGGTAAGGAATGTGATTAAGTATATCAATTTAGATTCAGTGGTGATCTTAAATTGCTCATTTAAATATTGAAGCATGATTGAAACAATACAAGCATCCTTAGCAAAGAAATCCGACACAGTAAAAAAGCGGAGTCTAATAAATATTTTACTGGTTGATGACCGGGAAGAAAATCTTATTTCTCTCGAGAGTCTTTTGGAGAACGAGGAGCGAAATATTTTAAAAGCATCTTCAGGAAATGATGCTTTAAAAATTGCTTTAGAGAATGATATTGCCGTCATGTTGCTGGATGTGCAGATGCCAGACATGGATGGTTTCGAAGTAGCCCGTCTGTTAAAGGACAATTCGAGGACAAATGAAATTTCCATTTTATTTGTTACTGCATTGAGTAAGGATGAGAAGTATACAATGCAGGGTTTCCAGGAAGGTGCTGTTGATTACCTGCATAAGCCTTTGGATGTAAATCTCGTAAAGGCAAAAGTAAATGTGTTTGAAAATTTATACCGGCACAGGATCGGTTTGAGAGAATCAAACGATCGTTTAAATAGGGTGAATAAACAACTTGACGAATTCGTATACATTGTTTCACATGATTTGAAAGCTCCTCTACGAGGCTTGTCGAGCTTGTGCAGTTTCCTGGAAGAAGAGATAGGAGGTAAACCCACGCCGGAGGTTGCTGAGCTGATAAACATGATGAAAAGCCGTACCGGCAGGATGCAGTCACTGATTGATGGAATACTTCACTATTCCAGAATGGCTAATGCGGTTTGTACAAAAGAAGAAGTCAATGTTAAAGATTTGATAATCAATATTATAGACTTATTATCGCCACCAGAAAATATTCAGATAGAATTCGATGATAGGTTTCCAGTCCTTAATGCGGAAAAAATTAAGCTGCATGAGGTGCTGCAGAACTTAATAAGTAATGGTATTAAATATAACGATAAGAGTAATGGCTCAATACGGATAAGTAGTTTGGAGCATACCGACCATTTTGAATTTATTGTGCAGGATAATGGATGTGGAATTAAAGAGGAATATTTCGAAAAAATATTTGGAATCTTCCAGACGTTACAGCCAAAGGACAAGGTTGAAAGTACGGGAATTGGTCTAACGATTGTGAAGAAAATAATTGAACAGCAGGGCGGATCTATTAAAGTAAATTCAGTGTTTGGAAAGGGTACAACATTTAGTTTTACCTGGAAGAAATAAGAAGGGATTATTTTTTAAAAATATAAATGACGCTGGAATATTTTTCGGCGTCATTTTTAGTTTTCAGATTTGATATAAATCCTTTTATTAAGGATTTTAATAATTGAAAAGAAGATTGTAAATATTTTTCACTTAGCATGCATACATAATATGCATCCATTTTCATGGGAACTGATTTTACGTGTATAAATTTATTTTCAATGAACAGCCTTTTAATATTTTCAGGCGAGAAATGATAAAGATGCCTCGGAACATCGTATGCAGCCCAAAATTCCTTGTAGTGAATTGCATCCCATGAAGTCGGATTAGGAACTGCGATGATTGCATATCCTCCTTCTTCTAAGAATTTATAAAGCTCATGAATCCTTTTTTTTAATTCATGAACATGTTCTAAAACATGCCACATTGTTATTATAGAAAATTCATTTTCTTTTAATTCATGAGTTTGTGTATCCGAAAAAATCTTAAGATTAGAATTTAAAGCAACCCTCCTTACTTTATCACTAGGTTCTACCCCTTTCGCATTCCAGTTTTTTGATTGAATTTCTTTGAGAAATGATCCAGTGCCACAACCTATATCCAGAATGGTTTTATTTTTCGGCTTAAGATTTTCAATGAGTTTGATTTTATTTTGGATTGCAAATGTTTTTACAAGCTGATATAGTTTATTAATAAGCCCCTTGCTAGTATTGCTATGGCTGATGTAATCTTCACTTTCATAATAGCTTCCTATTGATATTGCATCTGGACGAGGATTAGTAAACTTAAAACTGCACTTAGTACAGGAAAGAATTGAAAAATTTTCCTTCGAAACCGTATGATCTTTACAAACTAGAAAAGGATGAAAGTCTCTACCAGAACAAAGCGGACACTCGGTTAATTCTTCCATGTTTCACGTGGAACATTAGCGACTCAAGTGAACCATTAAAATTGAAATATCAGCTGGACTTATGCCGCTTATCCTGGAAGCTTGTCCTAAGGTACGAGGCCGGATTTTATTCAATTTTAGCCTTGCTTCCATTGAAAGTGAATTTAGTTTATTATAATCAAAATCATCTTTAAAGATTATATCCTCCATTTTAAGGAATTTATTAGCCACATCCACCTCTTTTTCAATATAACCTTCATATTTTAGCATTATATCTACCTGATTGCAAAGTTCCTGATTTTCAAAAGGAAGGCTATTGATTAAATCCTTTAATTTAGGTAAAAAATCCAATAAATTGAATAAATTCACTTGTGGACGTAGTATGATAGGGTATAATTTCCCTTTTTGAGAAATTGGTTCAGAATTGAAGGCTAATAGGGCGGGATTTATCTCGTCAGGATGAACAGAATAATCTTTTACGTAAGTTATTATCTTTGAACACGAATTTATCTTATTTTCAACCTTTTGCAGTCTATCATTATCTGCAAGGCCTAATTTATTAGATAAAGGGGTAAGACGGATATCGGCGTTATCTTGGCGTAATAGAGTCCTGAATTCGGCCCTTGAAGTAAACATTCGATATGGTTCATCAGTTCCCTTTGTTATCAGATCATCTATCAGCACTCCGATATAGGCGTCAGATCTCTTGAGAACCAATTCCTCCTTCTCATTGATTTTTAGGTGAGCGTTGATTCCGGCCATCAGACCCTGACAGGCGGCCTCTTCGTATCCGGTTGTACCGTTAATTTGTCCGGCAAAATAAAGATTGGAATATAGCTTGGTTTCAAGAGTTAAATTGAGCTGTTGTGGCGGGAAATAGTCATATTCAATTGCATATCCTGGTCTGAACATCTTAACATTTTCGAAGCCGGGAATCAATCTAAGTGCCTGATATTGAATATTTTCTGGAAGAGAGGTAGAAAAGCCATTGACGTACATTTCCACCGTATTCCATCCTTCGGGCTCAACGAATAGTTGATGCCTTTCCTTATCTGCAAACCGGTTGATTTTATCTTCAATAGACGGGCAATATCTCGGGCCGACACCTTTAATGCGTCCGGTGAACATCGGAGATTTTTCAAAACCTTCTTTAAGAACCTCATGAACATCGGTACTGGTATAGGTTATCCAGCAGCTCCTTTGGTCTGCAGGTAAAGGAAATTCAAGAAATGAAAAGCGGCCTCTTTCCTCGTCGCCCTTTTGTTCTTCCATTTTGGAAAAATCGAGTGACCTTCCGTCTATCCGGGGAGGAGTTCCGGTTTTCATCCTGCCACTATGAAACCCAAGACTGACCAGCTGTTCGGTAATTCCCTTCGATGCTTTTTCACCGGTTCTTCCACCTCCAAATTGTTTTTCGCCTATGTGTATTATTCCGTTGAGAAACGTTCCATTAGTCAGAACAACTGCTTTCGAAAAGAATTCCAGACCCATACCAGTTTTAACTCCGCAAATACGGTTATTCTTCACAATCAGCGAATTAACCATGTCCTGCCAAAAATCAACATTAGGCGTTTGTTCGAGCATTTGTCTCCATTCCTGCGCGAATAACATCCTGTCGTTTTGGGTTCGGGGACTCCACATGGCAGGGCCCTTCGATTTATTGAGCATGCGGAACTGGATCATAGTCTTATCCGACACGATCCCCGAATAACCTCCCATTGCATCGATTTCACGGACAATCTGGCCCTTTGCAATGCCGCCCATCGCAGGATTGCACGACATCTGAGCGATGGTTTGCATGTTCATAGTAATCAGCAGAACCTTCGAACCCATATTCGCAGCGGCAGCAGCAGCCTCGCAACCGGCATGTCCGGCTCCAACTACTATTATGTCATATGAGTTTTGCATTACAAGGTGCAAAGGTAAATTATTTTATTCGCCACCGGTCGAATGCAGGGTCGAAGCTGTTTTTGTTTCACGTGAAATAGTACTTTTGTCGCCATTTATTTTTCTCCGCTTGGGTAAGCATACTTTTCACAAAGTTTCAGCTGCCACTTTACTGGTAACTCTGGGAATTATCTATGGTGATATAGGTACATCACCATTATATGTAATGAAGGCCATTGTCGGCAAGCAGCCGATCAATTCTGAAACTGTACTTGGAGGAATCTCCTGCATTTTCTGGACGCTGACCATACAGACGACATTTAAATATGTAGTACTAACACTTCAGGCAGACAACAAGGGGGAGGGTGGAATTTTTTCTCTGTATGCGCTTGTTCGGCGCACCAAACTCAAGTGGCTCATATGGCCCGCGATCATTGGTGGTGCGGCATTGCTGGCCGATGGAATTATAACGCCTCCTATTTCTGTTTCATCCGCTATTGAAGGACTGAAGATTTTCAATCCATACATTCCAACAGTTCCGATTGTCATCGCAATACTCACGGCACTTTTTATTATTCAGCAATTCGGTTCCAAGTTCGTCGGACAGTTTTTTGGACCGATGATGTTATTATGGTTTACGATGATCGGAGTAGTGGGATTCGGGAACATGCTTTATGAACCTTCCGTCATAAGGGCTATAAGCCCATACTATGCATATAAACTTATCGTCGATCATCCTGGCGGTTTCTGGTTACTCGGCGCAGTATTCCTCTGTACGACCGGGGCTGAGGCGCTTTACAGTGATCTTGGGCACTGCGGCAGAAAAAACATAAGAATCACCTGGGCCTTCGTGAAAACCATGTTGCTCCTGAATTATTTAGGGCAGGCGGCATGGCTGATGCGGAACGACGGGAATTATCTGAAAGACAAAAATCCTTTTTATGAAATGATGCCGGAGTGGTTTCTGATTCCGGGAATCATTATCGCAACATCGGCGGCGATAGTGGCCAGCCAGGCGCTGATAAGCGGATCTTTTACATTAATCAACGAAGCCATTCGACTAAATTTCTGGCCGAAGGTGCGAGTGGTATATCCAACCGACATGCGCGGACAGCTTTATGTGCCTTCAATCAACTGGTTGTTATTGCTTGGCTGTATTGGCATCACGCTTTTCTTCCGTGAGTCTTCAGGAATGGAAGCGGCGTATGGACTGGCCATTATCATTACGATGCTGAGCACGACCACACTCCTTGCATATTATTTATACCTGAAAAGGACATCGGTTGTACTGATAGTACTCATGCTGCTTTTATTTTTCACAGTAGAATTTTCCTTTCTCGTGGCCAACCTGGACAAATTCCCACATGGAGGATGGCTGACACTGCTTATTGCATGCACGCTGATGGGGATGATGTGGAGCTGGTTTGCGGCTAGAAAGATCCGGAACAGGTTTGTCGAGTTTGTAAAGCTCAAAGAATACCTGACCTTTTTACGCGATCTGAGTCACGATTTTTCCATTCCGAAATATGCGACGCATCTTGTTTACCTGACGAGCGCGGACAGGGTTGATGAGATCGAAGCAAAGGTGATTTATTCAATATTGCAGAAACAGCCGAAGAGAGCCGATGTTTATTGGTTTGCACATGTCGATGTCATGGATGAACCGTATACGCTGGAATACAAAGTCAACGAGCTTATTAAAGGAAATGTGGTTAGGATAGATTTCAGGCTGGGATTTCGTGTTGAGCCACGGATCAACGTCATGTTCAGAAAAGTAGTGGAGGAGATGGTGAAGAATTTCGAGATCGATATTACGTCACGCTACGAATCGCTCGGGAAGAAAAATGTGATAGGAGATTTCCGGTTCGTTGTTATGGAAAAATTCCTGTCGTATGAGAATGAGCTGCCGTTCTATGAAAAAATAATTCTCGACATGTATTTTACGCTCAAGAGGATTTCGCTCTCAGAGGAGAGGGCATTTGGACTCGACACCAGTTCTGTCACGATAGAAAAGGTACCTTTAGTGGTTAGTCCGGTTGCGGATGTACATTTAAAAAGAATAAAATAATTATTATGGCACTTAAAGCGAAAACTCCGAAGGACTCACTCGCTGTAATTACCGAATTCGTGTTGCCGAACGACACGAACGTTCTTGGAAACCTGATGGGAGGAAGGCTTCTGCATTGGATGGATATTGCATCGGCGATAGCGGCGCACAGGCACTGCGGAAGAGTGGTTGTTACGGCATCGGTGAATAATGTTTCGTTCACACAGCCGATAAAACTTGGAGAAATCGTGACGATGCATGCGAAAGTTTCACGTGCTTTCAATTCGTCGATGGAAGTTTTTATTGACGTGTGGGTAGAGAACAGCATGACTGGCGAAAAGAAAAAATGCAATGAAGCGATTTATACGTTTGTAGCCGTAGACCAGTTAGGCAATCCAATAAATATTCCGGAACTTGTTCCCGAAACCGAAGAAGAGAAGAAGAGATATGAAGGTGCATTGCGAAGGAGACAGCTTTCGCTGATACTCGCTGGAAAGATGAAGCCGAAGGAGGCGACGGAGTTGAAGGCGCTGTTTCTGGATTAGCAAATTAACTCTTTTATCGCCATCTTGCATATAGTCTCCAACCTGGTGATCAATTCCGGCAAATGATCCAGATCAGTTCCGTTGATACAATTCTGCTCAATATTTTCCGCAAGCTCATAGCCCGAAACAATCCCGTTGAATCTCAAAACCGATTTCATGCTGTGTGCACCGATGCGAATTTTTTCGAGATCGTTATTCTGCATAGCAGATTTCAGTTCTGAAATTGTTTGAGGAGCCTTCTCAACAAACAGATCCGCATATCTTTTTATGCGTTCTTCATCTCCTTCGCTCAGTTCTTTTACAAACTCGTGATCGATTATTGTATTGGATTTATTAGGTTCAAAAGATTGCGACGGGATTTGAGCAGGAATATTTTCAATCAGCACATTATAGAGGGCTGATAACATTTCTCCGGTTTTGAATGGCTTCGGAATAAATCCATTCATACCCGACGCAAAGCATTTGTCGATTTCGCTTTTCAATACGGATGCCGTAATCGCTATTACAGGTATCTGCTTTTTCCCTTCCGGAAATCCGGTGCGGATTTTCTGCGTTGTTTCCAGTCCGTTCAGGTTAGGCATCACCAGGTCCATCATTATTACGTCGTAATCATTTTCGCGGAGCATTTTCAAAGCGATCAAACCGTCGATTGCCTCATCGATCTTCACGTTCTTTATTTTTAATTCGAGGGTTTCTTTCACAACGATGCGGTTGTATTCATTGTCGTCGGCGAGCAACACCCGGATCCCGCTGAGTTTATCGAGCATGGACTGTGAAATAATTTTTTCCTTTGGCGCCATCTCCTTGTTTTTACTCACGGGATAGGCTAATGAAAACGAAAAAGTGCTGCCCCTGCCAGGCTCACTTTTTATTTCAATCGATCCGCCCTGCAGCTGAACGAGTTGTTTCGAAATGCTCAGGCCGAGTCCCGTGCCACCATATTTGCGTGCAGTTTCGGTGCTTGCCTGAGTATAATTCTGAAAGAGTTTTTTCTGTTGTTCTTCTGTCATTCCGATGCCGGAATCTTCAACCGAAAAATGCAACCGGCAATTTTCATTCGTAGAACTCATGATTTCTCTTTCGGTTCCAGAAAGTTTCACATTAAGCTTCACGCTTCCCTTCTCGGTGAACTTAACGGAATTGCCCAATAGGTTTATTAAGATCTGCGTGAGGCGTGTGGGGTCACCGGTGAGGACGGCTGGAATTTTTTCATCTGCATTAACAACTAATGCCAGACCTTTTTCTTCCGCTTTGAATTGAATGATCTCTTTAACATTATTAAGTATATCCCGCAATGAAAAATCTATTTTCTCGATCTCGATTTTGCCAGCTTCAATTTTCGAGAGGTCGAGTATGTCGTTCAGAATTACCAGAAGATTCTCGGACGACTTTTGAATTGTGTTCAGGTATTTCAATTGTTCCCTTTGTGGATTTTTTTGAAGAAGCAGGTTCGTCATGCCCATCACCGCATTCATTGGTGTCCGGATTTCATGACTCATGTTTGCAAGAAATACCTGCATGAACTGTTCGCTGCGCTCAGCGCGTTGCTTCAAATCAATAATCTGCTGATGCGAATTTGAATTATTGATCGCTACACCAATGAAAGGAAGGAGCAGGCGAATCATTTCTATATGAAATAATTCGAATGCATTTTTGGTAAAGCTGATGATGCAGAGAGTGCCGGCGATTTTCTCCTGGCTATAAACCGGAAAACACATCAGTGATTTTGCTGATTTACCATCAGGAAGAGTCAGTGATTTAAACACGTAACGCCCAAAATCATTTTCGACGTCCTCCAGAAACACTTCCTTCTTATTGTCGAAACACCATTCACTGAAATGGTTATACGAATCAAGCTTAATATTTTTATCGGGATATTTTTCATTGGAAAAAAACAACCGGTCATTTTGATCGCCGTGCACGACCAATTCGGCCACTGATGCATCCATCATGGAATTGATGGTCTGATACAGGTATGAAAAACTTTCTTCTATACTTAAGGAAGATGTTATCCGCTGGCTGAGTTCATTTACGAGAAAAAGGTTGTTGAGTTGTTTTTGTATGAGATCGAGTTTTGAACTTTTTTCTTCGACGGCCGGAGAATTAATTTCTTCCTGAGAATGGATTTCTTGTTGGAGCCGATCCGGGTTAGAAGCAATGGGCCCTCGTGCTGATTTTATTCTAAGAAATATTAAAGCAGCAAGAATACCGGCAACAAATATCAGCGTATATATAAAAATTGACAATTGCGAAAGCTAACAATTATAATTACCTCAAAAGCAAATTTAAACGTTTTGAATTCTATACCAATTGGAATTTCTATCTAACATATCCCATAGTTAGCGAATTCTGTTTTTTCGTGTTTTTTAATGCTGAGAACCCAGAGGTTTCGCAGAAGACGCTGAGAAGGGTGAGTGTTACAGCCCTCTTTGCATACTCTACGAGACCACAGAGTCTTCTGCGGTTAAACCAGCTCGCAAATAATATTTGTGTAAGAACTAAACCCTCTTCACAGAGAGCGCCGATTTTATTCGCTGAGTTCGCAAAAAATTAAAAAGGAAATTCGTTGCGACAATCTTACGCAGCTTGCTTCTTTGCTGGATTTCACGATTTATTTAACTTTTAAATTCTTATAAAAGATGGAATAATTAACGCCAACATTTATCTGCCAGTTGTTCATTCGAAAATCGTCATCGATATAATAATATTTAAAAACATTGACGGCATCTGCATAGCGCGTTCCTTCCTTGTTCACGTTATCGCCAAAATAGTTGTAGCGGTATGCAATGAAGGCGGAAAGGCTTTTAAATTTATAGGCCACACCCACACCGCCAAAGAAACCTGTCATGTAACTATTTCGGTAATCGGTTCGGTTAACAAGGTCTTTCTGGTCGTCGCGTGTGGTTGTACTCAGCGCATCGCTTAAAAATGAAAACGTAGCTCCTGTTTCCACATATGGTGTGAATTCACTATCGAGGATATAATATTTTATTGACAGAGGAACTTCGAAATACGACAGTCGTTCTTTGAAATCGATAGTAGAGTTTTCCACATTATTTAAAGAATGTTTGTAAGTCGACTGGCGGAATTGACCTTCGAGCTGCAGCCATAAATTTTTAAAGGTGCGGTATTCTCCGGAAATCCCGAGCTGAAACCCCGACTTTCCATTGTATGTTCCGAGATTCGGATCATCATCGTTATGCACGATGGAGTGAGTTTTTTGGACATCTATTTTTGTGTTGTTCATGCCTACGCAAACGCCGATTCTCAGAACCGGTACCGGCTTGTATTTGTCAAAAAGGGCGCTTAGCTTGGGATCGTCCTTAAATTTATCCGGGGTATAATTCGGATTAATTTTCATAATCGCTTCTGCTTCTTTATCGGCCGATTCAAGATTGTCGATTGCCAGGTATGAAAGTGCCAGCAGCTTATGCGCCTGGATTTTATCAGTACGGTCAAGATTGCAGTTGTTCAGTGCAGTCTGAAGAAGTTTAATCGTACCATCAAAGTCGCGCATTTCGAAATTCGAATTCGCGTTTTTCAGATATACAATGCAGCTGTCAGTCTGAGCAGCGGCAGGAAACACCATAAAAATAACCGCAACGAATGTCAAGATGTAAGTGTATTTTATTTTCATGTGTATGTGATTAAAATAATTTATATCAAAGTATTCTTAATTTATTTCCAGAACAATATGCAAGCAGCAAATCATTTATCATAAGCTACATCATTTCCGATATACGCACCCCATTCTTCTTTAGTGAGGCTGCGTTTGAGATTCTGTGCAAATATTTTTTCAAAGTAAGTAGTCTTTAAAGGGTAACATCGAAGCGAATTATCAGCACATGCAACATAAATAAAATCAGGATTCATATCGAGCGCATTAATAACGCTGTTGCAGTTTATTTCGATGGGTTTTCCTGAGTCAGAAAGATGATATACATGAATTGTTTTATTAGACAACCCGACAGACAGCAAGCCATTTTTCTCGTCGAGAGAAAGCAGGTCAGCGCTTGCCGGTTCATTCATTGTGCGGATGTTCTGACCGTTAGTATTGAGCAGTTCCATGGTACCACCTGAATAGCCGATAGCGATCAGTTTTCCATCGCAGGCGATCGACTGTACTCTTCCGTTACCGTTGGCGAAAGGCTGAACTTCGCTGCCATCAGAATTCATCGAAACAACTTTTCCGTCTTCTCCGCCGGCATAAATCTTTTTATCACCAGAGCCGAAAGCAAGCGCTTTAATGCGTGAAGAGCACTTTATTTTTTTTCGCAATGTATAGTTCTCCCATATTATTACACAACTGTCGCGCGCACCTGTAACGATGGCAGAGCCGTCGGCGCTGAAGGCGGCGGCCCGTATCAAACCGTCGTGCCCGCTGAGCAATTTTACATCACCCGGAGTTTTCAGGTTGAAAACGGCGGCAGCATTGTCTTCCATTCCGATCAGTGATAATCCTCCATCCCTGCTGATAAACCAGGTATTGCTGTTCGAAGTGAGGCCGTTTAATTTATTTTGACTGGCGACAGAATAATTATCCGTACTGAAATTTTTGATCAAATTATTCTGCATCAAAGCAGCAATATTTTTTCCTGAAACGCTCAGCGCATTGATATTGCCGGATTCCCTGAGCACTACAGGTTTAAAGGAGTCGTCGATCTTTTGTGCTGATGAATTCAGTGCATTGTAAAGCTGTGCATCGTTCAGGTTACCACCGTTCTCGGAAGCAAGCTTATAAGCCTGGTAGGCGAGCAGCGCAGAAAGTTGTTCGTCATTTTTTTCCTGAAGTGATTTGAATGCTATATTCTGACTAATGGAAATCAGCCGCAGGCGTTCGGCCTGTGCATGGGCGGAATCGGCCTTTTGTTTTTCGCTGAATGCTTCGGCTCCCTTTCTTTCCGCCAGTTGCTGTTGTTGTGTTGCTCTTATGGCTTCCTGTTCCGCTTTTGTTTTTTGTTCGTCAGCGAGCTTCCTTTGTTCTCCCGCTATGGTAGACTGAAGTTCAGCATACGATTTTGCATCCATCGCCTTTTTACTGGCGTCGAGCGCCATTTCTTTCGCCTTTTCTGCGAGCTGTTTCTGGTTAATTGCCTCCACTGCTTTCTGTTCGGCATCGATCCGGTTTTTATCAGCAAGCGCGCTTTGAGTCTTTGCTTCTTTAGTCTGAAGCAGCGCCCAGCCCGATAAAAACGTTACTATAATCAGGAATGCAGTTACTGCCGTACGTACGGCACGTTTCCGCTTATTCAATTTGGCTTTCTCGGATAAATCTTCCTTCAGACTGTTGTCGAGAAAATTTATCGATTCTTTGAAATTATTATTGTACTGCAGCGACCATGCTTCGTTGGGATCAGACTTTGTTTTCCAGTCTAGAGCCATTTGCAGTTCCGGATTTCGCCATAAAGCGGCTTTGCCTTCTCTATTCAAAAGAGCACTTTCGCACAGGCGATGATATATTGAAGCCGACTCCGACTCTTCTTCGACCCAGTGTTTGAGCCGCGTCCACGCACGCATCAGGCTCTCATGCGAAATGTCCATGACAGTGGATTCCGATACAGGGATTTCGGAGGAGGGGAGAACGAATGTGCGGCCTGCCTTGCGGAAAGGATTCATTGTCTCCTTAATTCCTTCGAACGATGTCCCGGTAATTTCCATCAGGCGTTTCACTGAAGTAGGCCTGCGAATGCCACGGTTTTCGCCCGACTTCAGTGTCAGGCATTTGAAAATATTTTCTGCTGTTTTTTTCTGTGACTCACTAAGTTCGTTGAAAGCCTCATCAGCATGATTCGAAAGCGCATGTTCCATTCCACCGATCATCTCGTAATGCCGGATATCCATTGGTTCTCCGGACTCAGCATTTTCCTTCCAGATATCCCATGTACGCATCAAGGCATGCTGTAGAACGGGCAGCTGATCGGGATTATCTCCCAGGTCGTTTATCACGCGCTGAACAAGGCGGGGAGAAATTTTTCCTTCCGCATAATTGACCGGGCCGGTGATAACGGATTTGTTTTGATCATTTGTCAGGCGAGGTACGAGATAATGTCCGTCGTTGATAGCTTCAGGCAATCCTTCGAAGCGGGCGCAGTCGCCCAAGAAATCGGAACGGATTGTCAGCACTACATAGATGGGCACGTCGCGCTGACGAACGGCATCGATGATGAGGTTAACAAATTGCGTCGAATCATCGTCGTTGTGTTCCATTCCTTCTCCGCTGAATCGGAAAGTTTCTTCGAACTGATCGAGAAGGATCAAAAGGCTTTTATTTGGCGGGAGTAGTCCACGAACAGCCTGGACAAGTCCGAGTTGACTGGCGCGGAGCAATTTCTCGACATGATCCAGCTCGGTTGAATCTTTTACGGCATCACCCGTCGAAAAAACATTTTTACTGATCAGCGACTTTGCAAGATTTTTTACTGCAGTGTTACCGGGTTTAAGAGTAGTAATTATCCAGTCAGTTCCATCTTTGCCGGATTTACCATTATGAATGGCTGGCAATAATCCCGCTCTTACCAGAGATGATTTTCCTGAACCTGATGTTCCGACAATTGCAACAAAATGATTGCTGTTAAGCTTGCGTAATAAATCGCTGATGTGTTTTTCACGTCCGAAAAACAAATGACTCTCTTCGAAATCAAACGAACGCAGACCGGGGAAAGGATTATTGTTTGCCGCTGACATGATGGTTCAAATTAAATAGTATTAAAAAAATTATAGTTTTCAAAGGGCATTAAGCGGAAGCTTGATAGTAAACTCACTTCCTTTGCCAATCTCACTTTTAACTGTTAATTCTCCTTTGTTTCCTTTTGTTATTATATCGTGGCTGATCGATAGTCCTAATCCTGTACCCTCGCCTGTCGGCTTAGTGGTAAAGAAAGGTAGAAATATTTTGCTTTGAATTTCTTCCGGGATTCCCATTCCGTTATCCCTGACAGATATAATCAGGTTCTGATTTAGAAGCGATGTTTTAACTACGAGCTCCGGGTCAAAATTGGGTTTTAACGATTCTATTCCGGCCGAAAGTTTTTTATACTTTTCATTCATCGTGTAAAATGCATTGTTGAAGAGGTTCAGCAAAACGCTTCCGAAGTCGTTTCCGACAATATCTATCTCGGGCAGTTTTGAATCAAAGATCTTTTCAATGCGGCATTCAAAACCCTTGTGCTTGGACTGAAAACCGTTATATGCCATGTTAAGAAATCCTTCGACGGATCGGTTCACATCGATCTTTGATTTCTCGCCGGTGCCAGAGCGGCTAAGGAGCATCATATTTTTTACGATACCATAGGCGCGCTGTCCATGAAAATGTATCTTATCGAGATTGCTTACCAACTGATCTTTCAGTTCTTTTTGTTCTTCGATGGAGTGTGATATGTCGAGTTCCGGGACGATTTCCCTGCTCAGTTGTGAGAAATTGTTTACGAAGTTTAACGGATTCAGAATCTCATGCGCGATGCCCGAAGCAATCTGACCCAGGGAAGCCATTTTTTCGTTGTGGATGAGTTGAGTCTGGGTATTGATCAGCTCCTCGTGTATCAATGCGTTTCCTACTGCGACTGCGGTATATGGTATGAGAGACCGTATCATATCCATATGATACACATTGAAAGCTTTTTTGTTGAAGCTCATTATTGTAAGGGCGCCTACTTCCTTATCGTGGCGCAATACAGGAAAAGATATTAATGATGCAGGCTTACGACCATCGGAAGTTACCGGAGCTTCGAATACATAGCGTGCATAATCGTTCTGTGCGTCCTCTAATATTACTTCGCGATTATTTTTCATTGCCCATTCTGCAATATAATTACGGTAACTATCATTAGATTTCAGATTAGACAGTATATGCCAGCGGTTTTCTCTCCAGTGAAATATACCGAGTTCGAATACCGCAGCATCCATAATGGAGTTGATGGTATTGAACAGGTGATGAAAGGAGTCTTCCAATTTAAGAGAAGACGTTACCTGCTGTCCGAGTTCATTTACGATTCGGGAATTGTCCAGGAGAGACTTAAGTTCCTGAACCTTGTCTTTTGAATTATCGGTTGAAGCCGGCTTTATTTCCTTTTTTTCTTCGACGACCAGGTTTTCCAGTTTTCTGGATAGGCCTTCGATTCCGGCATCAAAATTTACAGAAGAGGCAGCAGGAGAAAGTTTCAGCGTGCCTGCAGTCAGAAGCCTGTCGAGCTTTGAATTCAATTCGCTTCCAGTTTGTTTCCATTTAATCTTAAAAAAGAGAAAGGCAACACATAATCCAGCTAAAAAACATATTGCCGTTAAAATAACCTGGTTCATAATGATTCAATTAAAATGGCTATACAATAATCATTAATATTTAACGACAAATGAGTGTTAACTGTATAATTAGCTGCCCCGACTGTATTTTTAGCAGCTCACATTAAAACAGGCACTGCTAATGACAACACATATTAAGATTGTGAAATAATTCCACCAGGATTCCTGAAGGATAAACCTGGCAGGCTAAACCCTTCCGAGTACGTTAAGAAACTCTTCTTTCCGGTTGCGGGCAACAGAAATAGACTCACCGTTTTCCATGACTACATACCCGCCGTCGCTTCTAATATATTTACTCACGTAATTCAGGTTGATCAAATAAGAGGAATGAATCCTGAAAAAAGATTCAGTCATCAACATCTCTTCAAATTTTCCGATTTGCCTGCTTACCAAAATATTTTTTTCATTCTTAAGAAAAACTGTGGTGTAGTTGCCGTCTGATTTAAAATATATGATGTCGTCGATCTTCACGAGCTGAACGCCCTCGGCAATAGTGATTGCTATTTTATTAATCTTATTTTTTTGCTGAAGCTGATCGCGCAACAAATTAAGCTGTTGCCTGGCGGGGATTTCCTTTTTTTCAATGATCCGTTTAACGGCATTAGAAAGCTCATCGGCCTTTACAGGTTTCACCAGGAAGTCGATGGCGCTTGCACGAATTGCCTGAATGGCGTATTTGTCAACAGAGGTAGTAATTACCAGGTTGAAATCAATCGAAGGGATTTTTTCGAGCATCTCAAATCCCGACATACCTGGCATGACAATATCGAGAAAAACCAGTTGCGGGTTATGTTTTGAAATTTTTTCAATTCCTGTTTCGCCGGATGTTGCTGTGTCCACGACATTCACAGGCAACTCATGCTTTTTAAACAGGTATGCAAGATCATCAATACAAAATTGTTCGTCGTCGATTATGATTGCGGAAAGCATAGGCGATAGTCAATTAGCGATCCCGATAGCTATCGGGAAGCAAATTAGCAAATGTACAGGGATTGGTATGCGATGCTGTTATTTTTTTCATTCGTGGTAACAGCCCTGAACAATTTGCTTCCCGATAGCTATCGGGATTGCTAATTTACAAATTTGCTTATTGAATTCTCGTCAATATCCTTCATGCAACGGAAATGGCCCCTCGGACACCTTTCAAAACCGATCTTGGAGCAGGGCCTGCATGATAAACCGTTTACTTCAAGAATTAAAGAGTTTCCTTTCTGGTTTCCGAAATAAGGATACATGCCGAATGCAGGAACAGTGTTCCCCCACACTGAGATGATATTTTTTTTGAAGGCTGCAGCAATGTGCATGAGACCGGTATCGTGGGTAATAACCTTTCGGGCATTCTTGATGATTGCGGCGGATTTGTTGAGGGGAAATTTACCGCAGGCGTTAAATATTTTTAAAGGGTCAGCGGAAGAAATTTTTTCTCCGGCTTCAAAATCCTCCGGACCACCAAGGAGTATGATGGATGAATTGATTTTTCCGGCAACGCTAATTAATTTTTCGACAGGGAGTTTTTTTGTAAAGTGTTTAGCTCCGATTACGAGAGCGACATAGTTGGTTCGATGGGATTCCGGCAATTCGTCAATGACTCCTTCATCATCCGCAGAAAGAAAATAATCCAGCCCGGCTCCGTCGTTCTTAACGCCGAGCGGCCCGGCCGCCAGCATATATCTGTCGACAATATGTACGTCAGGCAGAAGATTGATTTTGAAATTAACAAGAATCCATTTTTTAAAATTGAGTTTATCAAAAGTATAGTTCTTAACCCCGAGTGCGGATTTAATTCTGGCCGAGCGAAAGTTTTTCTGAAGATCGATTACGCAATCATAGTTTTCTTTTTTTAATTCGTCGATGGTCCTGGAAAGATCATCATCGAAATAAAATTTTTTGTCGATGTATGGATTGTTTTCTAATACAGAAGCAAAATTTTTTTTCAGAAGGAAGTGCAGCTCTGCATTCTTCACCTGTTTTTTTACACAGCGAATCACTGGCGTGGTTAAAACGATGTCGCCGATGGAAGAAAAGCGGATGATGAGGATTTTCACGAGACGAAAGTAGCGAGTACAACAGGATGTATCAAGTATTCTGTATACAGGAAACTGTTTCTGTTTCTGTACACTGAAAAGCGCGAGTTCACAGAAACAAAAACAGTTTACAGATTACAGCGGATACACGCGAATGCTTACATTTACGGCAAATTATCCTAGTCTGCAGCTCACGGATTCCCATACCCATCTTTACTCCGACGACTTTAAATCAGATCTGAACGAACTCATTGAGGCTGCAGGCAAACTGGGCATCGTCAGGTTTTTTATGCCGAACATTGAAAGTTCGTCGGTCCAGGACATGCTTGCGCTCGAAGAAAAATATCCGGGCAAGTGTTTTTCGATGATGGGACTTCACCCCTGTTCGGTGAAGGAAAACTGGAAGATAGAGCTGGAAGATGTTGAACGCTGGTTCGACAAAAGAAAGTTTGTCGCAGTGGGAGAGATGGGAATCGATCTTTACTGGGATAAATCATTTATAGAAGAGCAGAAGACAGTCTTCAGTCGCCAGGTGGAAGTTGCCAACCACTATGGCGTTCCGGTAGTAATACACACCCGCGACTCGTTTGATGTCGCATGCGCGCTACTTGAGGAAAAGAAAAAAGAAGAGCCCTGCGGGATCTTTCATTGCTTCACAGGAAATGCGGAAGAGGCGAAGAGAGTGATTGACATGGGGTTTTACATTGGTATCGGCGGGGTGGTAACATTTAAAAACGGCGGGCTTGATAAAGTGCTGCCTCATATTTCCCTGGAGAATATAGTTCTTGAGACGGATGCACCCTATTTGGCACCGGTTCCATTCAGGGGAAAACGAAACCTTCCGGCGTATCTTTATAATATTGCAGAAAAGGTTGCGGAGATAAAGAAGTGTACGGTGGAAGAAGTGGCGGAGGCGACGACTGAGAATTCAAGAAAAATATTTAATGTTTAAATAGTCCTCTATTTTACATTCGGAGATCGCCCTTCGGCTCTGGTTGATAAGCGTAGTCGAATCACGCTCAGGGACCGTCCTTCGGCTCCGCTCAGGGACCGGTGATTCTTGGTAAGATATCATCAATCCGAATTCGGTTTTGGACACTCTTACAATTCATTATTATTGTCCAAAACCGAATTCGGATTGATGATATCCATGCAATGAAGCCGGTCCCCGAGCGTGATTCGACTACGCTCATCAACCAGAGTCGAGGGACAGACTGCACGACTAATTCAATAATGATCCTCAGCCAGAGCAGAATTGCAATACTTAATATATTGAGCGTATGAAGAAAAAAGTTTTGATAATCTACACCGGTGGTACCATAGGAATGATGCGCGACAACACGAAGAAGGCTCTCGTTCCGGTGAACTTCGGCTCGATCACAGACCAGATCTCGGAGTTAAAACACCTGAACTGCCGGATCGATTTTCATTCGTCGCACCGCCCGATAGATTCATCGAATGTGAAGCCGTCCAACTGGGAAGAGCTCGCGGGGATCATCGAGAAAAAATATAAGAGCTACGATGGATTCATCATTCTTCACGGGACAGATACAATGGCTTACACGGCATCGGCGCTGAGTTTCATGCTCCGGAACCTGGCGAAGCCTGTTATACTTACCGGATCCCAGTTGCCGCTCGGAGTGATCAGGACGGATGCGAAGAGAAACCTGATTACGACCATAGAGATCGCGTCGGGGAATACTGTTGTTCCGGAAGTCTGTATCTACTTCAACAATCAGCTCTTCCGCGGCAACCGCGCGGAGAAATTTACCTCCAGCAAGTTCGATGCGTTTCAGTCGCTGAACTATCCGGCGCTGGCCGAGGCCGGAGTCGACATAGTTTATAACAGGGATGCAATTGCAAAAAAATCGACAGGAAAGTTTTCTGTGGTAAGAGGCTTCGATACAAATGTTGCTTTGATAAAGATCTTTCCTGGAATTCAGCCGGCCATCATTTCATGCATGGCTGAAAGAAAGGGAATGAAAGGAATAATTTTAGAAACATTCGGAAGCGGTAATGCGCCGACTGACAAGCGCTTCATAGAAGGCATTGAAGAGGCAATCAAAAAAGGAATTATTGTAGTAAACATATCACAATGCAGCGGGGGCGCCGTTGAGCAGGGAAAATATGAGACGAGTGTACAGCTGAAAAAGATTGGTGTTGTTTCCGGTGGCGACATGACTGCCGAGGCGGCGGTGACGAAGATGATGTTTATTCTCGATAAAAATTACTCATCAGTGAAAACGCGAGAGATGATGTTGAAGGATTTGTGCGGAGAGAGAAGTGAATTTAATTAGCAAATTAGCAGTCCCGATAGCAATCGGGAAGCAAATTAGCAAATGGTGTCGGTTTGTACTAGGGAAAAACCTTGGCAACGATGATTTGCTAATTTGCTAATTGAAAAGCATACCGCTCCAGCACTTCTTCCAGCACAGAATTTATTTCTTCGACACTATCAGATGTAACAAGCCGCATTCTGAATTCCTTAAAGTGATCGAGTCCTTTAAAGTAATTCGTATAGTGTCTGCGCATTTCAAAAATACCGATGCGTTCTCCTTTCCACTCGATCGATTTATTGAGATGCATCCTGCATACGCTCACTCGATCTTCGATTGTCGGAGGCGAAGCATGAACTCCCGTCGCCATATAAGTTTTGATCTCGTTGAATATCCACGGATAGCCGATGCTCGCGCGGCCAATCATCACCCCATCAACGCCGTACCGGTTGCGCATTTCCAAAGCCTTCTCCGGTGAGTCGACGTCGCCGTTGCCGAAAATCGGAATCTGAATTCTGGGATTTCTTTTTATTTCACCTATCAGCGACCAATCGGCCGGACCTTTATACATCTGCTTTCTTGTGCGTCCGTGTACCGCAAGCGCTTTGATGCCAATATCCTGCAGTCGCTCAGCGACCTCTGTAACATTCAAAGTGTTTTCGTCCCAGCCGAGCCTGGTCTTAACCGTTACCGGAATCTTCACCGCTTTGACGATCTCTTCGGTCATCTTAACCATCTTGGGAACGTCCTGAAGCAAGGCCGCTCCCGCGCCTTTGCATGCAACGGCCTTTACCGGACAACCGTAATTAATATCGATGAGATCGGGTTTTACAGATTCGGCAATCAATGCGGCCTCGCGCATAGAGTTGATGTCGCCGCCGAATAATTGAATACCGATCGGCCGTTCGTATTCGAACACGTCGAGCTTCATAACGCTCTTCGCCGCATCGCGGATGAGTCCTTCGCTGCTGATGAATTCAGTGTACATGAGATCGGCGCCGTTCTGCTTGCAGACAAAACGGAATGGCGGATCACTCACGTCTTCCATGGGAGCGAGGAGGAGCGGAAAGTCTCCGAGTGATATGTTGCCGATGCGTATCATTATCTGAATTCAAAAATCTTCAATCAACAATCGCTAATCCGTAGTAATCTAACAATCGCTAATCAAATGATTACTACAGATTAGCGTCCCGATATCTATCGGGAGTTGAAACATGATTCTTGATATTAGATTCTTGTAGTACTTTCGAGCGACTTAATTTGCTGCAAATCTAATTCAAAACCATGTACAAGGCAATCTGGGCGAGAAACACGTACTATTCGAAATTTCTCATTACGGTAGGTATTATCCTGCTAAGTGTGGTTTTCTTCACTATCCTGAGCTCAGTTTTAGCTACTGTAATATTTGGTATCAGGATATCAGACATGGAAAAGATGATGTCGGATCTTTCGAATCCCTTGTCAGTATCCACCCTAAAGTTAGTCCAGATATGTACTGCCATCGGCGGTTTCGTGATCCCGCCATTCATACTTGCATACCTTTTCAGCGCCCGCCCGCTAAGATTTTTATCGATCGACCGTAAGCCGGAAGCTGCGTCGGCAATAATTGTCGTTGCAATCATGCTGGTTTCCCTTCCCCTGATAAATTTCCTCGGCGAGATTAATTCGCGAATGCATCTTCCCGGATTTTTGAAATCCGTGGAAGACTGGATGAGAGAATCGGAGGACAGTGCGGGGAAACTCACGGAGGCTTTCCTTAAAATGGATTCGATCGGCAATATGTTGCTGAACGTATTCATGATCGCGCTCATACCGGCAATAGGAGAGGAGCTTGTGTTTCGTGGAATTGTACAGCGACTTTTTCAACAGTGGTCGAAGAATGCACATGTAGCTGTGTGGACATCGGCATTTCTTTTCAGCGCAATCCACATGCAGTTTTACGGCTTCCTTCCAAGGCTGATACTGGGAGCGATGCTTGGGTACATGCTTGTATGGAGCGGCAGCCTGTGGCTTCCGATCATCGGGCATTTCATCAACAATGCCAGTGCCGTCGTGCTTACATATTTATTCAGAAATGAACTTAGTTCTTTTGATGGCGATAAGATAGGAACCGAAAATGATTTCCTGAGTGTGTCCATCAGTCTATTACTTGTGTGCGGACTGATTTACATTTTATATATCCGCCGTAAAAACCAGAATATGATGGATGAAGACGAAATTATCAGTCAGGAGATAACTTCATAACTTAACAATGTGTGTTATTAAATAGATAATACTACCGGTCGCTTCTTTTGTGTGTTTGACCTTTTTCTTTTAGGTTTACTTTCCAAACACTCGCATCAATGAAAAAAATTCTGCCGCATTTATTCTGTCTCTTATTTTCTATTACGGCTTTTGCTCAAACCGATATTATGGTTAAAGTGAATGACGATACCAACAACCCTTTGCCGGGTGTTTCAATACTCGTGAAAGAAACGAGTACCGGAGCGCAGACCGATCTGAACGGAGTTGCAAATATTAAAGCAAACGGCACGGACGAGCTCATCATCCAGTCGCTGGGATTCGAGAAGCAGACGGTGAATGTTGAGAACCGCTCTGTGATCGAGATCACCATGAAGGCAAGCAGCGTACAGCTCAGTGATGTTGTTGTAGTAGGAACGAGAACTCCTGGCAGGATTAAGACTGAAACACCGGTGCCTGTCGATATAATAAATGTAGGACAAATTGCTGCGCCGTCCGGAAGAACGGATGTGACATCCATGTTGAATTATGCAGCACCCTCGCTTAACTATAATAAGCAAAGCGGATCCGATGGAGCAGATCATATTGATCTTGCCACACTGCGCGGACTCGGGCCGGATCAGACTCTGGTATTGATTAACGGCAAGCGTCGTCATCAGACGGCATTTGTTTCTGTATTCGGAACGAGAGGCAGGGGAAATTCGGGAACGGACCTGAATGCAATACCGGTATCTGCGATCGATCACATCGAAATACTTCGCGACGGAGCTTCAGCGCAATACGGATCGGATGCAATTGCAGGAGTGATAAACATCGTTCTGAAAAAATCGGTGAACCAATTCAATGCCGAGGCGGGCGTGAGGGGATATCAGGATAAAGATTTTAATCCGGCATACGACAAAGAATTCGGGCAGTATGAGTATGGCGATGGACATAAGATCGACGGGAGAGCGATAAGCTTTAATACAAACTTCGGCGTGCCACTCGGGAAGAAGGAAGGGTACTTCGATTTATCGTTAAACTATTTCGGACAGGGAAAAACATTCAGACAGGTGCTTGATACGACAAATTTTCTGACCGACGAAGACGCGCTACCTGTCAATCCATATCGCCGCGCGAATGGAGATGGTTCCACTCATGCGGTAGGTACGATGTATAACCTTGAAACTTCCTTAGCGGGCGAAAGCAGGATATATTCTTTCGGCGGATTCAACTACAGCTCGAACGATGCCTTTGCGTTCACGAGAAATTTTTCGGCGAGGCCGGACCGCTTCGTCACGGATGCGGACAGCATGCCGGTTCCTGTTGAGGGAGTGATTCATACGACATCTGATGGTGACACATATTATAATCCGCACATTCAAACACATATTTCAGACGCCTCGTTTGCTGTTGGAGTGAAAGGCGGATCCCCGAAATCAATGGCATGGGATGTCAGCAATACATGGGGGATGAACAACTTTCATTTCTTCGGCGATAAAACATTTAATGCGTCGCTTAACAATCCGAATGTCCAGCATTTTGACGACGGCGGATTTTCTTTTACACAGAACACGTCCGATCTGAATTTAAGCAGGAAGTTCGATAACGGTCTGAACCTGGCAGCCGGAGCGGAATACAGAGTTGAGCTTTACCAGTTGTATGCAGGGCAGCCGGAGTCGTACAGGAATTATGATACTTCGGGATACAAGGCTACGGGCGCCCAGGGATTTCCGGGATATCAGCCTGCGGATGTTGTAGGAGCCCATCGTTCTACTGTCGGCGCATATATAGATGCTGAATATGATGTGACAGATAAATGGCTCGTGACAGCGGCGGCGCGGGGAGAGAATTACAGCGACTTCGGATTTACGGCCAATGGAAAAGTAAGCACGCGATATAAAATTGCTGACAACCTGAGTGTGCGTGCTTCGGGCAGCACAGGATTCAGGGCGCCGTCGCTGCAGCAGATAAATTTCAGTTCTACATTTACGACAGTGCAGGGCGGGCTTGTGGCAGAGGTAAAGATTGCCCCGAACTATAGCCCGATAACAAAGGCGGCGGGAATTCCGGAGCTGAACGAAGAGAAATCGGTGAATGTCGGCGGCGGGATCTCTTATTCCCCGATCCGGAATTTAAATGTTACCGTCGATGGGTACATGGTTAAAGTGAAGGACAGAGTTGTTCTTTCCGGACAGTTTGATGCCAGCGATCCGACGCTCGACCAGGAATTCAGGGATGCGCTGAATGAGTTCAGCGCGGCGTATGCGCAGTTCTTCGCGAATGCCGTGAATACTTCAAACACCGGAGTAGACATTGTAGTCGAATATAAGAAGGTAACGGAGAAGCGTTCGTTCAGAGGGAGCCTCGCGGGAAATGTACAGGACATGAAGATCGACAAGATCAATGTGCCGGCGAAGTTGAACGATACTGAGAGTCACAGGCAGACATTTCTTAGCGACAGGGAGCAGGCATTCATACTTGCATCGGCACCGAAAATGAAATTCGCAATGAACGCCGAATATGGCGGCAAGCTGATGTTAGGGGCACGCGCGACGTATTTCGGAGAAGTAACACTATTGGGTTATGGTGAAGATGCGTTGGGCATCAATCCGCAGGTGCCGTCTGATTTTGAAGCTGGTGTTTATTATCCTGACAAATATGTTTACAGCGGCAAAGTCGTAACCGATGTTTATCTGTCGTATAAATTTTCAAAAGGCGTAAAGTTTAGCCTGGGCAGTGATAATATTTTAGGTGTTCATCCGGATCTTGCTGCAGTGAAAGGAGCGAAGTACTGGGCGTTCAACAATGAGCCGGCTGGTCCGTGGGATGCCGTGCAGATGGGAGGAAATGGAAGAAGGTATTTTGTGAAACTGGGGGTGAATTTTTGATCAAAAAACTAAAATCAAGACTCAAAAATCGCTAATCCGCAGTAATCTTTTGATTAGCAATTGTTAAGATTACAACGGATTAGCGATTTTTGAGTCTTGATTTTAGTTTTCAGATTAGATTTTAAATTTCAGTTTTGATATAAGATCTTTGAGAAGCAGTCTTAATACTTTTAACAAAAATTGATATTAACTCATTTACTTCTTTTGTAGCTCTAAATAAAATTTCGGAATCGCTTAGCAATTCGCTCTTCAAGATTATTTTTAGGTTGATGTGACTCTCACGAAGTTCTTTCAAAATCAATTTTAATTTGTGGATGAAATCTTTCAATGATTCTCCTCCTTGAGCTTCTCCATAGTTGAGAGCAGCAGAAGTACCGGATCGTAAGAGTTGTGACCCAAGATGATTTGCAGGCTTAATCTCAGGCATTTTTTTTACAATCTCAATAATCAAGACTGAAAAATTAATGAGGCGCTCTTCAAGTTCAAATTTATCCATGATTGTTTAATTTATTTTGACAAATCTCTGTTACTTGAAGCATGGTTTGCAACCAATATAATAGGAGAAATGGTAAGATACGTTGAATAAAATTGATCATAAATCAAAAATCAAGAATCAGCTCCCGATATCTATCGGGAGCTGATTGAAGATTTTTGATTTCAGATTCTTAATCATACACCAACCTGCTGGCCTCTTCCACCCAAGTAATTTTCGAACCCCTCGTCATTCGGCCTATTTTTAAAAGAAAAACCGAATGAAAAAGTTATTTACCCTCATTTCATTTTCTTTCTTGACGGCTATGTGCTTCGGCATGGGCACGTGGGTGATGAAAAACTCATGTCCGGGTACGCCCCGCTACCGCGCATTGTCGTTTACGGTAAATGGAAAATGCTACATGGGAACGGGATCGACAGGCGGCGGACTCGTACACAACCGTAAGGACTTCTGGCAGTTTGATCCTGTTTCCAATTACTGGACTCAGGTGATGGATCTCCCAGGTAATCCGAGGACAGATGGAACGGGATGCAATACAGGAAACTATGGTTATGTCGGTCTCGGTTACGACAATGGAACCTATCTGAACGACTGGTGGCAGTATGATCCGGTAAATAACACGTGGGTGGCGAAAGCCAGCTTCACAGGTGTGGCGCGATTCGGCGCGGAAGCATTCATGATCAACGACAGGATCTATGTCGGTGGCGGACTGGATGCAGCGAATGCGCCACACGACGACTTTTATTGTTACGATCCGGTGGCTGACACCTGGAATCAAAAAGCGAATATGCTTATCGCAGTTTCATCGCAGGCGACATTCGTACTCAACGGCAAAGGATATTTCGTTGCGGGCGCTACAAATGGTTCTGTGTCGAGTACGGCAAGAACACAGATGTACGATCCGACAAATAACACATGGTCTTCGAAAGCAATATATGGTGGCGGCGCTACATTTTCGGCGATCGGGTTTTCGATAGACGGTTACGGATTTACCGGAACCGGATTTACCGGAACGATCACCGACATGATGTGGAGATACGATCCAAATTCGGATTCATGGCACCAGGAAACTTCGTTCCCGACTGGAATAAGACAGTGGGCGGTGTCATGTACGATTGGCGACAAAGCATATGTCGGAACAGGAAATGCATTCGGCGGAAATCTTTATTCAGACTGGTGGGAGTTTTCATCGGGTTTCACCGGACTTGAAAACATGGACAAGTCGAAGAACGTTCGCGCCACATATGTTCCACAGAGCAGGGAGCTCGTTGTTACAAATGCCAGACCTGATGAGAGGATGAGAATCTATGATGTTTCGGGGAAATTGCTTAGCGACAAAAAAGTTGTTTCGAATGAATCTGTTGAATGGGATAATTACGGTGTGTTTATCGTAATGTTCGGTGAGGGCAATGCGGCGACGACACAGAAAGTTGTTTGCAGCTTCTGATGCTACCATGGAGGCATATTAATTACCACGGAGGATCGGAGACACGGAGAAATAAATATAAATTTATTCAACTTGAAAGGAAAATATTCTCTTAGTAACCGTGAATAGAAAAGATAAAAGAGGAATTTTAAAAAAATAAATCAAAAACCAGGATTAAATACAGTCTTTGTTCCGGTTCAGAAATCGGACTTGGACTCCGGACTCAGACTGTATTTTAATTTGGCCACGACGCGCCGGACGGAGAGTTCGGTGCGTTTTTTATTTGACACGAAGAACTAAAATTACCACGGAGGCACGGAGGCACAGAGAAGCATTAATAATTTTTCTCTGTGCCTCCGTGCCTCCGTGGTAAATTTTTGTCTCCATGGTAAATCAATTCACCGAATTCAGGAGAATGATTTTTTGTATATCTGTTTTTCCCAATTCCCCAGTGGTAAATTCAGCAAAATAAACACCGGAAGGATATTGTGACAAATCAAGTGATACTGTACCGGTATTAGAAGCTGTCGAGAGAATAATTTCACCTGTCATATTATAAATAGTGAGAAGTGTTTCAGAATATCTGTTTGAAATAAAATTAAAGATGCCTGAGGAGGGATTAGGATAAATATTTATTCGTTCATCGTTACTCACATTATCATTATTAACTCCTGTCGTGCCCGCATCAGGCATGCTGAATTTCAAAACAGAAATTTCCTCTTCGTAGCTTACTCCGCAGGTCAGTGTCGTGCTATCCACGGTCATCTGAGTCTTGTATCCGCCAGCAATGTAAAGCCTGTTGGTGTTATTTTTAGAAAATACAATTCCGTGATTTCCCATATTCGAAAACTGTGCGCTGCCTGAACCGGTGACGGATTTACTGAACATAAGTGTTCCGCCGGCATCGTATACCTGGAGATATTCAAAGGTCGTCGGCGATACTCCGAAGTCGTTGCCGTCCGTGATCGCGCATCTGCCGAATTCGTCGATGTCGATGTGAGGTTCACGGGCGGAGACGAGCGAATTCTTCGCCCAACTATAATTCAAAGCAGTGTCCATCTTGACAAGTATCGTGTTGTAGTTGGAGGTTGCGGAAAAACTATTGCCGTTGATGGAAGTCGAGGTTCGGTATAGCATTCCGAGCGCCATTTCGCCGTGACTATTAATTGCGACATTATAGAAGGCGTCGAGATTTGCCGCTCCGGCTTGAATGCCACCGACGTAATTTCCATTCATGTCGAGTTTCAACAATAAGGCGTCTTCGGCTCCGGCGCTCGTGAAGGTGACGCCATTCGCATCGTATGGAGTGAGGAAAAAGCCGGCGGCATAGATCATGGGTACACTTCCTTTGCTAACGGCGATGGAAAGCAGGCAGCCGTTGTTGGCGACGAAGGTGTTGTTAAAATCGATCTCGCCGTAGCCTTGTGCCCAGAGGAGATTCCCCGAAGAGTCGTACGATGCGATGAAGTCGCGGTAGAGGTTGCTGGTACTGGGAGCGATCGTGGTTGTGCCGAAGGTGATGGACGATTGCGTGTTTCCGAGGAGGTAAACATTACCGTAAGAATCAACGTCGACGTCGTTGTAATCGGCGGCAACTGACTTGGCGCGGACCCATAGCGCATGGCCGTTCGAATCAAACTTGGCGAGGAAACCTCCGTAATAAAACGGCGACAGCGGCATCTGGAATGTATCGATGGAGATGCTGGAGTTATTGGATAAGAGCGAATAAAATCCGCACATGTAAATATTGTCGTTCGCGTCCAGTTCGATGGAAGCCGGAAACAATCCCTGTCCGACCCCGGTAGCATTAATGGTGTTGTTCCATTTCCAGATGGTATCTCCGGCGGAATTTATTTTCATCAAAAAGACGAACGAGGGAGAATTCTGGAACATGACGCCGGTATTCATGGTGTCCAGATAATATATGCCGAGCACATACGTGGCATCGGAAAGATTGCTGGCCTTTATGTCGAGTGCATATTGCGTAGTGGATGGCGCGATCTTTTTGCTGACGGCCCAGTTGAGGTGCTGGGCGGGGAGGGTAAGGGATTGGAGGATGAAGAGGAGAATGGGTAGAGGGGATTTCATTGGATGTTTTATTAATTGAACCAAAGATTTTTTAATAAGTAGAAATTAAAAATATGAAAGTTCTTAAAGCACACAATAAGGATGTAATATTAAATTGACGTAATGCTTTCTCTGGTTGACGTAATGCACTCGTAATCTTCATTCGGAATGGTTAAAAAAATCTAATTAGCTTTTAAAGATAGTGACAACGGAAATTGGATATCATACGGATCAAACGGTAATGATGACAAATCAATTTATAAGACCACAACTTCCGCAATGATCAATAATGTAAAAACTTATTTAGGCAATTTTAAAAAATGCAGTATCAAATCATTCAATTTAATTAAAATTTTGTATGTCGCGGTAGGGTTTTCCCTATAGCCGTCAGGTTAAGTAGACATTTTTAATATTTGAAGCGGAGATTTTTTGTTCTTTTTTCGATCTTTTATGCAGGTATTGATCACCATTGACCAAAGCATATCCAAATACTGTCGTAGTTTTTGCTTGCAATTGAGAACAGATATCAAAACAGGTAGCGTTTCTTTTATACAAGAATAAAATTTCAACTCGCTTATCTCTGTCTTATTTAACTTGTATGCTGATTTTTTATAGATCATGAAAATGTGGTGCGTTAAAACAATCATAGTTAGCAACCCGTAATGCATGCATTCAAATCTCTCTAATTTCATCAATCTGATTTCATCAATACTGTAAATCGATTTCCAGGCCTTAAAAAGAATTTCTATTTGCCAACGAAGGCTATAATAATTTCTAACATTTTCCTTAGGAAGTTCATTGCATGATGTATTAGTAACATAGGCATTTATGTTGCATAACGCCAATCGTCTATGAGATAATATTTTGCCTTTGCTATGTCTTTTCTGTTTTAGCTTTCTCCGTTTTTCGGCTGCAATTTTTTCATCAACTTTCTCTAATATGAGGCGTACGAAAAGTTTTTCCTTGGCGGTTATATATACCTCATATTCCCGTATATCTCCGGGCTTCATCTTTTTTTCCTCTTTCAACAGATCAAATGGTTTATACTCACCATTAATCAGCCGAAAAATAATTACATCAGACCTCAAGCGGCTTAAATACCGTGCTTGTTGCCGGATGATCTGCAATAAACGTGGAATTCCAAAAAACCCTAAATCGGATATCAAAAGATCTCCATGCTTCAAATCAGGCAATGCTATTTTCTGATCAGAATAAATGCCTGATTTATTCACTATGCTTATGATGGCCCCTGATAATATTTCAATACAATGATGGACTTTGATTGCTGCCCGAGTGGCTGATCCGCCACTTCCAGCGTATTTGGTTCGAAGTTTTTCTGGTAACTCAAATATGGTTGAATCCTCTACAAGAATCCGACTGAATTTAGAATGAAAGCTTGTTGTGATCGGCATTAAACGCCCTTTCAGAGCATATGAAAAGATGCATCTTAAAAATGTTACTGCTTGAACTGAAAATCTATCCTGTAAACTTTGCTTTGTTATCTGAATCCCTCGCTCAAATAAAAAACGACACATACCTTCAAGGCTAATCCCTTCCCGACGTTGATGGGCAAATAAACAGAGAAAAAAAAATCCCAGGCTTTTAAAACCCGTTGGCGGATAATTAATCCGCAACTTACCGCCAGCTTCTCAATTAATTCCTGATCAAAAACTTTGTTAATCTGACTTACACAATTACTTTTGTTGAGCAGTGCATTTTTAGTTCTCATAGGAAGGATTTTAGTCAATCACCTATACGTAACTAACGATGTACTGCTTTTTGTTTTTTACTTTATTTTCAACTATTTGCTGTGAATTGTCTGCTTAACCTGACGGCTATAGGGTTTTCCCTACTTCGTTGGAAAATGAAAATCAAATCTTTTAATTTGACTTCAGATGGTTTTGCATTTTTTAAGTACCACTTTACAATAGTGTATTAATCTTTTATTCAGAAACAGCTATTCTTTTTTTATATCAATGCATATCAATGTTAATCTATAAATAGTAATTATTTATACGAAAAAATAAATGATCAATTTAATAATAAACAATAGTCCGGTAGTTTTTTAATAAATAAAAATAGTGAAGATCTTTGAACAATTGGAGGTTGAAAAGAGATAAAGGCTGGGATTAAAAAGAAAGAAGAAAGTCGGTGATTTTTGTGTGCTCAAAAAGAAACCAACTTTCTTCAGCCAAACCAGCGGTTTGGTGAGAACAATATTATCAGAATTTGATAATATCAGCAAGCCAGTCGTAAAATTTATATCAACACTCTGTTCACAATGGTGGGCTGTGAGTGGGCGATATAATTTTATAAATATTTCGCGCTTTATCAACTACAGCGAACAGGCATTGCGGAATGACTTTTCAAGGAAATTCGATTTTGCGTGTTTCAACTGGCAACTGATAAGGAGGTATTGTTCTGATGAGCTTCTTACTGTGTTCGATCCATTTTTTATTCACAAGAGTGGTAAACATACTGAAGGGTTAGATCATTACTGGTGCGGTCAGGAACAAAAGGCAAAGAAGGGATTAGAATTTGGATGTCTGGGGATAGTAGATGTAAAAAATCAAACTGCTTTTCATTTAGATGGAGTACAAACTCCCTCTAAAAAGGATCGCCCGAATGGCAAAAGCTTAATCGCGCATTATCTGGATTTTATCCTGGGGCACTTTGCATATGCTGCCAGTCTGAGCAAGTATTTGGCAGTTGATGGTTATTTTATGAAGAAAGAATTCATTTTGCCACTGTTTAATAAAGGTCTGCATGTAATTACAAAAATGCGTAGCGATGCCAATTTGAAATACTTATATAAAGGAAAGCAACCTCAGGGGAAGGGGAGAAAAAAGAAGCATGCCGGGAAAGTGGATTTAAAACAGATTGATCAAAGAAAATGGACAATCGTTTATGAAAACAAAAATGTGTCATGTCTGACGGCCGAATTATTCTGTGTAACCTTAAAGATGAACGTGAGGGTTGTATATCTGTTTCATAAAAAGAAGAAAAACTATGAAGTGCTTTTATGCACCGATGTAAACCTGCCGGCAGAAAAAATTGAAAAATATTATCGGATGCGCTTTCAAATTGAATTTTTATTCAGGGATGGCAAACAACATTCAGGACTGGAAGATTGTCAGGCCCGTGATTACAAAAAGATGAATTTTCATTGCAATTTGGCCTTAACTAACATTGGAGTGGCAAAAGCAGAACATTATTTATCAATACCGAAAAATGAAAGAAAGGGATTTTCTCTTGAAAACATTAAACGATTGAAATACAATAAAAAATTAACTGATTTTATTTTTTCAAACTTAGAAATTGACCTGAGTTTAGAAAAAACAAAAACGATCTACGATGAATGCATTAAATTTGGCAGAATGGCTGCCTAAAAACTAACGGAGTATTGAATAAAAATATCTTTTTACGATATTCAAATATGAAAACATCCATGCAAAAACAATTTCTATTTCTGTTTATTACCTTAATGATCTTAACGAAAACTGAGGTTAGCATCGCACAGGACAATTTTAAAAAGCCTTCCAATAAAATGCTTGTCGTAAGCGGAGGCGGAGCCCGCGGTGCATGGGGCGTCGGGGTTGCATCAGAACTATTTAGGACTCAGGGAGGATATAAAGCTGTATTCGGGACAAGTACCGGGAGTCTGATGTCTTCATTCATTCTCCTTCAGAAATTTGAAGAGCTGCAAAAAGCCTATAGCAGCGTGACACAAAAGGATATTTTCAGCGTGAACCCGTTTAAGGTGACGTATGATAAAAATACCAAAACGGTTAAAACAAAGATCCGGGCTTTTAAGATGATCAGGCGCATGATATTCGGTAAAAAAACTCTGGGAGAAACCGAAAACCTGCTGAAGCTTATTAAGAAGCAGCTGACGCCTCAGATGTTTGCCGACCTGATTGCACATGCAAAGAGAGACAGCATGATAGTGGGTGTGGCCGTTACCAACATGCGCACCGGCAGGGTGAGCCTGATGACCGATTCACTTTACGAAAATACTGACGCGTACTACGACAGCTTATGCCGGTGGATCTGGGCATCGGCGAATGAGCCGCTGTTCATGTCATACACCATGATGGGCGGATCACCCTATGTTGATGGCGGAGTGCGAAGAGTGATTCCCGTCGAAGAAGCAGTAAGGTATTCCATTTCTCACGGAATAGACACTGTTGATATAATAGTCAACAATGCACGTATCCCCGAAGATCAGAATTGGAATGTGAACAGCGGAGGAATTATGGAAGGGCTCAAGCGGTTATTGTCGGTTTATAATTTCAGCACCGTACAATATAATGAGAACCATGCATACTTTTTAAAAATATATCACGATTGTGCGAGGGATTTACCACTGGACCCATTCGGAGCGCCAGTAAGAATGGACTCGACGATACTGCGTTTTTATTTTATGCCGGAAGATATTGCCATGCGGTATGCTGACGAGCTCGGATTTATCCAGGAAGCGATGCAGGAGCTGATCAAAGAGGGGAAAGATTTTGTGGTCAAAAATCCGAATGGCGTGCCACTAAAGGTTGATGACATGGTTGACAGGAAATCAAAAAAGTTCATTACAAATTAAATCCTTTCAAGATGTTACTGCGACACATTGCATTGATCGATGATACCGGATCCATACCGGTCGGCATTCTTACTCAGACCTGCGCCGCTCTCCAGAAACAGGCTTTGCGCGATCTTGCGCCGATCTGGGATATACAGGCGACCGTCGATTATTTTCCTGATGTGCATTCCATTCCTCCAGGTTACTGGCCGATAACGATCATGGATGATATACCCTCTATGGCGGAGGGGTTTCACAAGAGCAGAGATGGCCAACCCTTTTCGGTTATCCTGAATGACGAAGCATGGCAACTCACCTGCAGTCATGAAATGTGTGAGATGCTGATCGACCCTGATGGAAACCGACTGATTGCGAGCGACAGCATTATTCCTGATGGAGGAAGAGTGAACTACCTCGTGGAAATCTGCGACCCCTGCGGTGGGCCTCAGTTCGCATATTCAGTCAATGGTATTCCGATGTGTGATTTTTACACGCCGCATTATTTTGACCCGGTGGGCAGCTCAGGTGTGCAATACAGTTTTACCGGCGCGATCAGGTCGCCGCGAGATGTTTTACGTGGAGGATATCTGACTTGGATAGATCCCTCAGACCAGAAAGCGTATCAGGCGAATCACTTCGGACCTGAAATAATAATTCGCGAAATACCGAATTTCGCAAGGGCGACGGGTTCATTAAGGAGCAAAGCGGATCACCTTACTTCGAATGCAACAAAGAAACAAATGCTAAAAACATTTTTGAAAAAGAACAAAATACGGTTGCAGAAAACATTGCAGGCTCCTTCCGTTCATGGAAAAAGTATTGAATCCGAAATCAAAAAAATAAAATCAAAGTATAGAAGACAAAAAATAAAGGAGATCGATTTCAGCAAATAACCTCGTATTTAACTATTAATTAAAATATTTCAACGAAATGCTTGCCAAGCTAAAACGCTTTTCGCCTGGTGAGATATTATACCGATAATACTGAGATTGCACTTTAAATGAACGTACAATCATCTTCCCTACAAAATCTCTCTCATTACTACTCGTTGTGCAGGACTTACCATTCTGCAAATACCCCATGACTGATGCGGATAAAATTCAATTTGGTATCGTGACTTCACCCTGATTTATTCGAATACCGGTCATATTAAAATATGAATTTATTTCTTTGAATTACGAGTCAGATTTTTTTTCGTCTGTTATTTCATATTTTGATACGATTGACGCGAACAGTTAACAAGCTGAACTTTGTTTATCCCTTAACGTCAAATAAATAGTAACTATGAAACTATCACAGCTAATCATTTTATTCGCATTAATTCTGCACTCCAATTATTCGCTTTCACAATATCCATCGTGCATTCTGCCATATACACCAACAGGTTCGACTGGAATTTGCGGCGATAAATGGATTGGCAGCAGAAACGATGTCCACAGCATGGTAAAGGACCATCACGGAAACATTTTTTTAGTTGGCGTAAACTATGATCCAGCCCAAGGCCCATCAATCGAAATCGTTAAAATGGATGCAGTTTGTTCAACTATCTGGGTAAAGTACTGGGGAACTCATTTTAATAAAAATTTAAATGTAAACGATTTGACTGTTGATGAGCACGACAATTTATATTTTACAGGATATATCTTAAACGATAATTCAGACAATGATATCTTTACTGTCAGATACAACTCCGACGGCCATCAGGCATGGGAAGCTTTTTATAACAATACTTCATATCCCAGTGACGACCGCGGAAATGGTATCGTCTGGAAAAAAGGAAATGTATATGTGACGGGAGTGATTGATCAACCGTCAGGAACGACAAAGGGAATAACTATTGGCTATACGGATCAGGGACAATATTTGTGGAATGACATCATTCAGACGAATCCTCATTGTGAAAACTATTCAATCTGCGCCGATAAATTTGATGATATCTACGTCGTGGGCGTAGATTTCCATTCAACACAGACATCCCTCCTGTATACTATAAAATATAATAATGCGGGTACTATTTTGTGGGGGCCCAATTATTACAATTACGATCCGGCGAACTGGCATCCGTGGAATATCCCAAATAGAATTGTCGCTGATGATGATGGTGTAGTGGTTGGTGCAACAGCATTTAAATTAAATTACAATTCTGATTTTGTTATTATTAAATACGACTTCGGTGGAGGAATTTCCTGGACTCAATATTATGATCCTTATAGAACCTATGATGAATTGAAAGATGTTTATGTCGATAAATCGAATGGTGTTATTTATGCAACAGGCAGAACTTTCAACACGGCCTTGAGCGGATACGAGGTTTCGTTCATTTCATTACAATCTTCAACAGGGAATTTCAACTGGTCGAATGAATATTATTGGCCGGGTGGCGATGGGGCAGGCGGCTCAGAGATCGCTCTCGATTGTCACGATGATCCATATGTCGGGGCTGAAACATATTCTACAAACCAGGGCTGGGACGAATATCTAGCGATCAAATACGACGTCTCGAATGGAATACCATTATGGGCGGGCAATTATCTTCATGACCCCAACGGAAATTCAAGGATGAATGACATAGAAATTGGGAAAAAGTTTGCATATGTTTCTGGTTTTAGTGATGCCATACCCTTGCAAATCGTTGTCACCGGCTTCATGGGCGCCCCGAAAATTTGTCCAATCTATGGAAGGAATGACAGTGCTTTCCAGCACATTGGGATCCTAAGCTTAGAATTCCACGTGGACAAGTTGTCGCG
>JADMIO011437875.1_pt1 | contig 65974 bp, 49 predicted proteins | sample 8958161 | NCBI WGS metagenome assembly JADMIO01 (sample SAMN16585339, study PRJNA669376) | soil metagenome | isolation source: Crop rotation soil | place: USA: Cullars Rotation, Alabama | collected 2011
CGGATCCCACTGTGCTGGAAAGTTTTAAAGAGGTTAGTTTTCAACTGGTTACCAACTGTTTCTGAAAGCAGATAGTTCGGGCCTGCCTACTCAAAGCGGAGCCCGGTTAGAAAGTATGCTTCAGTATGGAAACAATTTCTTATTGCTGATGCTGTTGAATCATTTTACATAATCTTTCTTTCAAAAGTTTATGGTTTATTCATGCACTGTTAACAATTAGATAACTCAGTTAGATAACCTTGCACCCGGAAAGTTCATATTGAGACAAAGCAAGAGCACCTATAAAATATCACTTATAAAAATTAAAATCCCTAAACCAGAAATGCAGGCATTTTTACCGATTACCAAGAGAATAGCAATAGCTATAGTGTCATTATTGCTGCTTACACAAACGCTTCAGGCACAGACAAATGCAAGCAATGAAATAGTCAGAGTCAGTGGTTCTGTAACAGATGAAGCAAAGCAGCCCTTGGAAGGCGTTTCCGTATTCGCAGGCAATAAAGTACTAGGCGTCACAAATAAGGTTGGTTCCTTTACGGTTGCCGTAGCCCGCAATGTGAAACTTTCTTTTACATCTGTTGGCTATGAAACTTATATGCTAACCCCATCCGCAAACACAAATGCGGTAAATATTACAATGAAACGTTCTGAGGATGTCATGCAGGACGTTGTGGTAACCGCATTGGGTATAACCCGTCAGGAAAGAGCATTGGGTTACGCTACTACCACGATTAAAGGAGAAGAATTGACCGACGCCATATCAGGTAACTGGACAGATGCCTTATCGGGGAAAGTGGCCGGGTTGAACCTGGTAAGGTCAAACAGCGGCCCGGCCGGCTCGAACAAAATTATTCTTCGGGGTGAAAACAACCTTACCGGAGATAATGAAGCGCTGATTGTAGTGGATGGTGTTATCATTAATCAGGGCAGTGGTCGTCGTAGCGCCAACAGCAGCGATGTTGCCTATGGTACTGGCAGCGACAATATGCCTGCCGATTACGGCAGCAGTATCAATGATATCAATCCTGAAGATGTAGAATCGGTTACCGTGTTAAAGGGGCCGGGCGCCTCCGCCTTATACGGACAACGCGGTGCGAACGGGGCTGTCATCATTACCACAAAATCGGGCAGTGCCAAAAGAAAAGGATTCGGTCTCAGCCTCAACTCCAATGCTTCTATCGAGCAGCTCAACAACAGCAGGCCCGACCTGCAATACGAGTACGGTCAGGGCCTCGATGGCGCTCCCTATTATTCTTACGGTGCTTCGGCGGATGGCGCCAGCACTAGCTCCACCAGCTCGGCTTATGGTCCCCGTTTCAACGGCCAGCTGTTTTACCAGTACGATCCGGTAACGCAAAAGCAGGGTGCAGAAAGAACACCTTGGGTTCCATACCCCAATAAGGTAAACGAGTACTTTAACACAGGTCATACGGTTACCAATACGGTAAGTGTTGACGGCGGTACAGATAAAACAACTGCCCGGTTCTCCGTTACCAATGTCAATAACAGCTGGATTATGCCTAATACCGGCTATAAGCGTAATACCGTTGCCTTGTCGGTCAACTCAAAGGTGAATGAAAAGCTTACGATCTCATCCAAAATCAATTATACTAATAAATGGAGCGATAATCTGCCGGGAGCAGGATACGGCAACCAGTCTATTATGTACTGGTATATCTTCTATCAGCCAAACGCCGATCCGGATTGGCTGGGAAACTACTGGACGATCGGGCAGGAAGGCAAGCAAATAAAATACCCTTTTAGCAGCTTTCCGGAGAATCCGTATGCTATTGCCAGCGAATTCATTAACCGGTCAAACCGTCATGGGGTTACGGGCAATATACAGGCAGCTTATAGTTTCACTAAAGAACTGACGCTGCAGTTAAGAACGTCTATAGATCTGGGCTATGAGAACCGGGCACAGGAACGGCCTTACGATGCCGGATCAAAGCTGACAAAAGGCAGTTACAGAACCCAGAATATTTTTTCTCAGGAGCAAAGCTCTGATGTGCTGTTAAAATATGCTAAAAAACTGACCAGCGACTTCGATTTTTCTATCACTGCCGGTGCCAGCACCCTGCGGAACCTGTATAACAGAGATGAAAACCGGGCAGATTCGCTTTCCCAGCCAGGCCTGTTTTCTTTCGCCAATGCTTTAGGGCCTATAGTAGCCATCCCCTACAGAAGCAAATTTGGCATCAATAGTATTTACGCCTTATTTTCTGCTGCCTATAAAAAGTCATTGTACCTGGACCTTACGGCCCGTAAGGATTGGGCCAGTCCGCTTGCAACGCCTGACCGTACGGAAAATGTAGGGTTCTTTTACCCTTCGGCCAGTGTAAGCTACGTCTTGACGGATGCATTTAGATTACCTCAAAGGGTCAGCTTTGCCAAGCTCCGGTTTTCTGCCTCAAGCGTAGGCAGCGGCGGTATCTCACCTTACAGAACAGCTTTTGCCTATGAATATATCGCAGGATTTCCAGGGGCTTTACAGAATCCAGTACTGTTGGCTAACCCTAATTTAAAGCCACTCAGGACAATAACCTATGAAGCCGGCGCTAATGTAAAGATGTTCAAAAACCGCCTGGGAATTGACGTGGCCCTATATGTGGGCAATACTCAAGACCAGCACTTGCTGCGTATTGTAGACCGGGCCTCCGGTTATACACAACAGCTTATCAATGCCGGTAAAGTGGCCAACGAGGGTGTTGAGATTGCTTTAAATGGTTCGCCGCTACAGACTAAAGTGTTTAAATGGACTACCAACATTGTATTTTCTTCCAACCAGAACAAAATAAAAGAACTGCTTGACAGTTCTGTTGTGCTTTCGACCGGGCCCGTGGGCGGCGGTCAGATTGTAGCCAAAATCGGCGGAAGCATGGGCGACCTGTACGGAAGAGGCTATGTTCGGTCTCCTAACGGACAGGTGGTTTACGACCCTATCACCGGCAATGCGCTGATTTCAACAGATGTGCAGTACCTGGGTAATACCATACCGAAATACAAAATAGGCCTCACCAATGAATTTGTCTATAAACAGTTCCGTCTTAACTTTTTATTCGATGCCCAGGTTGGCGGCGTAGCCCATTCGCTGATGCATTACAAACTGGCAGAACAGGGGAAAATAACCAGTACGCTTCCGGGCAGGTACAACGGCATTATCGGGAATGGTGTGGTAATGGGTTCAGACGGAAAGTACAGGCAAAATGACGTGATCGCTACTAATATAGACGAGTATTACCGCTCTCATTATGGTGCAGATAATGCCGAAGGCAGCACCTTCAGTACCGATTTTATCAAATTCAGGGAAGCAAGGCTGGACTTTACGCTTAATCCGAAAACAGTTAAAAAGCTGGGACTGCAACGGGCCACCTTCGGCGTATACGGACGAGACCTGTTTATCTGGTCTCCCTGGCCGATGTTCGATCCCGAATTTGGTACCCTAAGCGGAACCGATATTGTAAGAGGCTTCGAAATCGGTCAGTTTCCTTCTACTAGGACACTCGGGTTTAATTTAGTTCTTGTACTCTAAAATTGTTTAAAATGAAGAAGATACTATATATAATTATATTGTTCAGCCTTGCACTCACTTCCTGCACAAAGGGCTTTCAGGAACTCAATACCGACCCGAATACTGTACCTACTGCGTTACCCTCACAGCTTTTGCCAGCGGCACTGGTTAATACGGTAACATTGGGCATGATGCGTAACCGTAACTTTAATAATGAGCTGATGCAGGTTACAGTAGCTGAAAGTGATGCAGAGGGACAGGTGTTCAGGTATGACTTTCGCTCCAACTGGGCCGATTACTTATACAATGGCCTGTATACGCAACTCAAAAATTTTAAGGATGTCTATAAGATTGCCAGCGACAGCGGGATAAACTATAACAAGTCTTATATGGGTATATCCTTAATCTGCCAGTCATGGGTCTATTCTATCCTGACAGATACTTATGGCGATATTCCTTATTTCCATTCGAACGAAGGAAGGGACTCACTCAATTTTGAACCCACTATTGACAGGCAGAAAGACATCTACCTCGACATCTTTAATAAATTAGATACGGCGAATGCCTTGTTAACTACCGGAACCGCTATATCGGCCCCAAGCGATCCGGTGTACGCAGGTAATATTGCCAAATGGCGGAAATTTGGCAATTCGCTCTATTTGCGACTACTATTGAGGCTCTCCGGCAAAGCAGAAGTTTCTGCTCAGGTAATTGCAAAGATCAATGAAATAGTAGACCTTAAAGCTTCTACCTACCCGATAATAGCCAGCAACGACGAGTCTGCCATTTTGAAGTGGACCGGCACTTCTCCTTATTCTTCGCCTTATAATACCGTAAGAGAACAGGACTTCAGGTCTCCAGGGCTCGCTAGCTTCTTTATTAATAATTTAGTAAATTGGAATGATCCCCGTATCGACATTCCTACTTATGGAACAGGTGGTTTTAACAGATGGGGCATAGCGCCTGTTTCGGGCAGGTACTATGGACTTCCAAGCGGTTATGCTCCCAATTCCAGTACAGGTAAGGGTTCTTATTTTTATTCAAATACTTCTGCCGTATCGTTACAGACAGACCCGTTAACCGGCATGATCATGAATTATGCGGAAGTGAAATTTATCCTTGCCGAAGCTGCTTTAAAAGGCTGGATCAAAAGTCCTGCCGAAGTCTATTATAATGACGGTGCTTTAGCCAGCATTACGCTCTGGCTGCCTAACTGGCCGACCACCATCAATTCTGTAACCGGCCTGCCTAATAATATCGTTACTTTTCTTACTGCCGCTGATATTGAATGGGAGCCGGCCGCTTCGGTTGATGCTAAAATGCAAAGGATTCATTTGCAGAAATATTATGCGCTGTTTTTAACCGACCTGCAGCAATGGTTTGAGTACCGGCGCACCGGTTATCCAATACTACCTAAGGGAACCGGCTTACGCAATAACGGGATCATGCCGGCGAGGATGACTTATCCTGTTTATATACAATCTACCAATCCCACTAATTACAAGCTTGCCGTGGCCGCACAGGGGCCTGATGTGATCTCTACACAGGTATGGTGGCAAAAACCATAGCCCCTTTTATTTATCACGTTGAATAATTGCTGATTTTAAAATTACTATCATGAAAAAAATTAAAATATTCCTCTTTTTCCTGTTGCTGTTAGCCGTTCTGGGAGGATGTAAGAAAGGAGCCTATCCGGGTGCAAGAATAAGCCCCTATATTGCTATATTTGATTTAAGGGATATTTACGAGGGACAGGATGTTACGCTGACCAGGGCTAACATGTTTGGATCAGATAAAATCACAGGCGTGGTTGTTTCAGACCACTCAGGCGGCAATCTACCGGCGGGCCTGCTGGTATTACAGGATAAGCGCCGGCTGTCGCAGCTCCGGGGCATTTCGGTAGCCATTGGTGCTGATGCTGCCGGTTTCGTACCCGGCGATTCTGTTGTTATCAATGTGGAAGGGGGTGTGCTGAAAAGAGTTAATGGTATACTGCAGATAACAGGTCTTTCAAAAGGTGCCGTTACCAGGATTTCTTCCGGCAATGCCATTCCTGCTAACCGGGTAGCCAGCAACCTTATTCTGGCCAATCCGGATAAGTATGAAAGTACGCTGGCTGTAGTAGTGAAAGCAGGCTTTAATCCGTTGCCGGCGTCTACCGACGTGCTGGCCGGTAATAAAATGCTGAACGATGGCTTTGGCGATCTTACTCTGCGTACAGAAGATACCGCCAAGTTTGCGAAAAACACATTGCTGTTTCTGGCTAATTACTATGGCATCGTATTTAATATAGTAGGAACAAACAATCAACTGGTACCTCAGCTACGGCTGCGTACGGGCAACGATGTAGCCCTTCTTAGCTCAACGGTAGAAGTAACACCTGTTATTATTACCGGCTTTATCAGCGATGTGGCAGGCGGCGATGGCAATTATGAATACATACAGCTGATGCCGACCCGGGACATTAATTTCGCAACTACGCCTTATTCAGTTGTAGTTACCAATAATGCCAATGCTTCCATACCTACAGGCGCACCGGCCAATGGATGGGGCACTGGTGGTATGCGTACGTTTAAGCTGAACCTGACTTCAGGTTTTGCAGCCAAGGGTACTTTCTTTTATGTCGGCGGAACGGGTAAAACAATAAACGGCTCCTCCTCAACCAGCATCAGTTCTTCTAACTGGATCAGGTCTTTCAATTATACCACCACCGACGGAGATGGCTTTGGTACTAAAACCGGAGGCTTATTTGCCAACAGCGGTAATGCTTCCGGCGTAGCCGTATTTTCGGGTACAACAGTTGATGCCAGTACAAAGCCGGTTGATGTGCTCTTCGTAGGATCAGGTGGCAGTTTATACCTTCCGGAGAAGGGATACCGGATTGCCAATACGGACTGGTACGATGTAAAAAATCCTGTTACCTTGCAAGATCAGCCCTATTATACAAACGGCTCCAATACACTCTGCATGTCGTATACCACTGCCGACCTCGGCTATTTTTACAAGATGGGCGGAGAATACAATGTGGCTTTGGGCAGATGGACGAAAGCCAGAAGCCAGACCAATGTGCTGCTGACTAAAACATCCACTATTGATGTGATCGAAAGCGGAGGCGTTACAGTGCTTAAATAGACTATGTCTAATAAATAACGCCTGCGAAAGTAGATAGTGACCACTTATCTAATGGCTATTGGCGTTAATGATTTTGCAGTTTGCTTTAGGTATATTGATTTAATAAAATTGAGCAAGCTTATCTGCCTGCCTTTGTCATAATGTTTAATACTAAAATTCTTTGTGCTGTGTATAAAATACAAATAATTATAGGGCTGTTTTTAGTAGGTCTTGGAGCAACTGCGCAAAAAACAAAAATCACTACGCCTACCAATAATCCTTCGGCAGCAAAAGTGCTGCTGCCGAATGGCTGGTCTTTAAGCCCTGCAGGCCGCTCCCTGCCTTTAGGAGATTTGCCGCTTAATATGGCTTTATCACACAACAAACAACTGCTTGCTGTTACCAACAATGGACAAAGTGAGCAAAAGATTCAGCTAATAGATCCCATAAATGAAAAGCTGCTCGATGAGGTGCCCATCGGCAAATCCTGGTATGGTATCAGGTTTAGCGATAGCGATAATCAATTGTATGTTTCGGGAGGGAACGATAACATTATTCTGGCGTATGCTATCAGCCAAAATAAAATAGGTAAAGCGGATACGCTGCGTTTAGGCAAAGCATGGCCTAAAAAAATCAGCCCGGCCGGGATAGATGTAAATAACAAGAAAGGTCTTTTATATACCGTTACCAAAGAAGACAGTTCTCTGTACATTATTGATCTGGATAAAAAGAAAACCCTGCACAAAATACATCTGGGGTACGAAGCCTATGCCTGTTTATTAAGCCCCGACAAATCAATGCTGTATATTTCTTTGTGGGGAGGAGACAAAATAGCTGTTTTTAATACTGCCACCGGAAAAGTAGAGGCGGAAATAGCAACAGGCAGCCATCCCAACGAGATGTTGTGTACAAAGAACGGTAAATATCTTTTTGTGGCCAATGCCAATGACAACTCCGTATCTGTTATTAATACCGTTACCAGAAAAGTGATTGAAGTAATTGCTGCAACGCTTTTTCCAACCGGCCTGACCGGTTCTACCACCAATGGGCTGGCACTTTCGGCAGATGAGAAAACACTTTACATTGCCAACGCCGATAATAATTGCCTGGCCGTTTTTAATGTATCGGTTCCAGGCAGCAGCACGTCGAAAGGGTTTATCCCTACCGGCTGGTATCCCACTAATGTAAAAACAATCGGCGCTAAAATACTGGTCAGCAATGGAAAAGGCTTTGCCTCCATGGCCAATCCGAAAGGACCAAAGCCAATAGCAAACACGGATAACAGCGGAAGCCATATAGGCATAACGGCAGATCAGAACGTTCAATATATAGGCGGACTATTTAAGGGTACTCTTTCCTTTATTGACGGGCCGTCGGATGAACAGCTTAATCATTTTTCAAAACAAGTGTATGCCAATACACCCTTTACCCCGGCTGGGGAAAAAGAAGCCGCAGGCGAAAAGGACAATCCTGTACCCCGCAAAAGGGGTGAACCTTCGCCGATAAAGCATGTGTTTTACGTAATTAAAGAAAACCGTACTTACGACCAGTTGTTGGGCGATGTAGCGGAAGGGGCTGGCGATACCAGTTTATGCCTGTTTCCGCAGAAGGTAACACCTAACCACCACGCTATTGCCCGTGAATTTGTCTTGCTCGATAACTTTTACGTAGATGCGGAGGTAAGCGCAGACGGGCACAACTGGAGCATGGCTGCCTATGCAACCGACTATGTGGAAAAAACATGGCCTATTAGCTATGGCAAAAGGGGCGGAACGTATGATTATGAAGGCAGCAGAAAAATCGCCTATCCGAAGGATGGCTTTATCTGGGATTATTGTAAGCGGGTAGGCATTACTTACAGAACGTACGGCGAATTTGGCGAAAATGGCAAGGCCAATATCAAAGCCCTGGAAGGACATGTAGCGCCGGGTTACGAAGGGTTTAATCTGGATTACAAAGATGTGGACCGGATAACGGTTTTCAAACACGATTTTGATTCTCTTGTTGCCATCAACCAGGTTCCCCAGTTTAATACGATCCGGATCGGTAACGATCATACCAGTGGGCAGAAGAAAGGTAAGGTCAGTCCCACCTCTGCTGTTGCGGATAACGATTATGCTTTAGGACAACTGATACAGCATATTTCAGAAAGCCCGATATGGAAAGAAACTGCCGTTTTTGTGTTGGAAGATGATGCGCAGAATGGGTCCGATCATATAGATGCCCATCGTTCGCCGGCATTTGTAATAAGTCCTTATATAAAGAAGAGGTCTGTTAACCATACCATGTATTCCACTTCGGGCATGCTTAGAACAATGGAACTGATATTAGGCCTGCCGCCTATGAGTCAATATGATGCGGCCGCTGTTCCGCTGTTCAGTTGCTTTACCAACCAGCCTGATTTTACACCTTATATAGCCAAGCAGCCGGGTGTAAGTCTTGATGAAAGAAATACAGCCTCTAACAATAGTTCCAGGCGCAGTGAAGCGTTTAATTTTACAAAAGAAGATGCAGTGCCCGACCTGGATTTGAATGAGGTAGTATGGAAATCGATAAAAGGCGAACAGTCAGCCATGCCTGCGCCCCGCCGTAGCGCTTTTGTAAAAATGGAAGAAGGCCGAAAAGATGAAGATGATTAAAGAACTTGGTGCTATCTTATATTGCAAAAACACCGCTAAAGGCTCTGTGGTATCGGTTATGATTGATTAGCTTGGCTACTAAATCTATACTGCTGTTCAAGGGTTATTGTTTTGCTAAGGCGATTATTTTACAAACAGTCTATTTTAAGCTCAGCTTTACGTTGAGTTACAGAGATGTGGAAGAATCGTTATCGATCAGAGGAGTTGCTGTGGATCATGCCACCATCCATGGGTATACAAGTTTACTCCACAACCTGCATAGCAGATTCTGCTTGCCATTGATTTTCTTTCCGTTCTTCACTACCTTTACGCTCCAGCAGTAAGGACGGTTCGCTTCTTTGTCTAATCTCACTAATTAACAAAGCTAAAACCCACTTACTGCCTCTTTCTGACCTTAACTTTTCTATCATACATTTAAAGACACTACCCAATTTGGAACTCTTTAATTAATGAATCGCTATTTTCTTCGCTTGGTATTGTTGAAATAGAATCAGAGCGCATACCAAAAATTGGTTCCAGGTAACCGCAGTTGTGTAATAAAATGCACCCTGTAGCTTTTTGCTACTTAAGGTAGAAGGTAGATAGCAAAGTGCCGATATTGTAAATCATCAATCAAATTAAATGAAAAGAGTTGGCTGTTTTGTAATTGTAGCCTTTGTTTGTTCGTTGTCTTTTCAAACGCTTTTGCCCAGGCTGGTCTTGTCACACCAGCCCTGCTATCTATTCCCAACAAGGTGTTTCGTGTGAGTGATTTTGGCGCCAGGGGCGATAACCAGACAGATAATACCCTTGCCATTCAAAGCGCCATCAAAGCTGCTGTTGACGCCGGAGGTGGAAGGTAATTGTTTCGGCCGGGAATTTTTTATGCGGCCCCTGCAGTTTAGCAGTAATCTGGATCTTCACATTGATTCGGGTGCTGTTATCAGGCTTTTACCTATTAACCAATATCCCGGTGGCACGCAAACGGGTACAGATTTTATCAGCGGTTCAAAATTGCATGATATCGCCATTACCGGGAAAGGAATTATTGATGGTCAGGGATCACCGTGGTGGCCTTTTGCCAAAGAAAAGGTGCTAAACGTTCCCGTATGATTGCCCTGAAGGATTGTGACAAGGTGTTGATTGAAAATGTGACCTTAACCAACTCGCCGATGTTTCATATCGCCATCAGTGGCAAATCATCGAATATAACGGTCAGCGGGGTTGTTGTTCGTGCGCCGGCCTCAGACGACCCGGTCAATCCCAGTCACAATACAGATGCCTGCGATGTTTCCGGCCACGACATATTAATCAGGAACTACGATATCAGCACCGGCGATGACGATTTTACCTGCGGCGGCGGTACGTCTAATGTTCATATTACGGACTGTAAGTATGGCCTTTTTGGTAGCTATCTCAGCATTCGTATGTGGCTGAGCGGCATGCAGCCTAGTGATATAATTCTAAAGCTATTTATACTTATCTGTTTCGATGTATGGTATTATAGAAGAACCGAGAAGAATAAATTACAGTGAAAAGTAATAGCTAACCTGTTTCCTTTTCTTTACTGATCAACATTTATTGTACCACTAATTTTTCTGTTATGACATTACCATCAGTCGTTTTAATACGAAGCAGGTAATATCCACGAGGCCAATTGTTTGTTTGAATGTCCTTTGTCATTTCCGTAAACTCAAGCCTTTTATAAAGGGTGCCTCCACTATTATAAATATCTAATTGTTTACTACCCGTCTGATTGATAACTATTGAAAACAGGTTGCCCGTAACCGGATTAGGATAAATATGCACCGGGCTATTGTCACCGGCAGCGGGAATTTTCCGGATGCCGGATAAGTAAGATTGCTCCTGCACATCTTTTGCCTGGATACGATAATACAGATTGCCGTCAGGAGCAGTCAGATCAGTAAATGAATAGCTGCTTTGGTGAGCAAAAGCGAGAACAGTTCCGATGCGGGCAAAGTCGGAACCGTTTTGGGAACGTAAAATATTGAAAGCCGCCGCTGCATTGTCTTCATAACTGCTTTTCCATGCCAGTTGCACATCAACGCCACGGCGCTGTACAGTAAAATAGTCAAAACGAACCGGCAAAACGCCATCTATTGCCGATACAACTACCTGCGATATAAACTTCCTGTAATTATCCTGAGGTAAATCCTTCGCTGCTACCCCGTCATTGTAAAAAACATGATCTCCGTTGTCGCAAATAACCTGCAGCTTATTAGCAGACAGCTGGCTGCCATTGTTCACACTTAAAACAGCTTCAGCATTGAGGCCGGTAAGATCGAATGAGGTCAACAGCAGCGGGGCATCAGCAGCAAAGCCTGTCCACCGGTAAACGGCAGGCACTAGTGTACCGTTATAGCTGCCGGCGATAATAATATAGGTCCCGTTCGGTAAACGAATCAGGTCGCGTATGCCCCGGCCGCCCAGATCAAGCTCTATTGTCGTTCTTATGATTGGCAAGCCGGACGGCACACCATTATTGAACCAGGTTTCAAAATTTTGTATAGGCGCTATTATAGCCTTTGTACGGTTGCCTACCGGCACCAGCGGCGCTCTGAAGCCAATATACAGCGTAGTATTATCGGGACCAAATACCGCCCCTTCCACATTAAAGCCATCAATTATTTTGGCGTCTTTGCCATCTGCGGCACTGGCGGTAAAGTTATATCCGTTGGCATCACCCCAAGCAATCAGTTGCTGGCGAAGTCCGGCATAGTAACCGGCATTAGCGAAGGAGGTGCCAGCGCCGGTGCCGGAAATGTCCATGGCGACAATCCGGTCCCGGTTAGGTTTATTATTAAAACTGCTGCTGTTGCTCATAGAACCCAGCCAGTAGCTTCTGCCTGTATAGGTAGGGCTGATTGCCACAGCTTCTACGTCCACTTCCTTGAAGTTACCGGTCGTTCCGTCGGTAAGGTTTAGAATGTTACCTGCATTAAAATCAAATGTTTTCAGGGGAAGCCCCGATGCATTACGGTTATACACATATAGAGAATTGGTTTCATCATTGGCAATAACCATATAATCATTGTCCAGTCCGACAGCGGCAGAAGCATCCGCTATGCCGGTAGGCCACTTTATGGCGGCTGTGCCCGACTGCGAGGTAGCATAGTAAACAACCAGGCTTTTTGTATCAGCGCCTTTGGTAAGCGTAAGGTTTAGTGTTGAATAGCCGACGGCAGCAGGTAAAATTTTAATGGTGGCATTGCCATTGGCTTTACTTACAATAAAGTTGGCATTCGGAACTACCGTTGTATTACTGCTGGTAATTGAAATGGTATAATCAGTAGCCGGGATGTCTGTACCGTTTTCCTTTACAGTAGTAATAATGCCACTGATAGCCGCAGGATCTGCCGGATCATTAATAGTGCCTGATACGTATGGTGGTAACAAAGCCGGCGTGGCGGCGGCGCTGAAAGTAAAGGCCAGATTATTATCACCGGTTCCGCTTACGGCAATCGTTACCGGCAAGGATAAGCCGCCGCCGCTTACAGAAACATTGCCTGATTGCAGGCCGGAAGATTGCGGAGAAAAACGAATCCGGATATTGCCGGTTGTAGCGCCATTACCGCTATAAGCTACTGTCGCTGTATTGCTCCAGGCGCTGCCATTATATACTTCAAAGTTTGAATTGGGCATTGTTACGGTAAGTGTACCGCTGGCGGGGTTAAGATTGGAAGCCGTAAGCGTTACGGTCTGGTCTGAAGAAGAATTACCTGTAACCACTGTTCCAAAGCTGATGGAGGAAGGCAAAGGAACCAAAGATGGCGAAACGGTAGCAACCGGTGAAAAAGCGATCCCCTTTAGGGTTGTGCCTGCCACGGTGGTATAAAGTGTAACATTGTTAGCCGTAGTAATGGTAATACCTGAATTATAACCTGCGGCATCTGTCAGCTTTATTACACTGTTGGCTGCAGTGGCGCCTGTGCCTGAAGTAATGTATAAAGAGGCACCGCTGCCGGTTTTGGCGGCGGCCAGCCCAAAACCGCCAAAACTGGTCGTATATGTACCATTGGCTACCCATGAACCCGATACGAGAGAATATTTGGAAAGGCTGCCGGCAGTTCCGCTGGTTGCCGAAAGAACATATAATATATCGAAGGCAGCACCGTTGGTTCCAGAAGAGATCATATAAAAATCCTGGTTATTGCTTGAACCGTTTGCCAATCCCGGCAGGCCGGCTATGGTGCCGCCCGATTGGGCTGATACGGTGCTTACAGGAGCTGCGGAAGCGCTGGCCTGAAAGAGATAGACAATACCACCAAATGCTTTAACACTTCTAAAATTGCCCGAAGGGCTTGCCGCCGTGGAATTGTTTGTATAAAGGCCACCTTGGTCAGCGATGAAATAATTGACATTATCAATAGTTGTTGCACACCTGGTCTGGTTTCCTGAACCGCCTGTATAAGTGGCGGCTAAGGAAAAGCTGCCTGTGGCAGTAAGCGAGCCGGCGCCTCTTGCAGTAATGGTATTGGCATTAGCGCTTGTCGTAACCGTATTGTGGCCCGTAAAGCAGAGCAGGCTGCCATCATTAGAATTGGCAAGATAACCGGTGCTGGTTGCACTGCCTGAAGTTCGTAAGGCTGAAGCGCCGGCAGTACCATTAACAGCAATTGTTGAAACCGGTGAGGCCTGGGCTGCAGATGGCGACAATTCAATGATGCTAAAAGCAGTATTGTTGGCGCTGGCAGACTCTGCCCGGAAAACAGTTAGGTTGCCGGCAGTAAACTGCGCCTGAAGCTTGGGTAAAATAGAGAAGAGCAGGTTCGTAAAAAGAAGAAGGCGTAAAACATTTCTCATCGTCAGGGTTATTTGCCCAAAGATTAGTGCCGGAGGTAATACCTGTGTTACCTGAAGGTTATCATTTTATTAATTGTATGTAATTACTCCCTGGCCGAAGAATGTCGCTTGCTAAAAATAAATAGCCTTAATTATTCCATGAACACTAAAACACAGAAATCCTCCAAAAAATGCTATAATCTGAATAGTTATGCTTCCTGTTTTGTTTTAATTTCTCCATTTTCCTCCCAGAAAATGTAAGTCGTTTTTGATTTTTCACCATTCTCTTTTCTTTCGTAAGAGATTTGATGACCCTGTAAAGAAGAAAGAAAATCTTTAAGGATAATTTTCACCTCCTCAAGATCGTCAATCACTTCCTTTTTCTTCTCTTCCAGCTTTTTTATTTGGATATATTGCTTAAAAATGTCATCAAGCTCGCCTTTTTTATAAGTATCATCTCCGCTTTCATCAAGTAATATTTTATATCCATCCCCTTCTTTTGCCAACAGCGGAGAAATACCATCTAACTCTTTGGTAAGGTCAAGGTAATCTTCGATAAGATCATCGATGTGTTTGTATTTTTTATCTTTCATGATTAACAATTTCACTACAAAGAACCGCAATAAGCGGTTTCTGCAATATTAAGTTTTCCAAAAAGTTGCCGGCAGTACCTTTAAATAAGGCGGTCAGGTCCGGTAATGATGCGTTTTTCGCCTCGTAACAAACAAATTCTAAAATTGAGAGGTGGCATCTTGCCAATGTTAAGAAATTATGACTTTTTTGTAAACACGATCAGAAGGAGGGCCAGGGAAATTAATTTTATAAAAAAAGCATTGGAACCGTCTAAAAAGGCACCCCGTAAATTTAAAAGCGATGCCGACCGTATTGTGCACCGCCATCTGGAAAATAAAGACGATAAAATTACGGAGGAAGATCTAAAAAGCGTCAGGGTAGGCGTTGCTCCGGATGAAACCGTTGCGACAGGCACAGAGGCTAAGACCAGGTTTGGCATTGAAGACGATCAGGCAGAGGGAAAAAGTAATGAGACAAAGGCTTCATCTCACAAGCCTCGAACTCCATGGGATATTATCGAATAATGTTACTTAAAACTGATTGTTTACGCTGATCAGATTGCTTTTCTAAACAGCCTGCTTCTGTCGTGCTTAGCAGTTGCCGGAACCAGTGGCCTGAATCCTTGATCGTACGCTTTTGCGTTTCAAAATCGATATGTACCAATCCAAAGCGCTGGTTACAGCCCTGCTGTTCGAAATTATCCGTAAAGTTCCGGGCAAAATAACCTTCCACAGATACGCCTTCTTCTTTAGCACGCAGCACCTGCTGTAAACAGGCGTCCAGGAAATGAATGCGTTCTCTATCATGGATTTTTCCTTCCTGAACTATGTCATTCAGCGCAATGCCGTTTTCCGTAATAATTATTTTCTTAACGCTTTTATAGGCACTCACCTTTTTTAAAACGTGGTAAATGCTTTCCGGAAATATTTCCTGACCTGATGTACTGACAGGCACATCCCTTTTAGGTTGTGTTGACACCTAGATTCTATTTATTTTGGTATAGTTCTTTGATTTAGTTACAAAAGTAGTGGAGATGCGCAGGTATGAAATCAATGACGAGCAGTGGCAAGCTATCAGGGATAAGTTGCCCTGCCAGCCTGGTTATCAAGGCAAAGTTGCAGATAACCGATTGTTTATCAATGCAGTTATGTATGTAGCTAAATGTGGTATTCCATGGCGGGACTTGCCACCCCGCTTTGGCAGTTGGAACTCCGTTTATGTACGCTTTAGACGATGGGCTCAAAAAGGGGTATGGCAAACCATTTTCAAAGAAATGGGAGATAAAGAGTTTAAAACACTGCTCATAGATTCCACCGCAGTCAGGGTTCATCAACATGGCGCCGGTGCTTTAAAAAAACAGGGAAGGCAAAGGTCAGTGCCTGCAGGCCATCGGCAGGTCAAGGGGCGGATTGACCACCAAGATTCACCTCTCAACCGATGAGAAAGGAAGAATTCAACGGCTGTTGCTTACCCCGGGGCAAAGCCCGGATGTAAAAGCAGCTTTGGACCTGGTGCAAGGTATAAAGGTAGATCGCCTGATCGCAGACCGGGCTTATGATGCGGACTATCTACTTCATTATCTGGATAGTGAAGGTATTGAGGCAGTGATTCCACCCAAGAGAAGCCGTCTTATACAAAGGGTAATTGATGATAAAGCTTACAGAAAGCGAAATGTAATTGAAAGAACCATTAACAAGTTGAAACAATATCGCAAAGTAGCCACCCGATATGAGAAGACGGCAGCCTCTTTCAGTGCACTATGCTTTTTAGCCGCTAGCTTCGTTAACCTTAATCTTTAGATGTCAACACAGCCAGTTGCTTTTATGTTTTTTGCATGAATGTAAGGAACCAGCGGATTATACCTTACTACTTCCCTGGTGTAATTCTGAATGCCTATAAAATCTACAGGATAGCTCATTAACTTATCATCGCCGGGATAAATATATTTATCCATCCTGTTGAGTACCGGCAGATCGGCAGTAGGATAGCCCAGTAAAGGCTCTAAAAATATCCTATTAATGATGGCATCTGCCCGCCGGGCTGCTCTTATATTCATTTTCGACTCACTCGCAGGCTCAATATGCGAAAAAGAAAAGGTGGTACCTACCTGTAAGTTAGAATCAATTGATTTTAAGACATGGGCTCCCGTCGACTGACACAGTACGGCATGATGCGCTGCCGGCAGAAAGTTCTTTAGCCCTTTTTTACCGGGGGCATGCCGCCCTAAAAAATAGCCTGCTCCTGTAAATACCATCGGCTCATTCAGCACGATCCAATGCTTTACCCGGTCTCTGTACCGCCAGGCGCAAGTAATCACGTATTTGGTAAACCAGCTAATAATATCGCGGTTAGTCCAACCACCCTTTTCCTGCAGTAACTGGGGCAAATCCCGGTAATACAAAGTAATCCAGGGATCAATTCCCATTTCAAGGCAAAAATCAATAAGCCGGTCATAATAGTCAAGTCCTTGTTCATTTTTCCGGCCTATTCCGTCCGGTAAAATTCTTGGCCAGGAGATAGACAGACTGAGATTCTTAACATTCAGGTACTGCAGTAAAATAAGATCCTGCATGTAGCGATTATAAAAATCACAGGCTTCCGTGCCGGTTGCATTGTTTTTAATCTCTCCGGGCAAAGAAGTAAAAACATCCCAGATCGAAAGGCCTTTGCCATCGCCTTCATACAGCCCTTCTGTCAGGTAAGCGGAAGAGTCAACGCCCCAGGCAAAAGATTCACCAAAATCGGCTGCTGTCATAAGAGTTATTTTAGTTGACTAAATATCTTTTTGATCACCAACTCCCTGAACCCGGAAGCCGTTTTGACCGGCTTATTTCCACGCAGGCGGGTCAGCCTTTTGGCCAGCTTAAAATCATTGAAAATAGAATCAACAAGCTGCTGTGTTTCATCGGGGAAGGACATGGTGGTAAATGATTCTTCTTCAATCCAGTGCTTTACAGTTGCGGCCTGCTTTCTTTTTATATTTTTAATTACAGGTATGCCCAATAGCTGCAAAGCAGCTGCGTTACATTGCTGTTCGTACTGACCCTTCATGGGCACTACCATTAATTTTTTCCCGAGAAACAGCACTTCCGCGGGTGTTTCGAAGCCGGCGCCGCATAATACGCCGGCTGCACCACTGATGCTCTGCAAAAAGTGGCGATTATGAATGGGGCAGATTGAAATATTTTCCTGATCGTAAGTGGTTGTAGCGTTCTTTGAAAATACCTGCCATTCAATGTGTTTAAAGCGGGATAAAAGCTTAAGTATTTTCTTGTCGCTATAAGCAGGCAGGTAAACTGTATAGTGACCACTGCTTCTTTTTTGAAGCTCTCTTACCTCAGTACGGATAACCGGGGTAAAAATATTTTTGCCGTAAGGTAAAAAATGGAAGCCATAGTTCGTCTGTGCGGGAGCATAGTATTTAAGAATCGCCAAACCTAAAAGATCCGGCCTGCCGGGCTTCGGCGATTTATTAGAAGCTACGGCGGCCTGGTGGCTGAGACCAATACAAGCAATCTTTTTAATATAGCAGGCCCAGGCGCTTACCGGCTCAAAGTCACTGATGACCAGATCATAGTTTTCAACCGGTAATTCCCTGATTTCCTTAAAAAGCCGCTTCAAATTGCTGCGTTTGTAAGTTTGCAAATAGTCGATGCCGCCATTTTTGCCTGAAACGAAACTCAGCCCATCGAATTTGTATGTAATAGAAAAAGGAAGATCAACATCCGACTGGCTACCACTCACTAAAATATCAACCTCGCCCTTCTTTTGTAAAGCGGGAATAATATCACGGGCCCTTGTAAGGTGACCGTTGCCGGTGCCTTGTATAGCGTACAGTATCTTCATAAGCAGGGTATGGTTTGCAATTCCTTAAGCAGACTATCAAACAATACAGAAGCATCGGGTTCTGCCTCTTCGGCCTCTTTCCATTCCTGAAACTGCAACGGTTCAAAACGATATACCTGCCAGGCGCCTTCATTGTATTCCAGAGCCGTCAGATTCTCTATCCAATCGCCGGAGTTAAGATAACGGATGGAACCCTTTGAAGTAGTAACTACCTTATCTTGAGGTTGATGAATATGGCCGCAGATCACATAATTGTATCCGTTGGCAATTCCTATTTCTGCGGCTGTTTGCTCAAAGTCGCTGATATATTTCAGCGCTGTTTTTACACTGTTCTTTATTTTTTTGGAAAGGGAAAGCTTGCCTTTCCCAAAAACCTTTTCCGAAATATAATTAATAAACCGGTTAAGCAGTATCAGGGTATCATAGCCCACAGCGCCGAGGCGGGCCAGCCATTTGGAATGCTGCATCGTAACATCAAAGACATCGCCATGAAATATCCAGGCCTTCTGTCCGTTATCAAGTGTGAGCAGCAGTTTATTTATCAGTGAAAACGAACCCATATTCAGCCCGGCAAACCGGCGCAGCAGTTCATCGTGGTTGCCGGTGATGTAATAAACTTTTACGCCTTTGCTGATAAGGTTTATGATATGCCTGATGACCTTCATATGGCTTTTGGGCCAGTAACGTTTACTGAACTGCCAGATATCTATGAAGTCGCCATTGATGACCAGGGTTTTAGGCTTTATACTTTTAAGATAGAGCAGCAGTTCTTTGGCATGGCAGCCGTAAGTGCCCAGATGAACATCAGAAATAACGACGGTATCGATTTTTCTTTTCAGCGGTCCTTTTAACATAAAAGCTTATTCCATACAAAAGGAACAAGCTTTTATGATAGCAATGTGAAGTAAAGGTTATTTAATCATTATTAAATGCAACACACCGGTTAAAGCTGAACAGATTACCGGAAAACACAAAAAGATAAACCCCTGTAGAAACAGGGGTTTTAAGAAAAATTACTGATGCGAGAAATTGATAATGATGAAACAGAGATTTAACTGCACCATAAACCAATAGTACAAAGTTATCATTGCAAAATAAAGGCACTGTTAATACAGTATTATTTTAATGCTATCAATAATAACAGCAAATTGTGAATCCAACACCAAAGAAGTAACTGCTTGCCCGCCTTAGAAATATAAAGATGTGGCTCTAAGGTTGTGCAGTTACTGATATTAATAAGAAAATCTATTTATATTAAACTAAAGGGAAATTAAAAATGAGGATTGCCTGAGTTATCAGCCTGGAATGCACCTATATCTTTGCCAGGTAAGCTTATGGAAGCGCCATAGCTACCGCTTTTGGCGGTCACCGCTCCCAAAGGTGAAAAATCAGTCTTGCCTTTATTAAGCGCCGGCGACGAAGGTAAAAGGCGGAAATCGCTGTTGCCGACATGCGTTAATAAGGCAGGCATAGCCGCAAATCCCATAGGGATAGCAATAGTTCCATAGTTAAAGGCATCTACTTTATAATTAGCAAACTGCGGATTGTTAATGCCGGCTGTCGTACTTTTAATATCGCCCGGCTTTGTGGTTGCTATGCCGGTCGTAGGATAAAATTGTGTAACAATAACAGCAGCCGTCCCGTAATAGGCCTGGTTATCGTAAACAACATTGGCTACATCTGCATCCGTAGTAATGCGCATGCCATAACGGGAGTTCACAATAAGATTATTATAGGCTTTTCCTTTAGCCCCTTTCTCAAAGTTAATTGATCCGCCACGGCCCGACTGTACCTGTCGGAAGCCACAATTAATAATGGTATTGTTATAAGCAGCCACGTTACATTGCACCGTAGTACCTCCACTATTAGAGATCTTGATTCCATTGGTGGCAGAACCAAGAAAAAGGTTATAGGCAACGTCTCCCACCGTACCGCTTTTCACGTTAAAACCTTCGCCACCGGATTCCCCATTATTTTCAAAAGTATTGCGCATGACGCTGATCTTACCACTAATTACTCTTACACCATCGTCTTTACTGTTCGATATCCAGGAATCTTCTAAGATAAAATTACCGTTGATGTTAGAATAAACGATCGTATAGCGGGGAACACCCGAAGTATAAACGGCCGGATCATTAGCCGGACCGGCAGGCCCCCCGGCAAATTCCAGATGCGTCCATTTGATGATGATATCGCCTCCCGCAGAACCGCCCTGTATACCGCCCCAGAATCCTTTAAAAGCATTATCTCTTACACGCAGGGTAGGCAGAACAGTAATATAATTGGGATTATCCTGTGTACCCAGGCTGATGAAAGTGCCGTTAACACTGATCTGCGGGCTTTTGCTATAAGAGGTGCCATCACCAATGGCTATCAGCGTGACGCCGGATTGCAACAGCAAAGTATCGCCTGCATTTACAGTAATATCACTGCTGAAGTAATAAGTTTTGCCGGAACGCAAGGTTCCTTTTACATTGCCTTTCAATGTATCTGTAGTAATCTCCGAGCCGGCCTGTATTACCGGTTTTGAAATAGAAACAATTTCTGCTTTGTGACAGGCGACCAACAGCAGCAAGGTTGACATTAGCCCGATAAAGAAAGTTTTATTATTCATGACAGCTTATATAATATTTATAATTTGAACCGGAAGCCTAACAAATAGTTCGCTCCGTAGGTGTCCTTGCGGGCAAGAGCATTCTTACCTGTTTCCTGGTAAGGGATATTATCTGTTATCAGGGCATTTGATTGACGGATTTCCAGTTGATACGGTGTATTCAGTATATTATTTATTTTAGTAAAGGCAAAAAACTGCCTCGTCAGCCTTACTTCCGCAGAAAAGTCCATTTGCACAAAGCCTTTTTGCCAGATGTCATTATCTAAGAAAGGAGATACCGTATTAATCCTGCCGCCGGTATATACCATTGCCAGTTGCGCATCGATACCCTGCTTGCTGTTTTTGTATAAAATCGAAAGATTGGCTATATGTTTTGACTGTCCCTGAAGCGGACGGGTCTGACTTACTTGTTCTTGTGTCAGGGAAGTATTACCAGCCGCATCTGTTTTTTGAAAGCGACGGATCTTCGAGGTTGTAATTTCACTATTGGTAAACGTGTAATTTGCTCTAAGGCCAAGGGCATTAAAGTATCTTGTTATATCTGCTTCAAAGCCATAATTTGAACCTGTTCCAAAATTATCGGGAGAATAGTAAGTATTGCCGGCGCCCCTTTGTACAATGGCGTACTCAATCGGGTTCTTGATCTTTTTATAAAAGAAACCTACTAATGCCTGATCCAGCCATTTTGGAAAATATTCATACCGGATATCAAAATTCTCAGCGGAAGTCCGTTTCAGGTAAGGATTTCCCTGCTCCGGGTAATCGGAATTGGGATCAACATAAATGTGCGGTATCACTTCGTAGAAGCCCGGACGGCTGATAGAAGAAAAATAAGAAGCCCTCAGGTATTGCTTACTGCTTAGCCTGTATTTCAGGTGCACAGAAGGCAAAAGATCATAATACTTTATATTGCCAGCGCTTCCTTCCACTGTAATGGGAGCGGCTGTTGTCCAGTTAAATTGTGTATGCTCTGCCCTTACGCCGGCCACCACTTGCAGGGCATCTTTCTGGAGCTTTGCCATAGCATAATAAGCACCTACTTTTTCGGCAGCTTTATAGTTCAAAGGGTCAGTAGCGCTTCCTTGCGGATTAAACACTGAATACGAGTTGCTGTCGATATTACCTTTGTACTGTTGGGGGCTTGGAGACGGACGCAGGTTGTAATTATCATAGCTACTGCTTCTGTCTTTATGGCGGTACATGCCGCCGATTGACCAATCTAACTTGGTACCGGCAATCAGGGATTGATAGGTAAGGTTTAAATAGCCACTTTTATCCTCATCGCTGTTACGGCTCCAGTCGCGGAAAGTACTGTTATCAATATATACCGGCTGTTGCTGAAGCGTACCGGCTGCATCTTTGGTAATACCTGTGGTTAACTGGAGTGAAGCTCTGTCCGGTTGGTTTCCGGTTGCTTTAGAGTATGCAGCAGACCAGTTTAGTAAAATATTGGGCCCGAATTTATGATCCCCTTTCAGCGTTGTATTATAAATCTTTTGTGTTTGGCTGGTTGTACGGATAGAATTAGAGATTCTTCCGGATCCAGGCCCTACTCTGCCCAAAACAAGATTGGTATCGGAGGAGAAGCGATACTCATTCTGCGTGAGGTTGAGATAAGCAAGATAAAGCGTAAGCTTATTTCTGGGATTCAAGCTACAGTCTAAAAAGCCGTGGAGACCGGAGCGTTTTTGCTGTATGGAGTAATTACGGCGCTGTATAGAAGTAAAAGAGGGACTGTTGTCTAACCTGTTGGTTTCTGTGCCGAAAAATAAAGTACGTACATCGCGGTAATTGTTTTGTGAACTGGCGGCCAGCAATACCCCCAGTTTCTTTTGAAATACTCTCCCGCCGACTGAAACACCTCCGTTAAAAGCAAGCGGCGTTTTCGTGGAATATTTAAAGGCTGAATTAGGAAAATCATTCAGGGTAGCAATATAATTGTCACCGCTACGGTCGCGGGGTGACCGGGAGTTAGTCGCTGGCTGGTTGAAGGCGATAAACTTTTTACCGTCTATAAAGGCCTGCCCATAATTTAAACTGGCATTGGCACGTAGTGAAAAGGCAGGAGGCGCTTCTTTCATAACCATATTGACCACACCACCTATGGCATTGCCTTCCATATTCGGTGTCAGTGCTTTGGTAACTTCCAGCCGGTCTAACAGTTCTGCCGGGAAAATATCAAGCGGTACATAACGGTTCTTATTATCGGGGCTCGGAATTTTTATACCGTTTACCAGCGTGTAATTATACCTTTTATCCATACCCCGAACGATGGCATATTGCCCTTCGCCGTTATTGGAACGCTGAAGGGAGACGCCCGCTACCCGCTGGGTTACATTGGCTACCGAAAGATCAGGCGATACTTCAATTGTTCTGCCTGAAACAACATTCATAATATGATCAGCCCTCCTTTCGGCGGTAAGTGCTGTGGCATCGCTGCTCCTGTCTCTGTTGGCTGATACCGTTACGCTGGTCAGCTCTCTGCCATCAGATGTCAGTACATACACTGGCACTTCGGTATTTTTAGCGATGACCAATGATTGCTTAATCGTAGTGTAGCCCAGGTAACTGATCTCAATCTGATAAGATCCGTTAGCAATATTGCGTATAATAAAACTTCCATCCAGACCGGTTAAAGTACTGGCTACCCTTTTTCCGCCAATTTCAGATATTGTTACCGAAGCACCCTGAAGAGGTTCACCCGTTGAACTTTCCTTTACAATTCCTTTAAAAATATCTTTGGCCAATGCTGTCATTATTGTCATCAGAAGACAACCGGCCAGCAACACTTTTTTCATCAGCAGTTATTTGCTGCAAAGGGAAACCTTGTGCATTAAGCCAATGTATACGGAATGTTATTGAATTATTACCGAATTATTACCAGCTTCGGCGTTTATTGAACATTTTGTAAATAGGTATACAGGTTGTCAGTAAGATGGAGGTGTAATTTTTGAAGCTTATTAATATAAAAACTACGTACAGTCTTCCAGTTATAATAGGGGAAGCTGCCAGTTTTTAACCCCGTAATCTGTACTTCTTTTTCATTTAGCAAAAATTTAATCAGGTACTCATCCGTAGCTTTGCTTTTGTAAAGTATCCACTGGATGTTGGCACTCAAAGGCACTACCTTGGCGGCATCCCAGATTTTATCGGTAAACAGCTTACTGCTTTTTAATGCGCTGTCTGCTCCGTTTAAGCCCAATAAAGCAGCAAAGGGAGCAATCGTTTCTGCGTGGCTGAAGCGAAGCTGAACGCCGGGTTCCTGTTGTTTTATAAAAGCATCAGTGGAGTTGATAAAGTCAACAAGCAAAGGTGCCGCAATCTTTACCTGGATGCCATTTTTATTCGTTCCCGGCCCTTTAAGCAAATAATCTTCTGCCTGATCCAGCTTTCCTATGCTCAATAATTCAGGGCAGGTAAAAAATTGTTTTATTGAGTCTGCCGTTAGCCGGATGCCTGCTCTGTCCATTTCAGTCTGAACAGAGGGAAGAATAGTAAAGAATCCATAGATATCAGTAACAAAGGCTTCAATCGATGCGGCTTTTACTGATTGCAGAAATTCCTTTTTAAAGAAACGCTGAGCTATGTTTTCAAAAAAATTGCCTGTAAACTGATGCTCCTTGATGATTTGCAAATCTTTTTGCCGGGCGCCTTCGCTCTCAAACTTAATATAAGCCGGCGCTAAATCATAAAACCGAAGAACCGTGTCGTTTACCTGGTGCGAATTAGAGACAGGAACACCCGAAATTCGTTTCAATTCCTTTAAAAAGGCATCTGCTGTTTGTTTCGTCCTTACTTCTTTTGTTGTCTGTGTTTTGAGACTAAATGTTCCATTTGAAAAAATCTCCCTGTTTTGATTAAACATCCGATCTGCCAGGCCCTCCTGTTCTTTAATTCCTTGCTGCGAAATGGATTTTATATTTTTCGATTCTTCCTTATTCAGTTGCTGAAGGATGCCTTTTAACTGGATACCGCTTTTGGTAAGCATGCCTAAACTATCGGCTTTCAACAACAGTTGATAACCGGTTGAGGCAGTAACTTCCTTAGTCAAATGCCTGGCGCCATGCCGGCCAACATGGTTAATGAATACAGGTACATACCCTGGCAGTAGGGGAGATTGTTCTTTTACTATTCCGGGATAAAGCGTCTTGGTTCCTGTATTAAGGGAATCGCACCTTTGGGCAAATAATAGGGTGGAAAAAATAATACAGAGAACGAATAATAATTCTTTTTTCATTATTTCTAAAAAGCAAATCTATCTTTTTAGCATACCGGTAACCAGGGGAGGGCAATTGATAACAATTATTTCATCCGAAAAGCAGAAATATCTGAAAATTAGTTCAAGCAAAAAGCAGAGAAATTAACTCCTTCTCTACATATAAGGATCATTTTTCTTACAAGTCGGATATCCTCACTAATTGACGCTGCAAAAGGATTCATTGTTAGTTTCTTATTGGTCATTTTACTTTTAAATTTTATGTATAACAAATAATGTTATCATAATAATGGCTTGACGCTCCGTTAACCTTGGAGAGGCACTTTTGCGCCTGTAAACCAAGACCATATTATGAAAAAAGAATTCCTTTGTATCAGCGTTCTGTTTTTTTGTTCTTTTATTTTCGCCCAGCCCTCCGATCCCGATTCTCATTATAAACTGGTCAGTGGCAAAATCTTTCTGCAATCTAAAAATTATTACCTGCTTACATTGCTCGAAGAAGATAAAGCTGTTCGCAGCCTGATGGAAAAAGACGAAGTGCTGTCCTCCTTGGCAAAGGGTAAAAAAGCAGGCTTAGACTCTGCCCTGAACCAATGTTCCGGAACTGTGTCCTGCATTACAGAACGGCTTAAATTTTCCGATACAGAGATAAAAAGCATAGGTGACAGGTTAGCTTATTTATATAAGGGTGACAATGCTCTTGGCCTGTTGGTAAGCCGGCATTTGATCCCATCCGGTAATTATATTTTATACACCGGTTCGCCTAAAGACAGACTGGTAAAAGCCTGGGAGCAGGATGCCCGTGGCATTAACTTCACTATTGGTGTTTATACAGAAGGCGCAAAAGCGCATTACCCTCTTATCGATTCCATCAGTTTTAATGTGGCCGATAAGCGGTATAGTGAATTTATACACAGTGCTGTTTATACGGCAGCAAAGGAAAATAGCAATCAACCTCTTTTTTTCGACCTCCCGCTCGTCACAGCGCTCCTCTTTCTGCAGGCAAATGAAAGAATAAATGCGGCCGATTATGAACCAATGGCAGCGGGTGTTAACAAAGCTGCCGCTGATAAAGTAAAGTCTATCCGCTGGGCTGATTATCCTTATACCTTAATACTGGTGCCTGGTGCAGGGCCAGAGGAGCCAACGGTGGCCCTGAGTGCGGAAGGTATGCTTCGTTGCCGGCTGGCAGCCATCCAGTACCGGAAAGAGTCAGCACCTTTCATCATGGTTTCGGGTGGCAAAGTACATCCCTATAAAACAAAATACTGCGAGGCTGAAGAGATGAAAAGATTCCTGATAGAAGATTTAAAGATTCCGGAGGAAGCCGTTATCATGGAACCTCATGCCCGTCACACTACTACCAATATGCGCAATTGCGTTCGTCTCATTTACCGCTATGGGATGCCCATGGAAAAGCCTTGCCTGGTAACTACTACACGGGGGCAAAGCAATGCCATTGCTACTACCTTGGTACAAAGATGTAAGACAGAATTAGGTGAGATTCCTTACCGGGTAGGCAGGCGCCTTTCCGAAACTGACGTAGAGTTTTACCCGGTCATAGATGCGCTGCATATTACACCTGAAGAGCCCATGGACCCTTAATCATAAGCTAACCAACTATAATGAAAGTAATAAGCCTTTTTATTGCAAGCCTGTTGATCCTTTCTTTCTCTCATTATGGGGAGATCAGTATGCAGATCAGTCACTCCTATTCTATAGATTCTTTAGGTGCCTGCCAAGGTGCTTCTTACCAGGACGGAAGAGTTTTCTTGTATGGTGATAGGGAAGTAGGAGTGATCCGGGAATATAAAGCGGATGGCGATTCGCTAACCTATCTGAAAAAAGAGTACAGACTAACGCAAGGTGACACGGACGTTATCAATCATCCTACCGGTATTGCTTATAATGGTAAAGACCCGGTGTTTATTGGTAACAGCATCCGGTTGAATAAGGAAGGCACTTTATGGAAGGCTGTTATTTATTGTGTTAACTGGAAAGGCCTGCTGAAAACCGGTACGCTTGATGGTAATCTATTGAATACTATTGACGACGATACCTGCATACAGGGCACACGCCCTGAATATGTACAGTATGGCAATAAATGGTATGTGGCTACCGCCGATTATGGCGATAAAAAAAATGAAGTCCGGCTATATGATCCTTCATTGCTGGCACATGCAAAGAAGACCAGCGAAAAAGGTGTGCTGGTGAAGAAGTTTACCTGTACGCCCTGGGTGCAAAACCTTAAATGGATAGGAGATAAGGGACTGCTGGTGCTGATTCAAAATCAGATAGAAGGCAGAAAGTGGCGGTTCACTTACATCGATTTAAAGCGTTCCATTGAGAGGGGTACGCAGCAGGTAGTTAAGGTAGTGGATATTGACCGGGAAGATGAGCTGGAAGGATTTACCTTTTTGGGTAAGCCTTCAAAAGGCGTTGCGGTTTCTTCATCGCGGCGAAACAATGTAAACATCATGAATATCGGCTGGTAAAAGTGTATGCTACGTTTTAAAAAACTGTTATTTATAAACAATAAATATGAGAAAGAAAAGAAATCAAATTGCTTTATTAAAGACATTGCCTTTTGTAACGCTTCTGCTGATAGGAGGCATGCTAAAGGCCCAGACTGTTAAAGTGACGGGGATGATCACTAATGAAAACGGTCAGCCGCTGCAAGGCGTTACCATACAGGAAAAAGGCGCTAATAAAACCGTAGTTACAGATGCAAACGGCCGGTACAGTATTGAAGCTCCTTCCGGCGGCACGCTGCTTTTTAGCTACACCGGATATTCATTCCAGGAGCTGCCTGTTGCTAATCAAACAACGATCAATACCCGTTTAAAAGAGGAAAACCGGCTGATGGAAGAAATCTCCATTGGCTATCAAAGGGCCCGGAAAAGTGATCTGACCGGCGCTATTTCCAGTGTTAAATCCAAAGAGCTGAATCTGAGCGCTCCCACCATCGGGCAGGCACTAGTAGGAAAAGTGGCTGGTGTACAGGTAGCCCAGGTAAGCGGTGCGCCTTACTCAGGCACAAAGATCAGGGTGCGTGGCATCGGCTCGGTTAACGCCAGCTCGGAACCCTTGTATGTAATTGATGGCTACCAGGTGGGTGGTAATGTAAGCTCTGGTCCGGGCAATAGTACCAACAGCACTTCAGGCTATAATCCCGGCACTGCCGGTAACGATATTTTTATTAACCCGGAGGATATTGAGTCGATCGAGATATTGAAAGATGCGGCTTCGGCAGCCATCTATGGGTCGAGGGCGGCGGCCGGTGTCATTCTTATCACGACCAAGCGGGGAAGACAGGGTAAAGGAACGATTGAGTATGATTACCAGGCAGGCAGAAATACGTTGGCTAAAAAAGTGGATATGCTGGATGCGTATGGCTTTGCACAGTTGTTTGTAGATGGGCGCAATGGTGCTTATCATGACTTAATTGTAGCGAAAGGCACCACCTGGAATAATGCCTTTTATTCGGATGATAATGCTACCCGCATTGCCAAAGTAGGCAGTGCCAATTCAGGTTCAGTTGCTATTTTAAAATCCTTATATGATTTTCCGACGCAAAAGGTAATCACCCCACAGTACAATACGGACTGGCAGGATGCACTGTACCGTAATGCACTTGTGCAAAGACACAACCTGTCCTTCTCCGGGGGCAATAACGGAACCCGTTGTTTTGTAAGCGGTGGCTACCAGGATCAGGACGGCATCATTGTAAGCACTTTTCAAAAAAGGGCTAACCTGAGAGCGAATATTGATGCAGAGGTCAGCAAAAAGCTAAAGGTGGGCACCAGTGTGTTCCTCACATCCATTAACAACCGTGAGGTAGAAGAAGGCCGTTTCAACCAAGGGCCTATTTTGGGGGCGCTGGTTTATATGCCTTTCTTTCCTCAATATAACGCCGATGGTACTTTGGCCTTGGGACAGGCAGCGCAGCAGACGGATGGCTACTCTTATGGCTTCCAGGGTATAGAAAACCCGGTAGCTTTAGCGGAAAGGGTAAAGATCACCCGTAAGGCTACCCGCGGCACCTATAATGCCAATGCGACGTACGAAATCATTTCGGACTTATTGGCCAAGGTGAATGTCGGCGCTCAAACGTACAATGAAAAATACGAATATTACTACCCTACCAATTTAAGCAGCGGCGTTAACCCACCAGGTTCACCACAAGCCATTGCGGCAGCCAATGCTTCAGCGCAAAATATTGCTATGCTCGATCAATTGGGAGAATTTACTTTAAATTATAAAAAGAAGTTTGGCGTCAGCACCATTGATGCACTGGCAGGCTACACCGCTCAAAAAACCACAACCGATATCATCAGCGTAGGCGCTAATGGCTTTTCTAACGACCAGATACCCGAGATTACGGCCAGAGGCGCTAATGCTGCTAATTTTTATCTCAACAGCAACACCGGTAAATCTACCACTACCCTTATCTCTTACCTGGCAAGAGTGGTTTACAGCTACAACAGCAAATATTTTCTTACCGGCTCTTATCGTAGAGATGGTTCTTCCCGTTTTGGTCCGGATAACCGATGGGGACAGTTTCCCTCGATCTCTGCGGGCTGGAACCTTTCCAATGAATCCTTCTACCACGACTGGCTGGGGACCGGCTCTACTGTTAAGCTGCGGGCAAGCTGGGGGCTCACCGGTAATAATAACATCGGTAACTACCGCTACGAATATGACCTGGCGGCCGGTGGCGGAGTGGTTATAGGTCACCCCGGAACAGTATATTCAGCTACATGGGCTGGTAATTTTACCGATCCTAAACTAGGCTGGGAGTCTACCTCGCAATACAATTTCGGTGCGGACCTGGGCCTGTTGCATAACCGTGTAACGCTGATGGTAAATTATTATATCAGCCGTTCTTACAACCTGCTGTTCAACCAAAGCTTTACGGCAGCCTCAGGTTCTACTTCCATCTTAACCAATCTTAAAAATTCTAATATACAAAACCGGGGTTTTGATGCGCAGGTTGATGCAAAGATAGTTTCTTCCAAAAACTTTAACCTGGGCTTTAACGGCAATATCACTGCTAATAAAAACAAAGTGAAAAGCCTGGGCGGCGCCAGCGCTATTTATGTAGCCGGTGCTGAACGTTCTTACACCACGCATGTTACCGCCGAAGGCCAGCCGGTGGGTATGTTTTACGGTCTGAAAGTAGCCGGTATGGTTCGCCAGTCGGACATGGCGAATGTAGAGGCTGACAGGACGATCTATCTTGCCAATGGCAATAAATTTCCGGCCAACTACAAAGTAAAAGGCATACCGATTTCCACCTATTCCAGCACGCCGCTGAATCCCGGCGATCTATATTTTACCGACGTTAACGGCGATGGCCTGATCAGCGAAGCCGACAAACAGGTGATTGGTACGCCTTATGCGAAATTTACTTACGGTCTTGGTCTGAACATGAATTATAAAGCTATTGATTTCACCGCTTCTTTTAACGGATCTTACGGCAATAAGGTAATAGACGGACAGGATTATTACATCAAGAACATGGAAGGCTCCGGTAATAACTATGCTATTGTAGCCAATAGGTACAGGTCTGAAACAGAAGCTGGCGACGGCTCTATCTACAGAGCTTCCCGTGGTGGTACGCAAAGCAACAGTACCCGCCTGTCGGATTTTTACCTGCAGGATGGCTCTTTCTTTCGTTGTACCAACTTAACACTTGGCTATAACCTAAGTTCTATTTCGGTTCTGAAGAAAATGGGGATCGGCAGTGCCAGAATTTATGGCAGCGTTGACAATGCATTTACGATAACGGACTACCTGGGTTATAATCCGGAAGTGGATTATAACAATGGAACGAACCTGGCGCCGGGTGTTGATTACGGTAAATATCCGCTGGTCAGAGCCTTTAATCTCGGTATTAAAATTCAGTTTTAATCATTTTAAAAACAGACACATGCAAATCAGAATAATTACTATAGCCTGTTTTTTGGCGACCGCTGTATTAGCGGGTTGTAAAAAAAGTTTCCTGGAGCAATCCAATCCTAACTCTGTTTCAGTGGATGCCAACTTTCAAACGGAGAATGATATAGCGCTTGCTGTGAATGGTGTGTATCAGGCATTGCGAAGCTCTAATGCTATCGGCGAGGGATCACAAACCTGGACCGATGACCGTTCCGATGATATTAACACCACGGACAATCAATCCAATAATGGTGAGCCTTTTCAATTTACCGCCTTTGCACTGGTGCCAAGCAATACTTATCTGCAAAGTCATTGGAATGGCTTGTATACGCCTATTTCGAGAGCCAACCTGGCATTATCGGTGATCGATAAAATTTCTTTCACCAGTGATGATACCAAAAAGCAATATATCGCCGAGTTAAAGTTCATACGGGCTCTTATGTATTTCCATCTGGTAAGAGAGTTTGGCGGAGTACCCTTGGTAGTTAAACGCCTTAATAATACAGATGAGATAAATGCTGCTACGATGAGAGCTTCACGGGAAGAAGTCTATGCGCAGATAATAACTGACTTAAAAGAAGTAGTCACCAGCAGTTTACCGGTAGTGCAACCAGCTGCCGGTAAGGGCCGGGTATCGCTGCAGGCGGCGAACGGTTTGCTGGGCCAGGTATATCTTACCATGGCTACCACACTGGATGCCGGCAAGAAAACGGAAAACCTGAATAATGCTAAAACTTATTTGCTAGCCTGCTATAATCTGAAAACCTTTAGTAAACTGTCGGATATTCCCTTTGCCGATGTGTTTGATGTATCAAAAAAATCAACCTGTCCCGAAATTATATGGCAAATTGTTTACAAGCAGGGTGATGTTAATTACAGTTCTTCGCTTGCCGCTAACACGCAGGCTAAAGGTGAAACGATCAACTCTTTATTCCTTTCGCAAGGTGCCGGAACGGCCCCTACTACAGACCTGGTAAAAGAGTTTGAAGCAGGCGATGTCCGTACCGATTATTCCATTAAATACTCGGCCAATGTCTCAGTAAAAAATTATTTTGTTACTAAATTCAGGGACAACAGTGCCGCCGCCGGTACCCTTGGCTATGGCGGTAATGACTGGATATTAATGCGGTATGCGGATATTATACTCAACCTTTCGGAAGTCTACCTGAATCTGGGCGATAATGCCGCTGCTATTCAATACCTGAATATGGTAAGGGCCAGGGCCGGACGGCCTGGATATGAAACAATGATCACCGATGCTGCTTACACTGCCAGGTATCCATCTCTTAAACTTGCCATCTTGCATGAGCGCAGAGTAGAGCTGGCCTTTGAGCATCACCGCTGGCACGACCTCCTTCGATTTTTCAGTCCCATTGAGCTGGTAGCATATTTTGGAACGAAGAACCAGGCAGACTATAATAATTCTCCACTTACAAATATCACTACCAAAGATTATTATTTCCCTATACCGTTGAACGAGTATAAGCTGAATCCGGAAAAAATGTATCAGAACCCGGGGTATTAAGATCAAATGATTTTTACAGACAGATGTAATAGGAGTATTAATATTAAGAAATTATCATCTTTCATATCTCAGGAATTGACAAGCTATTATAAGATAGCTTTGAAAAAACAAAAATTATGCTTAGCCAATTAGTAAACGATTTAGAGAATGTGTACCCTGTAATTGATCCCATAGAAAAAACAAATAATGAACAAAACGGTAACGTACTTTCAGACGCTTCTTTGGAAGAGGACAAAGTAGACGGAAATGTGTTAGAGGATGAAGACGATGATGATCTGGAAGAGCAGGATGTTGAAAATTAGGACGATGAAATTGAAAGCGAATCCTAAGTTAAACCTTTCATGCAATTGGGTAAAGCAACGTCAAGGCGTTGCTTTTTGCTTAATAATGATATTGACAAGCTTGCTTTATAAACTTTTACCTAGAAATAATATAAACATAATACGGAACGGTAACTTTAATTTAAAGCTGGTATAATCTTATGGTTACATACAAATAGTTATTTTGTAAAACCATTCTGTATGAAGAACATACTTCTGATAGCATTGTCGTTGATGATAAGTGTGGGGCTAACAGCACAACAGAGCAGTGAGCCGGAAAACATCTTTATTATTACTACGGATGGCTTTCGCTGGCAGGAAGTCTTTAACGGTGCCGATTCAGCTATTATCAATAATACAAAATTTGTAAAAGATACTGCGCTGATTAAACAAATGTTCTGGTCGGTGAGCAAAGAAGAAAGAAGACAAAGGTTGATGCCTTTCTTTTGGAATATTATTGCAGGCAAGGGACAGCTGTATGGCAACCGACAGTACGATAACAAAGTAGCTGTAAAAAACTTCTGGAGAATATCCTATCCTGGTTACAGCGAACTGATGACCGGCTATGCTGACCCCGTACCCATACTGAATAAGCCCCGGTACAATAGTAATGAGTCTATCTTGGCTTACCTCAACAGGCAGGAGCCCTTTGCCGGTAAGGTCGCCGCCTTTAGCTCCTGGAACCTTTTTCCTTATATTTTGGATGTAAAGCACAACAAACAATTTTTAAACAGCGGTTATCAGGAGATAGAAGGTGATAGCTCTGAAACTTGCTTGTTGATAAACCAGGTACAGCGGCAAATGCAGGACAGAGGCCATTGCCGATACGATCTGCTAACTTTTTTACATGCGAAAGAATATATACAAAATCATCATCCGAAAGTTGTGTTTTTGTCCTTTGGAGAGACGGATGAATTTGCACATAAAAAGCAGTACGACAATTACTTACAAAGCGCCAAAACATTCGACCGGCTGATAGAGGAGCTGTGGTACTATATTCAAACTGACGTGTTTTACAAGAATAAAACCACACTGATCATTACAACCGATCATGGCAGGGGTGAAAAAACTGGCAAGTGGAACACGCATGACTTCTTAACAAAAGGTTCGGGACAGACCTGGTTGGCCTTGCTTGGCCGGGGCATTATCCCTCAGGGCGAAATGAAGTCTGCGGGCCAGATTTATCAAAACCAGATAGCTGCTACTATCGCCCAGTTGCTGGGTGTAAAGTTTATTTCAAAACGGACGGTAGGCCGGGAGATATTGCTGCCTAAACCGGTATTGTTGAAAACCTCTTCTGTTACAGCTTCATCGTCTGGCGGACTTAAAAAATCATTTTAAAAAGTTTAGGAAGCTATAACGCACCGGCAACATCAGCAACGCTAAAGAAGCCATCTGAAAGTTTTGATAAGGAAATATATAACCTCTTTAACCAAATTATTAGCGGGCATTCAATAAAACATCTTTTCATGGCAGCAGCAGGATATGAGATAGTGATTCTCATTAAAAAATTGTTGGTTACAAAAGCCTTGAATTCCCCTTGATAATATTAAACGGTTAATTACTTAGTTGAGACAACTTATCTTTATCTTGCTATTATCATCATGCTGCTCAGATATTTTTGAGATGAATTCAGTTATTTTTATAAGAATGCTATTTTGTCAATCAGGAAAAAATATTTGCCCTGATGATATTTGAAGTCAGGAAATATTACAATATTTAATACAACCGGCTTTCCTTTATTACCAGCATCAATCAGCTGATCCGTAACCCCTTTTTTGGACTCATCAATTGGCTGATAGTACCTTTCCTCATTGTTATATAAGTTAAAAGCAATGGATGTCTTAAAGTTTTGCTTTTTAATATAACCCTTTCGCTGCAAAGTATCTAAAAGCGATTCTTTACTGGCTTTGCCAAAAGAAAGATAAACGCCTTTTACTATAAATGTATCCCTCTTCTTAATTGAACTGAATACCTTTTGTAGTTCAGCATAATTGCTTAATTGCTTATGCTGACCGTAGGAATTAATACTCAGGAACAGGGCTAAAAGAAATAAGACTGTTTTCATTTTGAAAGTTTTATAAGGCTGGTAGCAATGACTGCCAGCCTTTAGTGTTAAAAAAATTGAGTTTTTCTTACCATAGTCAACTGGTATGTGAAGTTATTATCCACAGCATAGTCAGTTTGTGAGGTGCCGGTGATGGCACCCGTGTTTGGATTGTAATATAATTTATTATCCGGATTGGTACCCTTGGCATTTTCACCGTCCGCATTATCAAAAAACCTGAAATAAAATCTACCGTCAGGATCAACACCCTGCCCTACAATGACAACAAAGTGATCGGTCGTTCCGTCAGTACCGGGGTTGGATGAGGTCGTAGGATCCACATCAATGCCCACTATAACAGGCACACCGTATGCAATCGCCTTACCGATGTACCCTACAGCATCCTGTGCTGCCGTTTTATTGACGCCTGTACTTTTTTTGAATACCTGAATAGTCAGGCCCGGTGCGCCATAATTATCTATGGTGAAGCCTGCCTGGGCTAACTGGGCTTTAACATAGGACATACAGCTTTTCGGAATACCAGGTGAGTTCCAACCAATAAAATTAGATTCAAGTATCACGCTTGAAACGGTTACGGGCCAGGGATCACCAGGTTTATAAGGCTGATAATCAGTAATAACAGGGCCTCCGTTACCGCCGTTGTTATCTTCATCGCCGGAATAATTATCATTAGGATTCCGGTCATATGCATATGGATCATTGGTAGTCCCGCCACCACCGCCGCTCCACCATGGATCCCAGCCACCATTACCCGGGCCGCCGGGGGAACCGGTAGTACCACCGCCCGTTCCTCCGCCATCCCACCATCCCCCGGAATTACCATTGCCTCCACCCGTTCCATTATCACCGCTACAGCTTATATCAATCCAAATAGTAACATTATAATTTTCTACAGGCCAGTAAAATGTTCCATCTGAATATATGGTGAGGCTGTATTCCACCTCTATATACTGGTAACCTCACAGGTGTTAGCCAGGGAAGCAGAATTGACGATCCCGTTTACAGAAGGTTCATCCCTAAAATGGACGGCTACATTCTTTACAGATGTTTTTAAAGGACCGGGAATAACAATGCTATCTTTGTTGTTAACTGTTTTTTCAAAATAGCCAATGACTGCCTGTGTATTCAGAAGCGCTCTTTTTTCTGAGCTGGAGGCCGTGTGAACGGTAGCCAGCGAGTCTTTATTATAAAGCCGGTAGGTATAAGAGCTGTTATTGTGCTTATAAGCTGCTATATAGGACTTAATTTCAGCAGAGTTAACAGATTGCAGCGGGACAAGAAACATTCCTTGGCCCCTTCCTCTTCCGAAGATGAGGAAGGGTGTCTGCATGGAGAATCCGCTTAAACTGACCAGTTGATTTCGCTGGAAGCTGACCATAGCATTCCGCATCAATGTGACCACCCTTTTACGCTGCAAATTGACCACCCCTGATCGGGCATCAGGCAGAGGTTGTTTTACTAGATATAAATGAGGATGTTGGCGTAAAATCAACATTCACCATGGCTAATAAAACAATCCTTATGAGCAGGATCAGACAAATTCTTCGCCTCCACACCCAGGGCACTTCCATCAAAAAGATCAGTGAGCTGACGGCCTCTTCGCGCAATACGGCGGGGAAGTATATCCACAAGTTGATTCAACAGCGCCTGACCTATGACGTCATCGCGGAGATGAACGATCATGACCTGGAGCTGCTCTTCGGCTATGTAGAGCCCGTGGCAAAAGACGACCGCTTTGAGCATTTACAGGCCCTGCTGCCCCAGATGGAAAAGCAGCTGAAGTAAGGGGGTGACCATTTTGCTGCTCTTTGAGCAGTATAAAAAAGAATATCCCCGGGGCTATGGCATTACCCAGTTTTATAAGTACTTCCGCTACTTCATAAGACGGGGCCAGCCTGTTATGCACCTGGAGCACAAGGCTGGTGATAAACTTTACATTGACTTTGCCGGCACTAAACTCTCTATCGTTGATCCAGACAGTGCAGAGGTCATAGAGGTAGAAGTCTTTGTAGCTATACTGGGGTGCAGCCAGCTCACTTACGTAGAGGCCGTTTACACGCAGAGGAAAGAAGATCTGATCCGGGCCTGTGAAAATGCGCTGCATTATCTGGGCGGCACACCGGCAGCTATCGTGCCGGATAACCTGCGCTCCGCAGTGACCAAAAGCAGCCGCTATGAGCCGGTGATCAATGAGACGTTTGCTGACTTTGCCGAGCATTACTCCACCGTGGTACTGCCGGCAAGGGCTTACCGGCCCAAGGACAAGGCATTGGTAGAGGGCATGGTAAAGATTATTTACAGCAGTATTTACACCCTTGTAAATACAGAGGTGCATCACAGTCTGGCCGGGCTCAATACGGCCATCAGGGCAGCACTGGAAGTACTTAATAATACTGCTTTTAAAGGCAGGGATTACAGCCGCCGCCAGCAGTTCGAAGAGATAGAAAGACCAACCCTGAAGCCGCTGCCTGCCTACCGTTATGAGTTTAAGCAACAAGTGCTGGTAACCGTAATGAAGAACGGCCATGCCTGCCTGGGTATAGATAAGCATTATTACAGTGGGCTCTACCGTTTTATAGGCAAAAAAGTAAAGATCCTTTATACTTCCAGCCGGGTAGAGATTTACTGCCGTTACGAACGCATAGCCACCCATCACCGCCAGCTGCGCAAATATCATTATACCACTTTAAACGAGTACCTGGCTTCTTGCCATCGTTATATAAGCGGCTGGACGCCGGAGAAGTTCCTGCAACAGGCCGGGGCGGTCCATGAAGAAGTGGCTTCCTACATAGCCCTTGTCATAGAAGGCAAGCAGCATCCCGAACAGGCCTATAAATCCTGCTCAGGCATCTTAAGCTTGGTTCGTAAGGTAGGGGCAGAAAGGCTTACCAATGCCTGTAAAAGAGCGAACAGCTATGGCATCTACAATTATCCCATTATCCAGCAGATACTGGAAAAGAACCTGGATTATCTGAGTGAAGAAGAACAGCAACAAAGCCATGCTATGCCCCAGCACTATAATATCCGGGCAGCGATTATTATCAATGAGTATTTATCCTTAAAACAAAAACAATATGAACACAGACACTTTAGACAAAATGCGGCGCATGCGCCTGCTGGGTATGCACCGGCCTTTAAAACCAGCCTGGAGGCTTCCACTAATGAAACCTGCACAGCTGACGAACTTATTGCTACCCTTATAGACAGTGAGTGAGATGACAGGCAGATACAAGGCCAGTATCGAACAGTTGGAATATAGTCCTGAAAGAGGGCTGGATAAAAATGGCATACACCGTCTGGCAGACGGGGCCTTTATCAAAGCAAAGGAAAATATACGATTACCGGTCCTACCGGAACAGGCAAAAGCTTCCTGGCTTCTGCCATTGGCAACCAGGCCTGCCTGCAAGGCTTTAAGGTGCTTTACGCCAATACCACCCGTTTGTTTGCCCAGCTTAAAATGGCCAAGGCAGACGGTTCTTTCATTAAAGAGCTGATGAAAATAGAAAGACAGGATCTGCTGATACTGGATGACTTTGGCATCCAGCCCTTCGATGGGGGCAGCCGGGCTTCACTGCTGGAAATTATTGAAGACCGGCATGGTAAGCGTTCCACCATTATTACTTCCCAGCTGCCGGTCAAGCAATGGTATGAGGTGATCGGAGAGAAAACTGTGGCAGATGCCGTCATGGACCGCGTTGTACACAACGCCGGGCGCATAGAACTCAAAGGAGAATCGCTGAGAAGGAAGTGGAATAAAAAACAAACAGAAACAAACGATTAAAAAACTAATTTTGCCTGTATAGAAAACACCCTCTGCATGCCTTCTTTATGCAACCAACTTAGGGTGGTCACTTTGGAGCGAAATTAACTGCTCAACTTCTGCGGAATATCCAGTCCACAACGCTGTTTCACTTTCTTTGATGGCTTTTGGGTAATCCAAACGCCGCTTATCGCTCTTCATCAAACCCTACTCACAAATACCGTACTAATCAGGTAAAAACAGTCTAAACTGTGTAATCCAAACCGGCAGAAGAGGTCAAATGGTGTTAGATTTTCTGACTCTGAACAGCCCTTTTACTAGGTTCAGAACAAATCCGACAATTACAAAGACCAACGATCTCCGACAAGTGAATCAGAAAATCAATTCTTTCAGAATATACAGTATAAGCATGAACTATCGCTGGAAAGTTAAAAGCTTCACTGGCAAAAGTTAAGAAAGTAATAAACAATGACGATGTTTCGAATAATTAAATGTCTTAGCGTACCGCCTATGCGTTCGTTATCGCCTTTCATCAAATAACTAAGTTTATCTATGAAACAATTCGTTATCCTTACAACGCTAAAAGCTCACTGGCAAAAACCAGCGGCATGAAAAAATACTTATTGCTTTATTCTTTGTTGCTCTTAGCGGCACTGCTGCCTCACCTCGCTTTTTCGCAAAGTGCAATGAAGTTATGGGGAACCGTTTCCGACAGCAGCAGACCTTTGGCATTGGTAACGGTTCGCCTGTTTAAAAAAATAAATCTGCAAACGCCACTGCAGACCACTTTGTCAAAAGACAATGGCAGGTTTCAATTAAAAAAGCCGGATACCGGAAATTATATTCTTGTATTTACCCACAGCGGCTATATTGAAAAGCAGGTTGCGGTTAGCGTTACTTCATCAACAGACGATCAGCAAATTGAGCCGGTGCAATTAACAAAAGCATCCGGAATGTTGAATGAGGTCGTAGTAAAGTCGCAACGACCGATGATAGAACAATCAGACGATAAAATTGTTTTCAATGTAGAAGATGATCCGGCTACTAAAACCGAAACAGCGATTGATATTTTACGCAAAACGCCTTTCATTACCGTAGATGGAGACGATAACATTAAAGTGAATGGCAAATCCAATTTCAAAGTGCTGTTGAACGGCAGGGAAACATCCATGTTTGTACGGAATGTGAAAGAAGCATTGCGAGGCTTTCCGGGTGCGCTGATCTCAAAAATTGAAGTCATTACCACACCATCTGCCAAATACGATGGCGAAGGCATCGGAGGGTTGATCAATATCATTACCAAGAAAAAAGTGGTTGGTTATAACGGCACACTTACTTCGTTCAATCGCACCAGCGACAAGGTTAGTCTTTATGCCATCAATGGCAATGCGAAACTGGGCAAGTTGGGGATTAGTGTTTATCTGAATACCGGTTATGCAAATCCCGTGTCGCAATACAATCTTAATACAACGATTGCGCAGGCACAAAGCATTTTCACCAAAAGAACACTGGAAGGAAACCAACGGCCAAGTAGCAACTGGAATTTTGGCAACGCAGAACTGAGTTGGGAATTTGATACGCTTAGCACCCTCAGTCTTTATACAAACATCAATAGCTGGGGCAGTAAAACAATCAGCGATCAAACCATTACAACAGATTATGTTTCCCTGCCTTCAGCAATCAGCTATTATCAGTTGAACAACAAAAGCAACAATCCCGGCGTAAATATCGGAACGGATTATATCAAGCATTTCATAGGAAACAAGGAGCGGGAATTCAGCCTGCGGTTTCTTGGTGAATTTGGACGAAACGATTCCAAGCTTAGCAGCTTCCAGGACAATCCGGGCATTGATCGTTATTTGATGAATAACAGCTATGCCAAGAACAACCAATATACTATTCAGGCTGACAACATTATTCCATTAACGTCGGCAACCCGGTTGGAAGGCGGTGCAAAGGCCATTCTTCGAAGGGCCAACTCGGATTTTCAAAGCCTCATAAAATACGACGAGCTTTCGGATTATAAAATTAATCCTGCCAATACAGATTATTTTAACTACCAGCAGAATGTCATCAGCGTGTATGGAATGTACAACGTCCGGTTCAAAAAATCAAACCTTCGTGCCGGCGTTCGTGTAGAATACACTGATGTAAACGGCGATTTCATTTCGTCGAAGGCAAAAGTAAAAAGCAACTATACAACGCTGCTTCCCAATATTCAGTTTACCAATCGTGTAAACCCTATGACGACGTTAGTGTTTGGCTATACCAAACGGTTGCAACGTCCTTATATCTGGGATTTGAATCCATTTGTTAACAACAACGATTCGCTGAATATTTCTTACGGTAATCCCGGCTTGGGGCCGCAAACCGCTCATGCACTCACGGCACAATTGCGGCTTGCAAAGGGAACCACCTTTGCCGGCATCAATCTGGAAGGAAGCTATAGCGGCAACAAGATTCTGCAGTATTCCACGTTTGAGTCACAAACAGGAATTACCCGAACAACAAGCCTGAATATTGGAAAAGAATTCCAATCCAGTTTCAATCTTAATTTCAACACAAAGCTTACGCAGGCCTTCAGCGTTTTTATCAACGGCTCGTTGCGTTACAGTACCGTTACCGACAATGCTGATGCAGCCCAATCGAACAGCGGTTTTGGCTATAATTTTAATTTTAATGCAGCTTATAAATTCACTAATAAATTTACGATAAGCACTTACCTGGGTTTGTGGAAAGATCCGCAGACCATACAAGTCACCTATCCTTTTAACACCTGGCACAACGTTGCCTTCAATTACAAAATTTTTAAGAATAAAATCAATATCTCGTTACGGGCCGTGAACTATTATGAAGCGACACACGACTACAAAACAATTACAAAAGGCCCGAACTTTAATACGACTGATATCAGCAGGCAAAACAGACGTGCCGGTGTGCTGGTACTTACCTGGAACTTTGGAAAGCTGAACGAAAATGTTTCGAAGAAAAAAGGGGTTACCAACGACGATCTGCTGACAAAGCCGTCTGCGCCAACGGGGAATTAAAATAATTTACTCCTTTTAAAGTATCATCCATTAAAAGAAGGATGGAAACATTCAGTGATTCTTTTGTAGTCTGTGTTAATTATGCATTTTATTGTAAAAGTGGAGAATATCGCTTCAATCTGAGGAAGTAATTTTTAGCCCTTTTAGCAACTTTTTTGTTCTGATTATATTTGTGTTTGTCAAGTTCTTCAATGACCGTAGGAGCTAAAACGAGAGTAACATCGCTTTCTTTCTTTAGAATACTTGCCCAGTCAATTTGCTCAAAATGGATGAAGTGCAAGAAAATATTTGTGTCTATAAAAACAGTATAATACATCCAAGGGTGGGTCACTATCCGAAAATAATCGCATTTTTAGGATATTTTCCGTTTGAGGCGGAGAAAGCTAACTTTGGAGAACGGATTACGTATTACCGATATACCCATGATTTAACGCCTAAGGAATTCGGTAAGTTGACAAAAGCTGATAGTTCAACGGTATTGGCCTGGGAAGCAGGGGAGCATATGCCTTCAAAGAGGAAGATAGAAATCATAGAAGAATTTACAAATGGCGTTTAAAATTGGTTAAATGAATTCTAAGGCTAATGGAAGTCCTATAGCTTTAGTCCCTTTGATTGCTGTTTACCGGTATACCATACGCAGCAAGTTGGTGGACGGTGCAAAAGAAAAATTTCAAAAATGAAAAAAGCAATCTTCAGTATTTTTACTCAGCGTAGTGTTGCATCTCAAAGCTAAGGATGAACATAATCTCTGGCTTGCAAAGAAAAATGCAAAACCGGTCAATGTTGTCAGTTCAAAAAAATCAGCTATGCTGAGTATTGCCGTGCAAGAGTTGCAGCAAAGCTAGCAGGGACAATCCGGCACTACCGTCCTACTAACTATCAAAAATGATAAAGCCATTAAAGGCTATGGCTTCAGAATAACTACCAACGCTATTCAGGCCAATACTGAAAGCGATATTCTGTATGGTGCGTTTGAACTCCTGCGCCGCCAGCAAACCGGTGAGCTTATAAAAGATGAAGTGCAAAATCCTTCTTATGAAGTTCGTGTTTTAGCCCCTTGGGATAATCCCGATGGAACTATCGAACGTGGCTATGCAGGCAACTCTATTTTTTGCGCAAAGACAATCCTTTCACTGTTACAGAGAAGGATAAAAAAATCTGGCAGGAGTATGCACGGGCCAATGCATCCATTGGTATCAATATCTACCATGTGGGAAGAATGCCTGCAAAGCGACACCTATCAAAATGGCAAAGGCAGCACAGTGGCTCGTTGCACCGACGGAAGTGTTTATCCGAAAAAGCACACTGCCATATCAGGTGTTGCTAACATTGGATTGGATACGGCTTGGTGCGGCCATCATTTTGCGCAATCCAACTGGTATGCGTTTGGCCGGTTGGCGTGGAATAACAAATTAAAGAGTGAACAAATTGCTGATGAATGGCTGAAGCTTACGTTCGATAATGCGCCACCGGGGAAAGCAAATGGAAAAAATTATGCTTCGGAATGGGCAGCCAGCTTTCTTACGCCTGTAAAACAAATGATGTTGGATAGCCGGGAGGCAGCTGTGAATTACATGATGCCACTGGGCTTGCATCATATCATGTCGGCAAACGGGCATTATGGGCCTGGACGGTGGTGGGCGCCCAAAGACATGCGGCCCGACTGGACACCACCTTATTATCATCAGGCGGCAGCTAATGGAATTGGCTTTGACCGCACGAAAAAGGTAGCGATGCGGTGAGCCAGTATCACGAACCGCTTGCATCACAATTTGATAATCCTGCTGCCTGTCCCGACAAATTCCTCCTATGGTTTCATCATTTACCCTGGAGTTATAAAATGAAAAGCGGTCTTACCTTATGGGATGAACTGTTATCACTACGACAAAGGTGTAAAGCAGATGAGAGCGTTTCAAAAGATTTGGGATAAAGTGGAGCCGTATGTTGACAGCACCCGCTTCAATGATGTGCAACGCAAGCTGAGAGAACAAAGCATAAATGCTGTGCTGTGGAAAGATGCTTGTCTACAATTTTTTCAGCAGTTCAGCCACATGCCCATTCCTTATGATATTGAACGTCCGATAAACAATCTGGGTGAAATCATGACGAACGATTTGAGACGAAGGAGGTGAAAAAAGCTTGGGAAATATTATAGAATAAAAATACCTTCGCTATTGCGTTATACTATTAAGGCACCCAAGCATCTTGGATAATAAATAACGAAACAAATTTGGAATTCAATCCATGCAACAGAAAAGAAAAGCTATCAATCGATTTCTTATTATTCTACTGGCTTTTGTACTACCGGCTATGGTTGCCAAAGCTCAAAACGTTCACAGTGATAACGGCGATGGAACATTTACCAACCCTGTTATCTCTTCTGACTTTCCGGACATCGATATGGTTCGGGTGAATGATACCTATTACATGCTGGCAACAACAATGTTTACTTTTCCGGGAGTGCCGCTCCTAAAATCCCATGACTTGGTGAATTGGCAATATTGCAAGAATGTAGTTCAGCGAATGGATTATAGTCCCTGCTACAATCTCGATGGCTGTAACCGCTATGGGCACGGACAATGGGCCGGTAGTTTAAAATATCACAATGGAAAATTCTATCTACTATTTAATACCCTGAACGAAGGCGCATTCTTATGTACAGCTACCAATCCGGAAGAGACTTGGGAAATAAAACAATTGGGTAGAGGCTTTCATGATTGCGGGCTGTTTTTCGATGATAACGGAAAGATTTATGTCGCCTCCGGTTATGGAAAAATTTTTATGACGGAACTTGATTCTGACTTCAAACCAATTAGCAAGGATTCATTGGTTTTTACGGGTGATATTCGTGGAGGGCTGGAAGGAACGCATATTTATAAATTGAATGGTTATTACTACCTGTATTGTACATACGGAGGAGCAGATGGTTTTCAGGCGGCGTTGCGTTCTAAAAATATCTGGGGACCTTATGAAGAGAAAGTAGTGATAAGAGAAATAGACCACAGCAATGTAAACTTTGGTATTCACCAGGGAGCGTTGGTACAAACACAAACAGGAGAGTGGTGGACGATGCTCTTTGTTGATATTGGGCCGTTCGGCCGTTTTCCTTCGTTGCAACCTGTAACGTGGGTTGACAATTGGCCGATGATTGGTGTAAATGGAAAAGCTGTTACAAAATACAGGAAGCCGAATGTAGGCAAAACATATAACATTAAATCACTTCCCACATCCGATGAATTTAATACAAAGATGTTGGGTATGCAGTGGAGTTGGAACCACAATCCCGATTCAACCAAATGGTCGCTTACAAAGCGAAAAGGATATTTACGACTGGCAACAGTTAAAGTGGTTGACAGTTTGCCAAAAGCCCGTAACACTCTTACACAGCGGCCCTTCGCAAAATATAACCAAACCATTCCTACAACAGCCACTACGAAAATAGAATGTAACAACATGAAAGAGGGTGATGTCGCCGGTTTGGCTGTCTTTCAGGACCCTTATGCTTTTATTGCTGTAAAGCAAATGAACGGCTCCAAATACCTTGTTATGATGAACAATGGTAAAACCATTGATTCGGTAGCGATGAATGGCACAACCGTTTATTTGCGAACATCTGCATCCAATGCTACCAAGAAAGCAAACTTCGAATACAGCTTTAATAACAAGATATTCACCCCACTTGGTAATGAATTAGCCATGCGGTTTAGTTTAAAAGTATTTACTGGAAATAAATTCTGTCTTTTTAATTATGCTACCAAAGAAACCGGCGGTTACGTTGATTTCGATTGGTTCAGGGTGAATTAGCTAAGCAAAATTCTGAAGGTCAATCAGCGAATAGATGTCCTGTTAGTTCTATCTTTTTAAACACAGTTTGCAAAAATTGTTGGTATCAAAGCATAAAATCGATAGGACAGTGGATTTAATATCATTCAAATAATATTGATTCGGCTTTTATGACTCTAATACTTATACAACTTTCATCAATGAAGAACTTTATTTATTTTTTATTCCTTTTTGTTTTTACAACCCATGCAAGCACAGCGAAAGAGCCTACACTCAAAGCAAAAAAATGGATAGGCACTTGGGGAACAGCACCACAACTGGTTGAACCCAATAACATGCCGCCTGCTCCTGGTTTAAGCAACAACACCTTACGCCAGATAGTATGTGTATCCATTGGCGGGAAAAAGCTTCACCTCAAGTTCTCCAATATGTTTGGTAAAAGTCCTGTAACTATGAAGATGGTACAAATCGCTGTTTCAAAAGGGGAGGGTACAATTGATGCATCCACGACTAAAACCGTAAAATTTAACGGTCAGCCGGAAGTTACTATGGAGCCAGGCACAGAGATTGTATCTGATGCAATCTCTTTCAATTTGAAACCGAGAACGGAGGTCGCCATCACCATTGCCTTTGGCGAAACCTCGCCAACGCTTACTGGTCATCCGGGGTCCCGAACAACTTCATACCTGCTGACAGGCAATCAAAGTGCGCCGGATGCAAACTTAACAAATGCGGTTAAAACAGACCATTGGTACATCATTACCGGCATCGATGTAGAAGCACCAAAATCTGCTGCTGCCGTGGCCGTTATCGGCGACTCCATTACAGACGGACGAGGCTCGGGTACGAATAAGCAAAACAGATGGCCGGATATTTTGGCCATGCGTCTTTTAGAGAACAATGATACCAAACAGATAGCTGTATTGAACATGGGTATTGGCGGTAATACGGTGCTTCATGGTGGGCTTGGTCCCACTGCACTTACACGGTTCAATCATGATGTTCTTCAGCAACAAGGCGTGAAGTGGTTAATTATTTTTGAAGGCGTGAACGATTTGGGTTCGACAAGAGATAGTACAGCGGCCTTCACTGTGGCAAAGAACCTGATTGCTGCGTACGATACAATGATAACGAAAGCACATGCACAACGCATGAAAGTGTGCGGTATTACCATCACACCTTTTAAAAAATCATTTTATTATACGCCTTATCGTGATGCCGCCCGGAATAAGATTAATGAATGGATTCGTACCAGTGGACATTTTGATGCCGTGATTGATTTCGACAAAACTATCAGGGATCCGCAGGATGCAGCGACAATATTGGCCGAAGCACAGTCAGATTATCTTCATCCCAATGAACTGGGCTATCAAATGATGGGTAAGGCAGTTGACCTTTCCTTATTTAAATAAAAAGGTTTAAAGAATCTTTATAAAAAAATAAAGCGTACCTTTTTACAAATTTGTTTGCCTACAGGCTGATATTTCCTTTATCAAATTAATTCAAATGAAAATAAAAATTACACTTGCAGCGCTATTCTTAAACTTTGTTTGCACAGGCTTGTTTGCGCAAGCTCCGCTTGTTTACAATAAAGAAAACACGGGAACAGCTTTTGCGCCACCTGTGTTGCCGACGCTTGATAATTTACCTGTGATAGACCCCTTGCCCGATCCATTTCAGTGGGCAAGTGGCAAAGGACGTTCAACAAGATTCAGTGATTGGGAAAAGCGGCGTAACGAGATCAGAGCCCAAATTGAAACCTATGAAATAGGCATAAAACCAGCGAGGCCGGAAAACATTACAGCCAGTTACTCCAATGAAGACAGTACACTCAAAGTAGATGTTACAGTAAACGGCAAAACGCTTACCCTGACTGCCAAAATTTATCTGCCGGCAGGCAATGGTCTCTTTCCTGCTGTTATTGGAATGAATAGTCCAAGTGGTAGCATACCAGCTGATATTTTTACCAGTCGCAATATTGCACGAATCAGGTATGTTCACAACCAGGTAACGACGTATAATGCTCCGAAAAATACAGATCCTTTCTATCAACTCTATCCCGAATTGTTTGGTGCTTCGGGTCAATGCAGTGCATGGGCATGGGGTGTAAGTCGCCTGATTGATGGGTTGGAACTTGTTCAAGGTCGTCTTCCAATAGATTTAAAGCACATTGCTGTAACCGGATGTTCTTATGCCGGTAAGATGGCACTGTTCTCCGGTGCTTTTGATGAACGTGTTGCACTTACCATTGCACAGGAATCGGGTGGTGGCGGTGCTCCGGCATGGCGGGTTTCAGAAACTATTGGTGATGTGGAAAAGTTAGGTGCCACAAGCCATCAATGGTTCCGGGAAAGCATGTTTCAATATGCAGGATTAAATGTTTACAAGCTGCCTTACGACCATCACGAGTTAATGGCTATGGTAGCGCCAAGAGCACTGTTGGTAACTGGTAATACAGATTATTTATGGCTTGCTAATCCTTCCTGCTATGTATCGGCAAGAGCAGCCAAGGAAGTTTACAAGACTTTTGGCATCAGCGACAGGATGGGGTTTTACATTGATGGCAAACATAACCACTGTGCTATACCAACAAGCCAGCGTCCTGCTTTAGAAGCATTTGTTGATAAATTTCTCCTGGGCAAAACGGCTGTCAATACCGATACGGTTTCCATTCATCCTTATCCTGAACTGGATTATCAAGGCTGGTATAGTTGGTGGGGTAAAGGAAAGCCTGTTTTTACCAATGAAAGCAGTCCTGTTAAAATATGGCTGGAGGCAGAATGCGGTACAGTAGGCGCCAATTGGAAAACTGTGTCAGAGATTACTGCCTCCAACGGAAAGTACGTAACAGTGTCGGGTATCAACAGTACACGTAATGCACCGAAGGATATTGATTCAAATCTTATCGTCCTTCCCTTTACCGCACCCCGTGAAGCGGTTTATCATTTTCTTGCAAAAGTGAACAATGCCAACAGTACCCACAATAGCTTTTGGATAAAGTTTGATAACGGATCGTTTGAAAGAAGCTTCAATGGCTTTGCCGGAGCGGGATGGGTCTGGGGACGATTGAACGGCGTTCATCTTACTGCCGGGCAACATACCTTATCCATTTCTTATCGTGATGATGGTTCCCAATTGGATAAGATTTTAATTACGACGTCAAAAGCTTCTACTATCATCAGTCAGGAATCTTTAGGGATGAATTGTAGCCCTCATCCATAAGTTGCCAAGTCGTATTTGGCGACTTTCTTATTGTTTTACATACAATCGCTTGCATATTTCATTAAGGCTAATCTAAAACTTTTCCATAAAAAAATCACAATCCAGGATATTAATAAAAAAGTTGAATAAGCTTAACTGAAAAAAGGATTGAACTTTTGTTATAAAACCATCTTTTTCCTTTTAAATTGTAAACAACAGCACGGAGAGATGAGATCATCTCTCCCTTTTTAAAGCCTTACTAATTGGGATTAAGTTGAAGCTTTTGGTTAAATGAGTACACATGATTTATAAAAAGCATAGTGAAAAAGTTTTTTTTACAGCAGGTCTGGTATTTCTTGTGATTAATTTTTTTCCCATTAATGCATCGGCACAAGCGGGCAGGCAAAAGGTTTCCGTCAATAATGATTGGCGGTTTATAAAAGGCGACCCAAATGATGCGGGTGATTTATCCTATGATATTCGTCCGAAGGTTACCAACCGGAATGATAACGTGGTAGCCGATGCAAGAGCAACGGATACAACCAAGGGTTCAACATCTGATAAAGTTTTAAAAAATTGGATCTTAACTTCTGCCAACAATTTTATTAATGAACCGGCAAAACATCACCAACGTCCCAGCGGAAATCCCGGCAGCAATGTCTCGTATGTACAGAACGATTTCAATGACAATGCATGGGATAAAATCAATCTCCCGCATGATTGGGCTATCAAAGGTCCGTTCTATGAAGGTGCGAATGCAGAAGTAGGCGGTGGCATGGGCCGTTTGCCTGTTCACGGTATTGGCTGGTATCGTAAAAAGCTAACTATTCCTGCAACCGATAAAGGTAAATCCATTTATCTCGACGTAGATGGCGCCATGTCGTATGCAATGGTTTGGTTGAATGGAAACCTTGTTGGTGGTTGGCCTTATGGTTACAATTCTTTTCAACTTGACCTTACGCCTTACATAAAATTTGGTGACGATAACCAATTGGCAATAAGACTGGACAATCCAAACAATTCATCCAGGTGGTATTCGGGTGGCGGCATATATCGCAACGTATGGCTCACGAAAGTGAACTCGGTACATGTAGAACAATGGGGCACATTCATTCAAACAAAAAATGTTTCTGCTTCATCTGCAACAGTTGACCTTTCTGTTAATATCGAAAACAAATCGAACACAGAACAAAACATCCAGGTTGTTACAGAAGTTTATGCCTTGAATAATAAAAGCATCAGAACAAAGGCAATAGCTTCTCTCAAAAAATCAAATTTGAAAATAACAGCAGGTGAAAAACAGAAAGTTGAAATTTCAGCTATCATCAAAAATCCATTTTTGTGGGGGCCACCGCCATTACAGAAACCAAATCTTTATGTGGCTGTAACAAAGTTGTATGCCAATGGAAAAATCATGGATGAATACGAAACTCAATTTGGTGTTCGTTCTATAAAGTTTGATTCCAACAAAGGTTTATTGGTGAATGGTAAACCTGTTCACATTCAGGGAGTGAACCAGCATCACGATCTGGGTGCATTGGGTGCAGCGTTTAATACAAGAGCAGCCGAAAGACAGTTGGAAATTTTGCGTGAAATGGGATGCAATGCCATCCGTTTGGCACACAACCCGCCGGCACCTGAATTATTGGAACTGACTGACCGCATGGGCTTTTTGGTAATGGATGAAATCTTTGATTGTTGGGAGAGAGGTAAAACACCACTGGACTTTCATTTAATTTTTTCTGATTGGTACGAGCCCGATATCAGAGCTTTTATCAGAAGAGACAAGAATCATCCCTCTGTCATTGCCTGGAGTTTTGGCAATGAAGTAGGCGAACAATATACTTCAGAAGAAGGTGCAGCATTGGCAAAAAAGCTGCACGATATTGTAAAAGATGAAGACAGTACAAGACCTGCCACAGCCTCGATGAATTATGCCAAGCCCGATATGCCTTTTCCACAAGTGATGGATATTATTTGTTTGAATTACCAGGGCGAAGGCATAAGGGATGCACCAGCATATGCACATTTACGAGGAATTAAGACATTACCGCTTTACCCTGCCTTTCATCAAAAGTTTCCAGATAAAATGATTGTTAGCAGTGAAACAGCCTCGGCACTTAGTTCACGTGGCACGTATGTGTTCCCGGTGACGAATGATGTCAGTGCTCCCGTAAGTGATAGTACAGGCGGAGATCCGAAGAATAAATTTGTAAGTGCTTATGAACTTTATACCGCACAATTTGGTGCATCGGCTGATAAGGTTTTTGCTTCGCAGGACAAACATCCTTATGTAGCCGGGGAGTTCGTTTGGTCGGGTTTTGATTATTTGGGTGAGCCAACACCTTATTACTCGGCACGCAGTTCTTATTCAGGCATAATAGATTTAGCCGGTTTTAAGAAAGACCGTTTTTATCTCTATCAATCACGCTGGTGCCCTGATTTACCAATGGCACATATTCTTCCACAGTGGAATTGGCCCAATCGTGTAGGGCAAATTACACCGGTGCATGTATTCACATCAGGTGATGAAGCAGAATTGTTTTTGAATGGGAAATCATTGGGAAGAAAAAAGAAAGGACAGTATGAGTATCGTTTGCGATGGGATGATGTTCGCTACACACCAGGTGAACTGAAAGTAATCGCTTACAAAAATGGCAAACAATGGGTACAGGATGTTGTGATGACCACGGGCAAAGCTGCTAAACTCTTGTTATCTGCTGATCGTTCTGTTATCCAATCCGATGGCAATGATCTAAGTTTTGTAACAGTGAGAGTGTGTAATAAAAACGGCCTTACGGTACCTAATGCAAACAACCTTCTTCAATTTTCGATTGAGGGTCCCGGTGAGATTGTTGCAACCGACAACGGTGATGCCGCCAATCTTGTTTCATTTGCCTCAAAAGAAAAAGAAGCTTTTAACGGGCTTTGTTTGGTTATTGTCCGGGGCAAGGCGGGAAAGCCAGGAATCAGCAAATTAAAAGTAAAATCAGCAACATTAAAAGAGGAAACAATCAGTATAAGCAGTAAATGATAGCAACGATTGCGATGGATGGAAGAAAATAAAACGATAGATGTTTTTCAATGCCGAACAGAGACATCTTCCGGAAACGTAATTGCAATGTTTCAACCAACAAACATAAACAACATTTAAAATTTTAGATCATTTAAAATTCAACTAAACGTCGACGAAGAGCATCATTTGTTCTAGCTAAGATTTGATCTAACAGTTGTGGGGTTTTATTTTTTAGTAATCAAAAGGGTTGGGATTAAAACTTAGGCTGTGGTGGCAGCTCATCCGGCATCTTTCCTTTGCTAAAGGTAAGGATTCTACAAAGGTTTGCATCGGCGTCCTGTCATAACAGTATTTGCTGGTATGAGTTCTTTCGCTATTATATTCCTCAAGCCATTCATCCATGTCGCTTTGAAGTTCCTCTAAAGTTGCATAGATTTTTTCTAAAAGCCGTAGCATAGAACTCCTGGTGCATTGTTCTGTGAAAACGCTCACAGATACCATTAGTTTGCGGATGCCTGGCCTTTGTCTGGAGTAAGCAATATCTTCAATGCTCAGATACAATTCATACTCATGATGCTCCCGGGCTCCGCAGTACTCTGTGCCCTAGTCCGTCAGAATGCGAAGCAGGCGAACGCCCTGCTGCTCGAAGAAGGATAGCACCCGGCTGTTGAGCATATCAGCTGCCACCAGTGCTCCATTGCGATTATAAAGACCGGCATGCTACTTTGGTATACGTGTTGATGAAGGTCTACTGATAAATCCTTCCTACACCCCCTTTAACAGTACCTACATAATAAGTGTCCTGGGTGCCCAGGTAGCCTGAGGGGATGGGTCTCGATCTCGCCAAAGACCTGCTTTTCTTTCCCGGCTTTTTCGAGGGGGATACTTGGTCTTTAAAGAACAAGACCTTCTGTTGCAGACTTTCGTTCCAGGGCTTTAAGCCATTTTTGAAACGTTTGCAGCTCATGGTGAAGCCATATAAATGAACACCGACTAGTGAAATGAAGAGGCCTTTCTTCTTTAATTTATTGCTGACTCTTAGCTGTCCGGCGGCTGACTTTTCCGTAGCCATGGTTACCACGGCTTCCTTGATGGCAGATTCTACACGATTCTTCAAAAGGGGCTTTCGCCTGCTTATTTCCTGCAGGGCCAGTTCGACTCCTCCGTCATAAAGCTCTTTAAAACGATAAAAGTGTCTCTGGAATAACCGAAGAGCTTGCAGGCCTGCGACATACTGCCCAGTTCTTCTGAGAGTTTTAACAGGCCAACTTTTAGTTTGATTAACTTAACTTGCGTGTTCAGGTTCTGACTGTTTTAGGGTTATGATCTAGATGTGTCATTACCTTAAAGTTGGTCCCGACTGTCAGATCAAATTTTAATTTCTACATATCATTGCTAAAGGAATGCCATTATAAGGTGAAGTGAAAGCAATATCGAATCTTTATTTGTACTGTAACTTTTTTACGGCGTACATCCCAAAATCCACAAGTAGCCAATATAGATTTTATTGCGGCTTTTTCTTTTCCTCTTGTTTCGCGTAATCGGTAGGTGACATACCAAATTGTTTATGAAAGCTCCTTGCAAAATTGCTTTGGGAGCTAAAGCCAACCATATCGGCTACTTCGTATACCCTGTAATCCCCTTGTAACAAAAAAGCAGCGGCTTTTTAGGTGGATTTTAATAGCTTTTTAAGCTGTGAAACGATAAAATTATTCGCCATAAAGGATTGCTATATAACAATGGTTTTTTATTCGTGCTTGTTTACAGCAATGTTTTCGATGTGCAAAACTCCATTTTCGCTAATGCCGAAATGTGGATACATGGAGTGGCAGGTGAAAATTTTCTACCTATGAATAAATGCAATACCCTTTCGTAATACAATATTATTTTTGCTGTGAAAAATCACATATAAATATAGGCCTTGTTATGTATAACACGATTATGAAAAATTTATTTCTTCTTTTTTTTCTTTTGTGTCAGGTAAGCCTATGGGCACAAATTGACAAAGCCCCGGCTTACCCACTCATTACACACGATCCTTATTTTAGCATCTGGTCTTTTTCCGACACGCTTACCAACACGCCTACAAAACACTGGACGGGTGTTGACCACCCGTTAACAGGCTTACTAAAAGTAGATGGAAAAATCTACCGTTTTTTGGGCAACCAAAGCGTCGTTTACAACACCGTTTTACCGGCTTCGGATGAAGTGTTTTACGAAACAAAATATACAGAAACTCAGCCAACGGAAGATTGGATGAAGCCTGCTTTTGCCGATCCATCCTGGCAAACGGGAAGAGGGCCTTTTGGCAACAATGAAGCAACGGCAAAAACTGTATGGAAAGAGAAGAGTTTGTGGGTAAGACGAACCTTCGATGTGCCCACAGCAAATTTCAATAAGCTTTATTTGAAGCTGCAACACATTGGCGATATTCAGGTTTATCTCAACGGAGAAAAAATCTATGACATCAAAGGACGTGCAGGGAAGTTTACCTATATCCCTATTGAGAAGACATCGCTTTTGCAAACCGGCCGCAATGTTCTAGCCTTACATATTGAAAACAACGCAAGGCGACAATGGCTGGATGTAGGTCTTGTAGAAGAGCCAAAAACAAAGGAAGAAAATATTCTGGTAGCCCAACAAAAATCGGTGAACGTTACTGCTACAAATACGGCCTATCAATTTACAGCCGGTGGTATAAACCTTTCACTGGACTTTCTTTCACCGCTTTTAATGAACGACCTGAACATTTTGTCTCGTCCTGTTTCATACATTACAACAAAGGTTGTTTCTAACGATGGCAGGCAGCACAAGGTAGAAATCTACATCGGTGTATCGAGCAACGTTGCTACCAATACGCTGTTTCAGGAAGTAGAAACAAAGCAATATCAGCAAGGTGGTCTTTTCATTGCCAGAGTGGGAACCAAAGAGCAGCCTGTTTTGCAAAAGAAGGGCGATGACCTGCGAATTGATTGGGGCTATTTCTATGTTGCGGTTCCATCGACTTCCGGTGCGAAACAATACATTACGTCGGCAGCCGATGCCACGGCTTCATTTCAAACCAATCATTTTGCATCATCGGCAATGGAAGGCAAGAACCTGATGTTGAATACAGTTTTATCGTTTGGTAGTGTTGGAAATATAGGTAAAGAACAAACCATATTGTTGGGCTACGATGATTTGTATTCCGTCCAGTATTTTGGTCAGAACCTGAAGCCCTGGTGGAAAAACGATCCCTCACAGACTATCGAGACACAACTTGAAAAAGCAAAAAACGAGTATGTCAAGATTTCGCGGCAATGCCTAATCTTCGATAAAAAGCTGCATGCCGATGCTGTTGCTGCCGGTGGTGAAGACTATGCCCAACTTTGCGAGATGGCGTATCGTCAAAGCATTACGGCACACAAGCTGGTAAAAAGCCCGCAAGGTGAAATCTTGTTTCTTTCAAAAGAAAATTTTAGCAACGGCTCTATCAACACCGTAGATGTAACCTATCCATCAGCGCCACTGTTCCTTGTGTATAATCCGGATCTTTTAAAAGGCATGTTGAATGGAATTTTTTATTACAGCGAAAGCGGCAAGTGGATAAAACCCTTTGCCGCCCATGATTTGGGAACCTATCCCTTAGCAAATGGTCAAACTTATGGTGAAGACATGCCGGTAGAAGAAAGCGGCAACATGCTGATTTTAACGGCTGCTATCGCTAAGGAAGAAGGCAATGCCGGCTATGCCAAAAAGCATTGGAAAACACTTTCCACATGGGTTGACTATTTGGTGAAAGAGGGCTTTGACCCCGCCAACCAACTTTGCACCGATGATTTTGCAGGCCACCTGGCCCGTAATGCCAATCTTTCTATTAAAGCCATCATGGGTATTGCCGGCTATGCACAATTAGCTCAAAGATTGGGCTTTACGGATGTTGCAAAAAAATACCGTGACAGTGCTGTTGCCATGATTCCCCGTTGGATGAAACTGGCCGATGCCGGTGACCATTATGCTTTAACATTTGACAATCCCAATACCTGGAGCCAGAAATACAATATGATTTGGGATAAGGTTTTGGGTTTTCATTTGTTTCCCCAAGAAGTGTATGAAAAAGAAATGAAGTATTACCTGTCCAAACAAAACACGTATGGCTTACCGTTAGACAGCCGCCGCACCTACACCAAATCGGATTGGATTGTATGGACGGCAACACTTGCCAACAACCCTGCTGATTTCAAAGCCATTATCAAGCCGGTATACAAGTATGCCACCGAAACACCCACCCGTGTTCCCTTAAGCGACTGGCACGAAACCACCAACGGCAGACAAGTGGGCTTCCAGGCAAGAAGCGTGGTGGGTGGCTATTTTATGAAGTTGTTGGAAAAAAATAAAAACGAATAATCGTCGTGATATCCACGCATGGATGGTTTGATGGCAATGCCGCTTTTTGTTGACCTTAGCAATTAGGGCCATGCGGATGGGAAAATAGAAAATAGTTTCTTCAAGTATTTTGAATGGTGCTTACGGCCAGTGGAAAACCTACAAAAGCCTGCCTGGTAATTGTTCGCCTTAATATTAAACGAAAATCTCTTCCGCAAAGAGTTTGTTAGCTAATCTCAGTAAGCAATGTGTATAAAAAGAAATTATTTATTATTACTGCACTATTTTCAATTATGGTCCTAAATAAAGGGTATATCATTCTATTTCTTGCTCTGGTGTTATTTCTTGTCCTTCTTTTTTATGGACGTTTTCCACAGGATTTAAATTACCACCATTTTGCAGACCAGCGAAAGATGTTGGGCATTCCTCACTTCTTTAATGTAATAACGAATTTACCTTTCCTTTTCGTAGGGGTCATTGGTTTAAGCGTAACCAGGAAAATTTCAGATAAAGGGCTAAAGCATATATTTTCTGTCATATTCATTGCTTTTCTTTTACTGACTGCCGGAAGCGCTTATTATCATCTCCAGCCCAATAATAATACGTTGGTCTATGACCGGCTGCCTATAACTGTTGTGCTGATGTCTTTCTTTGCTTTTATCATTTATGAACGGATTGGGCCTCAAAAAGGTTATACAGCCTTTATTGTTTTGAATATTGTTGGCCTGCTTTCCGTAATTTACTGGATATGGACAGAGCAGGCAGGAAAGGGTGATGTGCGTTGGTATGCACTGGTACAGTTCTTTCCGATTATTGCTATTCCACTCCTGCTTTTGCTGTACAAATCGCCTTTGGCCTACACAAAACAGATCGTTTGGATGTTTCTGTTTTTTGGCTTAGCCAAACTGGCAGAAAGTTTTGATAGAGCGATTTATAATTTTTTACATCAAATAATTAGCGGCCACTCTCTAAAACACCTGTTAATGACCCTTGCTGGCTTTGAAATAATTTCATTGGTGAAACGAATTACAGCCTTCAAATTAATAAAGCGAAAGCTTTAAATTGCTAAAAAGCGCTTATTCGCCTGCTAAGGACAGTGTTGCCATCCTAGTTATCCGGCTAGATCGTTTCATTGCGGCTACCGCCTATTTAGATGATTCCCGCCCTAGCCTGATTATATAATGTTCAAGCTTATTTCCACAAGCGATAGCTTGCTATGTGTTTGTCGCAGGATATCGCTCTCTTTGTATTCCTGCGGGTATTCGCTTTGTCCTTCAAACGAAATTGACCTTATACCTTGGCCACAATAAAGGTAGAAAATAGAGCACAAAACCATAGAAATTTCGTAACTTGAAGTCTATAAATTATTCAATCACCAGCTCTTTGTCATATCGAATCTTACCGTTTTTGTGCAAATTTTGTGCAAATAATAAAAAAGCAGTTACACTTAACGTATAACTGCTTGACTTTCAGTGGATCCTGTTGGGATCGAACCAACGACCCTCTGATTATGAGTCAGATGCTCTAACCGTCTGAGCTAAGGATCCGATATCCTGCAATAAGCAGGATATTGGGAGGGCAAAAGTAGGGAAATCTTTTTAATCTTTTATCTCTTCGAAATCGATATAATCGCTGGACTTTGAATTGGCAGCGCCTTTGGCAGACGGCTGTCCGGCTTTCGGATCAGGGCCGCTGCCGGTGCCCTGCATCTTTTCATGCATCTCTCTAAAGCTCTTTTTTACCTGGCGGGTAGTTTTAACAACCGGTATGATAAAATTAAAAAGCAGCTTAAAGGCCAGATAAGCCAAAAAACAATAAAAAAGAAAACTTAAAATCATGACGCTGCAAAGGTAAAGCACCATAATAAGGCAATCTTAATTTGGAAGATAATTAACGTTTATCTTACCTTTGCCATCGAAAACGAGCAATAGAAGGGAACGAAAACGTTCCCTTCTTCTTTTACTGTTATGAACACAGCTACACAAATAGAACAACTGACGAAGAAAACAGAAGCGTTGCTGGAAGGGCATCCCACACATTTTCTGGTAGAAATACGTATTAAACCTACCAATAATGTAAAAGTGTTTATCGATTCGGATGAAGGCGTTATTTTGTCTGACCTGATTTCTTATAACCGGAAGCTGTACAAAGAGCTGGAAGAAAGCGGCTTTTTTCCGGAAGGCGATTTTTCACTGGAGGTATCTTCGCCCGGCTTGGACGAACCGCTGAAAAAGCACCGGCAGTATAAAAAGAACATCGGCCGCTATGTTGAGGTTACACTGGCCGATAATACGAAAAAAGAAGGCAAGCTGACAGAAGCTACGGAGGACGGCATTTTGATCGAAACAGAGACCGGGAAGGGCAAAAAGAAGCAAACAGCACAGGAAACCATTTTATTTACCGATATAAAAAGCACAAAAATTCAGATAAAATTTTAAAACGCTCAATGCTTAATGACTAACGCTTTTAGCGTTCAGCCTTTGGCGTTCTGCCTTTAGCTAAATTTCATACTATGGCAAGTATCAATCTCATAGAAGCATTTCAGGAATTTAAGGACGCTGAAAATATTGACCGTCCTACCTTAATGCGTGTGGTAGAAGATGTATTTAAAACACTGCTCCGCAAGAAATACGGCGCTGATGATAATTTTGATGTGATTGTAAACGCCGAAAAAGGCGATCTGGAAATCTTCCGCCGCCGCACCATTGTAGAAGATGGCGATTTGTACAATACCAATGAGGAAGTAGAATACAGCGAAGCCCTCCGGTTGGCGCCGGATTCGGACTATGAGATTGGTGAGGAGTTATACGAGGAAGTAAACCTGGTCGATTTTGGCCGCCGGGCCATATTAGCAGCCAAGCAAACGCTGGCCAGCCGCATTTCCGATCTGAAAAAGAATGTGCTGGCGAAAAAATATGAAGACCGTATCGGAGAGATTATCAGCGCAGAAGTGTACCAGGTCTGGAAAAAGGAAATCCTGCTGCTGGATGAAGAAGGCAATGAGCTGATCCTGCCTAAAAGCGAGCAGATACCCCAGGATTATTTCAAAAAGGGAGAGAGTATCAGGGCAGTTGTAAGAAAGGTAGACCTGAAGAATAATTCGCCGGTCATCATTCTTTCCCGGACTGCTCCCGAATTTTTGGCAAAACTTTTGGAGATAGAAGTGCCCGAAATATTTGATGGCCTGATTGTTATTAAGAAGATAGTAAGGGAGCCGGGTGAAAGGGCAAAGGTGGCGGTTGAGTCGTACGATGACCGCATTGACCCCGTTGGCGCCTGTGTGGGCATGAAGGGCAGCCGTATTCATGGCATTGTACGGGAGCTGAAGAATGAAAATATTGACGTTATCAACTGGACCACGAATATCCAGTTGTTGTTACAGCGTTCCCTTACGCCGGCGAAGATTACGTCTATGGATATCAATAATGAAGAGCACCATGCAACGGTGTACCTGCGGCCCGACCAGGTTTCGCTGGCTATTGGCCGCCGTGGCGTCAATATTAAGCTGGCCTGCGAGCTCACCGGTTACGAAATAGATGTGTATCGCGATAATGAAGGCGAAGTAGAAGAGTTTGACATAGACCTGGAAGAATTCAGCGATGAAATTGAGCCATGGATCATTGACGAGCTGAAACGGGTGGGTTGCGATACAGGCCGCAGTGTATTGAATTTAACTGCGGAAGAACTGGAACGCAGAACCGATCTGGAAAAAGAAACCATAGCGGACGTTCGCCGGATATTGCAGGCAGAATTTGAAAAGGAATAGCCAACATAAGGTGATAAAAGTCAAAAAATAGCCAATGGGTCATAGAAAGGCGCAGAAATCAGGCGCCCCATCAGCTTTCATTGCCTTATTTTGACCTTCTTTAAGCGGTTTGATTTTGTATAAGTAGCTTTGGCAAAAGTTTGACAGCTAAAACTGCTGCCGGAGATTAGAAAATAAAGTAAAAAACTAAACGACCATCCTGATTCTCCGCAGATTCGGATACAGATAGAGGAGGTCGATATTAATATGTCAGAAACAACAACACCGAGGTTAATGGCCGCCGCTAAAGAGTTCAATGTAGGTAAAGATACCCTTGTGGACTTTTTGGTGGGCAAAGGGTTTAGCAAAGACGACCTGAAGCCGACTGCAAAGCTTACGGAGGCAATGTACCATGCCTTGCAGGCGGGATTTCAGGGCGATAAAGTAGCTAAGCAAAAAAGCATTCAGATTGACCTCCCCAAGAATACTGTTGCAGAGCCTAAAAAGCGGCGGGAAGATGAAGAAATATCCTTCCGTAAGGAAAGCCATAAGGTTGAGCCGCCGAAAGAAGTAAAAATAGAAAAGACAGAAGAGCCGGCACACGTTATCGAAGAAAAAGTGCCGGAGGAACCGCTGCAGCCGGAACCGGAAGTAGTAAAGCCGCCGGTAGAGCAGCTACAACCACCAGTTGTTGTTGAGGAAGCCGTATCCCAGGCCCCGGTTGAAGAAGCTCCTTTGGTAAAAGAAGAACCCGAATTGGTAAAAATCGAGGCGCCTGAACTGGGAGGCCCTAAAATCCTGGATAAGATTGACCTTAGCAGCATAGATTCTTCTACAAGGCCAAAAAAAGGTGTGGCGACCAAGAAGCCTTCGGCAGAGCCGGTGCAGCAGCCACCGGTTGAAGAAGAAACCGTTTCCGTAACCGAGCCTGCGCCGGAACCAATAGAACCGACAGTGGTGGAGGTAGCGGATCAAATTGAAGAAGAGGACGAACCAGTAATTGAAAATATTAAGGCAGACAAACTGGAAGGCCCGAAAATCCTAGGAAAAATAGAGCTGCCGGTCGATAATGATACCAGGCCGAAAAGCAATGAAAAACGGAAGCGTAAACGCATTCCTATTGAGAAAAAGGATGGTGCTAACGGACAGGGGCAGACTGCCGGCGGGCAGGGTGGCAATCGCCTTGGCAGCGCACCACAGGGGGGCGGCGTAGGTCGTCCCGGCGGAGGCCGCTTTACCGTTACGCCGCAGGGCGCCGGCAGAACTGGCGGTGCTCAGCAAGGGGGCAATCGTACCGGTGGGCAGGGTGGAGCCCGCCCCGGTGCGGGTCCGCGTCCGCAAATCAGCCGCAGGGGTGATGACAAGCAGATAGACGATAAAGAAATTCAACGGAAGATACAGGAAACGCAGGCTAAACTGTCAGGTGGCAGCGGTAGAAGCAGCAGGAACATTAAAGCCAAACTGCGCCGTGAAAGACGCCAGGAAGCAGCGGATTCTATGGATGATGCAGCGGATAGCGTACTGCAGGTAACGGAGTTCATCAGTGTAAGCGAACTGGCGAACCTGATGGATGTAAGCTTTGCCGAAGTAATCAGCAAGTGTATGGGCCTGGGCATCATGGTGTCTATCAACCAGCGCCTCGACGCGGAAGTAATTGAGCTGGTGGCAAGCGAATTTGGCTTTACCGTCGACTTTATCGATATGGAAAAGCAGATGGAAATAGACGAGGACCATGGCGATGAAGACGGTGAAGATGAACTGAAGCCCCGGTCGCCCATCGTTACCATTATGGGCCACGTTGACCATGGTAAAACATCGTTGCTCGACTATATCCGTAATGCGACCGTAGTAGCCGGTGAAGCGGGTGGCATTACCCAGCACATCGGCGCCTATCAGGTAAACCTGCCGAACGGCAAAGACATTACTTTCCTTGATACGCCGGGCCACGAAGCGTTTACGGCCATGCGGGCCCGTGGCGCCAAGATCACCGATATTGCGGTAATTGTAATTGCCGCCGACGATGCGGTGATGCCGCAAACCCGTGAGGCCATTTCCCACGCACAGGCGGCCGGCGTGCCTATGATCTTTGCCATCAACAAAATAGATAAAGAAGGCGCCAATCCCCAGAAAATATATGAGCAGCTATCCGCTATGAACCTGCTGGTAGAAGAATGGGGCGGCAAATACCAAAGCCAGGAAATATCGGCGAAGCAGGGACTCAATGTTGATCTTTTACTGGAAAAAATACTGCTGGAAGCCGAAATCTTAGACCTGAAAGCCAATCCCGACCGGGAAGCCTCCGGCTCTATTGTAGAAGCTTCTCTGGATAAGGGACGCGGCTATGTAGCCACCATTCTTGTACAGAACGGTACGCTGAGAAATGGCGACCTGGTAGTAAGTGGTCAGAATTTTGGCCGTGTAAAAGCCTTGTTTAACGAACGGAATAAAAAGATAGACGAGGCGGGTCCGTCGACGCCGGTACTGATTTTAGGCCTGAACGGAGCGCCGCAGGCAGGTGAGAAGTTCAGGGTGTATGAAGATGAAGCGGAAGCCAAGGAAATTGCAGGCCGCCGGGCACAGATCCTGCGGGAGCAGGGCATGAGGGCCAAAAAACACATTACGCTGGATGAGATCGGTCGCCGTCTGGCTTTGGGTAACTTTAAAGAGCTGAAAGTGATCATCAAGGGTGACGTAGACGGTTCGGTGGAAGCCTTAAGCGATTCCCTGCAGAAACTGTCAACCCAGGAGATACTGGTGAGTGTGATCCATAAAGGCGTGGGGCAGATCAACGAAAGCGATATCGTGCTGGCGGAAGCCTCGGATGCTATCGTTATCGCCTTCAACGTCCGGCCGTCTTTACAGGCTTCCCGTCTGGCCGAAAATGCCGGTATCGAGATCAAGATGTACTCTATCATTTACAACGCCATAGAAGAAGTGAAGAGCGCCATGGAAGGTATGATGGAGCCGAAGATCCAGGAAAAGATTGTAGCCAATGTAGAGATCAAAGAAGTATTCAAATTCGATAAGGCTACGGTAGCGGGCTGCGTGGTAATGGACGGCAGGATCAAGCGGGACAATAAGATACGCCTGATCCGGGATGGCATCGTGGTGTATCCTACCGGCGACGCCAGCGCCGAGCTGGGCTCGCTGAAACGCTTTAAAGATGATGTAAAAGAAGTGCTGGCAGGGATGGAGTGCGGGTTAACCATTAAAAACTACAACGATATTAAAGCCGGCGACATTGTAGAAGCGTATGAGGAAGAAGAAGTAAAGCGAACGTTGTAAAGGCTTAATGCTGAACGTAGTGAACTATAATTGATAATCCCTGCCGGAACCCGGCGGGGATTTTTCATGGAATGATAAGAAGCGGCCTGCCCGGCTTCTCTAAAAAACATACCCTGCGTAGACGCCGGTATAGTGAAAACTGCGGGGCAGCCAGTAATCCTGCGGTCCGTGGGCACTTTGATAGCGGATCCCTGCATCAAGATGTTTAACCCTGTAGCCAGCCCCCAGTGCCCAGAAAAAAGCGGCGTTGGAAGGCCTTGCATAATCGCCGCTAAAGCTGATCCGGCCGCCATACTCACCATAACCCGCCTGCGGTTCCAGGTAGAAGTTCCCCATCCGTTGCCGGTAGCCTGCCAGCACCGGAATAGTGCGGACGTAACTTTTCTGGTGCTCCGCAGTGCTTTTGGTTCGCCATTTGGAGACACCGGCCGTCAGCGTAAGCTGCCCGGTTGCCCCCCAATCATATAATCCCTTTACAAAACCTCCAAAGCCGGTATAATAAGAAGCGCCGGGGATGGCGGCTTCTGCGCCTGCTATAAGGGTAAAGGTTCCTTTTTGCGCATAGGCGCCCGGAACCAGACCCGTTGCCAGGATTAGGATAAAAATAGGCCTGCGCATAGATGTCTTTATTCTATCAGACAATAGGATGGCTGAAGCGCTGCTTGGAACCGGATAATATTTTGCCGGATATGATTACCGCCGGCTAAGGACAACCAGCCGGCTTTGTCTTATCCCTGCAAAACTTTGTTAATCCCATTCTGCCCCGGCCCGTATTCAGGAGCGGAAAGGCTATTTTTGAATCTCTTTACTAGTTATGAAAAAAATAAGCTTCCTTGTCGCCGGCCTGTGTACCCTGGCAACCGCCTCCTTTGCGCAGCAGCAGAAAGTAGTGGCCGATAAAATAATCGGTATCGTGGGCGACCGCATTATCCTCAATTCGGATGTGCAGAATTCTATCGCTGATATTGTGCGGCAGGGCGGCACTGTACCGGAAAACGCTTCCTGTTCTATACTTGAGCAGGCCCTGATCTCGAAAGTATTGATGCTGCAGGCAGAGAAAGATTCGCTGCCGGTGACAGATGACGACGTGGAAGCCGATCTTGACCAGCGGGTACGGGATTTTGTAAGGGCCTACGGAACCGTTGAGGCGGTAGAGCAGATTGCCGGCAAAACCATTTACCAGATAAAGGAAGAAGCCCGGCCTTCTGTCAGGGAGCGTAAGCTGGCCGAGGCCATGCAGCAGAAGATCGTAGGTAAAGTAACCGTAACGCCAGCCGAAGTAAAGAGCTATTTCGACCGCTTTCCGAAAGACAGCCTTCCTTTCTTCGAGTCGGAGCTGGAAATAGGGCAGATAGTGCTGTACCCGAAAGCCTCCCGCGACCTGGAACTGTATATTCAGAATGAGATGGCTACCTATAAAAAACAGATAGAAAGCAAGCTGGTAACCTTTGACCAGTTGGCCAAAAAGGTGTCGGAAGACCCGGGCACCAAGGACAAAGGCGGCCTGTTTACGGTAAACCGGAACGATAAGCAGATAGATCCGACCTTTATGTCCGCTACTTTCCGTTTAAAGGATGGCGAAATATCGCCGGTCATTAAATCGCAGTTTGGCTATCATATCATCCTGATGGTGCAGCGCAGCGGCGATGATGCGGTGGTAAGGCATATCCTGCGGGTACCGCCGGTAACGGATGTGGAATTAAAGGAAGGAATAAGCAGACTGGATTCGGTAAGATCGAAGCTGATAGCAGGAACGATAGATTTTAAAGCCGCCGCCGACAAATATTCGGAAGAACCTTCTCAGAAGTACACCGGGGCCTATATAATGAGCCGCAGCGGAACTACCTACAATGCTATTGATGAGCTGGACAAAAGCGTGGTAGCCGAGCTGGGCAGCCTGAAAGTAGGGGAGTATTCGCAGCCGAAAGCCTTTACCAACGACCGGGGCACCCAGGGTGTCCGTATGCTCTACCTGAAATCACGCAGCGAGCCGCACCGCATGAACATTAAGGACGACTATAACAAGATTTCGAGTGCGGCGCTGGAAGAAAAGAAATACAAGGTGCTGGATAAATGGATGACCGAGCACATTGCCAATTATTACATCATGATCGATCCGCAGGAAGCTTCCTGCTCGCAGCTCAGCAAGTTTACGGCTGTTGCCAAGGCGTTTTAGCCGCCCCTGTCCCTCCCGGTGGGAAATTCGGGTGTAGAAATAGTCTTTTATAGGGCATTTACATATAAAAGAAATGGAGAAACAAGTATTCAGGAGCCCGGTGCCGAAAGGCGGCCGGGCTTTTTCGTGGTAAAGATCCGGGTGCGATTTTTTTATACCTTGCGGTATGGAATACAATAAACTGACAAAGGAAGAAGAAAGGGTTATTGTTCATAAGGGAACGGAGCGGCCGTTTACCGGCGAGTACACCAACCATAAGGAACCCGGCACCTACGTTTGCCGCCGGTGCAACACACCCTTATACCGCTCACACGACAAATTTGAATCGCATTGCGGCTGGCCCTCCTTCGACGACGAGATACCCGGCGCTGTAAAGCAGGTACCTGATGCGGACGGCCGGCGGGTGGAAATTATCTGCAATAATTGTGGCGCTCACCTGGGCCATGTATTT
>JADMIO011624579.1_pt1 | contig 65957 bp, 38 predicted proteins | sample 8958161 | NCBI WGS metagenome assembly JADMIO01 (sample SAMN16585339, study PRJNA669376) | soil metagenome | isolation source: Crop rotation soil | place: USA: Cullars Rotation, Alabama | collected 2011
GCGACTTCAAGTCACGTGAATTCCAAGCTTCGGATCCCACTGTGCTGGAAAGACGCTCCGGCCCGAGGCCGAGCGCCTGGATCATGAGGCGGCCGTTTTCATCGAAGACTCGATAGGTGCGGCGGAATTGCGCGTAGGAATCGTGCAGGTTCGCGGGCACCTTGCCCGCGTTGAGCACGAACGTCCCGCTGAGCTGCTTGATCTCGGCGGGCGATACGGGTTTATCGGCGAGTTGGGCGGGGGCGCGGGGCGCGGGCGGCTTCGGGAGTTCGGGAAGGTTGAGGATCGAGCGGGCGAGCGCTCTCGAAATCGCGTAGGCGTTCTGACCTTCGGTGTTGGTGAGCACAACGATGGTGAAGCGATCTTCGGGGAATTCGTACAGCGCGCCGCTGTATCCCATCAACGATCCGTGCTGACCGAGGCTGCGGTGATCGTCTTCATGGTTGAGCGTGAGCGCGAGGCCGTAATGCATCTTGGGGTCTTGTGCGCTCATGTGTTCGGCCGGGCCTTCGAAGGTGCTCATGGCTTTCCATGTTTTCGGCTGCACGAGCTTTTTGTCTTGGACGGTGTGCCAGATGCGATAGAGATCGCCGACGGTGCTGCAGTAGCGCAGATCGGCGTTGTAGGCCATGCCGTTTTCGTGCGCCATGACGTAGGTGTCGCCGATTTTGCGATAGGCGTGCGAGAGGCCGCGGGTGAGCGTGAAATCGTCGCAGAGCGTGGTCGCGTGGACGTCCGCCGGTGTGAGGATGTTCTGCGCTACGTAATCCTGATAGCTCTGGCCGCTGACGCGTTCGAGGATTGTGACCAGGAGCTGAAAGCCTGAAATCGACCAGTCCCATTGCGTGCCGGGTTCGTGCACCCACTTCTTGGTCGAGTAGAGCGCCATCACCTCGTCGAGCGCTTTCGGCAGGCGGCTGGTGGCTTCGATGGGATCGCCGAGGTAATGGTAGTCGACGATGCCGGAGGTGTGATTGAGGAGTTGGCGCACGGTGACGCGATGGCCTTGCAGCGGGAGTTCGGGAATGAATTTCGAAATTTCGTCATCGAGCGAAAGCTTGCCGCGATCGACGAGCTGCATGATCGCGACGCCAGTGACCGGCATCATGGGACCGACGATCTTGTAGACGGAGTCGGGTTTCGTGGGAGCTTCGAGGCCGAGGTCGGCGAAGCCGTAGCCTTTGTGGAAGATGATTTTGTTGTCGCGCGCAACGAGCACGGAGGCTCCGACGACTCGTTCTTGCGCAATGGCGGCAGTGGCGATGCGATCGAGATCGGATGTGGTTTGAGCTCGCAGCGCGGTAGATAAGAGGAGGGTCGCGGTTAACGTTTTCATTTGCGCTCGGCCTTCATTCTAACTGCACTTGCTACGATACGAGGGATCAACCGGAGACGCACTCCCTTACGGTCGCGCCTCAAGGTCGGAATTGTGGGTGATGGAGGGACGATGACGGTAACACGGCTTTTCGCGTTGGCTGGCCTGCTGTTTGTGACGACGGCGCACGCGGACGACGCTGCGCTGATCGCGAAGGCGAAAGCGATTCATGATCGCGTGATCAAGCTCGACACGCATAACGATATTGACCCGGCGAATTTCACGGCGGATTGCAATTACAAGATGCGTCTGACGACGCAGGTGAATTTGCCGAAGATGATCGAGGGCGACATGGACGTTTCGTTCATGATCGTGTACGTCGGGCAAGGGCCGCTGACTCCGGAAGGCTACGACAACGCGTACCGCCAAGCGATCGAGAAGTTCGATGCGGTGCATCGTTTCACGGAGAAGATCGCAGCGGACAATATGGGGCTGGCGTTGACGCCGGCCGACGTGCTGAAGCTGCACAAGCAGGGCAAGCGGATCGCGGTGATCGGCGTGGAGAACGCTTATCCGATCGGCACTGACATCAAGCGCGTGAAGGAATTCTACGATCGCGGCGGGCGGTACATGTCGCTGGCGCATAACGGCAACAGCCAGATGGCCGATTCGAATACGGGCGAGGCGCAGGGCTACCTCTATAACAACGGGCTCTCTCCGCTGGGCCGCGAAGTGATCGCGGAAATGAATCGCCTGGGGATGATGGTGGATCTGTCGCATCCGGCGAAGGGCGCCAATATGGAAGCGATCCGGTTGTCGAAGGCGCCGGTGATCGCATCGCATTCGGGTGTGCGCGCGCTGGCGGACGTGAGCCGCAATATGGATGACGAACAACTGCTGGCGCTGAAGAAGAACGGCGGCGTGATTCAAGTGGTGGGGTTCGCATCGTATGTGAAGGTCGATTCGAAGGAACGCACGGCGGCTTTGACGAAGCTGCGTGAAGAATTTGGATTGACGCAGGGCGGTCGCGGGGGCGGCGGTGGTGGCGGCGGTCGACGTGGTGGTGCAGATGCGGCGGCTCGTGTGTGTCCGGTGGAGGGCTCCGATGCGGCGGCGGCGCAAGGTCGTCGGGGCGGCGGCGGCGGGCGCGGACGCGGCAATGCGGGGCTCGATGCGCTGAGTGCGGAGCGTCGCGCGGAGTATGAGAAGAAGCTCGCGGATATCGACGCGAAGATGCCGGCGGCGGGACGCGCGAATGTGAAGGATTTTGTGAATCACATCGATTACGCGGTGAAGCTGATCGGCATCGATCACGTGGGCATCAGCTCGGATTTCGACGGCGGCGGCGGAATCGACGGATGGAATAGCGCGGCGGAGGCCGGCAACGTGACACTTGAGTTGGTGCGTCGCGGATATACGGAAGAGCAAATCGGAAAATTGTGGAGCGGCAATCTGCTGCGGGTGTGGGGCGAGGTGGAGAAGGTGGCGCAGAAGTTGAAGAAGTGAGGAGGTTCGACATGTCAGAAAAACGGGGACGACGACAATTCTTGCGGAACGCGGCGGTGGCAGGGATCGCGGGGTCGGCACTGGTGAAGGATGCGCTGGCGCAGAAGCCGGTGGGCGGATTCTCGCGCGAGCAGCTTCGCAACGACATGATGGCGGCCATTGAACCGGACATCAAGAAGGATCTGGAACTGCGCGCCGCGGCGAGCGAGGAGTTGCCGAAGCCGAAGAATCTCAAGCCGGGCGGGATGCTGGATGGGCGGCATTCCGTTTATTACAAGACGTCGGTCCCGGAGGCGATGCGGCTGCTGACCGAATATTTCGCGGCGTTCAACGATCGCGACATGGCGGCGGTGGCTCGCACGTTGCATTTTCCGTATGCGACGTACGAAGGCTCCGAACCGCTGGTATATAAGACCTCGGCGGATTTCCTGAAGAATCCTCCGCCGTCGATTCATGAGAGCGACCAGGCGGATAGCGAACTGAGGCCGGGCACGTACGACATCATCGACGTGCTGCAGGTACACACGTTCAATCCGGTGAACGTGGGGTTGGAGCTGAGCTATACGCGGTATCGCGCGGATGGATACAGGCTCGGGATTAATCAGGGGATTTACGCGATCACGAATAACGACGGCAAGTGGGGAATCCAACTGAGCTCGATTATTTTCACGCCGACGGAATACATCGGGCAGCATTACAACGATGCGCAGGAGGCGATGCTGCGGCAGGGTCGGACGAGCATGGCTGCGTTCGGCGATCACGATTATGATTTGCTGACGAATCTCGGATGGGGCACGGGTCAAGGGAATCGGCGAACGGCGCGGAAGACGGCGAGCATCGCGGGTGCGCCGGGCGCGACCACGTTCTTTCTTTCGGGATGGGCGGGCAAGCCGATGGAGCCGTACAACGCGAAGGGCCGGAAAAGCCGGCTGTCGGTGGCGGGGACGCCGGATGCGGCGGAGATCAACGCGTTGTCGGCGATGCACGGGCCGATCGCGGATTATGAACGCGGATTGAATAAATCGAACATCGTGACGGAGAAGGGCGAGCCCGGTTGGTTTTTCGCGATGGCGGGCGGCGGCGTGGGTCACTACGGGTACACGATGCATCTGGCGGATTCGCGCGTGCTGCATGCCGGGCCGGAGAAGGCGCATTCGCTGGGCGGATACATTCGCTACACGAAGGACAACGTGTTCATCTCGGAGACGCGCAGCCTCGGGATTACGATTTACGACAAGCATGAAAAGGTGTGGGTGAACGGCGGGGGCCTCGGGCAATCGATGCGGCGGGATCGCACGAATGACGAACTCTAGTATCACGGTGGAGCGCCGCGGGCGCGTGGTGTTGATCGGATTGAATCGCGTGGCGAAACGCAATGCGTTCGATCCGGCGATGTTTCATGAACTGGCGCGGGCGTATGGCGAGTATGAGCGCGATGCGGAATTGTGGTGCGCGGTGGTGTTCGCGCATGGCCCGCATTTCACGGGCGGGATCGATCTGGCGCAGTTCGCTCCGTTGTTCGAGAGGCCTGATCCGTTCGCGCTGGAAGCGGGTTCGATCGATCCGTTCGGCATGCGCAGTGTTTTGTCGAAGCCGTTGGTGATGGCGGTGCACGGGATCACGTTCACGATCGGGATCGAGATGCTGTTGATGGCGGATATCCGGATCGCGGCGAGCGATGCCCGGTTCGCGCAGTTGGAGATTGCTCGGGGATTGTATCCGCTGGGCGGCGCGCCGTTTCGATTGGTTCGCGAGGCTGGTTGGGGCAATGCGATGCGGTATTTGCTGACGGCGGATGAGTTCGGCGCGGCGGACGCATTGAAGTTGGGATTGGTGCAAGAGGTGACTGAGCCGGGGGCGCAGTTGGATCGGGCAATCGCGATCGCGGAGAAGATCGCGTCGCATGCTCCGCTGGGTGTGCAGGCGACTTTGAAGTCGGCTCGCATCGGGATTATCGAAGGCGAGGCAGCGGCTGCGGCTCGCACGCGGGAGGATATGCCCGCGATTTTGAAGAGCGAGGATTTTGCCGAAGGCGTGGCGAGTTTTCGCGAACGGCGGTCGGCCACGTTCCGAGGAAAATAGGTGAGAATTACTAGTTACACTATGCGCATCTTCACTACCGCCCTCTTGTTCAGTTGTGTAGCGCTCGCCGCTCCTCCACCCCCGACGAAGGTTCCGTTGTATCAGCAGTTCTTGAGTCCGGCCTCGCCGCAAGAGATTGTGGCGGCGCGCAAGGCCGACAAGATCGCATGGGTCGACTACGCGGAAGGCAAACGCAACGCGTTCGCGGCGGCTGCGCCATTGTTCGCGCCGGTGCGCCTCACGAATTTCACCAAAGACGACGGCATCATGATGGCGGAGATCAAGATCTCCGATGACGGGAGCACGGTGGTGTTCCTGCGCGGCGAATCGGTGAATCGCGAGGGCTGGGCGCCGAATCCGTCGGCGGATCCGAATGGTCCGGAGCATGCGTTTTGGGCGGCTCGCACGAACGGCGTGGGCGGGAGCTGGCGCGTGGCGGATTGCACGAATCCTGAACTTGCGCCGGACGGCAGCTCGATTCTGTTCGTGAAGAACGGACAGATTTATCGCGCGAAGGTGACGCCGGTGAAGCCTGCGAGCGAAGTGGATCGCGGGGAGAAGCCGTTCATCAGCGAATGGGGCGTGCAGAGTTCGCCGCGATGGTCGCCGGACGGAAAGAAGATCGCGTTCGTGAGCACGCGTACGGATCACAGCTTTGTGGTGGTTTACGATGTCGCGTCGCGCACGGTGAAATATATGTCGCCGAGCGTGGACTTCGATACGCAGCCGATGTGGCAAGCCGACAGCAAGCATCTGATCTTCATTCGGCGGCCGGGTTTGCCGTTCGGTCAGCAGACGCTGGCGGCGGGAACGGGCGGCGCGTTCGGATTACCCAACGGTCCAGCGCCGGCTGCGGCTGCGGCGCCGAACGGTGGCGGAAGGAACGGCGGGCGCGGTGCAGCTCGCGGGAATCAGGCGGCGGGGAATAACGCGGGCGCTGCGGCGCCTGCTCCGATCGTCAATAATTCGGCGGGCGTAATGCAGGCGACGTTCCGCGGCGGATACACGCTTTCGTTTTTCAAAGCGGACGTCGCGAATGGCGATGCGCAGGAGGTTTGGCACAACCAGCCCGGCGATACTCTGGCGTCGAACATCGGCAACGCAAAGCTCGCCGGCGATTTCGTCATCTATCAGCTGCAAGTCGGCGGAGGTCGAGGAGGACGCGGCGGCGGTCGCGGTCAAGGCGGCCCGGCGTCAGGAAACCCAGCGCGTGAGACTCCGGCGGCTCCGGTCGACGAGTGGGAACGCTACTACTCGATCAACGTTGCGGATGCGTCGTCGCGTCCGAAGTTGCTCACGACCACGGACGGCATGATCGAAAATCAGACGTGCGTGATGGTATCGCCCGACGCCAAGACGTTCTACTATGCGACCAACGCGAAGGACATCGAGCGTCGCCACATTTGGGCGGTTCCGGCGGGCGGCGGAACGCCGACGCAGATCACGAGCGGCGATGGAGTGGAGACGTATCCGGCACCGCTCGCGTCGGGAAAATATCTCGCGACGCTGAGCGCAAACTGGAATCTTCCGCAATCGGTGGGCGTGTGGAAAATCGAATCGCCGTCATCGCCGGCGGCCGAGACGCAGAAGATCGTCTTCCCGGCTTCGTTCGCGGGATTCCCGAAAGACTTGCACGTGAAGCCGGAAATCGTGATGACGAAAGCGGCGGATGGACTCGACATCCACAATCAGCTATTCCTGCCGAAGGATATGAAGCCGGGCGAACGCCGTCCCGCGATCGTGTTCGTGCACGGTGGACCGCAACGGCAGATGATGCCCGCGTATCACTACATGCAGTTCTATCACTGGGCGTACGGGATCAATCAGTGGCTGGCGAATCAAGGCTACATCGTGTTGTCGATCAATTACCGCAGCGGCGTCGGCTACGGCCGATCGTTCCGCACGGCACCGAACACCGGCGGCGCGGGCAATAGCGAATATCAGGATGTGGTGGCCGGCGGCAAGTATTTATTGACTCGCGCAGATGTCGATCCGAATCGCGTCGGCATCTGGGGATTGTCGTACGGCGGATTGCTGACATCGCAAGCGCTTGCACGCAACTCGGATATTTTCAAAGCCGGCGTCGATCTCGCGGGCGTGCATCTTTCGGGCAATTCACTGGATCCCGAATCGGTGTCATACAAGTCGTCGACGATCGGCGCGATTGATGGATGGAAATCGCCGGTGCTGTTGATCCAAGGCGACGACGATCGCAACGTCAACTTCGGGCAGATGACGGGACTCGTCCAGATGCTGCGGCAGCGCGACGTTTACTACGAGCTGATCGTATTCCCGGACGATGTGCACGAATCGCTATTGCATAGCCGCTGGCTGTACACGCTCGACCGCATGGACACGTTCCTGCACAAGTTCTTGTGGGATCGCACAGGGACTTCGGGAAACTAGCGGATCACCAGGTTCCCATTCGGAGAACCATGCCTCCGGTGAACTGAATTCCCTGCCCCGGACGCCCGCCGTCGATGTTGCGGGTGCCGGAATACATGTAGTCGACGCCGAGCAATCGAACCGCGAGCGCGCTGTTGAGTTTCAGATCCATACCGCCGCCGACTTTCACGGCGACTCCATTCGATTCGTAATCGGACGAGTATAGGTAGTGTTCTGTGTCGCCAATGACGGCTCCGGTCTTCGCGAGATTCGCCTCGATCGTCGCCTTCGCTTTCAGATCGACATCTTCCATCGTGAGCCGTCGCCCGCCGACGAGAACTTGAGCATATGGACTCCAACGCCCACCTGGATTCGGCGTCCAGCGAGGACCCACCATGTACTGCAGCGAATCACCTGAGCGGTTCTCACGCAGCCCGAGCAGCTTGCATCCAGCGACTTCCGTCACGACTTGCCACTTCGCCGCCCAACGGAACGCCAGGTCCGCGCCGCCACCGATGCACGGGCCGGCCGAGGCGCTGTCCTGCTCGATCAATGTCATGGTGGAGAATTCCAGAGGCGCGATTGCCGGATACTCGGTGTTTGCCGCCGGCTTTGAGAAAGCCACCGCGGGGCCCCGCTTCTTCGGTTTGATGAAGTAGTACTTGCTTCCGGCCGGCCACACGTCGTCGCGACCCAGCCGATCCCAGAATGGATGCCCGCCGAGGAGATTCGCGAGACTACGGCTCGGATTCAAACCGGCGCGCACAACCAGTTGAACATAAGGATTGGAGATCTTGGTTTCGAGCCTCTTCACGATGTATTTGTCAATCGCATCTTCTGCGACGATCCATCCCAATCCAACAGCGGGCGTGATGACGTGATCCACCAACCCTTGTTGCGGGTACTTGCTCTGCGTCGCGCCGATGGTCGCTTCGCTCAGCGGGCCCAACTCCTCGGCGACGCTGTAGGCCCAGGCGAAGGCTCCGGCGCGAAGACGGCTTTTCCAATACAAGCGGTCGCGGCCGAATTCGACATTGCGGAATTTGCGATCGTTCTGAATCCACAAGAATCCGGAAACTGCGCCTTGCATGGGATGGCCTACGTAATTCACCAGGAACGGATCGCCGTCGGCCCAGCCGTGCAGTCCGTCGATCGACGATCCCCATCCGTGGAAAAAGGAATCGTGTTCGTGCCTGGCTCCCGCTTCTGTTACGTATCGAAATCCTTCCTCCAGCGTCAGAAAGGCGAGGCTACTTTTGAAGAGGTTCGACCAATCGACTCCGGGTTCGACAGGCGCTACAACGGGAATCGCCGGAGTTGTATCCGGAGCCGGAGTGCGTTCGCCATCGACCGGTTGTGCATCGATGCTTACGAAAAGCAATGCTTGCAGAATGAGGACGTATGAAAACTTCCGAACGGTATCGGTCATATAGAGAATGAGACGCGGCAAGGTTGAGACGCGACTTCAAGATTTGGAAATTTGACGCATCACCGGTTGGGTGACACATGAACAGTAGCTCCGCACCTTCCTCCGCTTATCTTTTTCATACCAAATGCGGGGCAATCGGACCAGAGCCAAATGGCGGGGTCATGCACGGCTTTTGCTTCGCGTGCAATTGCATCAGCAATTTCTGCACGTTCCGCAAGCAGCCGCTCTGTAACTGGTTGAGGCAATTGAGAGCATCTGTGGCATTCAGCTTGCACTCCACAAGAGTGGAGTCGTCCCAAAATATGCTCGGTTGGATCATTTTGTTTGCGTTGTTTGTTGTGCCTGGAGTGGCGTCGTCAATGGTCGGCTACCCCGGTACAATGCCCCTGAAGTCGGTCAGTGTAGTGTTTGCGTTGTTGCTGGTGGCTTCGCTACTCACGCGGGCGCTTCGAACCCGCGCGAGGTAACACCGGCAGCGTAACGATGCTGTATGCCGATCCTGTATGAAGCTCGATCCGCTGCGTACGATCCTGGCATTTTATTCGCCTGAAGAAGGCAGACCTGAAAGCGCATTCGAAGCCGTCCAAAAAATCAGCCGCGGCAAGGCCCAATTGCTGGGGCCCGATTCTCCGGCTACTCCTCAAACTGAGGCGTGGATGCGGCTGGATGGCGAACATCTGATCGCGGTTGATGCGAATGAATCGGAAACTGAATCCATCGTCAAACAGCTACAGGGTTTGGGATCGCCCGCGGTGTTTGTCCTGCGCCGCGAAGCAGAGAAATTCACGGAGCCGGAAATTCCGGCTCGACCGGAAAAGCCGCTGGCGGAAACTGCTCATGACGCGGCCAGACGTCCGCTGGCTTCCGCGAAATCGCAACCCGGATCGGTCTATGAGAGATTGCGCAGCAATGAATTTGCGTTGTCGAGTGCGCGTCGCGAATTGGCAGAGGCGGCGCGGCTCGGGCATTCGCTGACAGCAGCGGCGGAATGGCTGCTGGATAACGCGTATCTGATCCGCACGCAGATCGCGGAAATTCGTCGTCACTTTCCCAAAGCGAATTCGAAATTTCATCCCGCGATGGCGCAAGGCTTCGACGTCGCGCAAGAGCTGGTGGCGTGCGCCGGAAATTCCATCAACGAAGCCAACGTCACCGAGTGGCTGCGCGAATATCAAACCGTTGCGCCCTTGAGCATCGCCGAGTTGTGGATCTTTCCGCTGTTGCTCCGCATGGCGCTGATCGATGCGTTGCGTGTGCTGGCCGAACGCGTCAGTCACGCGCAGCAGCTTCGCGAAATGGGGATTTTTTGGGCGAACCGGCTTGCAACCGCGTCACGTTTCGGCGCAGAGACGTTCGATCAAGTGATGGGGCGACTGCAAGCGGTGCTGACCGAGCCGGAAGCGCATTTCGCCACCGCGTTGGTCGAACAACTCCAAGACGAGGAATCCGCGCTCGCACCGCTGCAGCGCTGGTTGGAGGAGCGGTTCCACACGCCGGTAACCGAAATCGTGCGCAGCGAACACACGCGCGAGGCCGCGGAGCGAGTTTCCACGGCGAACGCGTTCGGAAGTCTGCGCGCGCTCCCCCAACTCGACTTCACCAAGATCTTCGAGGCGGTCAGCCTGGTGGAAGCCGAACTGAGATCGGATGCGGTCTATCGGGCTAGCGATTTCACGACGCGCGACCAGTGCCGGCGAGCCGTAGAGCGAATCGCGCGTTATTGCGCACAAGGCGAGTTGGATATCGCGCGGCGCGCCGTGTCGTTGGCGCCAACGGCCGCGGAAGAACAGAATCGCAACGCGACGTACTACTTGCTGTCCGATGGCGTGTACGTTCTGGAGAAGGAAGTCAAAGCTCGGCCGCCGGCGTGGATTCGACTACTGCGAGGTTTGCGACGCCACGCGCCGGTCGTGTATCTGGGCGGCATCGCCGGATTATCGATTTCGTTCTGGGTGTTGGTGCTGTCGCTGGCGTGGGACGCGGGCGTCACGCAGCCGTGGATGCTCGCGGCACTGGGCGTGCTCGCATTGTTCCCGCTCGGAGAATTGTCCATTCAAATCGTGAACGCGCTGGTGATTTCTCTGTTGCCGCCCGATCCTTTGCCGAAAATGGATTTCCGCGAAGGGATCCCGGAAGAAAACGCGACGCTGGTGGTGATCCCCATGATGTTGTCGAACGTCAAGGTGATCAAGCAGGAATTGGAAAAATTGGAAGTCAGATATCTGGCGAATCGCGAGCATCATTTTTTGTTCGCGCTGCTGGCGGATTACACCGATGCGGAACAGCCCACAACTCCCGAAGATGCGCATCTACTCAAGACCGCTGTCGATGGGATTGCGAATTTGAATGCGCACTATGCGGAGAGTCCGTTTTTGTTGTTTCACCGTGATCGCGTTTGGTCTGCGAGCGAGAACGTGTGGATCGGCCGTGAACGCAAGCGCGGCAAACTCGAGGATTTGAATGAATTTCTCTGCGAGGGACATTCCGACAAGATCTTCCTCACCGGGAATCTGACGAAGAAGATTCGATACGTGATCACCCTGGATGCGGACACGCAGCTGCCGCCGGGAACGGCGCGGCGCATGGTGGAGACAATCTCGCATCCATTGAATCGCGTGGTGATCGACAGTCAACGACGGACACGCAAGCGCGGATTCACGATTATCCAGCCGCGAGTCAGCATCGCGCTGCCGGACGCGACGGCCACGCGCTTCACGCGAATTTTCGCCGATACCAGCGGCACAGATCCCTACTGTCAGACGGTGAGCGATGCGCAGCAGGACTTGTTCGGCGAGGCGATCTTCCACGGCAAGGCCATCTATGACGTGCAGGCGTTTCGGAACACGTTGGAGAATCGTTTCCCGGCGGAGACATTGCTGAGTCACGATCTGATCGAAGGCGCACACGCGGGCGTAGGGCTCGCGAGCGATATCGAGCTCTTTGAAAATCTTCCCGTGGATTACGTGAGCTTCGTGAAGCGGCAACATCGCTGGCTTCGCGGAGATTGGCAAATCGCGGCGTGGATCTTCTCGTTCGTGCCGATGCCGGGCCCATCGGGCAAGAACGTTTACGAACGCAATCCACTGTCGTTGATGAATCGCTGGCGGATTCTTGACAATCTGCGGCGCAGCTTAGTGCCGGTCGCGTCATTGCTGTTGCTGCTTTCGGGATGGCTGATTTCCGCAGCGCCCGGAGTCTGGAGCTTAGTCGTCGGACTCGCAGTCGCGATTCCCGCGTTAGCTCCGCTGCTCGACCGTCTGGCGCGGCGCATACAAGGGTCGGTTCAAGGCTGGCATGGCGCGACCGATGAGCTGGCGCGCGCGATTGTCATGATCTCGTTCTTGCCGCATCAAGCCTGGGTTGCGATCGATGCGATTGCGCGCGCGATTTACCGCCGCGGAATCAGCCGCCGCCATCTGCTCGAATGGCAGCCGGCCGAAGCGGTTGAGCGGCATTCGAACCTCAAACACACGCGTGCTTTTCGGCGGATGCTGGTGATCAGCGGAGTTTCGTTCCTGTTGATGCTGGTGCTGGGCGCGAAAGGCGCGATCGCGCCGACATCGGCGTTCCTCGTGTTGTGGTGCGCTTCTCCGGCGATCTTGATTTGGCTGACGCAGGAAGTGACGCAGACGTTTCGCGCGCCCATCGATCGATCCGACGCCTTATTTCTGCGACGCGCGGCTCGCCGAACGTGGCGCTACTTCGACGATCTGGTGAATCAGGAATCGAATTGGCTGCCGCCGGACAACACGCAGTTGGCGCTGCGCGTGGAAGTAGCTCAGCGAACGTCGCCGACGAACATCGGGTTGTGGCTGAATTCAGCGCTCGCCGCCACGGATTTCGGCTACATTACCACGGACGAATTTCTGCGGCGCGTTGGGCTCACAATGGCGACGCTCGACAAATTGGAGCGGTACGAAGGACATCTGCTCAATTGGTACGATTCGCGAACTCTGCAGCCGTTGTCGCCGCGTTATGTGTCGACGGTGGATAGCGGCAACTTGCTGGCGAGTCTTTGGGTCCTGGAACAAGGCTGCTCCGATTTGACGCACACACCGCTGATCGGGTCCGCGTGCTTGCGAGGATTGTCCGATACGCTCGCGGTGCTGCGTGAAGTTTGCGGCGGAGATCCGTCCGTAATGGTGCCGGTTCAATCGCTACGCCGCTTGTGGCGAGGCAGTATCGAAGGGCATCTGTTAATCGGGCACTTGCGAGCGTCGCAAAATGCCGTTCATCAGCTGCAAAGCGCGGCGCAGTGGTATGAGCCCACAGATGAACGCGCGTATTGGATTCTGCGATTGGCGCGCGAGCTTGATTCCTGGATCGCGGTGGTGGAGCAGTATCTGAAATGGATGGAGACGCTGACCCATCCACCCGACTCCTTCTTGCGGGGATTGGGGACGGAAGCTGTCAAGCATCGCAGGCGAGTGCTGGTAAACGCACCCTCATTATTCCGATTGGCGAGCGATGCGGACACGCCGCTCGATGAATTGCTGGCAGCGCGCGCGAGGAGCGAATTGCTGCCTGAAGTTTCACGCTGGCTGAATCAGGTTTCGTCTGAATACCAGAACGCCCGTTCCGCTGCGCGCGAAACGCTCGCGCAATTGCAACGGCTATCCGAGACCGCAGAAAGAGTCGCGTCGGGCATAAACATGCGATTCCTCTACGACGAGAATCGGCGATTGTTCGGTGTCGGCTATGCGGTGGGCGGGCCGGTCGAATTCACGAGTCACTACGATTTGCTGGCGAGCGAGGCGCGCCTCGCGAGCTTGGTATCGATCGCGAAAGGCGACGTGCCGGTGCAACATTGGTTCGCGCTGAATCGTCCGTTGGTGACTACGTCGCACGGGCAAGTGTTGCTTTCTTGGAGCGGCACGATGTTCGAGTTTCTGATGCCGCTGTTGTTCACGCGCACGTTCACGAATTCGCTGTTGGATCATGCGTGCGAGGAAGCGTTGCGGCTTCAGGTAGATTACGGACGCAGAGAAAACGTTCCGTGGGGAATTTCTGAATCAGCGTTCAGCGCGCTCGACGTCAATCAGATTTATCAATACCGCGCGTTCGGAGTGCCGTCGCTCGCGTTGAAACCGGGGCTCGAAGGCGATCTGGTTGTGGCGCCCTACGCGACGATGCTCGCGCTCACGGTGGATCCCGATGAAGCGATCGAGAATCTGCACCGCTTGAAAGAGATCGATCTCGCCGGCCCAATGGGCTACTACGAAGCGATCGACTACAGCCGCGAAAGCGGGCGGGATGGCGACCGTGGCGTGGTGATCTACGCCTATTTCGCGCATCACCAGGGAATGAGCTTCCTGGCGTTGAACGATGTTCTGCATCATCACGCGATGCAGCGGCGCTTTCATTGCGATAAGCGAATTCGTGCGGTGGAGTCGCTTCTATTCGAGCGCCTCCCGGTCACGCGAATGCTTCCTGAGACGCAGGACCAGGCGGTTCCGGTGAAAGCACCAGAAAATGCGGAACCGGCCGAGCGGACTTGGACCGAGGTGACTGCCGTGCCGCGTGTCCATCTGCACGGCAATGGGAACTACGCGCTGATGCTTTCAAATTCGGGCGGGGGCTACAGCCGCTGGCGCGAATTCGATTTGACGCGTTGGCGAAGTGATCCCACGTGCGACGCATGGGGCAGCTTCATTTACATTCGCGATTTCGAATCGAGCGCAATCTGGTCCACCACATTTCAACCTGTCGGCGGCAGGCTGGGCTCTTGCTCGACCAGTTTTTCCGCCGATCGCGCGGAGTTCCGGCGGCGCGTACAGGGTATCGAGACGGAGATGAGCGTGACCGTCGCGACCGAGGATGATGCCGAGGTTCGGCGCGTGACGATCACGAACCGTTCGACGCGCACAAGAGACCTCGAGTTCACCAGTTATGTAGAGCTTGCGCTGGCGCTGCATCGTGCGGATACCGCTCATCCGGCGTTCGCCAAGATCTTCGTCGAGACGGAAAGAGTAGCGGATGAAATCCTGCTGGCTCGGCGGCGTCAGCGCGACCCGCAAGATCCGCAAATTTGGGTGGCGCACGTACTGACTGGCGCGCGCGGCCCGATTCAATTCGAGACCGATCGCGCCGCGTTCCTGGGCAGGAACGGTTCGTTCACGAATCCCGAAGCGCTGCGTCGCGATCTAACGGGATCGACGGGAGCAGTGCTGGATCCGATCTTGAGCTTACGTTGCAAATTGAAATTGGAACCGCGCGATCGCGTCACGTTGGATTTCGTGACCGTAGCTGCATCCACGCGCGAGGTTGCACTCGCGGTGGCTGCGAAATATCAGCGCCCCGACGCCATCGCGCGTGTTTTCGAAATGGCATGGACTCACGCGCAACTGGAATTTCGATACTTGGGCGCGGGCCCGGGAACCACGCATCGATTTCAGGAATTGGCGAGCCACCTCATCAACCCCAACTGGCGATTGCGCGCCACCAGCGACCGGCTGATGCGCAACAAGCTGGGACAAGCCGGATTGTGGTCGTTGGGAATTTCAGGCGACTTGCCGATCGTGGTGGTCACGGTGATCGAGCCTCGTCATATTCCGCTGATTCGCGAGTTGATGCTTGCCCATGCGTATTGGCGACTGCGCGGGTTCCAAGCAGACCTGGTGATTCTGAGTCTGGAGGCTCCGAGCTACGACCGCCCCCTGTATCAGCAGCTCACGCGCGTGGTGGAAGCTCACGCGGCCGCAGGCGGGATCGACAAGCCTGGCGGCACCTTTCTGCGCGATTCCAATACCGTGCCTGAAGAGTCGCGCGCATTGCTGATCGCGTCCGCGAGCGTAGTGATGCATGGCAGCCGAGGATCGCTGCAACAGCAATTAGCCGTCGCCGGGGAAAGCGCGACGCCGCCTCCGTTTGTCGCGGCAGGCGGCGTTCGCGAGTCGCCGTCGGCACAGCTGCCGTTTTTGGAATTGCCGTATTTCAACGGGCTGGGTGGATTCACCAACGATGGCCGTGAATATGCGATTTATCTGAAGCCCGGCGATCGCACGCCGACGTCATGGTCCAACGTGATGGCGAATCCGAAGTTCGGCGCGCTGGTGACCGAGAGCGGATTGGGATTCACCTGGAACGGCAATAGTCAGGCGAATCGATTGACGCCGTGGAGCAACGATCCGCTGTGCGATCCGCAATCGGAAGCGATCTATCTTCGTGACGACGACAGCGGAGCCGCCTGGAGCCCCACGCCGTCTCCGATTCGCGAGAATGACGCCTATCGCGCGCGCCACGGGCAAGGCTACACCGTGTTCGAGCACAACAGTCACGCGATCCGCCAGGAGCTCACGGTGTTCGTCCCGGTAGACGATCCCATAAAGATCGCGCGGCTGAAGTTGACGAACGATTCGGGCCGGCCGCGCCGATTGACGGTGACGTTTTTCGCCGAGTGGGTCTTGGGATCTGTGCGCGAGGATCAACAACTTCACGTGCACACAATGCGCGACGATGCTACAGGTGCGTTGTTCGCTCGTCAATACTGGGCGGGCGCGTACGCGGGTCAGGTTGCGTTTGCCGCATCGAGTCAACCACCCACGTCTTACTCTGGCGATCGGACGCAATTCTTGGGACGAAACGGCTCTGCGGCTAAGCCCGCTGCGATGGATCGAGCTCGACTCGACAATCGCACGGGAGCGGGGTTCGATCCCGCCGCGGCGCTGCAAGTCGCCGTTTCGCTGGAATCCGGCGCGGCGGTCGAAGTCGCTTTCCTGATCGGGCAAGCGGAGACGATCGAAGCCGCCCAAGCGGTGATCGAGAAATATCAAAACTCGAGCCAGCAGGACACTGCGTTCGACGCGTTGAGACATTGGTGGGATGATCGGCTCGGCGCGCTGCAAGTTCACACGCCGATGAAGTCGACCGACTTCATGTTGAATCGCTGGCTGCTCTATCAGGCGCTGAGTTGCCGCTTCTGGGGTCGCTCCGGCATGCATCAATCGAGTGGTGCATTCGGATATCGCGACCAATTGCAGGACTGCCTCGCGTTCGTGTACGCCGCGCCGGAATTGACGAAGGCGCATATTCTGGCAGCGGCCGCGCGTCAGTTTCCCGAAGGCGATGTGCAGCATTGGTGGCATGCCGATACCGGGCTGGGCGTGCGCACGCGTTGCTCCGATGACATGCTGTGGCTGCCGTTCGCAGTGGCGCACTACGTGAAGGTTACCGGGGACACCGCGATCCTAGACACCGAAATCGCGTTTCTCGAAGGCGCCACGCTCAAGGATGACGAACACGAGCGCGTTTTCGTCCCCGGCACCACGAGCTACAGCGCATCGCTCTGGGAGCACTGCAAACGCGCGATCGAGTTCGCGTGGAAATTGGGAGCTCATCGAATCCCGCTCATCGGCGTTGGCGATTGGAACGATGGAATGAATCGCGTCGGCATTGAAGGGCGCGGGGAAAGCGTGTGGCTCGGATGGTTCCTCATCGTCGTGATGGACGCGTTCGTAAAGCTCGCCGATCCACGCGGAGACGCCGCGGCCGCAGACTGGCGTGCGCGGCGCGAGCAAATGGCGAAATCGATCGAACAATCGTGCTGGGATGGCGAATGGTATTTGCGCGGATTCTTCGACGACGGTTCGTTGCTGGGCTCGCACATGAACGAAGAAGCACGTATCGATTCCCTGCCCCAGACGTGGGCTGTCATTTCGGGCGCAGCCGAAACGGCTCGTGCGAAGCAAGCGATGGACTCCGCGCGACGTATGCTCATTCGCGAAAGGGATCGAGTCGCCCTGCTCTTCACGCCGCCCTTCGATCACTCGTCGCCGCACCCCGGCTACATCATGGGCTATCCGCCGGGCGTTCGCGAAAACGGTGGGCAATACACACACGGATCGTTGTGGCTGGCGCAAGCCTTCGCGCGCATGGGCGATGGCGAGTCTGCTGTGAACTTGCTGAAGCAGATGAATCCGGTGGAGAATACCCGCGATTTGAAAGCCGTGGAGCGCTATCGCGGCGAGCCTTACGTTGTCGCAGCCGATGTCTCGTCGGCCGAGGGACACGTGGGACGCGCGGGCTGGACATGGTATACGGGCTCCGCCGGCTGGATGTATCGGATCTGGATCGAAGAGGTGCTCGGATTTCAGCTGCGCGGCGATCTGTTGACGATCGCACCTGTGATTCCCGATGACTGGCCGGGGTTCGAAATCACCTATCGCCGCGGCGAAGCAGTCTACGAAATCCAAGTTCGACGGCGCGCGTCCGATGATGCGACTGTGACTGAGCTGGACGGCCGCAAAATCGAAAGCGGCGCAATTCCTCTCGATAGCCACGCCGGAACCCACAAGGTCACCGTATGGATTCCACGCCGAACCGCAACCGGCGATCGCGAATCGAAACCGGGGCTCGACGCACAGCAGGAATCCGCCATGGTGCGCAGCTAGTTATTTGATTGCGGCCTGACCCGCAGCGGCGGCAGCGTTATTGAATTGCGTAAGCTCGTTTTTCAAGATCGCATCCAAACGATTCCTGATCGCATCGAGTTGCGACGACAATTCCTTGAACACAACGTAACTCTGATCCGTCGGCTTCGCATCGCCGGTCTCGATGATCCGCAGCAGCGCACCCATCTGATTATTGATCTTGATCGGAAAATTCAACGGATCCTGATCGCTGCGATTGCGCACCTGATACACATCCTCTTCCACCGCGCTCAACCGCGTGGTGAGCCGCTCCGCCGGAGCATTTAGCGCGGGTGCCGCCTTCACTCGATCGCCGATCTGTTTCTTCAAATCGCGAATGCGAATCACCATTTCGTTGGCTTCGCTCGTCTTGTCGCGCACCGCAATCGCGAGCTTAAACTGCTCCTCCAGATCGGCCTGAGTGATATCGATTTCTCGCGGATCCCGCTCCACGCGCAACGCGCGAGTCTCGGTCACGCCGCCCGCCGTCAACCGCACTTGATACTGTCCGGGCACCGCCAGTGGACCTTGCTCCGCATTCGCGCCCCAGAAAATCAAGCCTTCGAACGTGGTCGCGCCTGGGTAACGAAGATCCCATGAGTAGCGATTGCCGCCGGCTTTCCGGCTCGGCGGTCGCGCAGCGCCGCGTCTCCCACCGCCTTCGTCATCCCCGCCTTCCGCTTGCCTCCGAGCTTGTTGCTTCTTCTCTTCCTCCGCCGAGCCCGAGAACGTGCGCACCACCTTGCCGCTCGCATCCAGAATCTCGATCTTCACCACGTCGGCTTCAGCAGGAAGGAAATAATCGAAGGTTGCGCCGCGATCCAACGATCGCGCTGCATTCCGCGGCGCGAACAAATGTGTCGTCTGCACCGGCGCGGTAAGTTGGCGAAGCACGGAGATGTCATCCATCACATACAGCGAACGTCCGTGCGTCGCGATCACCAGATCGTCGCCTTGAATCAACAAATCGGGCACCTGCGTATCCGGCAAATTCAGCCGCAGCGACTGCCATTCATTTCCGTTATCGAACGAGACGAATATGCCATGCTCCGTTCCAGCGAACAGCAGACCCGGGCGCTTCGGATCTTCGCGAACCGCGTGCACGAAATCATCGCTCGGAATTCCATTCGTGATCTTCGTCCACGTCGCGCCGAAGTCATCGGTGCGATATGCGTACGGCTTGCGATCGTCGGCCTGATAATTCTTAGCGGCCAGATACGCCGTGCCGGGTTTTGTCGGCGACGCTTCGATCAGACTCACACGGATCAGCTCGGGCAGTCCCTTCGGAGTGACGTTCTTCCAGTTCTTACCGCCGTCGCGAGTAATGAACACAAGCCCGTCATCCGATCCGGTCCAAATCGTATTCACGTCCTTGGGCGATGGAGCGATCGTGAAAATCGTCGCGTAAATCTCCGGTCCATTCTGATCCTTCGTGATCGGCCCGCCCGAATCACCCAACGTTTTCGGATCCGCGCGAGTCAGATCCGGGCTGATCATCTGCCAACTTTGTCCGCGATTCGTCGTCTTCCACAGATGCTGCGATGACGTATACAGAATCGACGGATCGGCCGGATGAAACACGATGGGGAACGTCCACTGCCAGCGTTCCTTCAACGCGCTCGACGGCATGCCCGAGAAGAACAGCGGGTACACCTGCACGTCACGCTGATGTCCTGTCTTGCGATCGTACTCGGTCAACAACGCACCCTGACTGCCCGCATAGATCAAATCAGGATTCCTCGGATCAGGAGCGATGTAACCCGATTCGCCGCCGCCCGGCGAATACATCGGCCGACCGAGATTATCGCCACCACCACCACCGCCACGCCCCGCAGGCGCGCTCGTAACGCAAATCGTCGAGTTGTCCTGCTGTGCGCCGCACACGTGATACGGCACGTCGATCGTTGTCGCGACGTGATACAGCTGCGCCGTGGGATAGTCTTCGTTCGACCATGTTTCGCCGCCGTTGACCGATACATTGCCTCCGCCGTCATTCGAGTTGATCATCCGCAGCGAATCGTTCGGTGCGATCCACAAATCGTGCTGATCTCCGTGACGTGGACGAAGCTGCTTCACGGTCTTGCCGCCGTCCGTCGACTTATACAAGCCGGTATTCAAAATGTAGACAACATCTTTATTCTTCGGATCAGCCGTGATGCGCGTGTAATAGAACGCGCGCTGTCGCAAGCGACGATCCTCATTCACCCGCGTCCAGTGAGTACCCGCGTCTTCCGATCGAAACAATCCGCCATCTTCGGCTTCCACCATCGCGTAAATGCGGCTCGAATCGGCCGATACCGCCACGCCGATTTTTCCGATGATCCCCTGCGGCAGTCCGCTGTTGCGCGTGATCTCCGTCCAGTGATCGCCGCCATCGGTCGATTTGTAGAATCCGCTGCGAGGTCCGCCGCTCGATAGAGTCCACGAAGTTCGGTACGCGTCCCAGATCGCTGCGTAGATCACGCGTGAATCGTGCGGGTCGAGCGAAAGATCCACGGCACCGGCGTGATCGTCCTTGTACAAAACCTTCTGCCACGTCTTGCCCCCATCGCGCGAGCGAAACACGCCGCGCTCCGCGTTCCATCCATAAGGATGACCCAGCGCCGCGACGTAGACGATGTCCGAGTTCGTCGGGTCGACGCGAATACGCGCGATCGCCTGCGTGTCGCCCAGCCCGATGTGCGTCCACGTCTTGCCGGCATCGACAGTCTTGTACACGCCATCGCCCTGCATGATGTTGCCGCGCAGTTCCGTCTCGCCCATCCCGATGTAAACCACGTCGGGATTCGACTCCGATACCGCGACTGCGCCCACCGACGAGCTCTTGAGCTGGCCGTCGGTCACCGGCTTCCACGATGTGCCGCCGTCGGTCGTCTTCCACAATCCGCCGCCGGTCGCGCCGAAATAATATTCGTTGGGCCGAGCCGCACTGCCCGCCGATGTAATCGACCTGCCTCCGCGATTGGGGCCGATGCTCCGCCATTGCAGAGCGGCAAACAATTTCGGATCGTAGTGTTCCGCCTGGGCGAAGGCCGCCAGCATCAGAAGGACTGCAATTGGTTTCACGCGGGCTATTTTACGAAATATCGCGACGCGTCGGCGTCACGGCAATTTCGAAACGTCCCATCCGCCGCCCAGCGCCTGCACTAATAGCACGCTCGCAGTCAGGCGCCGGCTTAGTAACGACACCTGTGTGCGCTCCGCATTTAGCAGCGTCGCCTGAGCCGTAATCACGACGAGATAGCTCTGAATGCCTGCCTTGTATTGATCTGTCGAAACGCTGAGTGCGCGTTGCGCGGAAGAGATCGTGTTCTGTACTTTCGCGGCCTCGTTTTCCAAGATGCGAAGCGCAGCCAGATTGTCCTCCACCTGCTGCATCGCGGTCAGCACGGTTTGTCGATAGCCGGCAACCGTGGCATCGTACGCGGCTTGCTGTTGCGCTACGATTCCCCGCCGCCGGCCAGCGTCGAACAGCGTGTACGAAAGCCCCGGACCAACTGACCAAAAGCGGCTCGGCCACGTAAACCACTTAGCCAGACTGCTCGCCGATAGCCCGAGACTCCCGCTCAACGTCAGGTTCGGATAGAACGCAGCCATGGCGATTCCAATCTGTTCATTCGCTGCCGCAACCCGCCGTTCCGCGCCCGCGATATCCGGACGGCGTTCCAACAGTTGCGACGGAACGCCAATCGGAACCGGCGGAGGAGTCGCAGTCAGCGGCTTCTCCGCGACGTTAACTTCGGCCGGAGCCTTCCCCGTCAGAATCGCGATCGCGTGTTCCAGTTGCGCGCGCTCCACGCCCAAATCGATCAACGCAGACTGCGTCCCAGACAGCTGCGATTCCGCCTGCGCCACGTCAAGGTCAGACGCAACACCGCCCGCGAAACGATTGCGAGTCAGTTCGAGATACTCCTTGTACGACACCTCCGTGCGTCGCAACAAATCCGCTTGCGCATCCAATCCATGAAGCTGGAAATAATCCTGCGCGAGCTCGGATTGAAACAGCAGCTTCGCGTTCTCGACGTCGGCGGCCGCGGCCTGCGCGGTATCTCTCGCACCCGTGATCCCGCGTCGAATCGATCCCCACAAATCCGGTTCCCACGAAACGTCGAAGGGCAACGTGTACGATTGTCGAACCGGGTTGCTAGGCGCGGCCGTCGTCGTCGTTCCGGTTGAAGGGTTGATAATCGTGCCGCTGCTGGACCGGCTCGCTCCAGAGCCTTGCGAGAAAGTAACACCGGGATTCGTACCCACAGTCGGGAATAACGCCGCACGAGCGACGCTGACTGCGGCCCGCGCTTGTCGGTATTGCGCCTCTGCCTGCGCCACGTTCTGATTCGAAATCGCCACCTGCTCTTCAAGAGCATTCAGAGCAGGATCCTGATAGATCTCCCACCATTTACCCTTCAGATAAGCATCACCCGGTTGCGCCTGCTTCCATCCCTGTGCTTCCGCTTCTTTGAAGTCAACCGGCGGCGATTCCTTGAACGCAGGAGCAGACGGCGCCGAAGGCCGGCTGTAGTTCGGCCCGACGCGACACGCCACCGTCAACGAAAGCAGCGCCGCCGACACAATCACGCGTCTCATGTGCGCGACCCCAGCGGCTGATGCTGCGTTCTCGAATGCCGCTCGCGCATGCGGTGCCACCACGATTGCAACCGGTCGAAATACAGATACACCACGGGCGTCGTGAACAAAGTCAGCATCTGACTCACGATCAACCCGCCGATGATCGTGATCCCCAACGGTCGCCGCAATTCCGAACCCGTGCCTCTGCCGATCGCCAGCGGAACCGCGCCCAGCAGCGCCGCCATCGTCGTCATCAGAATCGGACGAAATCGCAGCATGCAAGCTTCATAGATCGAATCGCGCGAATTCTTGCCCTCATTACGCTCCGCCGCAATCGCGAAATCGATCATCAGAATCGCGTTCTTCTTCACGATGCCGATCAGAAGAATGATTCCGATTAACGCGATGATGCTCAAGTCCGTCTTGGTCACCAGCAGAGCCAGCAGCGCACCCACGCCCGCCGACGGGAGCGTCGAAAGAATCGTGATTGGATGAATGTAACTCTCATAAAGAATCCCGAGCACCAGATACACTGTCGCGAGCGCTGCCGCAATCAACACCGGCTCATTGCTCAGCGACTGCTGATACGCCTGAGCCGTGCCCGCGAACGTCGTCTGAATACTCGGCGGCAATCCCGCTTTCGACGCCGCCTGATTAATACGCTCCACCGCATCCCCCAACGACACGCCCTCCGCAAGATTGAACGAAATCGTCGTCGCCGGAAAGAGTCCCTGGTGCGTCACCGATAACGCCGCAACCTCTGGCGAGAATTTCGCGAATGCGCTCAACGGCACCTGATGCCCTGATGGAGACCGCACATAAACCTCGCCGAGAATCTGCGGATTCTGCCAATATTTCGGAGCCGCTTCCATCACCACGTGATACTGATTCTGCGACCGGTACATCGTGGATACGGGCCGCTGTCCGAACGCGTCGTACAAAGTGTTATCGATCAGCTGCGACGAAATCCCGAAGCGCGCCGCCGTTTCGCGATCGTAAGTCACAAACAACTGCAGGCCGTGACTCTGCTGATCGCTATTCACATCCTCGATCCCCGGGATCGTCTTCATCGCCGCTAGCATCCGCGGCCCGTACGCAGTCAGATCCTGCACGCTATCGCTGCGCATCGCGAACTGATACGCCGCGTTGCTCTGCCGCCCACCCACGCGCAAATCCTGAACCGCAGAGAGAAACAGCGTTGCGCCCGGCACCCGCGCGAGCCGCGGACGCAGCCGGGCAATAATCTGATCCGCGGTATCCTTCCGCTCCTTCAGCGGCTTCAACGAAATGAACATCCGAGCACTGTTCGTCGACCCGCCGCGACCGCCGCCCGTGAACCCGATCACCGTATCCACAGCCGGATCCGACTTCACGATGTTCACGAACTGCAACAGCAGCTTATCCATCGTCTGAAACGAAGTATCCTGATCCGCCTGCACGCCGCCGCCGAGCCGACCCGTGTCCTGCTGCGGAAAGAATCCCTTCGGCACGCGCAGCACTAAATACACATTCAGGGCAATCGTCCCGAGCAGTACTAGCATCGTGACGAACGAAAATCGCAGCACCACATTCAACGCCCAACCGTATCCGCGCACCAGAGCATTGAACGCCCGCTCACTCGTCCGATACGCCCACCCGTGATCGTCCGGCCGCTGATGCTTCAACAGATGCGCGCACATCATCGGAGTCGTCGTCAGCGAAATCAGCATCGACATGAAGATCGCGATCGAAAGCGTCACCGCGAATTCGCGAAACAGCCGCCCGACGATTCCCCCCATCAGCAACAACGGAATAAACACCGCCACCAGCGAAATGCTGATCGTGAGCACCGTGAACCCGATCTCGCTCGCGCCCTTGAGCGCCGCCTCCATCGGCTTCATCCCCTGCTCCAGATAGCGCGTAATATTCTCGATCACGACGATCGCGTCATCCACCACGAACCCCGTCGAAATCGTCAGCGCCATCAGCGACAAGTTGTCGATCGAATAGTCGAGCACGTACATCACGCCGAACGTTCCGATCAGCGACACCGGCACCGCGACGCTCGGGATAAACGTGCTGCGCCAATTTCGCAAGAACACGAACACCACTAAAATCACCAGTGAAATCGACAACACCAGCGTCCACTCGACATCGCTCACCGACGCGCGAATCGTCGTCGTCTGATCCACCGCGACCTTCATATCGATCGCCGCCGGCATCGCCGCTTTCAACTGCGGCAACGCTTCGCGCACCCGATCCACCGTCTGAATAATGTTCGCGCCCGGCTGGCGAAACACGATCACCGACACCGATGGCTTGCCATCCGCATACCCCGCATTGCGCAAATCCTCAACCGAATCCACTGCCTCACCGATGTCGGAAATATGAACCGCCGCGCCATTGCGATACGTCACGATGAGCCGCGCGTAGTCCGACGCTTTGAAAATCTGATCCGTCGCGCCGATCTCGATCGACTGCGGCCCGTTCGACAAATGCCCCTTCGGCATGTTCGCGTTCGCATTCGCCAGCACCGTTCGAACCTGCTCCAGCCCGATGCCGTACTTGAACACCGCCTGCGGATCCAACTCGATTCGCACCGACGGCAGCGAACTTCCGCCAACCTGCACCTGACCCACGCCATCCACCTGCGAAAGCTTCTGCGCCATCACCGTCGACGCCGCGTCGTACATCTGACCCTTGTCCAGCGTCTTCGACGTCAGCGCCAGAATAAAAATCGGCGAGTCGGCGGGATTCACTTTGCGATAGCTAGGATTGCTCGGCAGATTCGCGGGAAGGTTCCCGCGCGCCGCGTTGATCGCCGCCTGTACATCGCGAGCCGCCGCATCAATATCGCGGCTCAACTCGAACTGCAGAGTGATCGACGACGAGCCCACGCCGCTCGACGACGTCATCTCAGTGACAGCAGCGATGCGTCCGAATTGCCGCTCCAACGGTGTCGCGACAGAAGCAGCCATCGTCTCGGGACTCGCACCAGGCAAACTCGCGCTGACAGAAATCGTCGGAAAATCAACCTGCGGTAACGGCGACACCGGCAACAACCGAAACGCAACGCCGCCGGCCAGCGCGACGGCCACCGTCAGCAGCGTCGTCGCTACCGGTTTGCGAATGAATGGAGCCGAAATATTCATGCAGGCACCGGCTCACTCCCCGGCGCCGCTTCGCTTTCGGCCTTGTGCGAAAACCGCCGAGCCAGACGATCGAACCAGAGATAAATCACCGGAGTCGTATACAGCGTCAGCACCTGGCTGAAAATCAACCCGCCGATGATCGTGATCCCCAGCGGCCGCCGTAATTCCGATCCGCTGCCGCTGCCGAACGCGAGCGGCACCGCGCCCAACAACGCCGCCATCGTCGTCATCATGATCGGGCGGAATCGCAGCAGGCACGCCTGATAAATCGCCTCTTCGGCCGGCTTGCCTTCATCGCGCTCCGCTTCCAGCGCGAAGTCGATCATCATGATCGCGTTCTTCTTCACGATGCCGATCAGCAGCACCAAGCCGATCAACGCGATCACGCCGAAATCCTGCCGGCAAATAATCAACGCGAGCAGCGCGCCCACGCCCGCCGATGGCAGCGTCGAAATAATCGTCAGCGGATGAATGTAGCTCTCGTACAACACCCCGAGCACGATGTACACCGTGATAATCGCCGCGAGAATCAGAATCGCCTCATTCGCCAGCGATGCCTGAAACGCGCGAGCCGTCCCTTGAAATTCGCCCACAATGCTCGCCGGCATCTGCAGCTCTTCTTTCACCTTGTCGATCGCCTTCACTGCATCGCCCAGCGAAGCGCCCGGTGCAAGATTGAACGACAGCGTGACCACCGGAAATTGCCCCTGATGACTGATCGTGACCGGCGCCGGCTGCAGCTCAACGCGTGAGAACGCCGACAACGGAACCTGCCCGCCATTCGGAAAGATCGCAGCCGAAGCGGCAGCTCCGTTGAACACCGCGCTCGCAGGACTCGTGCCATTCCCCGTCACGATGTTCGTCGATGCGCTAGCAGCCGAATTCACCGGGCCTCGCGAAAGCGCCGTCGCGGAAGTGCCGCCGGTGACAACGCCCGCGGGAGTTCCACCCGCCGAAGTCGCCGCTGTCCGAATGTAGAGATCGCGCAGGTCGTTGGGAGCTCTCTGAAATCCCGGCAACAACTCCAGCACCACGTGATACTGATTCAACTGCGTGAACATCGTCGAAATCAGCCGCTGGCCGTACGCGTCGTACAACGTCTGATCGATCACATTCGGCGTGATCCCGAGCCGCGATGCGGTATCGCGATCGTAGATCAACTGCGCGCGCAATCCCTGATCTGCCTGATCGCTCGCCACATCCCGCAATTCGGGCAGTTGCTGCAAACGCGCAACCATGCGCGGCGCGAACGAATTCAACTCGCCCGCGTTCGGATCCTCCAGCGTGTACTGAAACTGCGTGCGGCTCACGCGATCTTCCACCGTCAGATCCTGCACCGGCTGCATGAATAACTGAATCCCCGCAACGTGATCGAGCTGCGGCTGCAATCGCCGAATGATCTCCGCCGCCGAGCCCTTGCGATCGTCCAGCGGCTTGAGATTGATCTGAATCCGTCCCGTGTTCAAGGTCGGATTCGTGCCGTCGATCCCGATAAAAGACGAAATGCTCGCGACCGCGGGATCCTCCAGAATCACGTGCCCCAACTGCTGCTGCCGCGCCGACATCTCCTGAAACGAAATCGTCTGCGGCCCCTCGGACACGCCCTGAATCACACCCGTATCTTGAATCGGAAAGAATCCCTTGGGAATGAAAATGTAGAGCAGAATCGTCAGCGCGAGCGTTCCCAGCGCCATCAGCAGCGTCGTGGTCTGAAATCGCAGAACGAACTGCAGCGTCTTTCCGTAATACTCGATGATCTTGTTGAACGCCTTCTCCGACCATTGAAACAATCGGCCCTGTTCATGTTCCGGCTTATGCTTCAACAGTCGAGCCGACATCATCGGCGTCAGCGTCAATGACACCACCGCTGACACGACGATCGTCACGCCCAGTGTCACCGCGAACTCGCGGAATAAACGCCCCACAATATCCGCCATGAACAGCAGCGGGATCAACACCGCGATCAACGACACCGTCAACGAAATGATGGTGAATCCGATTTGCTCCGCGCCCTTGAGCGCTGCGTCAAGCGGCTTCTCGCCGGCCTCGATATACCGAGCGATATTCTCGATCATCACGATCGCGTCATCCACCACGAAGCCCGTCGAAATCGTCAGCGCCATCAGCGTCAGATTGTTGAGGCTGTAATCCAGCAGATACATCACGCCGAATGTGCCCACCAACGACAACGGCACCGCGACGCTAGGGATGATCGTCGCCGACAGCGTGCGCAGGAACAAGAAGATCACCATCACTACCAGCGCGATGGTCAACATCAACTCGAACTCCACGTCGTGCACCGACGCGCGAATCGTGTTCGTCCGATCCGTCAACACCTGGACCTTCACGCCGTTCGGAAGACTCGCCGTCAGTTGCGGCATCAGCTTCTTAATGCCGTCGACCACCGAAATGATGTTCGCGCCCGGCTGCCGCTGAATGTTCACGATCACCGCCGGAATCTCGTTCATCCACGCAGCCTGGCGAACGTTTTCGGCATCGTCTTTGATCGTCGCGACGTCGCTCAACCGCACCGGAGCGCCGTTACGATACGCGATGATCAGCGTCGAATAATCCTTGCTCGAAAGCAACTGATCGTTCGCGCCGATTTGAAAGGATTGATACCGCCCGTCGAAGTTACCCTTCGCCTGATTCACATTCGCGGCCGAAATCCCGCTGCGAATATCTTCGAGATTCAACCCATACGACGCGAGCAGTGTCGGATTCGCCTGAATTCGCACCGCGGGCTTCTGCCCGCCGCTGATGCTGACCAACCCCACGCCCGACAATTGCGAAATCTTCGGCGCGAGCCGCGTGTCCGCCAAATCCTCCACTTGCGACAACGGAATCGTCTCCGACGTTAGCGCCAGTGTGAGAATCGGCGTATCGGCAGGATTCGTTTTGCTGTAGATTGGCGGCGCCGGAAGATCCGGCGGCAGAAACGTTCCCGACGCGTTGATCGACTGCTGCACCTCCTGCTCCGCGATATCGATGTTCAAACTCAGACTGAATTGCAGCGTGATCACGGAACTCCCGTCTGAGCTCTGCGACGTCATCTGCTGCATGCCCGGCACCTGACCGAACTGCCGCTCCAACGGAGCGGTCACGCTCGACGCCATCACGTCCGGTCCAGCGCCCGGATAAAACGTGATCACCTGGATCGTCGGGTAGTCGACTTCAGGCAAAGCAGAAACCGGAAGCTCGCGAAACGCAACCGCGCCCGCCAGCAAGATGCCGATCATCAACAGCGAAGTCGCGACAGGACGAAGGATAAATGTTCGCGACGGGCTCATGGCTGCTTGCCTCGGCCCTTGCGTTGGCCTTGGCCGCGGCCCGAATCGCCTGCTGGCGGCTGCTCGCCCGGAATTTGCGGAGTCACCTTCGCGCCTTCTTCTAACTTGTCGGCGCCTCCCATCACCACCACATCGTTCGCGTTCAAACCCGAAGTGATTTCAGAATCGTCTCCGTCCACAGCGCCAATAGTGATGTTCTGAATCTTCACCGTTGAGTCGGGCTGCACCACATATACAAATTGCGAATTGGATGTTCTCTGAATCGCCGCGCTCGAAAGAATCACCACGTTGCGATGCGTCTCCACCAGCATCCGAGCGTTCACGAATTGATTCGGGAACAGCTTCGACTGTTTGTTGTCGAACGTCGCGCGCAGTCGAACCGTTCCCGTCGTCTGATCGATCTGATTGTCGATCGTCGTCAGCGTGCCGCTCGCAATCTTGTTTTTCAATTCGCGATCGAATGCATCCACGGGCAGCTTTTGTCCCGCCCGCGTCTTCTGAACCACCGTCGGAAGCTGATCCTCGGAAACCGTGAACAGCACGCTGATCGGGTCGATCTGCGTGATCACCAGCAAACCGTTCTGATCCGACGCATGCACAATGTTGCCGGGATCTACCAGTCGCAGCCCGACGCGGCCGCTCAAAGGCGCTGTGACTTTCGTATACGTCACGTTGAGTTTTGCGCTCGCCACTGTGCCTTCGTCCGACTTCACGATTCCTTCGTCCTGCTTCACCGTCGCTTCCTGCGTCGCCAGTTGCTGCTCCGGGATCGCCTTCGTCTTGATCAACAATTGATATCGAGCCAGATCGATGCGCGCGTTTTCTAACTGCGCCTGATCGCGAAGCAACTGCCCTTCGGCCTGCGTCAGCGCCGCTTGATACGGTCGCGGGTCGATCTCGAGCAGAGTCTGCCCCTTCTGCACGAAGTCGCCCTCGCGATAGTTCACACGCAGCAGCTCGCCGTCCACGCGGCTCCGAACCGTCACGGTGTAGATCGGCGTCACTGAACCGAGCCCGTTGAAATAAACCGGAATGTTTCCGCGGCGAGCACGAGTCGCAATCACGATCGCAGGTGCGCTGCCTCGCCCGCCTCTACCGCCTCGTCCACCCTTCTCATTCGCTCCCGATTTCGCTGGAGGATTATTCTTCGCCGACGCGGAGTATCGTGGCCAAAGGTAATAGACCGCGAGGAATAACAGCAAAGTGAACGGCACCAGCACCCACAGCCGTTTGAATCGCGACGCTGGAGCAGGCAAAAGTTTCTGAGGCGGTGCGGGAGGAAGAAGAGGCTGCTCGGAGGGTACCTCTGCCATAAGTCGTATTCCCTCTCACTGGCCGTTGACTGCTGCCCGTGGATTTTTTGAGCGTGCGTCGACACTTGTCGACAAAGATTCCGGAGGGAATTCCTGCAAGTGGAAGGCCAACGCGCCAAATACGCAAATACGTCAAATTACAGAGAATCTAAACTTCGCCCGGACGTGATCGCGAATTTCTTGCACGCGGTAATCACCACAATGGTCGCGGAAGCCAGCCGCGACTCAGGTAGTCGCTCAGAATAAAAACCAGCAGAATCGCGAGCCACACGAAGCCCGCGCCCACGAACACCTTCGTCATCGCACTCGATCCTTTGATGTGCATGAAGAACAAAATCACCAAAACCGCTTTCGTAACGGCGATCGTGATTGCAGCAATAAAGTTGAACTCGCCGAGATCGAGGCGCGCGACCGCGACGGTTGTAACGGTCAACGCAGCCAGCCCGAGAAACACGAGTACGTACGTTCTCACTGGCGCCACGGGATGGTTCATTTCGTCCTCCCGATCAGGTAGAGCAGCGGGAAGAGAAAAATCCAAACGATATCCACGAAGTGCCAGTACAGGCCGATCATGTCGACCGGCGTGTACCAGCGCGCGCTAAATCGGTTCCGCGACGCCATCGCGATCAGCGTGATCAGCAACCCCGCACCGACAATCATGTGGATCGCATGCATGCCGGTCAGCGCGAAATAAAGAAAGAAGAGAATCTGAGCCTGGTGGAAGTACTGCGAATCTTCAAATTGAAAACCAGGACCGGGAATGTGATGGTCGACCCACTTCTCGTGATACTCCACATACTTGATCCCGAGAAATACGCAACCCAGCACCAGCGTCAGCACCAAAAACAAGATCAGCATCTTCTTCGCGCCAAGCTGAGCGGACCGAACCGCCAGCACCATCGTCAAACTGCTGGTGATCAGCACCAGCGTGTTCACCCCGCCCAGCGTCACGTTCATGTAGCGGCTCGCGGCCGAAAACGCGTCCGGATACCAGTTGCGATACACCGTGTAGGCGCCGAACATCCCGCTGAAAAACATGATTTCCGTCAACAGGAAAATCCACATCCCGAGCGTCGACGACTCCCGCTGCTGCTCGATGTCATCGAAATGATGCTTCAACTCCGCGGGGACGTTCACTCCGGTTCCTCCCCCGAATAGTTGTACGCAGGCTCCCGAACCACCGGCTGCGTCGTGAAATTGAAAGTCGGCGGCGGGGTGGGCGATTGCTCCCATTCCAGCCCCTTCGCGCCCCAAGGATTCTGCGGAGAAATCGGCCCGCGCTTCCACGCCCACGCAAGATAAATGATCGGCAGCACGTACCCCACGCCCAGAATCGAGGCCCCCAGCGTCGACATCACGTTCAGAACTTGAAACTCCTCCGCATACGTCGCATACCGCCGAGGCATCCCGAGATATCCCAGCAAGAACTGCGGAAAGAACGTCAAATTGAATCCGAGAAAAACAATCGCCGCCGACAGCCGAGCCAGATTTTCGGGATACAACCGCCCCGTGATTTTCGGAAACCAGAAATGCACCCCGCCCAGATACGCCATCACCATTCCGCCCACCATCACGTAGTGAAAATGCGCGATCACGAAATACGTATCCGTGAGATGAACGTCAATCGCCATCGTCGCGAGAAACAATCCCGTCAGCCCGCCGATCGTGAACAGCCCGATGAACCCGAACGCATACAGCATCGGCGTCTCGAACGAAATCGATCCGCGATACATCGTCGCCGTCCAATTGAACACCTTGATCGCCGACGGCACCGCCACCAGAAAACTGATGAACGAAAACACCATGCTCGCGTACATCGATTGCCCCGCGACAAACAGATGATGACCCCACACCAAGAACCCCAGCAGCGCGATCGCGACACTCGCCGCCGCCACGAACCCATATCCGAAAATTCCCTTGCGAGAAAAACACGCCACGATCTCGCTGACCACGCCCATCCCCGGCAGAATCATGATGTACACCGCCGGATGCGAATAGAACCAGAACAGATGCTGGAACAACACCGGATCCCCGCCGATGTTCGGATCGAAAATCCCCACCCGCAGCACGCGCTCCAATCCCAGCAGCACCAAGGTAATCGCGATCACCGGAGTTCCCAGCACCTGAATAATGCTCGTCGCATAGTGCGACCAAACGAATAGCGGCAAACGACCCCACGTCATCCCCGGCGCCCGCATCCGATGAATCGTGACGATGAAATTCAACCCCGTCAAAATCGATGAGAACCCCGATACGAACACGCCGATCGCCGCCAAGATCACATGCGTATTCGAATACGTCGAGCTGAAGGGAGCGTAAAACGTCCACCCCGTATCCACGCCGCCCCGAACAATCGCCGTCAACGCAAACAACCCGCCCGCGATGTAGATATACCAGCTCAGTAAATTAATCCGCGGAAACGCCAGATCCCGAGCCCCAATCATCATCGGAATCAGAAAATTTCCCAGCGTCGCCGGAATCGACGGAACCAGAAAGAAGAACACCATGATGATCCCGTGCATGGTGAACATCTTGTTGTACGTGTCATGCTGCAGCAGCCCATTCGGACTCAGCAGATTCACGCGCATCGCCACCGCGAACGCCCCGCCCACGAAGAAGAACGCCGTGATCGAAAACAAATACAGCAGCGCGATCCGCTTGTGATCCGTCGTGAACAACCACGACTTCCACCCGTAATCGATATTCAGATAATTCGGCGTCTCCGAAACCGGCGCCAGCGGCATCGTCGTGCTCATGGATTCCTCGCAGGCGGCGACAAACTCTTGATATACGCGATCAGTTGCAGCAACCCGTCCTCGCCGATTTGCCCGTGGAACACCGGCATCACATCGCGCGGATACCCCTTCACGATCTTCGCGTTCGGATTCAAAATCGACTCGCGCAGATACGCCTCATCCGCATTCACCGTGCGCCCGCCTTCCAACACCACCGGATGCCCGAACACATACCGCAGCGTCGGACATCGCCCCTGTGAATCCAAAACGTGACACGTGATGCATCCGTATTGCTCGAATAATTTCGCGCCCTGTTCCGCCATCGTCCCCGTCGACGATCCCGCCAGCCAGTTCGCATAATCCGCCGGCTCCATCACCGTCACCCAGCCCGTCATCTTCGAATGATTCGCGCCGCAATACTCCGCGCAGAACAGGTGATACTTGCCCGGCTTCGTCGCCTCAAACCAATACGTCTGATAACTCCCCGGCACCACGTCATGCTTCAGTCGAAACGCGGGAATGTAGAAGCTATGCACCACGTCCTCGCTCGCTAAAATCAACTTCACCGCGCGACCCGTCGGCACATGTAGTTCATTAATCTCTCGCTGACCCGTCGGATGTTGTATCTTCCACATCCACTGCTTCCCCGTCACATAAATATCGAGCGTCTCCTTCGGCGGCGTGTAATTCTCGAAATACAATTTCGTTCCCCATCCGAACATCGCCAACATGATGAAGAATGGAATCACGCTCCACGCCGTTTCCAACACCACCGACCCGTGAATCGGACGAGGCATCGGATCGCCTTCGCGCCTTCGATACTTCAAAGCGAAAAACGCAATGCAAAAGAAAATCAAAAGCGTCATCGCGCCCGACACGGCAACCAGGAAGACATACAACGCGTCGATCTCCCCAGCAGTCGCGGCCGCCCGAGGTGGAAATAGCCAGCCCATCACGTCATCCTCCACCTGCGCTCGCGCCAAAACATCACGATCATGAATCCCGCGAGCCCCGCGAATGTCAGCCCGCCCGCAACGCGCAACGCGTTCATGATCACGAACCCATATTTCCCGCGAGCCGGATCCCAGTGGTAGCAATACAACATCACTTGGTCGACAATCGAACCCACGCGATGATGCGAAGCATCCACCAGCGCGAGCCTCAGATCCCGAGCCGGATAATCGATCCCGTAAAAATACCGGCTCACGCGTCCCTCCGGCGTGATCACGATGATCGCGCTCGCGTGCGCATACTGATTCGTCATCGCATCGTAAAAATAGTGAAATCCCACCGAATCCGCAATCATGCGACTCGACGATTCCGGCCCTGTCAGATAATGCCACCCGCGCTCCGCCGGCTTCTTCGCCGCTGCCATTTCCGGCGTCTCATGCGGATCGATACTCACCGCAACAATCTCGAAATCCTCACCAGCCCTGAGCGAAATATCCTTAACGCTGCGAGCCACCCCGCTCAGAACCATGTTGCAAAGCGACGGGCACTGGTAATAAACCAAAGCCAGCACGATCGGTTTCCCCGAAAACGCGCGCAACGAAACACTGCGACCCGCTTCGTCGACCAGCGGAACATCCAGAGCCACCTCCGCCCCAGGCCTCTGCTGAATCGAGACATTGCGCAACGCCGTCGGCTTCCAAGTGTCGGCAGGCTGAGCCAAGCACATCGCGACGCACACAAAGACGCCCACTGAGGCGCGACCGCAAGGAAGCGCGTTCTTCATTTCGCCCCGCCCTTCACCGGAAATCCGCGCGACAACTCCAACTCCATCGCCTTGTCGATCGGCACCCGCACCACGCCCTTCTCCTTGTCCGACCATCCATACGTCGACAACAACCGCTCCTCCTCCGAACGCAACGTTTGAATCTCCACCGCCGGATGCTCCTCCAATCGAGGAGCCGGAGGAACTTGCGGCTCCACGTTTGCCATCGGATTCACAACAGTTACGCGCTCACCAGCCAGATACCAATACAACCCGTACATCCCAACCGCCACCAACATCACGCCAAATGCCAGCCCGACGATCGTCCACAAAATCGGACCCACGCTGGGATCGCGATGCTCATGCGTGATCGCCGGAACGCCGAGATTTGGATCCACCGTCTCCACCTAAAACGCCACCGTCTCCCGAGGCGCCTCCACCAGTTGCGGATCCCGCAACGGCAGCAGCGGCCGCGATTTCAATTGCGCAAAGAACGCGGCGAACCAGAGTCCGCCCGCTCCCACAAACGTCGCCACATCCAGCCAGTGAATATGAACTCGATTTCCATCAAACGACGGAGCGATGGTCCAGTAGTGCGCCACCACGCGCGCCACAAACATCAGCGCGCACACTCGTAACAACGGTTCCGCATGCCGTTTCACACGCCGCAGCAACAGCAGCGCAAACGGAGCCGCGAAATGAAACGCCACCAGAACCAGCGCCACCCAGCCCCACCCGTTATGCAATCGCCGCAGATACCACGGGATTTCGTCCGGCAAATTCCCTGACCAGATGATCAGAAATTGCGAAAACGCCAGATAGGCCCACAGCACCATGAACGCGAACATCAGATTCCCCAAATCGTGAAGATGCTGCCGTGTGATGAAACCGCCGTAAACGCCGCTGCGCGCAATCCAGACCACCAGCCCGATCGTCAACGCGAACGCGCCCAGCACCTGCCCGATCAGAAACATCGCGCCGTAGATCGTCGAATACCAGTGGGGCTCCAGCGACATGATCCAGTCGATGAACGCGAACGTGCTCATAAACGTGAACACCACCAGCCCCGGAGCGCTAATCGCGCGCGCTTTATCCGTCGCGTCCTCGCGCTCATCTTGCTGCCTTGAAATCGCACTGAGCCGGATCGCGTACGCAGACCACACCGCGAAATATAAAACGGCTCGCACCACTACGCCCGTGACGTTCAAGTAACCCGACTTCGCCCGCAGATTCAAATCTTGAGCCGCCTCAGGCTTGGCCCATGGATAAATCGCAGGAATGCTCAGCAAGATCGGGATAACGAACACGGCCGTAAGCGGTATCGTGCGCGCGCCCGCTTCGCATAACCGGCGCAGCGGCAACCCCCATTTGCCGCCCACCGTGTAATGCAGCATCAAAATTCCCAAACATCCCAGCGCCATTCCCAACCAGAACACAAACGCGATCAGGTACGATCGCAGAAACTGTTCGCGATCCAGCAGCAGCCCGACAATCGAAGCCAGCGCGCCGCCGATTCCAACCAACAGGAAATTTCGCTGCCACGTGCCCAACTGATTCGCGACCGAAATCGACGGAGTCATTTCGATTCCTCCGGCAGCACCGGCGTCGGTGGAGGCTTCGGCGTCACCGGATTCTTATCCAGCTCGCCCCGCATCTCCGCCGGCACCGAATCGAGCGGAGCCGCTTGACTGAATTGCAAAACGCGAACATACGCCGCGATCCGCCAGCGATCGTCCGGCGCGATGCGAGAACCATAACTCGGCATCGCGCCGAATCCGTTCGTCATCACATCGAAGAAATGCCCCACCGGCGCCTTCATCAACTTCTCTGTGTGATACGAAGCCGCCTGGCGAAACCCGCGCCGCACCACCATTCCGTTCCCATCGCCCACCCGGCTGTGGCACGGCGAACAGAAAATATTGAAGCGCTCTCGCCCGCGCTCCAGATCCGCGCGCAAAATCGGAAACGGAAAGTAGTCGATGTCCTGATCTTTCACCTTCCCCGTGTAGCGCGCCGGATCCAGTCGCAAGAACGCGGGATCAGGTTCGCCAATCGAACGCCGCCCGCGCGGAATCGTGCCCTCGATCTCGGGCCGCGCCGATCGTCCATCGCGAAAGAATTCGCTGCCCGCCAGCGGCTTGTAACGCGGCTGGTTATGCATGTCCTGCCGGCACCCGGCGCACGTCAGCAGCGCGATCAACGCAACTGTTTTAGCGATCCACATGAAACACTTCCAGTGCGCCCAAAGACTCCATGAACTCGAGCGTCGCCGTCGGATCGAACATTGGATCTGTCGATTCAATGCAAAGAAAAAACCGATCGCGAGACGCGCGCTCGAATTGCGCCACGTTGAACACCGGGTGATACGGTTGCGGCAGACCATTCAGCACCAGCATCCCGATCACTGCCGTCAGACTCGCGATCAGCACCATCGACTCGAACGTGATCGGCACATACGCCGGCCAGCTATTCAACGGCCGTCCGCCTACGATGTGCGGATACGCCACCACAGACATCCACCAGCACAAAGTAAATCCGCCCGTCGCGCCCAACACGCCGGCCACCAGCACGAATCGCTCAATCAACGTGCGTCGGAATCCGATCGCCTCCGCCAACCCTTCCACCGGCATTGGAGTGAACGCGTCCACGTCGCGATATCCGGCCTCGCGCACGGCATGCACCGCGCGTAACAAAGGCTCGGGCTGGTCGAACTCGGCCAGCAGCCCGTACGCGCCTTCGTAACTCGCCGTATTAGTCCCCGTGTTAGTCGGAGTGAGCATGGTGCGCTTTCTCGTGAACCACTTCTCTGGTTTCGAAAATCGAAATCGCCGGTAGCCCGCGGATGAACAAAAACATCAGCGCCAAAAACAGGCCGATCGTCCCCGCATACGTGCTCCAATCCCAAACCGTCGGGTAGTACATGTTCCATGACGACGGCAAGTAATCGCGCGTCAGACTCGTCACCACGATGACGAACCGCTCCAGCCACATCCCCACATTCACCACCAGTGACACCGCGAACACCGCCCACACATTCAGCCGGACGCGACGCGACCACAGCACTTGCGGAATCGCGATGTTGCTCGCGATCAGCATCCAGTACGTCCACCAATAACCGCCGCGCCACGCGCGGTTGATCATCATGTAGCGTTCATACTCGCCGCCCGAGTAATACGACATGAACGCCTCCATCGCGTACCCGTACGCCACAATCAACCCGGTCCCGAGCATCACCTTCGCCATGCACTCGATGTGTCGCATCGTGATCATGTCTTCCAGGTGGTACCAGCGCCGCACCGGAATCGCGAGCGTCAGCACCATCGCGAAGCCCGAATAAATCGCGCCCGCCACAAAGTACGGAGGAAAAATCGTCGTGTGCCACCCGGGCACGATGCTCACCGAAAAATCGAAGCTGACCACCGAATGTACGGACACTACCAGCGGCGTCGAAAGTCCCGCGAGCAACAGATACGCTTTCTGATATCGCGCCCAGTGCCGCGCCGAACCGCGCCACCCCATCGCCAGCATTCCGAAAAACTTTCCCGCGAACGTCGGCGGCCGAGCGTCGCGCATCGTCGCGAAATCCGGAATCAATCCGGTGAACCAGAAGATCAGCGACACCGTCAGGTAAGTGGAGACAGCGAACACGTCCCAGATCAACGGCGATCGCGGCTGCGGCCACAGCCACATCGTGTTCGGATACGGCAACAGCCAGTACGCGAGCCACGGCCTGCCCAAATGCAGGATCGGAAACATTCCCGCGCACGCGACCGCGAACAACGTCATCGCTTCCGAAAATCGATTGATTGACGTGCGCCAGTCTTGTTTGAGCAGCAACAGAATCGCGGAGATCAACGTGCCCGCGTGCCCGATTCCGATCCACCAAACGAAATTCACGATCGCGAATCCCCACGCCACCGGAATCACGATTCCCCAAATTCCAACGCCGCGAATGAACAGCCAGGACACCGCGACCATCAACAAATTCACCAAGAGAAACGCGACGCCGAACCCGATGAACAGCGGTCGCGGCGTTGCGAGAAACGGACGGTAGACCACGCCGCCGATTTTGTCGGTGACGGTTCCGTAATCGTGCCCCGGTGCGAGGACTTCTTCCGGTCCGGGATCGATAACAGGTGTCACGATTTCTGCGTCCTCTGCAAATCAGGATTCGGATTCGTCAGCCGAGCCAGATACGTCGTCCGCGGACGCGTGTTCAGCTCCGCCAGCAATCCGTAATCGCGCTGCTGTCGCTTCAACTTCGCCACGCGGCTGTTGGGATCGTTCAAATCGCCGAACACGATCGCCTCCGCAGGACAAGCCTGCTGGCACGCCGTCACAATTTCGCCATCGCGAATCGCCCGCCCCTCTTTCTCGGAGTCGATCTTCACGCGATTGATGCGCTGCACGCAGTAACTGCACTTCTCCATCACGCCGCGGCTGCGAACGCTGACATCCGGATTGCGAACGCCATACAAACTCCGCGTATTCCAATCCGAGTAGAGAAGAAAATTGAACCGCCGGACTTTATACGGGCAATTGTTCGAGCAATACCGCGTGCCGACGCAGCGGTTGTACACCATCTCGTTCAACCCCTCGCCGCTGTGAACCGTCGCCGCGACAGGGCACACCAGTTCGCACGGAGCAGTCTCGCAATGCATGCAAGGCACCGGCTGAAAATACATTTCGGGATCATCGGAAGGCCCGCTGTAATAGCGGTCCACACGAATCCAATTCATGTGCCGGCCCTTCGCCGTTTCCTCCTTGCCGACCACCGCGATGTTGTTCTCCGCCTGGCACGCCGCGCTGCAAGCCTGACATCCAACGCACGCCGTGAGATCAATCGACATGCCCCACTTGTGTCCGCTGTATTCCCACATCGGGAACATCGACTGCTCCTCTGAACCGCGCGCAAACCCTCGCGAGTGATATTCCGAGAATGTGCCGACACGAAACGGGTCGCGCTCCTCCATCGTTTGCGTGTGCTGAGTCGCTGCGAATTTGTAGCCAACGCGCTTTTTCTGAACGTTGGCGCCAACGCCGAGGTTCAACGCCCGCGTCGATCGCACACGATACGCGTTGAAGCCAACGTTGTTCCCGATGCGCCCGCATCGCGATCGTCCATACCCGAGATGCAGCGTGATCGATTCGTCGGCCTGCCCCGGCAGAACCCAGATCGGCCCTTCCACCTTTCGTCCGTCGAGCTCAATCTCGACAACATCGCCCGTATCCAAGCCGCGCTGCTTCGCGCTCGCCGGTGAAATCCAAACCGCGTTGTCCCAAGTGACCTTGTTCTGCGGCTTCGGCAACTCCTGCAGCCACCCGTTGTTCGAAAACGAACCGTCGCCGATCGAGGGATCGGGGCGGAAATTTATCTCCAACCCCGAGGCAACGGATGCCGTCGCCTCCGGAGCCTTCGGAGCCGGCGGAGTAATCGGGACAAACGTGCTGCCCGCGATCACGCCGTCGTGCAGCGATGTCTGCCAAAACTCTTCGAACTTGTCTTTGTGTTGCGAAGCCCAATAACTGCGGACCGTCTCAAGCGGAGTCTCATCCCCGCGATCGAGCAGCAGGTTCATGATCTCGATCGCGGTCTTGCCGCCGTATAACGGTGCGATCAACGGCTGAATGATCGAAGCCGTCCCGTCGTAAGCGCGCGCATCTCCCCACGATTCCAAATAGTGAGCCTCGGGAACATGCCAGTGGCACCATTCCGCTGTCTCGTCGGCATACAACCCCAGATGCGCGCGAAACGGAACCTTCTTGAGCGCATCCAAAAATCCCAAATCCGCAGGAGCGTCGTAAACCGGATTCCCGCCCAAAATCAGCAGCGACTGCACCGCGCCCGAATTCATGTCGCGAACCAGTTCCGTAATCGAAGCAATTTGATCGACCGTCTCGATAGGTTCTGTATAAAGAACCGTCGCCCCAACGTTCCCGTAGCGAGCATTCAAACTATGCGCAATCGCGTGAATTTGCGGGCTCGCGTATTCGCCTGCAATCACGATCCCCGCGCCTCGGTTGGCTTCGAGATCAGCCGCAATCGCATCGGGAAGCTTTGCTGCAAAGCCTTCGATATCAGCGGCTCGCATGCGAAACCGATGATCTGCCATCCCGCCGGTGAGGGAAGGCGTCGCTTCGGCGCAATACAATCGCGGCGGTTTTATTGATGGATCAGCGGCGGCGGCGCGGCGGCGATCGGTGAAATCTCGTGTGTAGCGCAACGCTCCAGGAGTCCCTGGAGCAAGGAAATCTGCGTCCAGGGCGACGATCACATTGGCCCGATCGAAGCGGTAAATCGTGTTCAACGGACGCCCAAAAGCGGCTATTGAACCGGCGTACTTTGCGTGAGACACACAAGGATCGTTTGCGTGCATCTTTGCGTGGGGATTGCGTGAGAGAACGTTGGGAATTTGGTTGGCAAAAGTAGGCGAATTTACCGTCCGAGTGAGGATGCGAAAGCCCTCTTTCCTGTCGCGAACCTGGGTCAGCGCCGCGATAAAAGCGGAGTACGTCGACACCCGCCCGTTGTGCAAAACCGTCTGCGAGCGATCGGGATCGTACAGCGTCAGCACGCTCGCTTGCATGAAATGATCGGAGGCTCCGAGGCTCGCGGGATGCTGCGGGTTGCCTTCGATCTTTGTCGGCCGGCCCAGATGACTCTCAACCAAAACGCCGGTCGCGATTCCTCCCATGCCGCAAAATGCCGTCGCGTAAAACAGCGGATTCCCCGGCACAAAGTCTTCGGGCTGCCGAACGTAAGGCACGATCGATTCGGCGGGCTGCACTGTGCACGCCGTCGCGCCCGCGAGCGCTACCGATGCGGCCATCAATCGTATGAAATCCCGGCGGTGCGGAAACTCATCGTCGGCGAAGCGGCGGAATTCTTCCGATCCCGCGAGTTCCTCGAAGCTACGCCAATATTTCATCTGTGACAGGTAACGCAGTCGGTCAGGCTTTGGACTTTGTATTCGGCAACCAGCTTCGGCCCGATCTCGCTCTGATTCGGCGCCGGAGTTTCGTAAACCGAATTGAACACTTCGCTGCGCGGCCGCACGTGCTGCGCCGGATTGCGATGACATTCCACGCACCACTGCATGTAGAGCGTGTTCACTTTCCACATCAGCGGCATCTTGTCGACGCGGCCGTGGCAGGTGGAACAGCCGATGCCTTTGTTCACATGAATGCTGTGGTTGAAATAAACGAAATCCGGCAGATCATGCACGCGATCCCAGTGCAGCGATTCGCCGGTGCGAAAACTCGCGCGCACCGGTTCGAGCATCTGCGCATTCGTCCAGATCTGCGAATGACAACTCATGCACGTCTCTGTCGAAGGAATTCCCGCGGTCGCCGACGTCTCGACGGTTTGATGGCAATAGCGGCAGTCTATGCCATCGTCCCCGACGTGATGCTTATGGCTGAAAGGGACGGGCTGTTCGCGGGCGATGGCGATGCCGGTAGTGAAATACCCAGCGTTCAGGCTATAGGCGGCCCATACTACCAAGCCCACCAACACTACCGCGCTGACGATGCTGACCTTCGCCAGGCTATTCGCACTTCGATGAAAAATCTGCGCCACTCGCGATCTCCGGCGAGCTTAACTTTTTTCTTGTGCAGCCGTAACGGCCTATCTTCAAGACTCTCGCGGAGGGGGGAGTGCTACAGAATTTTATTCGGGGCGCTTCTCGATGATGTAGGGGCCGATCGCCAGCACATCCATCCGCGTGCGCAGGAAACAATCGATGGCTTCCTTCGGCAGATTCACGATCGGTTCGTTTTCGTTGAACGATGTGTTCAACAGAATCGGCACACCGGTCATGTCGCCAAATTTGCGGATCAGGTTCCAATAGAGCGGATTCTCTTCGCGACCCACGGTCTGCAATCGTCCCGTGCCGTCCTTGTGCGTGACCGCAGGAATGCGCGGTGCTTGTTCCGGCTTGATCTTGAACGCGAGCACCATGAACGGCGACGGATAATCGCACTCGAACCACTTCCCCGATTCCTCGGCCAGAACCGACGGGCAGAACGGGCGAAAGTGCTCCCGATACTTGATGCGGCTGTTCAGGATGTCCTGCATATCGGTGCGGCGAGGATCAGCCAGAATCGAACGATTTCCCAGCGCTCGCGGTCCGAACTCCATCCGGCCCTGGAACCACCCGACGATCTTTCCGTCCGCGATATGCTGCGCGGTTCGCGCCACCAGTTCTTCCTCGGAATAGCGCGGCGCTTCCACTCCGGCCGCCTGCATGTCGCGCGCGATTTCATCCGCCGTCCATTGCGGCCCGTAATAGGCGTGCTTCATTTCGTGACCGCGCGGATTGCCCAGCACTTCATGCCACACGTGAAGCGCCGCGCCGATCGACGTTCCGGAATCGTTCGATGCCGCCTGCACGTACAGCCCGGTGAACGGGCTCTTGTCGAACACCTGTCCGTTCGCGACGCAATTCAATGCCACGCCGCCCGCCAGGCAAACATTCTTCATCCCGGTCTGCTTGTACACGTGATTCAGCAGAACGAAATAATTCTCTTCCAGCACCAACTGCACCGATGCCGCGAGATCATAATGCTCCTGCTTCAGCTCCGAGCGGTTCTCGCGAGCCGGACCGAACTTTTCGATCATCTTCTCTGAGTAGACATTGCCAATGACGGGCTGGCAATTCTCCCACGTCATTTCGACGCCCTTCGAATGATGGATGAAGTAATCCAGGTTCAGGCGGACGTCGTCGCCTTCGGTTTTCACCACGTCGCGCACGAGATCAGCGAAACGAGGCTGCCCGTAGGCCGACATGCCCATCATCTTGTACTCGTCGCCGTAGTTCGGAAAGCCGAGAAATTGCGTGAACGCAGAATAGAACAGCCCCAACGAATGCGGGAAGCGTACCGAGCCGCGCACCTCGATCTTGCTGCCCTTGCCGACGCCCCACATCACGCTGGAATAATCGCCAAAGCCGTCGATCGATACGACGGCGGCTTCTTCAAACGGCGAACAAAGAAACGCGCTCGCGAGATGCGCCCGGTGATGTTCGACGTAGTGTACCTTCGCAGGCGTTCCGCCCCCGGCCAAGGTTTTGGCGAAATCCGGTAGCGATGCGATCTGTTTGAGGTTTTTGCCGCGACCCAACAATTTCGACCAGATGGCGGGATTCATCGCCGTCCGAGCCAGCTTGCGGGTGATATTGGCCTTAGGATCGCGCGAGATTGCGATGTGATCCGGCAGTTCGCCGCCCAGGCAGACTCTGGCGGCTTCGGCAGGCAACCCTGCCCAGTGCTTGATCCGATTCAGGCGTTCTTCCTCAATCGCGGCAATCAGTTCGCCGTCTCGAACCACCGCGGCAGAGGCATCGCCGTGGAATGCATTGAGTCCAAGGATGATCATTTACGGAATTGCGAGGCGGTGCCTCCAGTCCTCCGACCGAAGCACTTCATTATGGCTTGCCAAAGCGAACTGTGCAACTTTCCCAGCGTTCACGTCACAACAATCTGGTAGGCTGGAGAAGTGACCGGAGGAGGCGTTTTTTAGGAAAAATCTGATGGTAAAGCTCAAGAAACACGCCTAAGTAGCTTCCTACGAAAGAGTTAAGTGAGATTACTGAGGGATAGGCCGAAATTTTGGTAGTTCTAGTACTCACAACATACGATTTTATTACTGTAGTCCGTCTTCGAAATCGTGTATTCTACGACATGGCTGTGGAAATCGTGGACGCAGCTAAGTAAGAGGCTTTAGAAATGAATCTACGATGCGGTAGCTCTCGGATTGTAAGCGTTTCTGTCGGAGGAAGCGCTGCGTTGCGCCAGGAACCTTGCTCGTCCTGAAACAAAATCCTCAGCCCGCTGATCAAAGTATTTCCGTGCGGAGGTGATCGTGTCTAGCCAGTTGGTTTCACCCGTGTTCATGCAGATGATTAAACTCGTCCATGCTTCTGTTGGAAAGACGCTGCTTGCGCTACTCGCGGTGTGCTGTCTGACCGCTCCGCAGGGACACGCTCAACAGCAGCGCGAAACACTGGCCACTGTGCTCTCGAGCAAACCTCCGGCAGTGGAAGCTTACGTTTTGGGACCGGAAGATCAGATCTCGATTCGCGCGGTGGATGCGGAAGAGATCTCGGATAAACCGGTTCGTATCGATACCGCCGGCTATATCAACCTGCCCATGGCGGGTCGTGTGAAAGCGGCCGGTTTGACCACCGACCAGTTGGAACGCGAGCTGGTGGAACGCTTAAAGGTTTATATCAAGAACCCGCAGGTGCAGGTGAACATCACCGATTCGCGTAGCAATCCGATCTCGGTACTAGGCGCGGTGAAGAACCCCGGTGTGCATCAGATTCAGGGTCCGAAAACGCTGGCGGAAGCGCTCTCGCTGGCGGGCGGCCTGGTGGAAGACGCGGGCTACACGATCAAGATCACGCGCCAGGTGCAGTACGGCATGATTCCGCTCGATAAAGCCAAGCTGGATGATAGCGGACAATACAGCGTCGCCGACGTCGGCGTAAAAGAACTGCTGGAAGCCAACAACCCAAAGGTCAACATTCGCGTATTCCCGCATGACGTGATCTCCGTGCCTCGCGCGGAACGCGTTTACGTGGTGGGCGAAGTGAACCGCTCCGGCGCGTTCACGCTGCGCGAGCAGGAATCGCTTTCGGTGCTGCAGGCGCTGGCTTTGGCGGAAGGATTGTCGAAGACGGCGGCGCCGGGATCGGCTCGCATCCTGCGGCCGGATCCAGTGACCAAGGCGCGCGTTGAGATTCAGGTGAATTTGAAAAAGATCATGGAAGGCAGAGCGGAAGATTTTCGGATGAAGTCGGACGACGTGCTGTTCGTACCCAACAACCTTCCCAAGAGCGCGACGATGCGCGGCATCGAAGCAGCCATTCAAATCGGCACCGGCGTGGTGATCTGGCGGAGATAGCGGACACAAATGAGCCATCGCCAAATCACCAATGGGACTACTGCCCTCGTTTTACGGGACGGAGGGCAAGGCGGACTCCCTGCGCCTCCGTCCGCGCCGTTGTTATTTCGTCCGGCGCCGCAGCGGCCGCCGGAAAGTCCGTTGCTCGAATTCTTCCGCGTTCTGGGGCGCTACAAATACGCGCTGCTGGCGATGGCGATTCTCGGCTGCGGCGCCGGCGCGTTTTTTGGACTGCAAGAACGGCCGATGTACCGCGCTTCAGGCTCCATCGAAATCCAGGGCGTGAATGACGAATTTCTGCATCTGAAGAGCGTCGACCCGAACAGCACCGCCGAATATTCGTCCGAAACGTATCTGCAAACGCAGATTCGCATCTTGCGCAGCGCGTCGGTTTTGCAGCGCGTCGACGATCAGCTTCATTTCTCGACTTGGCCCGAATATCAGCCGGGCGCTGGCCGCGTCGCACGTTTCCGCAAGGCGATCGGATTTCCGGCTCCGGAAACGCCCGTTTCTCCGCAAGCCTATCTCGAACGCGCCGCCGATAATCTCTCCGTGCAAGCGTCGGGGTTGACGCGCGTGGTCGAAGTGAGCTTCGATGCATCGGATCCGCAGCACGCCGCCGACTTCGTCAACACGCTGGTGAACGAATTCACCGAAGCCTCAATGGAGGCTCGCTGGAAGACGACCCAGAAGACCAGCGAGTGGTTGAATCGCCAACTCGGCGAACTGAAAGCCCGCTTGGAGCGAGCCGATTCGCAATTGCAGGCCTACGCGAAATCGAACGGCTTGATGTTCCGCACGGACAAGGAAAACGTCTCCGAAGAGAAACTGCGCCAACAGCAGGCGGAGTTGTCGCGTGCGCAGGCGGACCGGATGACGAAGCAGGCTCGCTATGAGTTGACGAAGAATGCGAGCCCGGAAGCGTTGCCCGAAGTTCTGGGCGACGGGATGCTTCGCGATTATCAGACCAAGCTGACCGAGTTGCGTCGCCAGTATGCCGAGGCGAGTTCCTCGCTCACGGCGGCGAATCCGAAGGTACAGAAGATTCAGGCGCAGATCAGCGAACTGGAAGGAACGATCGCGAAGGAACGCGTGAATATCGTGCAGCGCATCCACAACGAATACGTGGCGGCGCAGGAACGCGAGCGGTTGCTAACCGCCGAATATGCGCGGCAGACAGGCGTGGTGACGGATCAATCCGCCAAGGCGATTCACTATAACGTTCTGCAGCGGGAAGTGGAATCGTCGCGGCAGTTGTATGACGCGATGCTGGGGCGCGTGAAGGAATCGAACATTGCATCGGCATTGCGGAACTCGAATGTGCGCGTGGTGGATAATGCGCGGCCGCCGGCGGCGCCGTTCAAGCCGAATGTGCCGCTGAACGCCGCGATCGGAATGTTCGCCGGATTAGCCGCGGGTCTCGGATTGGTCATGGTGCGGGCGCAGACGGATCGGACGATTCAGGGTCCTGGCGATCCGGGTCTGATGTTGAATGTGCCGGAGCTCGGCGTGATTCCGGTATCGAAACAGCCGGCGGAATCGAGCTTGGTCGCGTGGCAGAAATCGAAGCCGACGATTCTGACCGAGTCGTTCCGCGCGACGCTGCTGTCGATCCTGATGCCGCTGGAACAGACTCGCGCGCCGAAGGTGCTGGTGGTGACCAGCCCGAATCCGTCGGAAGGCAAGAGCATGGTCTCGTTGAATCTGGCGATGGCGCTGGCCGAAATCAATCGCCGGGTTTTGATTATCGACGGAGATTTGCGCAAGCCGACGCTACATGAGCGCGTGACGGGTCCGCCGAATCCAACCTTTGCCGATTTTTTGCAGGGTACGGATCCGGTGTCGGAGATGCTGTTCAGCAAACTGCTGACGGAATCGAACGTGCCGAACCTGTGCTGCATGACGGCAGGCGAGATCGAAGGTACCGCCGCGAATCTGCTGTATTCGCCGCGGCTGATCGAGTTGCTGCGGCTGTTGCGAAAAGGATTCGATTACATCGTGATCGACACGCCTCCGGTGCTGCACCTGCCGGATGCGCGGCTGCTGGCGCAGCATGCCGACGGCGTGGTGTTGGTGGTTCGGTCGGGACAGACGAAGCGCGACGCGGCCGCGGCTGCCGCGGATCGTTTATCGAAGGATGGAATTCATTTGTTGGGGACGATTTTGAATTCGTGGACTTTTACAAAGGAGTACGGATCGGTGTACGGATCCTATGGTGTGAAGTCATAACGGTTCGACCCTAAATTTTCGCCAAGTTCGCGAAGCGTGGCGGAGGCCACGGGGTAAGAAAAGAAATGTTCGGAGGGAACATAACGTGAAGGCGATCATTACTGGAGGATGCGGGTTCATTGGAACGAACGCCGCGCGGCGGCTGGCCGAGGCCGGGTGGGAAATCACTCTGTTCGACAACCTGTCGCGGCGCGGTTCGGAGCAAAACCTGCAATGGATACGTGAGCGCGCCAAGGTGCGCTTCGTGCGCGGCGATGTGCGGTCGCCGGACGATCTGCAGGATGCACTGCGCGGGCAGCGGTTCGATGCGCTGATTCATTTGGCGGGTCAGGTTGCGGTCACCACATCGGTGGATCGGCCTCGTTACGATTTCGAAGTCAACGCACTGGGCACGTTCAATGTGCTGGAAGCAGTGCGGACGCTTTCGCGCGACACGATTGTGCTGAATGCGTCGACCAACAAGGTCTACGGAAAGCTTCACAATTTGCCGGAGCGCGAACTGATTTCGCGCTACGATTTGCCGGATCTGCCGTGCGGCGTGCCGGAGACGCAGCCTCTGGATTTTCATTCTCCCTACGGATGTTCGAAGGGGACCGCGGATCAGTACGTGATCGACTACGCGCGGATTTACGGGCTGCGGACGGTTACGTTCCGGCAGTCGTGCATTTACGGTCCTCGGCAGTTCGGTGTGGAGGATCAGGGTTGGGTGGCGTGGTTCGCGATCGCGCACCTGATGTCGCATCCGTTGACGATTTACGGCACGGGCAAGCAGACTCGCGATTTGCTGCACGTGGACGATTTGATTCGCGGGTACATGGCGGCGATCGAGAAGATCGATGCGGTGTCGGGCTCGGCGATCAACATCGGCGGTGGTCCCGGCAACGCGCTTTCGCTGCTGGAACTGCTGGTGATGCTCGAACAATTTTCGGGACGCGCGGTGTCGTATGACACTGGCGATTGGCGTCCCGGCGATCAGCCTGTTTATGTTTCTGACATTCGCCGCGCGTCGCAGCTTTTGGGCTGGCAGCCGCGCATCGGAGTGGAACAAGGCGTTCGCAGCTTGTGGGATTGGATCCACCAAAACTCGGATCTTTTCGCGCCGCAATCGGTGGGCGCGGGTAGGTAATTCGGCAGAGTCATGGCTCGCAAGAAACGAATCGCGATTGTTACGCATGCGCTCGACCTGGGCGGCGGCGCCGCGACCATGGCGGAGTTTGTCCATCGTGTTTTGCGCGATAGCGCGCGTTACGACGTGGGTGTGATTTCGCTGGCGCAATCGTCGTCGGATTCGGCGAGCGTGCTGCTGAAGAATCCGGGTGCGTGGGGACGATCGCCGGCGATCGAGCAGAAGAGCTGGCGCGGAATTGCACACGCGCACGTAGGAGTGCGGTGGCCGGAATACGAGCCTCGGCGATATCAGGCTCGGCCGGTGCTGACGGCGTTGTTGCGCGAATACGATTTGGTGCAAGTGGTCGCGGGGACTCCGCCGTGGGCGTGTCCGGTGATCGACGCGGGTGTTCCCTGCCTACTGTGGACCGCGACGACGTTGTGGGCGGATCGCGCGAGTCGTCTGGAAGATCAGCCGGGGATGAAAGGCGCGCTGCAGCGCTGGATGGCTCGGCGATCGGAAGCTTACGAGAAGCGCGCGCTGGAACAATCGCAGGTGGTTTTCGGATTGTCGCCGTACACGGTGGACGCGGTGCGGCGGATCGCGCCGGAGGCGAATGTTCGGATGGCGGTGGCGGGCGTCGATACCGCGCACTATCGTCCGGCGGGGGCTGCGAAGCAGAATTACATTCTTTCGGTAGCGCGATATTCGGACGCTCGCAAGAATTGCGGGATGTTGCTGACGGCGTATCGTCAGTTGCTCGATCGCGTGCCGAACGCGCCGGATCTGTGGCTGGTCGGAGAAGCTCCGACGCCCGCGTCGCTCGCGAAATTGGCGGAGCTGAATTTGCAGGATCGCGTGCGCGTGCTTCCGCCCGCGGGGCCGGATCAATTGAAGACGCTGTATCGCGATGCGCAGTTCTTTGTGCTCGCGTCGGATGAAGAAGGGCTCGGGATCGTCCTGCTGGAGGCGATGGCTTCCGGCATTCCTTGCTTGGTGACGCGGTGCGGCGGACCGGAGACGGTGATCGCGCACAACAGCACTGGATTTCTCACTCCGGTTCGCGACGCGGCGGCGTTCGCCGAACGATTGGAACAACTGGTTTGCGATCCGGCGCAGCGGGAACGCATGGGTCGCGCGGCTCGGCAATCGGTGGAACGGCGATTCTCGCTCGCGGCCGCGGGCGAACCGTTCCTTGAAGAATACGATCGCATTTTGAATTCGAAGCCTCGAGCGGTGGCGTATGCCAGCTGAGGCAGTCGCATCCGCGGTCGATCCTCGCGACGCTTCGGTCGACGAAGCGCGTTCGCAGCATCGTCACCGGCAGGCCGGGAAGACGTTTCGCGCCGATCTGGTCGGCAAAGGCGTCAGCATCGGCGTACGGCTGCTTTCGATTCCTTTATCGATTCAATTGCTGGGCGCGGAACGCTACGGGCTGTGGCTGACCGTGAGCTCCGTGCTGATGTGGCTGAACCTCACTCAGTTGGGATTCGGCGGCGGATTGCTGAATGAGATCGGGAAGGCATCGGCTCGCGACGATCGCGGGTTGATGCGGCGTTACGTCTCGACGGGATACGCGGTGTTCGGCGTTTTCGCGATCGCGGTCTTCGGCATCATCGTGGCTTTGTCGCAGACTTCGCTCGCGCCGACGCTGCTTGGTGTCGCGAAAGCTCCCAACCTGCAAGCCGAAGCGCAGACGGTGTTCCTGGTTGCTGGCGCTTTGTTCGCCGCATCGCTGATCACGAACACCGTGGGATCGGTTTGCCTCGGTCTGCAAGAAGGCTACCTCGTGTATGCGACGTTCGCGTCGAGCAGTGTGCTTTCGCTGTTCACGTTGCTCGCCGTGTACTGGCTGCATGGATCGATGAGCGCGTTCGCGATCGCGATGAGCGGTCCCCCGCTGTTGGCGAATGCCGCGCTCGCCGCCTACGTTTTCTCACGACGACACCCCGGGCTCGCGCCCCGATTCCGATACATTCATCGCGATGCGATGCGGCCGCTGCTCGCGACCGGAGGCGGGCAAACGCTGGTCATGCTCGGCGATCTGACGATTCTCAATTCGACGAATCCGCTGATCGCGAACCGGCTGGGGCTCGAAGCCGTTCCGCACTACGCGGTGCCGTTCGCGATCTTCATGCTGGTCGCGCAAGTCGGCCACGGTCTCGCGAATTCGTACATGGCGGCGTTCAGCGAATCTTCCGCGCGTCACGATTGGGATTGGATCCGCTCCACGTTCGCGGGCGCGTGCAAGAAAGGCGCCGGGCTGATGGCGTTGGCGACGGCCGGAGTCACTCTCGTGGGACCCGCCTTCATTCAGTTCTGGACGCACGGCAAAGTCGCACCCGACCGAACGCTGCTGGCCGCGATGGGAGTGTACTTCATTCTGAAGGTCCTGTCGCTGCAGAGCAACGTGCTGTTCATGGCGGTCGGCTTGACGACGCAGAAAGCCGCGCTGCAAGTGTTCGTCGCTGCGGTGCACATCGTAGGATTCTTCGCGCTCGTCTCGCGATTCGGATTGCTCGCGCTGCCGATCGCCGGAGGCGCCGCCTATCTGGTCGATTCTCTGGTCGCTCGTTACATCATCTGGCCGCGATTCATCGCGAAGGTGGAGCGCCCCGCATGAAGATCACCATCAGCGTCGGCGGACGATTTCATGCCTTCGACATGGCGCGGCAACTGCAGCGCCGCGGATTCCTGCAACGCCTGATCACCTCCTATCCGAAATCGAAAGTGCGCGAGTGGGGTATCGACTCGCGGCAGATTCGCTCACTGCTATCGCACGAACTGGTGAGCCGAGGCTATCGACTGCTGGCTCGCAAGACGGGACTGCACGGCGATCCGCAATTCACGTTCAACAACCGCTACGATCGGCTGGCCGCGCGCTCGGTTCCAGCGGACGCCGACATCGCGGTCGCCTGGTCCGGCATGGCGCTGCACACGCTTCGCCACGCGAAAAAATCCGGCGCGATCACCATCCTCGAACGCAACTCGACGCATATCCAATTTCAAGACGAGATTCTGCAGGAAGAGTACAGCCGCTTCGGCATGCGAGCCCAACTCGCCGATCCGCGCATGGTGGAACGCGAACTGGAAGAATACGCATTCGCCGATTACGTCTGCCTGCCTTCGAGCTTCGCGCAACGCAGCTTCCTCGCGAAAGGCGTCGACCCCAAGAAAGTTTTCACGGTTCCCTTCGGAGTCGCGCTCGAACAATTCGAACCCGCGGAAGCCGACCGCGGCACGTTCCGCATCGTGCATTGCGGAGCCCTCAGCATTCGCAAAGGCGTTCATTACCTGCTGCAGGCGTTTCACGAACTGAAGCTGCCCGGCGCCGAACTCTGGCTGATCGGGCAACCTTCCGCCGAGATTCAGCCGTTCCTCGAAAAATACGCATCGCCCGGAATCAAACTGCGCGGCACCTTTCCGCAAGCCGAGCTGCGCCATGAATACGCTCGCTGCTCCGTATTTTGCATGGCCTCGATCGAAGAAGGCTTCGGCATGGTGATCTCGCAGGCGATGGCGTGCGGCCTGCCCGCGATCGTCACGGAAAACACGGCGGGACACGATCTGGTGCGCGACGGAGTCGATGGTTACGTCATTCCGATTCGCGATGTGGAAGCGTTGAAGTCGCGCATTCTCGCGCTCTACGAGAATCGCGAACTCGCGCGCGAGATGGGGCTCAGCGCGCGCCGCCGCATCGAATCGGGCTGCACCTGGGATCACTACGGCGAACGCCTGGTTGCCGAATATTCTTCGATCGTCGGAATGGCACGCGCACCCGTCGAAATGAGTGCGATGACGCACGCGGTGTAAAACAATGGCTGCCTATTCCTTCCCCGAATCGCCGCAGACGCTGGAGCAATCCAGTCCGCAGCCGTATTTCTCTGCGACCGCCGACACCGCCGATCTCAACCGCCGCCGGCGCATGTCGCTGGTCGCGATGCTTGCGACGCTGGTCGGCTGCGCATTCTTATTTTTCTCGCGCGCCGAAAGCATTCCTGCAGTGAACGCGCTGCTCGCGATCGCAGTGATCCTGGTCTGCGCCGCGCCGACCGTCATTTATCTGCGCAAAGAAGAACCCGATCCGCTGCCGATGCTGCCGCTGATCGGAGCGTTCTACATCGTCGCGTTCGCGCTGCCCGTCTTCTCCACCGACCGCGCGATCTTCGTCATGCTGCGGCCGGAAATCGTAACGCCGGCGTCGCTGCTGATCGTGCTCGGCGGAATTCTGCTGCTCTACGGCGGATATTGGATTTCGAAACACCTGCTGTTCGTGAACACGCGGCCGCTGAGCCTGCCCACTGAATTTCAGAACGGATGGTTGTGCTTCCTGCTGTGGATGCTGCTCATCCCGCACCTGATGCTGTTCTGGGTTCCCGCCTTCCGCAACGCGCCGTCCGTGCAGTCACTGCTCGAGCCCGCCGGCTACGTCGCGTACGGAATGTTTTTTCTGATGTGGGCGCGCGGGCATCTGTCCCGAAAGCAAGCGCTCGCGCTGGTCGCCATCTGCGTGCCCCTCGAATTGGCCGGACGCTTCGCTACCGGCGCGCTGCTGCAAATCGTGTTGTTCGCGGTCTTCGGGCTGGCGATGTATTGGTATCAGAACCACAAGGTGCCGTGGATCACCATCACTGCGATGGTGCTGTTCTTCGTCTTGCTGCAGCCCGTGAAGGACGCGTTCCGCCGCTATACGTGGGTGAACGGCCGTTTCGCGAGCCTCAGCATTTCAGGCAAAGTCGCGCTGTTCGGCGAAATGGCGTGGCGATACTACACGCAGCCGCACGGCGATCAAGCGTTTCTCGATGCCGCCGCCGGGCGCGTCGCGCACATTCGCCTGCTCGCGTTCGTGATGGATCAGAGCCCGTCCCCGATTCCTTACTGGGACGGCGAGACGTACAAACCGCTGCTGACGAAATTCATCCCGCGCTTCCTGTGGCCGGGCAAGCCGCAGGAAACTTTGTCGCACGAATTCGGTCATCGCTACAACCTGATCAACGATAACGACCATGTCACGGCGATGAATCTCCCGTGGCTCGTAGAGCTGTGGGTGAACTTCGGCATGATCGGATGGATCGCCGGGATGCTGCTCTACGGCATGCTGTTCGGATTTCTGGCGCAGAAGTTGAACAGTCCGCACATGACGGTGCTCGAATTCGCGCTGGGCGCGACGGTGCTGTTCCCGCTATGCGTGAATCAGGAGTCGCATTTTTCGGTGGTGGCGGGCAACGCGTTCCTGGTGGTGCTGTGTTTGTACGCGTACTTTCAGATCGGATATCTGCTGCAGCCGCGGCGCGCCGCATTTCCGATGGAGCAGCAGATATGACGGCTGCTTCACGACCGGTCAAGCTTGGGTATTTGGTATCGCATCCGGTGCAATATCAGGCGCCGTTGCTGCGGCTGCTCGCGCAACAGAAGGAAATCGAATTCAAGGCGTACTTCTTGTCGGGCATGTCGACCGGGCAATACTACGATTCCGGATTCGGCAAAGCGATCGAGTGGGATGTGCCTCTGCTCGATGGCTACGCTCACGAATTTCTCACGCCGCCCGGTGAAGCGGTGGAGCCGTCTCGCTTCCGCAATCTGCCGGTCGAACGCGCGCTGGCGCGCGATGGTGTCGATGTGTTGTGGCAGCACGGCTGGGGCTACGCGACCAACGTGCGCGCGCTGTGGCATTCGCGAAAGCTCGGGATCAAGGTCTTGATGCGCGGCGAATCGAAGCTGCATCCGCGCACTGCGAATCCGGTGAAGCAATCCGCGAAGGATGCGTTCCTGCGCTGGTGCTTTTCTCGCGTCGACGGGTTTCTTTGCATCGGCCGATTGAATCGCGAATTCTATCGCCACTACGGCGTGCAGGATTCGCGTTTGTTCGACGTACCCTACGCGGTCGACAACGGTTTCTTCCAGCAGCGTCTCGCGCAGGCGCGCAGCCAGCGTGAAGCGTTGCGGACATCGTTGGGACTGGCAGCAGGCAGACCCGTGATTCTGTTCGCGGGAAAACTGATTCCGCACAAAGGCCCGTGGGATCTGCTCGAGGCCTACATTCGCCTCGCGCGCGATGGCGCTGCGCCGCAGCCGTATCTGTTGTTCGCCGGCGATGGCAGCGAACGCGCAGGTCTTGAGGAGCGCGCGCGCCAGACCGGTTGGGACAGCATCAAGTTTTTGGGCTTCCGCAATCAGACCGAATTGCCGGCTCTGTTCGATCTCTGCGATTTCTTCGTCATGCCTTCGAGCTTTGAGCCGTGGGGCCTGGTGGTGAACGAAATCATGAACGCCGGGAAGCCGGTGGTGATTTCCGATTGTTCGGGGTGCGCTCCGGATCTGGTGAAGCATGACGTCAACGGTCTGATTTTTCCGGCGGGTGACGTGGCGGCGCTCTCCGCGGCGTTGGCGAAGCTTGCGAGTGACGCGGCGTTGCGCGATCGCATGGGCCGCATGTCGGCCGAAATTATTTCGCGCTGGTCTTTCCGGGAAGACGTCAACGGAATTCTGAACGCGGTGGATCGGGTGATGCAATGATCGAACGCATTTTGTTCGTCGGCGATCTCGGGCCGTATTGCCGCACCTATCAACGATTTCGCGCGCTGAAGGAGCTCGGCTACGAAGTGGAAGGCGTGACGATCACGCCGGTGGACGAAGTGCCAGGAGTCTCGCGCCCGAAATTCTGGGCGCGCGTGTTTCATAAATTGGATCGTCCGCTGGATCGCACAGGCGCGAATGCGAAGATGCTCGAATCGGCGGCGCGGTTTCAGCCGGATCTCGTGTTCATCGAGCGCGGCACGAATATTCGTCCTGCGACGTTGCGGCGGCTCCGCGAGTTGTGCAAGAAGCCGGTCGTGCTCGTGTCTTACAGCGAAGACGACATGTTCGCGCGGCACAACCAGAGCGTTTACTATCGCGCGTGCGTGCCACTGTACGACGTCTTTTTCACGACGAAGAGCTACAACTGCGATCCCGGCGAGCTGCCCGCGATGGGCGCGCGCCGCGTGGTGTTCGTCGACAAGGCTTACGACAAGCATGCGCATCGTCCCATCGAGTTGACCGCGGACGATCTGGCGCAATATTCCGCGGAGGTTGGGTTCGTCGGCACGTTTGAAGAGAATCGCGCGGCGAAGATGTTGATGCTCGCGAACCAAGGGTTCGATGTGCGCGTGTGGGGTAACGGATGGCGTTCGTGGAGCGATAAGCATCCGAAGCTGCGCGTCGAGAATCGTCCGGTGTACAACGACGATTACGTGAAGGCGCTGTGCGCGTCGAAAATCAATCTGTGTTTCCTGCGCAAAGCGAATCGCGATCTGCAGACGGATCGCACCATGGAATTGCCGGCGTGCGGCGCGTTCATGCTGGCCGAGCGCACAGACGAACATCGACGGCTCTTCGAAGAAGGCCGCGAGGCTGCGTACTTCGATATCGAAAGCGATGCCGAGTTGGTGGAGCGCGTTCGCTATTATCTCGACCACAACGAGGAGCGTCGCGCGGTTGCGGCTGCGGGCCGGCGGCGTGCGGTGAATTCTGGCTATAGCCATCACGAACGTCTCGCGTGGATGCTCAATCAGGTTGCGGCGCCTGAAGATCATCGCGTTGCGGTTGCGAGGAGCGTATGACGATGGCGGCCACATCGCTCGACATGCGCCGCGAATCGGCGACTCGCGCGCGGACGTTGCGCGCGTTGAACGTGATGTCGCACATCGACCTGAAAAGCGGCGGCATTTGCGCGACGGTTCCGGGATTTTCGCGGGCGCTGATGGCGACCGGGAATTGGGAATCGGCGACGGCTGCGTTCGCTCATGAGGATGAGATCTCGCATTTCCAGGAAGGCGACGGCGATGTGTTGCGTTTGCCGCGGGGCTGGGGAAAATCGCGGCAGCAATTGCGCGAGCGCATCGAGTGGGCCGACGTTGTACACATTCACGGATTGTGGGAGGAGCACTGTGCGGTGTCCGCGGCGCTGTGCCGCAAGCTTTCCAAGCCGTACGTGATTTCGTCGCACGGCATGCTGGATCCGTGGGCGGTTCGCAACAAGCGATGGAAGAAGGCCGTGTACACGGCGTTGATCGAGCGTCGCAATCTTCGCGGCGCTGCATGCGTGCGCGCGGTGACTGCCGCGGAGACGGAAGATTATCGGCGATTCGGAATCGAGGTTCCGTGCGCAGTGTTGCCGCTGGGATGCGACACTCCGCCGGCACTCGATGCATCGTCGTTCTTGTCGAAATTTCCGGGGTTGGCGGGGCGGCCGCTGGTGTTGTTCTTGGGACGGCTGCATTACAAGAAAGGTCTCGACGTGCTGTGCCGCTCCTGGGCGGAACTAACGGCTCGATATCCCGAGGCGCGGCTGGTGCTCGCGGGGCCGGAATCGGCGGACACGCAGCAAACGTTGCTGAAGCTGATCGCGGATTTGAAGGTCGGATCGTCGGTGGTGTTGACGGGAATGCTCGACGGCGAGATGAAGTGGTCGGCGCTGGCGGCGTCGTCGGTTTTTGTTTTGCCTTCGTATTCGGAAAACTTCGCGGTAGCGGCTTCCGAGGCAATGTTGGCGGGGGTTCCGGCGATTGTGACGCGGCAGTGCAACCGGCCGGAGGTGGCGGAGTCGGGCGCGGGCTGGGTGATCGAACCGAACCAACAGCAACTGACCGCCGCGATCGACGTCGCGCTGGCGATGACCGACGAACAGCGCAACGCAATGGGCGCGCGCGGACGTCGGCTGGTGGAAGATCGGTACAGCTGGGACGCGATCGGGGTCGAGACTGCGGCCGTGTACGAATGGATTCTCGGCTTCAGTCAGCGGCCTAAATGCGTGTACGGGGGGCGCACGTGATGCCACACGATCCCCACAGAATACTTGTAACGGGAGCCACCGGATTCGTTGGACGTCCGCTGTGTTCCGTCCTCGCGCATCAGGGATTTTCTGTTCGCGCTGCGGTTCGCGGAGCATCCACGGCACATACGGAATGCGTGCCGATCGGCGACATCTCGCCCACAACCAACTGGGATCGCGCCGTGGATGGAATCGACACGATCATTCATCTGGCGGCGCGCGTGCACGTCATGCGCGAGACGGCCGCAGATCCTCTCGCGGAATTTCGCAAGGTCAACGTCCAGCCGACGCTCCAGTTGGCGAAGACGGCTGCGGCGCGCGGTGTGCAGCGCCTGATTTTTTTGTCGTCGATCAAAGTGAACGGCGAAGGCACCATTTCCCTGCCCTACTCCGAATCGAGCGCGCCCGCTCCTCAGGATGCGTACGCCATTTCGAAATTCGAAGCCGAGCAAGGGTTGATGGACATCGCGCGATCGACGGGGCTCGAAGTCGTGATCGTGCGCCCGCCGCTGGTTTACGGTCCCGAGGTCAAAGGAAATTTCCGCCGGCTGCTGAGCTGGGCGCATCGCGGACTTCCGCTGCCGCTCGGCGGCGCGTCGAATCGACGTTCCCTGATCGGCGTCGAGAATCTGGTCAGCGCGCTGATCGCGTGCGTGCGCGAACCGCAGGCCGCGAATCAAACTTTCCTCGTCTCCGATAACGAAGATCTTTCGACAGCGGACCTGTTGCGGCGCGCGGCCGCGGCCATGAACCGGCCCGCACGATTATTCCGATTGCCCGAATCGGCTCTCGCCTTCGCCGCGATGCTCGCGGGTCAGAAGGCCGCATACGATCGCCTGTTCGGTTCACTGGTGATCGATTCTTCGAAAATTCGAAATTTGCTCGCGTGGTTTCCTCCCGTTTCCGTGGACGGCCAATTGGCGTCCACTGCTAAGTGGTTTTTAGGCGAGGCTCAATCGCCCCATCCAACTGAACGAACGGTGCTGCTATGACTCTGCTTTCGATGACGGTGTTTTTCGTGGCGATCGGCGCCATGGTCTGTTCCTACGGCGTCACTTCGCTAGTCCTGCGTTGGGCGGGCCGGGTGCATTTGCAAGACGTGCCCAATGAGCGGAGCATGCACACTCGAGTAACGCCTCGCGGCGGCGGCATCGGGATCGTTCTCATCACGCTGACCGGTCTTGGCATTTCGTATCCGTTCGAAGGCGGATGGACTCCCGTGGTGTTCACAGGATTTTTCGTTGGCGCACTGATTACGGCAGCCATCAGTCTTTGGGACGATACGAAGCCGCTGTCTCCGAAGCTGCGTCTCGCGATTCAGATTCTGGTTGCGGCGGGAACCGTGTGGAGTTCGGGATTCGCTACATCGCTCCACCTCTCCGCGCTGCCCGGTTGGAATCTCACTCTGCCTGCCGCGATCGTCGGAGTTCTGTGGATGGTGGGATTCACCAACGCCTACAACTTCATGGACGGAATCGACGGCATCGCGGGATTACAGGGTGTCGTTGCCGGTTTGGGCTGGGCGCTGATCGGCTGGCACACGGGATTGCCGCAGTTGACGTTCGTGGGCGTGCTGTTGGGTTCGGCGTCGCTCGGATTCCTGGGACAGAACTGGCATCCGGCGCGCATCTTCATGGGCGATGTCGGTTCCACCTTCTTAGGATTTTCATTCGCAGCGCTCGCGCTCATCGCCGGCGCGAAGAATCCGTGGCTGTTTGTCGGCGGCGTGCTGCTGGTCTTCCCGTTCGTCTTCGATAGCTCGTTCACCTTCCTGCGACGACTCATCGGCGGCGAGGATGTCTTCCAATCGCATCGCAAACATATCTATCAACGAATGGTGACCGCCGGCCTGTCGCATGACGTGGTCGCGTCGCTGTTCGGATTGCTTTCGGCGCTCGGCGCCGTCGTGGCACTGATTCTCGCGACGCGCGGATCCGCCGCCACCACGCTACTTCTGGTTCAACCCGTCGCCTGCATCTGCCTGTTCGTCACCGTCGCTGGAAACATCGGATCGCTGCACACGATGGCGCTCGATAAAACCCGCATTTCGCGACACGCGCTCTCGCGCTGGCTGGGACGCCTCGAAAAAATCGACCACATCAACCGCGTCGGCACCTGGACGATTCAGGCCATGGCCTTCGCGGTCTCCGGATTCCTGGCCTTCCTCCTGCGCTTCGACCTCTCGATCCCACGCTTCTACTTCAAGCACATGTGGCTCTCGATCCTGATCTGGGTCCTGGTGAAATCGCTCGCGTTCCGATTGCACGGACTCGATCGCGGCTGGTGGCGCTACGTCTCGATTCACGATCTTCTCCGCCTCACCGGCAGCAACATCACCGCAGCCCTCTGCTCCATGGTTTTCATCGCCGCGATGGCGCTGCCTGGCTATCCGCGATCCGTCTACCTCATCGATTTCCTCCTGACGCTGCTCGGAACCATCGGCATTCGCCTCTCCGTCCGCATCGCCGCCGATCTCCTCGCCGCCGCTCGAGCCGATCCAGTCAAACGAGTCCTCATCTACGGAGCCGGCCGAGCCGGAACCACGCTCGCCCGCGAAATCCGCGCCAACTCGCGCATGAATTATCAGATGGTCGGCTTCGTTGACGACGATCAGGACAAGCGCGGTCTCATGGTGCACGGCGCCCGCATTCTCGGCACCGGCGACGATCTCGTCGCCCTCGCGCAACAGCACCAGCTCGACGAAATTCTCATCTCGCTCTCGAACGTCAGCCGCCCGGAGATGAGCCGCATTCTCGAATCCTGCCAGCGAGCCGGCCTTCGCTGCCGCACCATTCCCCCGCTCGATGAAGTCATCGAAAATCGCAACCTGACCTCGCAGATCCGCGACGTCGACGTCGAAGATCTCCTCGGCCGATCGCCCGTGCAGCTCGACGAAATCGAGATCTCGCACAAGTTGAAAGGCAAGGTCGTAATGGTCACCGGAGCCGCCGGATCCATCGGCTCCGAGCTCTGCCGACAGATCGCGCGCTACGATCCGCAACTGATCGTCGGCTTCGAAATCTCCGAAACCGCGCTCTTCTTCCTCGCGCGCGAGATGCAGGCGAAATTCCCCGATGTCCCCTTCGTTCCCTGCATCGGATCGATTCAGAATCGCCGCCGATTGAACCAGGTCTTCACCCAGCACCGCCCCGCGATCGTCTATCACGCCGCCGCCTACAAGCACGTGCCGCTGATGGAAGATCACGTCACCGAAGCCATCGAGAACAATATCTTCGGCACCTATCAAGTCGCCGCCGCTGCCGCCGAGCACGGCACCACGGACTTCGTCATGATTTCCTCCGACAAAGCCGTCCGCCCCGTCAACGTCATGGGCGCCACCAAGCGCGCGGCCGAGCTCGTCATCGGATCCATGCACAGCAACCGCGTGAAATACGTGTCGGTCCGCTTCGGCAACGTGCTCGGGTCGAACGGCTCCGTGGTTCCCCTCTTCAAGGAACAGATCGCAAACGGCGGACCGGTCACCGTTACTGATCCCGACATGGAGCGCTACTTCATGACGATTCCGGAGGCCTCGCAGCTGGTGCTGCAAGCCTCCACCATGGGCCAGGGCGATGAGATTTTCGTGCTCGACATGGGGCTGCCCGTCAAGATCATCGATCTGGCGCGCAACCTGATCCGCCTCTCCGGCTTCCAACCCGATCACGACATCAAGATCAAAGTCACGGGCGCGCGCCCCGGCGAAAAGCTGCGGGAAGAGCTGCAAGCGCTGGAAGAGAACACCGTGCCCACGCGGCATCCGAAAATCAAGATCTTCCGCCGGTCCCCCGTCGCCGCCGACTGGATGACCGACCACCTCAACCAACTGGAACACCTCTGTCTCGACCGCAATTCCCCCGCCCTGGTGGACCGGCTGAAGCAGATTGTTCCCGAGTATCGCCCCGAAGATGCCGCTGGCGAATCCACCTCCTTCAAGCGAGCGGCGGGCGTGTACTAGGGATTAATCCTAGTACCTTCTTGACACAAGCACCTAAACAAAAGGAAGATAGTACTGATCCGATCTCATTCTAAGCGTTCGAGTAATACCTGTTTTTCGGGTCGCACCTAGTGGCCTGCAGAGGGCGGGACTTGTCGCCGATAAGTACCTTGGCCCCGAAACTTGGGGATTATAAGGAGGACCGTTGTCATCCCGATCGCTTAACCTATTCCTGTTCCTTGCGTTGTGCGTTTCCGCGTCCGCGCAAGCCCTGCAAGGGCTCGCCGGCGGAGACGAATTCGTAGGGCCGTTCGCCAGTTGGGCGAACATCAAAACCTACGGCGCGCTGGGAGACGGCGTCGCCGACGATTCCGCGGCATTTCAAGCCGCGCTGAACGATATCGGCAACCCGGGACGTCCGCTCATCCTGTATCTGCCGGCCGGCACATATAAGATTACGAAAACCCTGGTGCTCTCAACGCGTCGCAACGTTGGCATCATCGGCGAGAATCCGACCAACACCATCGTTCGCTGGGCCGGCGCGCTCGGCGGCGAAATGCTCGGACTCAACGGTGTCCCCTATTCGCGATTCGGACGCATCACCTGGGATGGCGCGGGCAAGGCTCTGGCAGCCATCGATCAAAGCTGGACCGGCGGCGGCAATTTTGGCGGCAGTTCTTACGTCGAACACGCCGACGAAATCTTCCAGGACGCGAGCTATGGAATCCGCGGCGGCAGCGGCGGCTTGCAGGACGGAGAAACCGCGATCCTGCGGTGCCGCTTCCTGCGCATGACGAAAGCCGGCGTCAGTATCGAGAACTACAACGCTCTCGATTGGTACATCTGGGATTCCACCTTCGACTCGAACTACTTGGGCGTGACCAACATCTACGGCGCCGGCAATTTCCAGGTCTATTCTTCCCTCTTCAAAAATTCCAGCCGAGCCGACGTCGAGATTAGCGCCACCTCCTACTTCGCGTTGAGGAACAACTTCTCCATCGGATCGAAAGCCTTCTTCGTCACCTCCGCCATCGGCAATCCCGCGGCGCCGGCGACGTTCCAGAAGAACACCATTCTCGATGCGCAGACCACGCCGATTCAGTTCGGCAATCCCGGCCCCGTGCTGATGCTGGATAACGTGATTCGTTCCGCCTCCGGCCAAACCGGACCGGTCGTCTCGATCGCCGAAGCCTACACCGATCAGCCGACCGCGCGCCTCGTTGCCATCGGCAACACCTACACCGTTGCCAGCCCCTATGCGGTGCAAGGCAACCTGATGAATATCGACGATACGATTACCACGCGCGCCGCCGTGAATCCCTCCATTCCGGTGATGCCCGCCGCGCCGGCCTCCTACAATCGAAAAGTTTTCGAAGTGCCCGCGGGCGCCGACACCGGCACCATCCAAACCGCCATCAACAGCGCGGTCGCGGTGAATCAGCGCGCGGTCGTGCATCTGGCGCCGTCCACTTACAACATCGGTCAGACGCTCATCATTCCCGCGAATGCCGACGTGCAGCTCGTCGGCGATAACGCCAGCAATGTCGGCGGCACGCAGCTTCGCTGGGCCGGCAACGGGGCTGGTCCCGTGTTGCGCATCGTCGGACCTTCGCGAGCCATCCTCCGCGATTTTTCGGTCATCGGCAATGGAAGCTCCATCGGCATCCAAGCCGACAACGTCGATCAGACCGGCTCGCGAATTTTCACGCAGCAGTTCCAGATCGAACACGGACAGCAGGCCGGCGTCCTGGTCAACGGCTTGGAAAACGCCGACGTCTCTTTCCAGAACGCTTATATCGCCTCCAACGTCTTCGGACTCAAAGTGGTCGGCGGGCCTAACGCGGCCCAAGGTCCTGTGGCGGCCCGCGTGGGCGTCTATGCAGGATTCTCGGGCGATAACGGGCTGACTTATGGAGTCTCCTCCTTCGGCCAGCTCAATGTGCAAGACGTTTGGTACGAAGGCGCTCCGCCGAATTTTCTGCAGCTCACCGATTCCGGCAGCTTCACTCTAGACGGCGGCTTGATCTCCGCGCAGGATCCGAATCACAACGGCGTCGTCTCGGCCTCGCCCAGCATCAGCGTCAGCGGCTTCAAAGGCAACGTCACGCTGGTGAATTCGATTCTGCACTCGCGCAATCGCATCGCAATCGATTCCACTACCGCCAACGTTCTCGGCCTGGGCCTCGTCGGTCCGCCGGATAACGCGAACTACTTCACGGTGACGAATTCGCCCAGCGCGCGCACCGCGCTGCTGAATAGCCGGCAGTTGACCGCGACCGGCGGTTCCACTCCGGTCGCCGACCAGGTTTCCAACGTCGCCGGCAATGCGGCCTTCGTGAAGCAGATGCTCGCTTCGCTGCGCACCGTTCAGCCGCATGCAATGACAGACGTGCCGAGCGGTGCGACCGACCTGCGCCTGTATCGGATCGCGCTCGACAATCACTTGGTTGGCGCAAGCTTCCAGCCGGGCTCGACTTCGCAGACCAACATTTCGACTTTCATCACCGGGCAGGCGCTCACCTCGCCGATCCGCAATCAGTTCGGCGGCTGGATCGGGATGCGCTTCACCGTCGGATCGACGGCGATGGCGGTGAGTTCGCTCGGCAGAATGTGCGTCGCCGGAAACTCCGGGCAGCACGTGCTCAAACTGGTTCAGGGCAGCGGCGGCGATGTTTCGGGCGGATCGGCCACGGTCAATATGGCGGCCTGCGTTCCCGGACAATACGCGTACGCAACTCTGGCTTCGCCGGTATCGCTCGCAGCAGGCGCAACCTACCTCCTGGTGAGCCAGGAATCGGCCGGCGGCGATTTCTGGTATGACTTCGGCCAGGTCACCCCCAGCGGCGGCACGGTCGTCGGCTGCACTTACGGCGACGGCACCTCGTTCGCGAACATCGCCCAGCCGAATACGTCGTACGGACCTCTAAACTTCGTTTATCAAACCGGTGTCGTGGTGGCGCCTCCGCCTCCTCCGCCACCGCCTCCGCCGCCGGGGCCTACGCCGACAACGGCAACGCCATTTATCACCGCACAGACGGTTTCCTCGCCCATCCGCAACTCGTTCTCGGGCTGGATCGGAATGCAGTTTAAGGTCGGCTCTGCGGCGCTGACCATCGATTCGCTCGGCCGCTACTGCGTCGCGGGCAATTCCGCCAATCACGTCCTGAAACTGGTGGCCGCGGGAAGCAGCGCCGACGTCGCCGGCGGATCGGTTTCGGTGAGCATGGTGGGATGCACGCCCGGTCAATACGTGTACGGCGCGCTATCCACGCCTCTATCGCTGACTGCCGGAGCCACCTACCTGCTGATGACTCAGGAAGTCTCCGGGGGCGATTCCTGGTACGACTTCGGCCCCGTTACGGGAGCTTCCGTTGCCTCGATTCTCGGCTGCACCTACGGCAGCGGTTCCAGCTACACCAGCGTCGGGATGGCAAACGCCGCGTACGGTCCCGTGAATTTCCTGTATGAGGGATCGGCGCCGGTAACGAATCCGCCTCCCACTAACGTGACTCCGTTCGTGGCATCGCAGGCGTTGACGTCGGCGGTTCACAACACGTTCTCGGGTTGGATCGGCATGAGCTTCACGGTCGGTTCGACGCCGATCTCCGTGGCTTCGCTCGGCAGAATGTGCGTGGCCGGAAATTCGGCGCCGCACGCGATGAAGCTGGTGCAGACGTTGACCGGCGCCGATGTTTCGGGAAGCGCCGTCACCGTCAGCATGACCGGCTGCACGCCCGGTCAGTATGTCTATACCGCGCTGCCCTCGGCGGTCACGCTGGCAGCCGGATCGGCGTATTTGCTGGTCAGCCTGGAAGTCGCCAATGGCGACGGCTGGTATGACTTCGGAAACGTCACCAGCACCAAAGCTGGAATCATCGTGGGGAGCACTTATTCGAGCGGAGCGAACTTCGTCCCCGTGCCGCTACCCAATACCTCCTACGGCCCGGTGAACTTCCAGTACAAGTAGGCAGCGCCTTCGGGCGTCGTTAGTGAGGCGCGACAGGATGGAGCGCTAAGCCGTCTACTTCAACTCCACCGAACTTTCCAGCACATTGGGATCCTAAGCTTAGAATTCCACGTGGACAAGTTGTC
>JADMIO011525434.1_pt1 | contig 65943 bp, 37 predicted proteins | sample 8958161 | NCBI WGS metagenome assembly JADMIO01 (sample SAMN16585339, study PRJNA669376) | soil metagenome | isolation source: Crop rotation soil | place: USA: Cullars Rotation, Alabama | collected 2011
CCGCCAATACCGTGCACACCCCACACGTCCAGGGCATCATCCCATCCCATTTTATTTTTGAGATGCACAGCGATATAACAAACAATGCCTGCGGCTATTCCGATCATGCAGGCAGCCGGAAGCGTAACATAACCCGCAGCAGGAGTAATGGTTGCCAAACCCGCAACGGCTCCAGTAAGCAATCCGACAAATTTTGGCTTCTTTACAAAATACCATTCGATGACCAGCCAGGTGATTGCGGCGAAAGATGCGGCAACATCGGTATTGACAAAGGCAAGGCCCGTTATCGCATTCACGTCGAGCGCACTTCCCGCATTGAATCCATACCAACCAAACCACAGCAAGCCAGTGCCAATGGCGATCAAAGGAACGCTATTGGGTGGCGAAGCTTTGTCTCTTCTTTTTCCAACATAGATCACAGAAGCCAGCGCAGCAAAACCTGCGATAGCATGCACTACGATACCGCCTGCAAAATCCAATACACCCCATTTGGCCAACAAGCCTCCGCCCCATATCATGTGAGCAAATGGATAGTACACCAACAATTGCCATAGCACTAAAAATATCAGGTATGATTTAAAAGTTACGCGGTTCACAAATGCGCCGGTGATCAAAGCGGGCGTGATGATCGCAAACATCATCTGGTAGGCAATGAAAACAAACTCCGGCAATTTTGGATTGCCAGGAAAAGGCGTGTTGAGATCAACGCCGTGCATAAATGCTTTGTCAAGATTGCCAATGAATCCTCCCATCGTATCACCACTAAAACACAAGGAGTAGCCGCAGATAAACCACATGATCGTGGTGATTCCCATCGAAACAAAACTCTGGATCATGATGCCCAGTATATTTCTCTTTCCGGCAAGGCCGCCATAGAAGAAAGCCAGTCCGGGTGTCATTAACATGACGAGGCTTGTTGCCAATAGCATAAAGCCTGTTATTCCGGTGTCAAACATAATTTTTAGTTTAGGTTAAGATGTTTATTTATTACTCAAAAAGAAATTCCAACACTACACGATGCCTCTAATCGGCGCGAAGTATTTTTTTTATTCCAATAAAATATTTCCTGGTGCTTTTCCATTTGTAATTGCCGTCCTTCGATCCTGATATAACTATCTGCTGTAGGTTTGTATTCGGCACCCAACGTAACTCCCCATAGTTTGAGCCCTGTATATTTATTTTGGCTATCGAGAATAATACCCGACATAAAGCCCTGCCTGTCGCTAAATACCTCTCCCCTCGCCGCAACTGCATATTTTTCTTTCAACTGGTACTTAAGCGATGCTACGCCGCTGAACATTGTTGCGGTAATATTTTTTGTATAAACAATGTCAGTATTTTCCTGCAGGCCAAAATCACCGCCGATCTGCAGTTTCAACTTTTTGTGCTGGTAATTGAAGAATAGATTTTGGTGAATGCGCAGGTGCGTGATCGAATCTGTTTCGGGTGAATCATCGCCGACATAGTTACTGTATCCAATATTGCCTGCATCGCTAAACGCATAGGTCACCAACATCCCAAAAGATTTTTTCTTGTTATTGTCTTCGATCAAATTGTATCCATTCAAGCCATAGATGCTTATCGCCCATTTATCATTGGGCAGATAATTCAAGCGGGCACCCGCTTCAAAATAAGGTTCACAAAATGTATTGACAGAAATGGAACTTAGAAGATTTTCTTTTGGCAAGAGCCCTTCTGTTCCAAAATGTGTTCTGAATAAACCAGCATCAATCCAAAGTTTTTTGCAGAGCTTGATACCTGCATGTGCTTCCATCACATTGTTCATTGTAGATGACCAGGCGCTTCTTGGGATGTCGCCATACTGCAGCGTTACCACAGCCCTTACCTTTTGAGCATCATATTGAAAACTAAGGACCGCCGCATTCAATCCAAACTGGTTACTTCTTGGCGAAACAGAAGGGAATTTTTGAAAATTGCCGGTACCTACCGAATCGGTGTAATAGGCATAGTAGCCATCCACATATCCGCTGATCTTTAGTTTGGGTTGTTCAGCAGCAGCCGTTGAATCGTTGGTTTGTGACAAGCCCTTGGTGGCAAGAAAGAAAATAAACGAACCGGACAAGATGAATCTCTTTCCCATGCGGTTTATTTTGATGAATAACAAACATAAACAGATTAATTCACAATACATAGCGCCCTGTTCCGTAGAGCAATTTCCCCACGGTGGCCTTAAAACGCTCCTGGCATCAACAATTTTAAAGGCATACGATTTGCATAAGGTCTCATTATGAAAAAAGTCCTTATTATTAGCGTAGTATTTTTTGCAGCTTTCAGTTCCTGCCAAACAAAAAAAAGCCGTTCAACTAGCGACGATGATTCCGGGGCACCAGGATCTACGGAAAAAAGTAAAAAGATGTCGGCGAGGGATCGCAGCATCAATTCGTCCAACGCATATAATGATCTTTTTTTCGACAGCACGGAGTTGGTGAAATTCTTTGCCGACAATAAGATCAATGATACGCTTGTCCGTCGCATGACAAGTTTTTACAACGCACGCAATTACCAGTTTGCCTGGTTTAGCGACAGCGGTCTCACCGAGCAGGCTCGCGGATTTTGGAACATGCATAATTATCAAACCACTTATGGCAAAGACGGTTCATTGAAGGATAAATTCCTGCAGGATAAAATGGATGGGTATACACAGGAAGAAGATGCCTTTGCTGTTTCAGCTAAGGATAAGAACATACTCAATACCGAGTTAAAGCTTACGCAGCATTTCATCATGTACACCCTCAATAATATCGAAGAAGGGTATGTAAAGCGAAAAGAAATGGAGCGATTTATCCCGGTGAAAAAAGCGGATGCACTGGCGCTTGCTGATTCCTTGCTTTCAAAAAAACACAAGGACAATAAATACTATGAGGATGTAAACAAATCTTATGGCAAATTGAAAGATCAATTGCGGGATTATGTTGCGATAGCAAAAGAAGGCGGATGGCCGCAATTAACGATCGCGGTAAAAGGATTAAAAAAAGGTGTTTCTTCTCCCCAGGTCATTCAGCTCAAAAAAAGATTACACATCACCGGCGATATGAATATTGATACCAGCGCTTTGTTCAATGATGACCTCGACACAGCCATAAAAAAATTCCAGTTAAGGTTTGGATACAAGCCCACCGGTATACTCACCGATCAACTGGTAAAAGACATGAATGTGCCTGTTGAAAATCGCATTGAACAAATATTGCTGAACATGGGTAGAATGCAATGGATGATAAATGAACCTGAGGGACAAATGATCGTGGTCAACATCCCGGAATTCATCCTGCATGTGAAGGATGGCGCCCACAAGGTCTTCGACATGAATGTTGTGGTTGGTAAAGAAGGCCATAATACCATGATGTTTACCGGGGATCTCAACCAGGTTGTGTTCAATCCTTATTGGAATGTGCCGGCGAGCATCGTTAAAAAGGAGATCCTGCCTGCAATGCAAAGGAATAGAAATTATCTTGCTTCTCATCACATGGAGGTAACCGGTAATGCAGGCGGGTTACCGGTGATACGCCAACTTCCCGGTAAAGACAATGCGCTCGGCAAGGTAAAATTCTTATTCCCCAACAGCTTCAATATCTATTTTCATGACACTCCTGCGAAAAGTTTATTTGAGCAGGACAAGCGTGCGTACAGTCATGGTTGCATCAGGTTAGCCGAGCCGTTTAAGTTGCTTAATTACCTGTTGAAGGATGAATCAGCCTGGGACCAGTCGCACATCGACGACGCACTGAACAGCGGTGATCAAAAATTTGTGAAGCTTGCACACCCGGTGCCGGTATTGATCACTTATTACACCGCATGGGTAGATGACGATGGTGCCTTGCATTTTGCCGATGATATTTATGGACATGATAAAACGGCGGTGTCGAAGATGTTTGTAAGGTAAGGTGGTTCATGGTTGATGGTTCATAGTTAGTTCATAGCGCATCAGTCATGAACTATGAACCATGAACCATGAACCAATATTCTCCCCGAATATTTGCATTTCCTTTTTCTTTTTTCTACCTTATCATCTGCTAATATAACTGTCATGCACTCCAGGTATCTTCCAGTCATTCTCGTTCTATTGTCGCCATTGGTGAGCGCTGCTCAAAACTGCGAAGCGGACCAGGCTGCATTTAGACAGATCAGTACTCAATTGGAAAAAACGAGAGCAGGCATTCAAAAAAATGAGGCAGACCTGGCGTATATCGGCCCCATAATAACCAACGCCATCGATGAACGCAATGCCATTCAATCGGCAATGGAGGTAATGGAAAAAGATTCTTATAAAGCAAAAGCCGCGAAGGCGATGATGGATGAATTCAACAGGAAGATCGAAGAGTTCAGACAGAATGAAGCCAGGATGAAGCAAGATCTATCGTATCTAAAGAACGAGGAGCCCATCTTGCTGAACAGTTATCATCTTGTTCGCGACAGGCTCGACAAGAATTGTGGTGGCGTTAAGAAAAATGAAATTCCCAATGTGGAAGGCGATTACATCGCCCCTACCGGTACGGCGAGGATCGTTCAAACGGCAGATGGAAAATATCTAAGCTGCACTTTGTGGTTCAATGGTGGCAGCAGCACGCTTACAGGGAATTTTGATGGTACAACCTGGACCTATGATTGGAAAAGCACCTACAACCATTATGGGAACGGCGTCATGACTTACACAAAAGGCTTTGGTTTCAATGGATGGTGGGTCGATAAATTTTACAACCCTCCCTCAAGAGGCGACTTGCGGTTCACCCCGAAATAGAACATTGAACCCGTGTCATCCGTGTTTCAACATTGCAAATCTCAAAGACCATATGCGAACCAGGTCCATTCTTCATTTGTATGAACTGCTTCCCGAAGATGAACGCCTGATCACAGATGTATTGCGCCAGGTGATCATTGATAACCTTCCTTCCTACTGTAAAGAAAAAATATCTTACAACGTGCCCTATTTTTATGGCAAGAAAGGTATCGCCATCGTTTGGCCGGCAGCGATCCCAAGAGGGGGGATCAAGAAAGGTGTATTGCTGGGATTCTGGTACGGCAATAAATTGAAAGACGAGGACAATTATTTAACTCACGGTACCAACAAGCAGATCTTCTATAAAATATTTAGCGATGTTGAGGAGATAGATGAAAAGGCGATCAGTAAATTATTGAAGGAAGCGGTGAAACTCGATGGGGAATGGGATACCAGGAAGAGATAGTTTCATAAAAAAAACCGGGATCGTACCAGTACGACGATCCCGGGCAATTATTTTATTATGAGATATTAAGCGGTCTTTTTCATCATTGCCATAGCCGAACCTAATACAGCTAGCACGCCGCCGCCAATCATCATCCAAAGACCTATTGCTGCATCACTGCCAACGTCCATTTTATATCTTATTGCCATACCAGTTACGGCCAGGCCCAAAACAAGGCTAAGAATATTCAATTGCTTCTTACCCATTAACCCACAGATAGCAATAACTGCCCCAACGGCGATCGTAGCATAAGCTACCCAATCACCGTCCCTAAGTTTTATATAGTCCATCCCTGTTATGCTTACTCCTAGTGCAGCTGCAAATGCAAGGAACAATGCGACGATAGTAAGCACGCCGCCAAGAATAGTTAATACATTTTTCATAATTGATTAGTTTTTGGTTGATCATAAACATAATACATTTTTTATAATAAATACAAGGATTTTTTCCAGATGAGTATTGAGCACGATCTAATGCATTGAAGCGGGTATAATAGGAAAGTTATAAATTTGCAACCCCGGCTCCTTAGCTCAGTTGGTTAGAGCTACTGACTCTTAATCAGTAGGTCCAGGGTTCGAGTCCCTGAGGGGTCACCAGACAAATCTCGCTATTTCACGCAACCCCTGTAACTCAATGTTGACAGGGGTTTGTGTTTCGCCCCTCCCCTAATTATTTCACGTTTCATCGGTTTTTGGTTCCCAAATGTTTCACCAATTGAAACATTTTGCCTAAATGTTTCACCAAAATGCCAAAAAATGAAATTATCTATCCTGTTTTACCCCAATCCCCAAAAAACGGTTATTAAAACCGGAAAGGTTCCTATGTATTTACGTGTCGTTCTGAATAGGAAGAAAGCTGAGATGCGTCTTAATATAGAATTGACGCCAGAAGAGTTAAAAAAATGGGATGAAAAAACAATGCGATTTACAGACAGGGAAATGTCAGCTAATGTTCTGCTCAATACTATTGATAAGAACTTTGATGATTTTCGCCACCAGCATTCAACTAAACTAGGGCATTACAATGTAAGAACTATAAGGAATCTTCTACTTGGAATAGATGGAATAGATTCGAAGCCTAGTCCCACGGTGTTACATTATGTTGACAAATACTACGATACTGCTGTGGCCCCTAATGCTCAACTGGCTGAAGGAACAAAAAAGAACTATAAAAAAGCCATAAAACATTTAAAGGAATTCCTAAAATTTTCAAAATCGACGGATACAACATTAAAAGACGTGAACGTTGCGTTTACTTACGCGTTCCGTGATTATTTATTAGGAAATTTCCCAAACTGCAAACGTATTGGCATGACAGAGACATCCGCCCTAGGAAACGTAAAGAGACTTAGAACAATTTTTGATCGGGCAGTAGATGAAGAATTGATGCTGGCAAATCCATTTAAGAAACTAAAATTAAGGAACCGATCACCTCAAAGGGGACGCTTGGATATCCACCAAGTAAAGGCTATATATGATCTTGATTTAAGGGAATTTCGGACACAGCAAATCTATAAAGACATATTCCTGTTTTCGGTATATACAGGCCTAGCTTATACTGATGCCAGTAATCTCAAACAAACCAACTTGACTGTAATGGGTGACGGCAACATCAAACTACTAATAAAAAGGGCGAAGACAGATGTCATTACTGAAATGGTGTTACCCAGGCAAGCAGTTGAAATCATTGCAAAATATAAAAATTCTGCAGAGGCTGAGATCACTGGTGGCGTAATTCCCAGGCGATCAAATAAGGAAGTGAATGTTCAACTGAAGATTCTGGCCAATATGGTCGGCATCCCAATTAAACTTACCACCCATATTGCGCGCCATACGTACCGACAATTATTAGCAGAAGCCGATATTTACGAAATGGGTGTCATAAAGAGAATGATGGGGCACAGCAAGGGCGGCGAAATTGACGGCATCTACTATGTTGTAACTGAAACCAGGCTGGTAGAAGCACAACGTAAATTTGAGTTATATTTAGAAAAATCGCTGCTATGAGCCGCCAACATGAGTACTATATCATAAATGAAATGCACTACCAGGCAATGTTAGCAGCACAAAGGGTCAACGCGGAAACTGCAAAACACAAATTATTGGCACTGGAACCACAAGATCTAATATCTAAAACTGATATATTTGGAGAGGAGATTAAGAAAGAATATTTGCTTGTACGAATAGTAAACCAATATTTCGACGATGCCATTTTCTTTCAAGATTCCGAGGTCATAAAAAAACTCAAGTTATTTCATCTCAAACCTGCGGTGCTCAGATGGTTCATTTCATTAAAAGATATTCATATCGAATATGAGTTCATTCGAAAGAACAACATAAAGATTGACGCTTTGTTTGCATTCACTTTAATCAAATTGTTTTTGAAAGCAAAGTTGTTAAATGAATTATTATTAAATGCCGTTCCTGCTACACGAGATGGCACTAAAATAACTCAACTCACAAATGAACTCATCAACCTTAAGTCAAGAAGAAAATATTCAGGGGCAAATCCACCTAATTATAAAAACGATTTCTACCGAAAGATGAATGAAGCCGCAAATGAATTTATGGCCATTCCATTGGATGAATTTGGTATGGAGCAATTCGACATTCATACGTTTTTACAAATTTCGAGGGGCAAAACGGAAACCATCGTTTTAAAACTTCTTTTAGAGCAGTGTTTCGAATATGACCCTAGTACTATGAGCAGGACTAAATTGTTGTCTACGGTATATGGCCTTTTTAGGCTACTTCTTCAGGATCGGCTATTAGTTACTAAAAATGACTTTTTCGATAAAAAAAGAGGGCCGGATAAAAAAGGACTGTACGAGTCATATAAGCGCTTTGAAACCTATCAAGCCAAAACGTTGAAATCCATAATATACCCTAAACGCAAAACTGAATAGATTCCATCGGTTTCTTGTTCCCACTTATAACTTTATTAGTAAAACCTTGTGTAAAATCACACTACAATGGAACAGATCTTAATTAAACTTGAACAACTATCTGTTGAATTAGCAGAAGTCAAAAAAAAATTGGAAGAGTCAGAAATCACACGGCACTTTGACAATTGGATTCCGAGGAAAAAATTGATGGAGTTTCTTGATTATGGAGATACTCAAATGGCCGCCCTTTTTAAAAAGGGGGACCTCGTGGTATCTGCAATAGGCTGTAGAAAATTCATTAAAAAGGAGTCCGTTATAAAGTTTCTTGAAAAAAATATTAAAAAGCAAGAGTAGTCTCCCTCGCAATTGAAAGCAAGGTAATGTGTTCCCGACCTACCAAACAGACAGTAGGCCATGGTATCTTGAATGCCTGTCCTTTTATGAATACTTCCTTTTGAGCAACCGATATGGATGCATTCAGAAGTGATACAAAAAGAATATCTGAGCAGGCCAATCAAGTTTTTTTGCATTTTTTTTGGTAATAACACGAAGTACACGATGCAAAAAAAATCATTTACGGAACTTCCAATATTCTTAGTTTACACAAACAATAACTTCTCAATGTCCTCCATCCTCTTGCACATTGCAATCATGCTGATGCCTCCCCGCAGGAGGAACAGCGCCACTCATCAAATTGCTCGGGCTGATAGAATTGATGGATGAACATCCCGCAACATGAAACACGTGAGATGAAGGATTTTTCGTCCAAAAAAACAATTGCGCTGTCGTCGTTGTGTCCACGGCATCATGCGGCACGCCAGCTTCAAAATGGTTCACCCAAATCGGTGCAGTCCACGCACGATCACCATCATTCTCAATCACCTTTATATAATAAAATTGAGGGTCTCCCGAGCTTACAACATTGAATGTGGCTGTGCCGTTTCCTGACATCGTAAGCGTTTCTATAAGTCCATCTTCCGCTTCAAGCTTTGGTGCTTGTGAATATGATTTGGGGTTGATTGAAGAGCCGTAGATCTCGATCGTATACTCCGGCAAATGATCATCGATGTCACCGACCTTAATTTCCAGGCTTAATTGTTGATCAACGTCCGCAGAAATACTAGAGCCCATAAAAGAGTTGTTGATAGAAAACACAACACTGAGGTTTTTGTCTTCAGTGGCAAATGTGCGATAGGTACGGAATGCTTCAGCAATCCCCTCCTTTGTAAGGGCGGTTGCATACACTCCGATGCGAGCATCACTGGAACTTCCCCATGTTTTATAGTGATTATCCTGTCCGGCACTCGGTGCTATATGAAATCCTTGCGTCAGGTAAAAGAAGTAGTTGTTCTCATGCGCATCAGGGTAATGGAATCCGGGAGCGGCAGTTACACTCAAAAAATTATCTTTTTAGGGAAAGAAAAAACTTAATAGGCAATGAGCGGGAGGTCACGCTTAAATTCAGACATCCCGATCGCTACATTTCGCAAGACCGCAATATAAAGTCAAAGTTAAATGGCAAGGGAAAAATAAAGTTTGAAGAGGATATAAAAGCTGCGTTCGTAAAACTGTATAGCCTTTCGAACAGCATAGTTGTACCTGCCAAGACAAAGCTGACCAAACTAAAAGATGTAACTAGCACATTTCCTGGTCTTGACAAGAGTTCGAACAAAACTGCCGGAACTAAACCGCTTCAGGTGGTTAATGGGCTGGAGGTAAAGGAGATCGTAATTACCGGTGCAAATCTGCGACTCGGCAGCGACCCCGAAGTAAATGCCGAATGCGCCTTAATCATCTGGTATGATTTGAAAAAAGACAAGACAAATCCGCTTATAGGTGAGTTTAGTTTTCGTTACGGTAGTAAAAAAGAGAAATACAAAAAAGAAACAGCTCAAAATGCATACGATCTTTTTCTTCTTATCCCGGAGAAAATGAAGGATTGGATAGATGCTACAGGTAGCACTAAGACAGGATTTGTTTATAATACTTAACGAGCTTCTATTTTTAAGCTTCCGCTTCACTCAACACAGGTTCTTTATTTTTTTCGGAGGCTCAATTTTACATTTTTTGATCCGTTTTATTTCATTCTTTATGGAGTAGGAAGATGGATAAAGAGAGAAAGGTTTTCAAAATCATTTCCTGGACGCTTGGATGACGGCGATTAGTGTCTAATGTGTAAAGTATTTTTTGGTTTCTCTTAACTGTTTAAAAATCAACAAGTTAATTTTCTAAAAAATTTAATGTTTAATATCCGATTAACATCCAGAAGAAAATCAACTATTTTCTTCTAATAGATAACGCTTGAGAAACCGATTTCATTGAAAATTTTGTTTTTTATTTCGCTTGTCAACTTTTTATAATCACCTAACTGACAGCATATTTGAAGAGTCTGCCATTTGTTGTCGAAAGTGTGACGGGAAATGGCCCACACTTCAACGTTCATCCACTGTTATTCTTCGCTCCTGTACTTTCTTTTTTACCCCTGAAAAGAATACCATTATTTTGTTTTTATAGTTGAAAATAAATATTCCCATATCGCTTTATTGGAAATGCCAGCTTTCGGGGTGGCTTATTGCCGGTTTATACTGGGCATTCGGTCCTGGGGGAGCAGCTTTTAACTGGCTCCAGGCATTACTTGATTTTATCGGTGATTTCAGCATTTGCATTTTACTTACACATACCTATCGAAACTATGCCTTGCGTAAGAACTGGCATAAACTGCCACTCAAGAGTTTAGTACCCAGGATCATTCCCGTCATTTTTCTATTGGGCGTTTCTTTTGTGATCCTTATCGCCATTAAACTTTACATAGTGCAATTGTATACCGTAAAGAATTTTTCCCAGTCTTTTTATGAATTCTTCAAATCGGCATGGCTAACGCTTTTTGTAACAGGCATAAGGCTTATGTCCATTTGGGTGCTTGCTTATCACCTGTATCATTACGCACAACGGGAAATAAATGTGGCAAAAGAAAATGCACGCTTATCTGTTGTTGCCAAAGAGGCCCAGTTAAGTAATTTATCGGCGCAACTCAACCCTCATTTCTTTTTCAACTCACTGAATAATATCAAGTCGTTGGTGATAGAGAACCCGGAATCTGCAAGAAGAGCAATTGACCTGCTGTCGGACCTGCTCCGGAATTCACTATATAGTAAGGATGATAAATTAATACCTGTAAAAGAAGAGATCAGTGTTGTAGAGGATTATTTGGAATTGGAAAAAATGCGATTTGAGGAACGCCTGCAAATGAATATTATGGTTGAAGAAGAACTTTCCGGCTTATTAATTCCACCATTAAGTATACAAGCCCTGGTTGAAAATGCAGTAAAACACGGGATAGATAAACGAAAAGAAGGAGGCCTCATTGAGATCAAAGTGGAAAAAGAAGGTGGGTTCTTAAAAATAACGGTTCAAAACCCCGGAAAATTGCTTTTAGAAAAACAACAGGGGTTAGGAGTGCAGAATCTGAAAGAAAGATTGCTTTTACAGTTCAATGGCAAAGCAATATTTAATATTACGGGCCTTACCGATGAAAAAGTATTAGCAACAATCTTAATTCCTGTTCATGAATAAGATCAGACTCATAATCATAGATGATGAACGTTCCTCAAGAGAAGAATTGAAGAGGGCCATTAAAAAATATCCGGACCTTGAAATTACGGGAGAAGCAAAAAATGCCGATGAAGCAAAAAAATTAATTGAAGCACTGCACCCTGACCTGATTTTTTTAGACATTCAAATGCCGGAAAGATCCGGCTTTGACCTACTTGAATCATTGGAGGAGGTGCCTGAAGTTATTTTTATCACAGCTTTTGATCAATATGCCGTGCGGGCATTCGAGGTGAATGCCCTGGATTACCTGATGAAACCCATAAGGGAAGAACGATTTACAAGGGCGGTGGAAAAGATAAGGGAAAGAATAAATACTAAGTTATCAGCAACTGGCCCGGTAACAGCAGACCGCCAAATATTTATTAAGGATGGAGAGAAATGTCATTTCGTTTGGTTGAGCAATATCTACCTGATAGAATCTTTCGATAATTACTCAAGATTGTATTTTGAAGATAAGATGGCTTGTCTCAAACGTTCCTTAAACCAATGGGAAGAAATACTGGACCCCATATTGTTTTTCAGGATCAACCGTACCCAAATAATAAACATACAACATATTCAACAGGTTAATTACTTGTCAAAAGGTAAACTCCAGGTAAGACTGAAGACAGGAGAATTACTGGACGTGTCCACCCGTCAATCAGTTAAATTCAAGAATATAAAGGGTATCTGATCCCTATTATTTTTATTAAACAAGCCATGAAAAAAACATTTAGTCTCTTGCTCGTATACGTTGCCGCACATTCGCATGCATCGGCGCAGCAATTTTATTTTCCACGGGCAGCAACCAATGACAGCGTTGCACTTGCCAAAGCAATGTCAGTTTTGGCAAACAATGTTATCGCAGGGTATAAACAGGGAACTGATCAAAAGATCTATTTAAGGACCCTGTTCACACTGCAAATGGTAGCTGAGCATTATACTGATGCTGTGAATTCCATACATGCTTTACGCCCGCTTTACAAGGGAAGCAATACAAAATTCCCCGAACTGATATCTCTGCAATTTGAAATGTTCTGTAATGCCAGAATAAAAGAGGCATCCGGCGAAATGTTATTTGATGGCGCCTTTCAACAAAACTTCCGACAGGTTCATGATAAACTGGATGATAAGGCAGCGCAGTATATTTCCACAGCTTTTCTGACCCGGAATGGTGTTGGTGAATTAAAACAAATTCTGCAAAGATCATTGTCTCAATTAAAAAATGATAGTATCAGTATTAACGACGCCATCAACCTGTGCAGGAATTATAACCTCCTTCGAGTATTTAAAATAATTGAGCCACTTGCAATACCCCTGTTGGCTGAAGAAGACGCGAAAAGGTATATCATAGCCGACAGCGTATTGATAAAGACGAGAGATGGTGCTTATATCTCTGCAATTGTTGCCCGAAAAAAAGGAGTTGATGCTCCCCAGTTCTCCATTTTGCAATTCAGCATTTATGCCAATAGCGGTGAGTTGAACATGGTTAAAGATGTAGTAGCAAATGGATACGTGGGCATAATGGCTTTTACAAGGGGCAAAAGATACAGCCCGAATGACCTTATGCCGTATGAACATGATGGAAAGGATGTGTATGATGTCATTGACTGGATCAGCAAACAGCCATGGAGTAATGGAAAAGTTGGCATGTTCGGAGGAAGTTATAATGGCTTCGCCACGTGGGCTTCAACCAAAGACTTACATCCTGCTTTAAAAACAATTGTGCCTTCGGCTGCAGTAGCACCGGGCCTTGATGTGCCCATGATGAACAATATTTTTATGAGTTTCACTTTCCCGTGGACCTATTATGTTTCTAATAATAAATTTTTAGATAACCAGGATTATAATGATACAATCTGGAATACTGTAAACACAAAATGGTATGCATCGGGCCGGCCTTATATTACGCTGGATAGTATTTTGGGACGCAGCACGAATAAAATATACCGGCGTTGGCTCGCTCATCCGGGGTATGACAAGTACTGGCAGGATATGATACCTTACAAGAATGATTTTACGAAGATCAGTATCCCGGTATTAACCACAACCGGCTATTATGATGGCGGGCAGGTTGGCGCAATGTATTATTTCAAGGAGCATCATAAATATAATAAGAAAGCAAATCACTATTTATTGATCGGGCCCTACGGACATTTTGGTTCGCAGTCAACTCCCGATCCAGTTTACAATGGCTATGCAATTGATCCGGTCGCAAATATTTCTATTCATGATATCATTTTTCAATGGTTCGATCATATTTTGAAGGATAGCGCAATGCCGGCCATTTTAAAAGATACGATCAATTACGAGGTCATGGGCAGTAATGAATGGAGACATGCTTCTTCCCTGAGTAAAATGAGTAATGATACGCTTAAGTTTTATTTAACCAATAACCAGTCGGGGACGGGTTATAAGCTAAGCGAAGAAAGGCCTTTGAAAAATAAATTTCTTTTACAACAGGTAAACTTTGCTGACAGAAGCACGATGAACAACAATTATTTTGCCGATAATATCATTTATGATTCAATAGATGTAAGCAATGGAATTTTATTCATAAGTGAACCGCTCGAAAAAGAGATGATGATCAATGGCTCTTTTTTAGGAGAACTAAAAACTTCCATTAATAAAAAGGATATGGATGTTAGCCTTAACCTGTATGAGTTGATGCCCGATGGAAAATATTTTTATCTGTCGTATTATATGGGCAGAGCCAGTTATGCGAAGGATGGAAACAAAAGACAATTATTAAAGCCAGGCAAAACTGAAACCGTCCCTTTTACGAACAGTTATATAACAAGCAGGAAAATAAGTAAGGGAAGCAGGATAATCATTGTCCTGAACATTAATAAGAGTCCCAACGAACAGATCAACTATGGGACCGGGAAAGATGTGAGTATGGAGAGTATTGAGGATGCAAAAGAACCCTTAGAGATCAAATGGTATAATAACAGTTATATAAAAATACCCATTTGGAAATAAGCGGTCTGAAGTTGGGTTAAAACTTAAAATAATCGGCGGGTGAAAAAATGAGGTATGTGTGGTGTATATTTGAAAAATTAAAATCATCATCACATCTATTTATTATGCTCCCGGATGACTATCAAAACAATCTTCGTTATTTAATAAACCGTTTCATTTTTGATAACGGGTTTGCCCCGACGACGGATCAATTGGCATCGCTAAGCCAAACATCTCTGCCGGAAGTTGAGGAGGGACTCAGTGCATTGGCAGATAGTCATGCATTGGTATTACATCCTAACTCGTTTGACATTTGGGTGGCACATCCATTTGCATTATTCCCGACACTTTTTTGGGTAAAGACGGCAGACAAACAGTGGTGGGGTAACTGCACCTGGTGTTCTTTTGGCATTGCTGTATTGGCAAAAACGGATATGCAAATATTTACTAAACTTGATGGGGAACAAGAACCTGTGGTGATCAACATTAAGGACGACAAAGTAACGGATGCAGATTATGTTGTTCACTTTCCGATACCTGCCAGTAAATTATGGGATAACGTAATTTATACTTGTGCAAATATCTTAACCTTTAAAACCGAGGCTGATATCGATGCCTGGTGCAAACGACACAATAAACCAAAAGGCCATGTAATGACGGTTGAAAAACTGTGGGCACTTTCAAAACTTTGGTATGGCAACTATCTTGACCCAGATTTCAAACGGAAGACAAAGGAAATTGCCGAATCAATGTTTGAGGAAGTAGGGTTGACGGACGAATTTTGGAAATTATAGTAGGTGAATACTCTTAACAATGCAGTGCAGCCCGCCTTCTTTTTCATCCGAATATCAACATAATGGTATAGCTCGTGATTTTATGTTACCTTTTGCTTAACGCTAAACATCACTTTCAACCCCATCCCGATCAGAATTGAGCCGGTGATTTTTCCCTGCAATTTCCAGTAACCCCGTTTATTAAAAAGCCTTGAACTCATTTTCCCAAAAATAATAGTTACCAGAATGTTAACCAGGGTACCAGAGAAAATAAACCAAAACGCAATCCGGAAATTATCCCTGTCCTTGTTCCATTTCCTATATTCCTGGTAGCTACATAGATCATATCAAGTATCGTAATTATTATTTTCAATTAACTTTTATTTCATTATTTAAGCAAACAAAAAATTCTGTCATCAGGAAAGCAGCTTAAGAACATTGTTTTTAAAAAGCTTGCCAATCGGAATTTCAACCTGGCCGTGGTCGATCAATTCCTGCGTAAAGGAGCTAATCTATAAAAAGTTGGCTCTAACTGCTTTTGAATACCAAAATCAGAGAAATTCAGGGCGGTTTCAAAATCTGATAAATTGAACAAAACTTTCAGCAACGTTAACATTATTTCGTTTTGTTTCTATCTAACTTTGATATTGCATAAATCGTTACCAATGCAGAAATTCACTACCGGAAGTTTTTTAGGCCAGAATAGAAGATTACTTACTACCGACAATGTGCATATTACCCAGGTAAGGTATCCTGAAAACCTAACATCCGACTGGCACTATCATGAAAATGCCTATTTCGCCTTTATTCAAAAGGGCGGAAGCCTTGAAAGGAGAAAAAAGGAAAACATCCAATGCTACCCTGGTCAACTGCTTTACTATAATGACCAGGAAGCACATAAGAATGAGCAATACCAACGCGGGTCAAAGAATATATGTCTTGAATTGCAAAATGATTGGTTTACGCATAACCGGATTGATAAGGAACATCTGGAAGGCGCCTTTAATATCAGAAATTCTGTCATCAAGAGTTATTTCACCAAGATCATTAATGAAACTATTATTAATGATGATTGCTCGTGTATTGCCGTTGAAGGTTTGCTACTACAGATCTTTGCTGAAATGATCCGTGATAAAAATAATATTCCTGTACTGCCGGCGTGGCTTCAAACTGTACGCAGTTTTCTTAATGACAACTGGGATAAAAAAATTACCATTGCTGAAATGGCTAAACTTGTTAATGTCCATCCCATAACCATATCAAAAGAATTCCCTAAATTCTTTAACTGTAGTTTCGGCCATTACATTAGGAAAATAAGACTGGAAAGATCATTGGAATTGTTAAGGAAATCAAATCTGTCTCTTGATGATATTGCGCAAGATTGTCTTTTCTATGATTCCAGTCACTATATCAACACATTCAAGAGTTTCTACGGTATGACACCGGCTTCCTACAGGAAGGTTTTGTCGAGATAATTTCCAACCAGACTATTTTCTTCCAATGTTCTTATGCAGACTATCAGGTAGCTTGCAATCTATGAACAAATTCGTATTACTCTTTTTGTTGCTGTCTGACAATGTTTATTCACAAGAAACAATAAATAGTCAAAAAATTGAGTACAGCATCGATAGTGTCTTTAAAACTTTTGTGAATACGCCAGGCCTTGGTATCGGATTAGTAGCCGACGACAACTTAGTAATTAAAAAGAATTTCGGTTTGGCCAATCTTGACTACCGAATACCAATTTCTGATAGTACGGTTTTTTCTATAGCCTCTGTTTCAAAGGAGTTTACGGCTTACTGTATCCTGCTCCTGGAAAAACAGGGGAAACTTTCTCTCGATGACGAGATACATAAATACTTGCCTCAATTACCCGCCTATTCCTGGCCTATAACCATTAGCGACCTGCTTCATCATACAAGTGGTTTAAGAGATTATGTAGAACTTCTTGCACTAGGGGGCTGGGGAAGCGAAGACATCATGTCGCTGGGCAACGTCTTGTCAGCGGTTTACAAGCAGAAAGGATTGAACTCTCCACCGCATACTAAATATCATTACAGTAACAGCAATTACTTATTATTAGGAGAGATTATTAAAAAAATTACCGGGCAATCACTAGCGGACTATGCAAAGGAAAATATATTCACTCCGCTAGAGATGCATAGGACAATGTTCAATGAAAGTTTCAGGAATACAGTTCCCAACCTCGCAACTTCCTATCGCTCGGCGGGAAACAATAGTTTTCGAAGGGTATTAAATAATTACGCTTTTACCGGTCCCGCGGGAATATATTCAACAGTTCCTGACCTGGCAAAATGGATAACATATGTCATAACCCTTTACCGGCAAAACGATCCGCTATATCGGAAAATGATCATGCTTGAAAAACTTCCGGGTGATGAAACTAACAATTATGCTTGTGGATTTTTTATAAGTAACCGGTACAAGGGAATCCCAATGATATATCACGATGGTTATGATGTCGCCTACCGGGCTTATATGGCTTGTTTCCCTTCTGTGGGTTTAGGATTTATCTTGTTGTCAAACAATGATGCTGTTAATCCTAAATATTATGGTAACCTGATCAGCGATATGCTTGTTAAAGGCAAAGCGCAAAAAGATACTGCGGTTAACTGGCGAGAAATAAAAGAAACTAATGGTTCAACAGCTGCGCAACGCACGAATTTAACCGGAACTTACCTGATGGAGAGCGGTTTTGTATTTGAGATCAAAGAGAATAAGGACGTTTTGAATGTGATACTAGACGGAGATGCTTTTCGCTTATACCTACAATCAAATGGAGAGTGGAGCGTCAAAGAATTCGATTACAATATTATTTTCGATCCGGATAATATTAAGGGAGCAATCCAGGTTAGGGGAAATGGTGAGATCAAAAAGGGGCGCAGAGTTGAATTGGCTGCACTTACAAAAGAAAATGCAGCAAAATATCCAGGCAAATACTATTCAGAAGAAGTCAGCCAGGTATATGACATAAAAATGATCGATGGAAAGCTGACAGTGAGCCATTTTAAACAAGGAGATTATGAAATGACTCCATTTACGAAGGATGTGTTTAGAAGCGGTGCTGGTTTTTTTGATACGATCCGCTTTGAAAGATCAGCGAAAGGTGAGGTAATTGGATTTACCTATTTAGGAGAAAGGGCAATGGGTATATTTTTTAAAAAGATAAAAGGGATGTGATAATCATTCATTTTATATTACACCTGGTTTTTTTCCAATAAAACGCATATGAAATTAAAACTAAAGTTCCTTTTTTTGATAGTGCTGTATTCACCTTGCACCTATTCGCAGGATAGTTTGGCTGTTGATTCAGTTAAGGCAATTTTGAATATTCGATACCAGGCTTTGGCAAATGCGATGGATGAAAGAGACCTGAATAAGATCCTAAGCTTTAGGACAGCTGATTTTCATTCAATAGGACCTGACGGTAGAGTTCTTGATAACATCATGATGAAGGAGTATTCCCGCCAGTTTATTACAAATAATATTCCACCGTATAATATAAAAAATACTATTATTAAGCTCAATCTTTCTTACAATAAAATCGTAGCTGTTGCTGAAGTTTTCCAAGAGGTAACAAGGAAAAGAGAATTAGCTGGTAAAATTAGGGATGTAAAGACAAGTGTATTGCAAACCGAAACGTGGATCTTTACGGATGAACAATGGAAATTAAAATTGGTTGATAATGTACACGATCAAAAAAGATTTGTTGATGGGAAAAGAGTTGATCCTACCAAACCATACGATCCCGATGCTCCGCCATACCAACCGGATATAAAGTAACGGAATGGGACAACTATTATTTACGATTTTCCGCTATTTCATCTTTTAATTGAAATTTATCCCCCGTACATCAACCCTATTCACTGATCTTTATTTTATAATAGCTGGTGTGCTCTTTTCTATGAATATTAGTCCATCAAAATCTGTCCTTAAAATAAATGGCTGCAGATAATTAGCCGAAGTGTAATTGTCAGCAAAAATCCCTCCTACCCAGTGCATCTTTTGAGGTAATGATAACCATTCTTTTACATTCTGAGACCCTTCCTATCAGCCGAAATTTTAAAGAGGCCGTAATGAATATGATAAATAAGAAGACTATCAAAAGGGATTAATCAAACCCTCCTCGACCTACGGAGCGACTTCAAGACCTCAGGGCGATAAGCTTATTGATGTAATTTATTATGAGCTTTTAAAAGCGAATTAAATTGAAAACAAAGCAAACACTTCTGCTGGAATCCGCTGATCATTTAGTTGTTATTCTGTTCTCAAACTTTTTATCGGATTAGCAATAGCTGCTTTGATCGCCTGGAAACTTACTGTTATTAACGCGACAAGCAATCCTATCCCGGCCGCGTCAATAAATATCCACCACGATAGGTTTATGCGATAAGCAAAATCCTGTAACCATTTGGTCATCGCCCACCAGGCTATGGGGAAAGCAATGATGCTGGCGACAAGCACCATTTTTAAAAAATCGGCTGAAAGAAGCGAAACAATATGCCGAACACTTGCCCCTAATATCTTCCTCACTCCAATTTCTTTAGCCTTTTGCTCGGTTGCGAATGCCGCGAGACCCAAAAGGCCCAATGCCGAAACTAAAATCGCAATAACAGCAAACAAAGTGATAAGCGTCGAAGATTGCTGTTCGGTTTTATACAGATCATTATAGCTTTCATCTAAAAAGTCATAAGTAAATGGGTCATCCGGAAAGGTTTCTTTCCATATTTTGGTTGTTGCTGCAATAGCGGCGGCAGTCCTTCCAGGCGATGGCTTAACATAAAAATCGCTCCCTGTACCGTTCGAAATTACCATAGGCCCTATTTTATCGTGCAGGCTTTTGTAGTGAAAGTCTTTTACGATGCCTATGATAACGCCAGTATCGCGACGGATAATAAAGCGCTGCCCTATTACCGGCTTTTCGATATTCAATTGCTGTACGGCTGTTTCGTTCAACAATACATTACTCATATCCGATTTTTCGGTGTTAAACCACCGCCCCTCTTTAACTTTTATATCCATGAGGCGCTGAAAATCTGCATTGGCTTCAAGTGGCGCCAGAGCGGGGTTAAAATCTTTTGGCCGCCCGTTCCAGTCGTAACGTCCTGTGTTTTCATTAACAAAATTAACCAATCCGCCATCGGCCATGGCTACATCGGATATTGCACTTTGTTCCTTTAGTTCCTGGGTCACGTTATTTATCAGGGCACTACTTTTTTGGGAATCCATTCCCTGGATCTTCCACCAGGGAAATGTAAATGAAAATACATTTGAACGGTTGTAACCAGGATCTGTTTTTTGAATGTAGTTCAATTGAGAATATATGACAAGCGTGCCAATTATCAAGATTACCGATACTGTAAACTGTATCACAACAAGTAACCGTCTTAAGCCTGCATCTTTAAAATTCAGCATGGCCTTTCCACGGAACACATTGATGGGCTGGAATGAAGAAAGCAAAATGGCAGGGTATAAGCCGTTAAGCAGAAAAGACGCCAATAGCGTTGAACCAATAATCAGCCATACTGCCAGTGAGGCTAAGGGTTCTCCGAATTCCTTTCCCGTAAACGATCTGAACCAGGGCATACTGGCCTCTACTAACAATATTGCTAATACAAGGGCGAAAAAACTAACCAAAAAAGATTCCGACATAAACTGGCCGAACAAATGTAAACGCCCTGCTCCGGCAACTTTACGGACGCTGATCTCCTTCGAACGAAGACTTGCACGTGCCGTAGTTAAATTAACATAATTGATGCAGGCGGTGGCTAACAAGAGAAAGGCCAACACGATGAATACATTAACTATTGTCCGATTCCCGTGAATGAAATATGAAGAAGATGTCAGGTCGTTTTCAAAATGCATGTTCTGGATATTAACCAGGCTGTAAACTGTATTTTCTTTATCTTCTTGTATGTTTTGATTCAATATGTTGGTAAGTTTTGCCGAAACGGCAAGTTCACTCGCGTCTGGCTTAAGCTTAATAAACGTCAGATAATTGTGGGTATCCCATTTCAGCGAATTCTTTTTCTCATCCGGATCGGCTAGATAGGCTGCTATTGGCATAAGCACATTATACTGAAAGCTGGAATTTGACGGGTTATCTTTCACGACAGCCTGCACCTGGTAATTAACTGAATCTATCCTTAGTATTTTCCCTACAGGCTCCTGGTTTCCAAAATATTTTTTAGCAGTTGAAGCGGTAAGGATAAGGCTAAAAGGGTTGTTATTAAAAGCATCTGCCGATCCATCAATAAAATCATAGTGAAACATTTTAAACCACCGATCATCGACATAAGCTGATTTTTTTTCAACTATCATATTTTCACCGGAGTGAAAATTTATGTCGCCCTTCGTATATGGTTTCAAACGTGTTATATTCTCGATCTCGGGTATTTGTTTTGGTGCATATTCACCAAGCACATATTGCGAAGTCTCCCATAACCAGGTTTCGTTCCTGCTGTAAGAAATTTTTGCCTTAATGCGGTATATATTATCTGCATCAGGTTGAAATTTATCAAAACTCAATTCATTTTGCACCCACAATCCAATAAGTACAGTAGCAGCTATGCCAATGCCAAGCCCAGTAAAATTGATAGCAGTCATTCCTTTATGCCGCCATAAATTACGCCACGCGGTTTTGAAATAGTTTTTTATCATGATCGTACTTTTTATTCTCCTAATAATTTTTTACCGAGTTCCTAATGGGGCGGCTCTCTCTTTTATCGCCCCTTTTTGCTAGCAGACATAGTTTTTATTTAAGCGCACTTGTATGTTCACCGGGGTGCTAGTCAAAGAGCTACAAACATGCCGTCTTATAATACATTGATTATCAAAATATTAAAGGCGTATTGCTATGGAACTGTTCGTTTTTGTTACAATAAATGTGCGGTTTTGATACACTTGGTATAGCTTGGTTCGAAATCGCAACCTGCTTCTCCAGGCGAATGGGAATCATCCAATAATGCAAAGAATGTATGGCATGCTGTTGCAAAATTTTTTACAAACCGATCCTACATTTCGTTTGAGATTGAGGGATATACAAGTAAGGACGGCGATCATTATGTAAATCTTGGAATATCTAATGTCAGGGCGAATGTTTTATAAAGACTACTTGGTTTCAAAGGTATTGATAAAACCCGTTTACAAACATCTTATTTTGGATCTGATGAACTACTCACAAACGACTCGGCAAAGCAGGCATGAACAGAAGGACTGAAATGAAATTGTATTAGTGTTTTTGATTCATACCTCACTACGCTTGCACGCGAGATAGAGATCATTGTGAGGATGTCAAAATGAAAATCCGATCTGATTATAAATGTGTTTGCCTCTTTGGATGAGCCAAAAGAAATATTTAGCCCTTAATACTTCCAACAGCATTAAGTCAAACAAGGATTGTATAAAATATCCTGGAATTTGCTAATAAATTCAACCCATTTCCTCAGGTAAATACTTGATATCTAATTAAAATTCCGAAAAGAAAGAAAACTGTTGAATAATGAAATTTGGCACATGACCGCGTTAGGATCCTAACCATTTCTCAAAGGCCTTTTAATTCAGTAATTTAACGAGCTTATTTTTTCCGGTGAAACGATCCCAAACTAGTAGTGGGTCGCGCCGGCGAGTACAAACATTGGGAGCGGGTGAACCTAGCAGTCACTGAAACGAAATAGCGCAATGAAGTGAAGCGGAATGACAGCGTATGAGTGAAGTGTCTGACAGGGGCACAGTAGCTCCCCGAACAGAGGATGGTGAAGTTGCAAAGACTATGACAAATCTGCGAAGCAACCCGAAGGGCAAAAGAAGTATTGCGATACCATCAAAGGATTATAAAGGATATCGCAATTGTTCTTTTGGTTTGGCGAAGACTTTGCCGAGCCTTCCGGTGTGAGACCTGTTTGATTGCATTATTGATATTTAATGCGGATGAAATAATTCATAATTTAACAAATGCTGAGTCCATTATTTTGTCCCACGACTTGTTGAAATCAAATGAATATTTCTGACGCAATTGCTCAATAAAGTCAACTATATGCTTGGCATCGGTATCACGAATCGCTCTCTCGGCGGGGTTGCTAATGTATATCATCTTAGTCTCTGACCCATTTTTTATTTGAATAAAATAAAATATATCTCCGTCTAAGTAAACTTCCCCGGTGCTATCCTTAGTGAGGTGTTTTAATGCTGGCAATCCCTTTCCATTTATTAATTTATCCTTATCATATATGCCTTCTGACTTTATTAAGGTGCCTATTTTCATAAATATTGTATCTTTTCTTCTGTCAACTTTGCAATTTGTCAGCTCTACAATGAGACTATCGGACTTAAATTGCTGTCTAAAAAATCTTTCATAGAAAGGAGAGACGAAGTAAATTCTGATTTCATTTTCTGCCGATGAATTATTTATTGATGGCAGGTTGAACGCGCTTTCAATACTTTTGGCCGTCAACGTCATTATACTATCATTGTTCCATTTTGCAGTATCTACTCCAAAGAGGCCTTCTTTATTAATTATTCTCGTTTCCCTCGTAAAAGAGCTTTTATTATTTGAACATTTCCAAAAACATAAGGGGATACATATCAACAACGATATTTTAAGTGATTTATACATAGCTTATAAGTATTAATTTTTTTTCAAAGTATTTGGTTTTCTATTAGGCGGAGGACTTTTTATTTGCACAGGTGCGAGATCTTTGTCATATCCCCAATCTTTACCTAGTATTGGAGTTATAACCAAAAGTCCAGGTTGAAGAGCTGTTTTTGTGTTTGCAAAACCCCATGCAATCGTCGATCCTCGAGCATGATTCGCTTCACCTGTGCACATTGCCTTTTTCAACGTCCCATCTGGTGCAGCTAAATACCAATCAACATTAGTGTAGGCTCCGCCATTGTCATCATTCATTACCTCGACATCATATTTAATGTTTTTATCCAATCCTCCATAACTTGAAAAATTATTTCCATCGCCTCCAATTTCGGTCCTTATTGAGCACACATGACTATGTATTACAGCTTCAAGTGTTTGACCAGGTTTTAATTCCTGGTTCCATTTTACTCGGCAATTGCAACCGTTACATTTTTCACCTGCCGTTGCTTCGTTGTATGCATAATAGATTTCCTTCCCAACTCTAAAGGAATAAATCGAGCTGCCGTATTCAAATCCACCTTTAATAGAGGTTGCACCGTATTGTATTGACCAAGCTACTGCCGCTGCCTGAGCTGATTTATAGGGAGTACCAGCCCCATGAGAAGAACTTGATATTTCACTTTGCATCATTCTAAATATTGCTAATGCATCTTCACCAGTATATACCAAATCGCCATTAGCCATATTTTCAATCCCCATACCATCAGGATCTCGGAATGTTATCGGATTATCGGTTGCATAATTATAGGGCGACCATTTTCTGTATTTCTCTGATAACGGATCTATCGTTACCCATCTACCTATCTGACTGTCATAGTGCCTTGCACCAAAATCATATTCCTCCAAGCCACTACCGTCACTAAATTCATTATGTTGCAAATCCTGGCCGTTGTATTTCTCAGTTGTTTCGGATCTGCCTGCAGCCTTACTTGATATTCCCGCCATGGTCAATCCAAATGGATAATAATGGGTCTCCTCCAAAATAGGACCTCTTGTATGAGTCACCTGCAAATTATCAAAGTACACATCTATATTGGGTGTTTCATTGCTTACATAAATATACAAAAACCCGTTTTTTTCTATAGGCATATTAGATTTTACATGGGTGTACAATGAAGAGCCAGTACTACCATCTCCATAAACTGATTCGGCCGGTACTTGTTCAAAGCCGCTGCTGCTGCTTACTAAATTAAATTGCTCATCAAATACTATCCAGTTTAGATATGCCTTGGGCCTTGAGCCAACATTTCCACTATTTTGATTATTTAAAAACTGCTGCGTTCCGTTATTAAATGCATTCGCATTTTGCAGATCACCGGCGGTTACTTTACCTCCCGCCAGGCCACCTACTCCGTTATTTAAAGCGCCAAGTAATGTAGTCAATATACCTGTTGAAGTACCTGGAGATGTACCATTAGTTTTATACCAACTGTTCACCATCACGTTGAATTTATCGCCGGCCATAACCTTTAACACAATTGCGGGCCCGATTTTATTACCATCCCCTCTTACCTTCGCCACTTTAGCATTCCCTGATGGAGTATTGGGAGGATAACCATTGGAGGTTGGCGCGTCCACCCTTGTTGCAGAAAGATTGCTATAAAAAGTTTCTTCTGTAGCGGCTGTAGCCAGTTCCATGGTTGCAGCGGGATACATGTCGAATTTCTCTTCGTCCGTGAGCACCATTCGCACATTGCCAAGGTAATCCTTTAGGAAATAGTCGAAAACAAAGGTGGCCGCCACATTACCTACGGCAGGCTTAAACCTAACCCTTCCTTCTTCCTGGCTGAAGAATTGCAATACATTATCTTCATAAATAAACCCATTGATATATTCAATTGTTTTATCTGGCTTATTGTTTTCGTGAACAATCTTCTTTAGTTTGTTTCCCCCTGCATCGTAAACATACTCAATGCTGCCCTTGTTAGTAACCGCAATATTTTGGGGTAGGTTTAGATAATTATAAGTAATACCATTGGTAGAAGTAGTGCCGATGTCCTTATTATAATCTTTTGTCAGATTGCCATTCACATCATACGTATAGTCATCTGTGCTCGTTGTTTTAGTTGCAACTGCTTGCTGATACAAGGTTGAAGCTCTAAAATCTCCTAATTTGGTTGTAGCATCATTGGAGGCGTCTATCACATTTAATAACTTATTACTATTTGCAATATAGTTATAACTCATCTGGTCAATGTAGCTGCTGGCATTTACTTTCAGACCCTTTTGGCTCATATGCTGAATGTTGCCATTTGCATCATAATCGAGATTGCTTACGCTAAAATCAATATTGGCTGTTTTGTTGAATGTGCCCGATGTGAACTGATTAAAATCTGCACCTGCCAAGCGATTCACATTATCATAAATAAAATCATATCTGCGTAACTCGCCATCACCTTTGGTTTTCCAGGTTGTGCCACTAATATTTCCGTTGTAGGTAGGTAAGACATAGTTACCGCCAATTCCCGTTGGTTTGTCATATCCCAGCTCAAAACCAAAATAATTTCCAGAGCCACTTGCTACGAAATTTCTGTTTGCTCCAAGTATCCAACCATGAATATTATAATCGTATGTAAGACTTTCCAATTCATTACTGGTGCCAGGTTTTGTCCCTATTTTTTTATTGATTAACTGCCCTATTTCATTGTAACTGTTCTGTACAATAGTTTTTCCCTCAACGTTAATAGTTGCCCCTCCAACCGAGCTGCTAATCGTTTTTTTTATGGTGAGCAACCGGTCGCCATGGTCATATTCCATTTTGGTCAATATTAAGTGGGTTTGAGAATTTGTGCCATTCTTATGGTGTATCAGTAAAATTCGTAGTGGCTTACCGCTAAAATCATATTGAGTAGTTGAAACATCTTTACCTCCAGTTGCATTAATTGTTTGAGTTTGAATTTGTTTGCCGTTGTTATCATAAAAGATAATTGTATAAATAAATTGCTGGGTACCACTAGTCAATATTTTTACTTTATTACCTGTAGGCATTCCTTTTGTTGCATTATTTGCGACGGGCTGCAGTGCAAAAAAAGGCGATGCGTTATAAGAAGTAATAAAATAATTGGAGTTTGTGAGATCGGTCTGATCCATTGCTGTTGGCAAGCCAATAGCGGGAGCCCAAGCATAATTATCATAGTAATTCTCAGTTAGTAACTCAAAATTTGACGATGTCGAAGGATAATTAGAATTCGTCGAGGCATTACTCATGTGAGTTGCAAAACTTGTGTATGGATCGTAAAGTAGTCCCGTTTTGACGGGCCTGTTTAATGCATCGTAAACAGTGACCAACCACTTGTCGACTCCGCGTAAATTTCCATCCTGTGTCATTACTAATCTATCCCGAGAATCATACACCATTCGAATTTCAGCGGCACCAGGAATTTTTTTAACCGTTGTTCTTTGACGATCATCGTAACTATAATAAAAGCAAAGACCATCACGCATGTCGCTACTAATATTCCAATTTCCTGCAGACAGCATTAATTCAATGGCTTTTGGCTGGATGACGAAACGAAGATTCTCAAAAGCATCATAGATATAATAGGTATTGAGCCAACCCGCATAAGAAGGGCCTGGGCTAGAAGATTGCTGTACTTTTTTTAAGATGATTTTCTCCTGTTTGTCCTTGTATTCAATTACTTGGTGATTCTGCTCATCAATACTAACTGATTTAGTTAAAGCACCCGTGTCATACACACCTGCCACTGTTGGTATACTTGCATTGCCATCAGCTATTGTCCATATTTTTACATCATCGCTTTGTTTATTGTAGAGATACTGAACTGTTGTTCCTCTATTACTACCTATCCAACTATTGCCGGGTTGTAATTGCTTTACTGGTCTGTCTAAAGGTGATCTTTCAAAATTCTGTTGGCTATAATAATAAGTTTCACCTTGCCCACCATACTGAGCACTCATGAATGCAGCTTGTTGCTGAAATGGGTTGAGTTTAAAAGATCCGTCATTGGCAATATCACCAGAGCCGGTAACTGTTGATACGAATGAAAGGTATTTATGAACTTCTCTACCATAATCATCATAAACCATTGCTGTCACCAAATCTTTTTTTGCAGGGGTCATTTGTTTAGATACAGATTGTAACGGCCTACCAAGGCCATCAACATATGCTGTAGTTCTCTTTACCTCTTCCACCGGTCGTGTGGGTACTATTGCAGGATCGGATATCGGCGCGGTGGGCGACCATTCCCTTACATAGTTTTTCTTGACTGAGGCATCATAAGCGGCCGGAACTTGGGCAGCGGTTGCAAAAGGCACGCACATCAATGCAATTAATGGAATCTGCATGTTTTTTATTAACTTATTCATATAACTGAATTGAGTTGTTAGTTCGTTTATTGTGTTATGGCGTTGATAATCTGCGCATCCATTGGGTTGACTTTCGCTGCAAAGACTCCTACAAGCGTTCCATCTTTTTCCACCAGGTATTTTTGGAAATCCCTTCTTACTTTGAAATCCATCATCCCATTCTCTATTTTATGTTGTAACCAATTGTAGAGCGGATCGGTGGTACCGGAACTATCTTTTACACTAATGCGTACAGATGCAGGGAAAGTAGCGTGATAAGTATTTGTCATTAATAACCTAAGCACATTGTCTTCCCTTGGCTCGTTGTTAAAATCATTGGAGAAAAAACCGATCACAACAAGACTGTCTTTATACTGTTGGTACAATTGTTCTAATTGAGGGATCTGAACTGCAGCATAGTCACTCTCTGAGGCCATATTCACGAGCAGCATTTTCTTGCCTTGGTATTGCGATAGATGGATCACAGAATCATTGCTCAATGACCTGAAATGAAAGTTGTAGATGCTGGTTGTTACGGGTTGCTTAAAAGATAATAAGGCCATAGTTGCAAAAACAATTACTATTAAGAATTTCATACGTTTTGTTTTTAATGTTGTTAAAACTCAAGGCCTATACTTCCTCCGTCATAACAGATTTCTGTAGAAGTTTCAGTATAATTTACACTATGACTTAAATCGCTCCATTCGTAATGATAGGTACATACCCACATCCCCGTTTTGGAATTAAAGAAAGATGAGGTGTACACTTTTGTGCCTTCCTCGCAAACGAACATGATACATTTTTTGCTTTCTCCGGTACAATCGTCACAGACACTTCCGTATGGTGGACAGGTAGTAGGATCATAGGATATGTTCTGACGTGTTTGTCCATAGGTTGAACTACAAGGGTTCATATCTGTTTGCACCTGGATAAGGTTGCCGGTATTATGGCTATTCGCATCTGTCTGACAACTTGGAGTTCCTGTATTTTCCCAAGCTGCATTTGCATCGCAGATTTGGCTGGGACCGAGATCAAACCACCGGGTTTGGCCGATAGAAGGACTTAGCGGGTTTACATCGTGCTGCTGCTCCTGCAAAATATTGCTCAGATAATTGCTATTTGCCGGGCAAGGTTTACAGCGAGTTACACCCGTTCCCACCCATTCAGGCATATTAGCAACAGGCCACCTGTCGTAATTATATTGATACTGTTTAATAATGTTTCTGTCTTCATTACGTGTCAACAATAACCTACCTAGGGCATCATACTCATAATAGCTGATGTGGTCATTGGGATCACACTGACTGGTCATTCCGATCAATACATCGTAGGTATATGTCGTCATCAATGCGCCTTTTGGATAGAGTCTGACCTCATCAATTGCAGTATTACCACTAATTATTACCGTGGATACGTTGTTCACTTCGTATTCGTAGCAGGTCCAGCCAGCTATTGTTCTTCCTATCCTTAACGGGACGTTGTTATTAACCGTAACGCTATTACTGGTTGCCCAAAGGCTTACCGTATATATTTTACTCGCATCCACATTCGTTGTTATCGTGTTTTCGCTTGTTAGTTGATAGGCTCTTTTTCCGGTTGGCGGCGAAGATGAGGGTGTAATTATTGTTCCACTGAAATTAAGACGACCCTTTCCATCCGCTTCAAAAGAAGTATAAGCAATATTGTCCTTGTCGGCATTTGCACATTGTGCTATGACTTGCTGGTTTTTATAGTCCCATAAATAAGCCATTTTTATATCATCCGTCTTAAATTGCTCTACAAGATTATTGTTAACATCATATTTAAAATTCACTCTTGATTGATAGTAGTTTGAAGTATTTGCAAGGAAAATTGTTTTTAATACACTAGTTGAATTGAATTTTGTTTGCCAAAGTGTTTTTGGAGCCGATGCGTAACTTGCGGTAACCGTGAATTCGGTTCTGTTGGCGGAAAATAAATAGTCATTGCCACCACGGTTAATGGACACTATTTGCTCTACCGGCGTGTTTATTATATGGTTAGCCTGCATGCTGGCAATACCCGCATCGCTATACCAGTTTTGCGTAGGACAGGGCACCGTGTACATGTTTCCAAGTGCGGTTGCAAATTGACCAGGGTAGTTTTCAGGACAATGGTAATTCGCAAGATGAGCCATCAACGCACCGTTATATGGATTTTGAATGCTCCCGTTCCAATATGGATGACACTCATTATACCTTGCTTCCATACAATTTTGATAAGCCAATGAAGCTTCGTCTCTTTTTATCTTAAACGCATATTCGTCCGAGCCCGGACCACAGCCGGAGGTCCCGCAATCGTAAGAATATTTTATTAGCGTGGTGATCGTTTCGCCCTTGCTGTTTTTTACAACTGTTCGGCTTGGTTGTGTATAGTTTATGTTGTCGTAGTAATAGTCAATATGAACCTTCATCGGGTTCGTTCCATCCTGTTCATAGCTGGTCTCGTCTGTCGCTGTCAGTTGTAAATAATCTGATGTCAACGCATATCCTTTGGCATGGTATATTTTATTTCTGAGTATAGGATCAAGAATATCTGTGCTTTGAAGTGGTGGTAGCCAGCAATTGCCGGAAGCGTCATTAACGTGTACCAGTTGGTTGGTAAATCCCCAAAAGTTTATTCCTGAACTTCCGGTATAGGTATTTGTTTTTTGCTTAAGAAGGATGTTCTCATTATTCGCCGGGTTAAAAGCATAGTCAGACTGCTTCCATAGGTTTACTCCCAATGCACTGCTTCCATCTCCGAAATACTCATATACTGTTTTGCCTGCACCTGCTGTATCGTGATTAACTTCCGTCACAACAGGATAATAAAATTGATTACTTATTAATGTAGCTATTGGGGAGCTGTAATTGGTGGTGTAAATATTCTCATCATAGTTACCCACGCATGCTTGTTCGTGCTGAATAGTAGCAACATCATAAAATGGGCTTAACGACAGATTTATTGCGGGGGCATAAGAATATGTTTTTGTAAGCGCTGGTGTATTGAGGTGTACCGAATCATATGATCTGATCTCTTTGATTCGCACTCCAGGTCCCGGTTCCGTGACACCTTGCGGCGGTGTAATAAGCTTCTTATAATCTATAGTCGCTCCCGAATTAATTGCCTCAGACCTACAAGAAACCTTATACAAGTACAGGCCGGTATCCAGGAAGCATGTAAAATGACGTATTGTATCAGCGGGCCCTATAAGTGGACTTGCATACTTAGGGATAAGTATGGCAGGGACTGGAGGGTCATCATCGTTTCCCGGTGTAAAGTGGTAAATTCGTAAAATACTATCATAGTTGTGCACCCAGCCGGGTTCGCCGTTTGGACCAAGGGGGATAGTGCGGAATACAGTGATATCAACTGTCTGGGGCTCATTCAAGCGAAAATTTCCATAAGCATAAGTTGGGTTGTGCGTCCCATCATAGTTAACATTGGTAGACGTATGATGGGTTTCTTCGTATGACGATTGATTGGGTATACGAAGTTGATTTGCCTCATAGTCAAATGTGGTGTAACCACCCGTAGGGTAGGTTATTTTTGTAAGCGTGCCATTGATACTTTTTGTAACATCCACGGAGCGGTCGCCGGGAGGATATTTAGGTGGGTAACCTAAAAAATTGGCATCAAAAAGCATATAATTGTTCTTCTCGTTGTAGTATCCCCATTTGTCAATCCCTTTTGTATTTTTTGGAAAGCCACCGGAACTTTCGTTTGCATATTCAAACGTATAATAACCCTCTAAAGAGATATTCGGATTCGCGCTTGTATTTCCTCCATAATAACCGGTGAGATTCACGGATTTCAATTTCAATTGGGCATTATAATTGAAATACTCATGAACCAATCCCATTTTTCTGAGCAAGACCGTATCAGGTAAACTATAAACATTTATTTCTTTAAGGGCGAAGGCAGACGTGCTGTTCAGATCCTGTCGTTGCGTACTTTCAGGAATAAAATCCACAATGGTATGTTTGCTGATGATCCGGGTGAGGCGCTTTGCACTTACATGTCCACCCGAAAAGCTAGTGAACGTTAATTCATCGCAGGCTGAATTTATACCCAGGCAACCAGAACCATTAGGCAGGTTACCTACCTGCTGATGATATGTTTCACTATAGTTGTTGTTATACAGCAAATGCAACCAATCTGCATATTGAAAATCTATCTGATCTGTATGATCAGCAGAAATAATACTCGTGAGATGCCATGCAGAGATGTATAAACCTGAACTGTTTGATGTTGTTGATTCTGTAGTATAAAAATTATAGATCACTCCGTCCTCGGCTACGATCCTAAAACCGGTACCCACTCTTGTGATGGCCAGATCCTGGTGCGGAAAGGTAAAGGCCCTGTCACCTACCATGAGAAATTTACCTGAATGGCCATTGAAGTTAAATATATAGATGTCGGGCTCCGGATCTGCTGTTCCCGCAGCAACATTAGTTAGAAAACTTTGATCCATCGCCAAGTCCAGGACGTTAGCATAGTCTTTCCAATGTTTTTCTACATTTTGCCCCTCATCTACCTGTCCTTTTACAACACGCGTTATCACACCGGAGGCCTGTACAGACCAACCCAAACCCGCCCAACTGGCCTCTACGCCAGGAGTAAAACCATTATAGTTATAGCCAAGCGAGATAGGTAAACTTAACCTGCTGGATTTGATCTCATAAACCGGTATGGATGTATTAGGCATTCCTTCGTATAAGGTCACAGGAACAATACCATATTTGCCCAGAGATGCTGCTTCAGGCGAAGGCGGTATCATGCTTTTGTTCAAATCAGGTGTAGTAAGACTTTGAGCCTGTAGTTCCAAACCGCTGACCAACAGGCTTAGAATAATAAAAGATCTTTTTACGAAGTTCATAGCGACTAAAATTAATTTTTGAACGAATAACCCATCCTGAATATGACTGGTTGGCTCACCGGAACATGGGTGCGATAAAGCACATCATACAATATTTGCAGTTTTGTTCCTTTGAACCATTTTGTATTTACTTTTATTTTTTTTGAAAGCCCTATCAATCCTGACTGCTGCCAATCTGAAAAAGAATTGAGTTCTGTTATATTTTTGAACTGAGCGTTGTAGTTCATTTCAAATCCACCGGTTATGAAAAATGTTTTTTTCAACTTCCAATCCATAAAACTTCTCAAGCCTATTCCCTGGTGAGTAATGCTGATATGTTGTATACTGCCCAAGCCCATTTTATAACTGGCACCAAGCCCGATAATGCTTTTTTCATTGAGTTTGTAGCCAACGCTCAAACCAATGTCGGCGGTGGTGGGTAGGAAACTATTTGTTTTGGCAAACTGGAAGTTGGTACCGTACTCTAATCTTTGAAGGAACGTTTTTGTTTTTTGCATGTTCGGTTTAAAGTTGGGTAGCTCTGCATCGCTGCTGCTGCCGCCGGCTTTTAAAACCTTATCTTTTAACTGATCTAATTGAGCATGGGCAGATTGCAGATTTTGGCTGATCAGTTGTTGGGCGTTTGGCCCCCCGGAGGCGATCCTGTTTTGGATCAGGTCCTGCACACTGGCCCTGGTTTGTAGGCCGACGAAACTTTGCGGATCATTAAACCTTGAGGATATGCCGAACAATGAAGCCAATTGGCTGTTTTGTTCGGCGAATTTTTTAAAGGCAGGGATATTATTTAGAATCTTCAGGGCGGTTTCTTCAGCTTTCTTTTTGTCGCTAAAGATTTCCTTGTAGTTGCGCAAGGTTTCAATGTAGTAGAAGGCTTCCTTATTTATCTTAGCCAGGTATTTGCTTTTGCCGATGTATTTTACGGCTTCATCAAGGAGTTGTTTCTTTCTTTGCTTGATGAATTGTTCAATCTCGTCGGTCTTCTTTACATCTTCTTCTAAAGCAGTGAGCTTCTTGTTGGCTTCATTGATAGGTTTTAGAAGATTATTTTTTACATTTTCTTTTTGTTGCTCCAGGTATTTGAAATTTGTAGTTAGCTTATCTCGGTATTCATCATATTGAGTATGGTAATTTTCAACGACGGACTTGCCTTGTTTTATCTTCTGCAATACATTGCTGAATGTGGTTTGATCACTCCCGAAAAGTTTGGCTGCGGCCTCCGGATTTACTTTTTGTAAAAGGGAGCGTATCTTATTTTCCCAACGGCTGAGTTTAGCGAGCGTCTTTTCCGTCTTGCTACTGATGCGGTTGCTGTACTTGTTTATTTTACTATCAATCGAGGAAATATATCTAGCGGGAAGTTGTTGAAGTGCTTGTATAGTAGTGTCGGCTTGTGCTTCACAGTAATGTGAAGTAAAAGTCAATAGGGTTGCGATTAGGAGTCGGGTAAGACTCATAATGGAGCTGGTTTACTAATACAAAAAAGGGTTGCCGTGACAATAGTTGCTGCCACACATAGATATATTCTCGAATGCTTGTAGATAGTTTTTAAGTAGGGATCGGACTTAATGCTATAAACGTAGCCACTTAAAATCAATTCCACAAAAGTTTCTTGACATTTATTTTGTTATTATACAATTCCATCATATTTAGAATGTGAAAAGTTGACGTTTATGCTACTTATGAATTGAATATTTATGATGCAATTCTAAGTTGTTTTACCTACAACTGGAGAAGAAAAACACCACGAATGGAGGAGAAAAACAACAGCTTTGGGCCGAAATAAGAATTATTAATTTCTGTAAGACCGAAAATTTAAATTTAAAGGTGATAGCGTCGAATATGCATGTTCAAAACTAGATAGCCTTAACCCTAACAGGATTCTGAACTATCCTTCAATTAGACTATAATATTTATCGGTCTCGCTATTTTTAGTGAAACAAAAAAGAAAATACCACATTGGCCAAAGGCCCGAAAATCAAATAACATTGTTTCCGGGTCTTTTTAGTAGTCGCATATAAAATCCTTGTTTCTATTTTTATAATACCTCGTAATGTACCACAACAACTATATCCTCAATTTCATTGGCTGTGAACCTGGAGTGCACTGTTCCTGCTTGCTTCCAACCGGTAAGCTTATAATCAAGGGCACCATTGGCGGGCAAAGCGTTGTTCAATCCGTTGCGAGTATATTTTTTTAATTTAAGCTCATCAACCGCTGCACCCAGTGCTGTTGGGTTAACAACCGTAGTCTGTTCAAAAGCAAATTTGAATGGTGTTGCACTTACTCCTTTTTTATATTTCACATAAATATTTACATCGTCTATCTGCAGGTTCTTTTCTTTTAGGAAGAAAGGAAACCAATCGTTATTAAGCGATAGTAATAACTCCTGATCGCCGGCCGGCAAAGGAGGATTGAACATTCGGTGCCATTCTGTTGCCAGCTCGTGTTTCAAAGGAATAACACGATAAAACTTATTCTTTGCCACTGTGGCATATTCAATGATGCTGTTCATCGTGCCTGTAATTGCATCATTCACTGTTTTACGAAATGCTTCTCCCCCGTGTCTTGCAGTATAACGCATCTGCATCAATACATCAGATACTGTATTAAAATCAAAATTTCTGATATGTACACCTGCAGGCCCTTCCAGCTGAAGTAATTCTATTTTCCAGCGGCCGATAACACCCTGTCCCTCGAACGGAAGGTAGCGTTCATCTTTAAGATTGGCCTCAAACAAACCGCTGTCATTCTGTGCATTGCTGGTAACAATGGATTGCACAAGACTGTAGTTGTATACAAACCTGGCGTCTTCATTCACCGTATCTCTGAAATACCCAGCACCCGGAGTAGTATTCTTTCTCACAATGCTCGACATCAGGGTGAACTTACAGTTCACACTTGTATAGGGGCCAACAATACAAGGAATAGAAACAGAAAGTGATTTTATCCTACGCAAGTAATGGCCGGGACAATCCATATCGAATAAAGATTCCGGAATGAATACTTCACACTTACCCGTTTCCTTAAGCTCGATAAGCGCCACAGGATCCAGCAAAGATAACGAAATGGTTTTGGTCATTTCATGTTCTCGTTTATTTTGGTTGAGATAGGAACCATCCATGCGGTTAAGATCAAATGATAATTTTTCAGCCGCATTCAAACCCTTATACAAACTATCCCAATAGCCCGCCTGTATGAATCCGGTATTTTCCTGAGCCAGTTCGTACCGGAAACATTTTTCAGCCTTTTTAGCCATATCCAGTGCCATTTTATAACTCTGAAAATACACGCCGGAAAGCTGGGTGATCATCCAGTTATACAGATCTATATTCGTGAATTTGCTCCGCATAAATTCGTCCGTCTGTTTTGAATTATCGATCTGTAATTCATGATTCGACAGCTCTTTTTCCGCCATTGCGATCTTTATTTCTGCGCCAGCGATCTGCCTGCCTATCTGTACAAGATCGTTCTCTGCCTGCTTGCGTTGGAAATCCCATTCATCTTTACGGCGCACATAACCTGCCTGTGTAGATACAAGGCCTGAGACCTTATCCATGATCGCTGATGTCTGGTACATTACTTTAGCGCCAAGCTCCGCAGCTTTTGCTATCTGCTCACTACCATACGAAACGGTAACATGCGGCGACCCACCAAAGCCAGATGCACCTCCATTAAATTGAGGGATCAATGCCAATACTCCTGCCAGTACATCTGTTACAGAACCAATAGTGTGTATGATTGTTGATGCGGTGGATATCCCAAACGCAGCGGTCTCCAGTGGGTTCATGTACAATTGCCCGCCGTAGTATTTTATCTTCAGTTCTGCATTCTTTTTATTTTGTTTTAATCCTGCGAGGCTTTCCTTCGATTCCTGTATAGCATACTTTTTCAGCGCTGTGGTTGCCTGTAGTACTTTCATTTCATTCGTAGATCTCAATAAAGCCATAGCTTCGCCATCCTTTTTTTCCAGTGCTGATAATATAGCGGCTCCGAATGCCTTCACTTCATTATTGAATTCTTTTGACTTTTGAAGTATTACGTTGAACCTGTAATAAGGCAATGGTGCATTCATATCGCTTAGAGCATCCTGCAGATCAACACCAGATGCAACAGCCCTTACCAGTAACGCAGGGTCGATCGGTGGGTCGAAAAGTGCATTGAACCTTGGATCGCCGTCTATGGTCAAATTGTTGCGCAGGTTGAATAAGCGCAGGCTGATAGTATCCCAGTATCCTAGTAATTTTTCATTGATGGGTAAACAGAAATAGAAAGTTTCGATAGCTGGCAAAGGAGGCGCCGGTGGTGTTGGAGAACCAGCAGGCACATCAGGTACAGCGGGTATCACATTCTCCAATTGTATCACCGCATTTGAGAATCCGTCAAGGCCGGGCTTCAACTGGTTATATGTTTTCGGCGTTTTATTGTTGCGGTTAGGGATGATCTTAGGTTTGGGGCCCAGTATCTCCGCAGCCAGAATATATAAATTGGTGGCTTGCCCAAGGGATTCTCTTGTATTTTGCCGGAACAACGAATCGCCCCATGCCACAAGGTTATCAATATATTTCATCACCACCGATTTCTGATAGGCAACTGTTCTGAATTGCGCAATAAGATGCGGTTGAAAGGGATTGTCTTTCCAATCGTCTACCTGCTTAAGCAATTCAAGGTCATTATTGTGGATCATACCAAGTATCCTGTCAATTCGCTGTTTTAGGTATTCATCATTAGGCGATGTCGATGCTCTCAAAAAGAAAGGTTTGGTGACCCAGTATTTTTGCGGTGTACTGTAAGATGATGCATCAGTAGGATTAAAAATATAATGATACCATTTCATGGCATCTTCAAATTTCTGGTTGCCGCTTAGCTTACCTGCTACATACATCGGGCCATGGAAGAACAGTTCCCAGTTGTATTGAGCATAGCTTCCATCTGCTGAAAAGTCAACATCCTCCTGCGGGTACTTAAAGGGATTAACCATCACCGCGGGGTCATACACTTTTTTAAAATCAAGCGATTTTACATCTTTAAATTTATTTTTTATTTTATCTTTTAAAACAGCATCTCCTATCGTGGCGTCTCCTACCAGTTGCACATCCCTGTTCAATAAACCATCAAGCCCGTTGGTATACACCTGTTTCATAAAAAAGCAAACAAGCGGGTGGTAAAAATTGCGGAATCGCATGGCTGGTTGAAATTTATATTTCACCCCTCCTTCGGTATATTTCTTTAATTCATCAGGTAGTTTTTTGTTGGCCGCAAATTCGTTGATGAGATTGAGCATATCCGAATAGAACAGTTCGTCTGCCTTTACTTTGTTGGGATCATCAGGATCAGGGTATGTAATCAGCAGCTCGGGTTGAATCATGAAAGTACGGCTCCTGTCTTCATAAAAGAAAGGCAGCAGCGTGCTGGTAGTATAGGGGAATGCTCTTTTCTCACTGATGGGCCTTTCTTTTTTTCCAATCCACGAAGCTCTTACCACCATGCTCGCATAGGTATAAAAGAATTTATCGATTATACTGAGTTGCATGGAGAATTGCGTACGGAATTTGCCCGGAGTTTTATTGATGATCGGTGCGTGATTAATAAAAGGCATTAACCCCCACTGATGAAACATCAGCTCATCTGTTGATCCATAAGTTTCCCTGTCTTCTCCATCATCATAACCGCTCCGGTCAAAATAAGGAACCAATGGCCTGGAGGAAATAGAAGAAACAAAATCATCCGCAACTTCTGGAGTGCCGTGACAGCTGCCAAGGTCAAATGTTTCTATATGATCAAGTTGCCATGGATCCGTGGTACTGCCATCATTCGGATGGTCGACCCTCTCGTACAAGCATACCAGTAAATTTTGGTTCTCAATGCCAAAAAAGGTCAAAAAGTCTTCTATGCTCTCCGTTGTCTTAGGATCACTGCCAATGAACATATAAAGGAAATCAAGCACTGACTGTAAAGAATCAATGATGGGCACAAAAACAAAATTCTCTTTAGTATAGGCACTGGCTCCTCCATCCAGGTTTCGTGTATCAATCTTTGTTTTTGATAATTTTTTGGGCGACCATTTTTTATTCTTGAACTCACATACCGCCAACCTTATTTCTGTATATTTCCTGGCGCCACTCGAAGAGTTCCCGCCATCTGTAGGTACTGTTAGGTCACTACTATTGGGTTCCTCATTCACCTCATTGAACTCCGGCCAGTAAATGTATAATCTCGAATTCCTTACCACCGGTATCAACTGTTCTGATTGTATATCTGCTGTTACTTTCTCCCACGGCGTCCAATACCTGTCTTTTATCCATTTGCGGTAGAAATATAATCTCGGCTCATCATAGGTGTGTGCAAATACATGAAAGATCAGTGTGTTCTCATCATAATAAGTGCCACATACATTTAATCTTCCTACACCATCCAGCTTTTCAAGATAATTGATGTAGCCGGTCTCCACATTATCTGTATTGACTTCATTTTGCATTAGATCATTTTCCAGGTCTTTAAAGAAAGATGATTTGTCGGGACGTAGTTCCGGTTCCAGGTAATTTTCAGGATAAAGAAATACTTTCCTGTTTGCTTCCCACACTCTATAATTTTTTATCCATTTCCATTGCAGCCATTTCAGATCAGTTTCGGCATCTGCGATTACTTCTGCCTCCAGGTTCATCAAGCAACGCTGCACAAACAATTGTAAGCTGAGGCCCGCCTGTAATATACGGGTGGTGATCTCTCCTGCGCCCATTTCTGTATCAATAAGATAATAAGCATACAGATCATTGCTGTCATTCCATGTTTCACCGGGTAAAGGATTATTGATCAGATATTGCGTCAATGCATTTCTTTTTAACAACCTGATCGGTGCTTGCACTTCAGCAGATTTACTGAGCCAGGTTGTTTCATCCAGTTGTGCCTTCACAATATTCTCTGCAAACAATGCATCGGCAGCTAATAACTGGGGCTTGATCAATGCAGCGATTGACACGGCATCAGTTTTTAAAAGCATGAGCTGTTCCATTGCTGCATCAATCATATCCAGCTTTGCAATATTGCGGTAGTCGGCAGGGAATGCGTATGCAAAATAAGTAGCTGTGTTCGCCAGTTCCGTTACATTCCATGTGGTCAATTGCGCCACCAGCCCATCCCAGGCACTAACAGCACCTGTGACCGAAAATGCCTCATTAAAACAGGTAACCAGGTTAAGCTCTTCACTGCCGGGATATTTTGTGCTCAACCGAGTAAATGCTTCTAAGTTGATCAACTTAGGCAAGAATGGCAAAGCCGTTGCCGGTGCCAAAGGAATTTCATTGAAGCCCGGTAAAACCATTGCTGCAGCATTTTCCAAAATGAAATTGATCTGCTGGGTATTCAGCGACAGTGTATTAATGACAAGCGCAGATTTGTTTAGTAATGATCCGGCTTTAAAAAGGTTAACAAAATTTACTGCCGTAACAGGTAATGCAGTTTTTATGTTAGGATCATCAATGAATAATCGTAACAATTTTACACCTGCGGTTATCTCCAGATTCTCCAATAATAATGCAGCAACCTGTTCAGATATTTTATAAGATGCCGCTGTTGCAGCTACCAATAGCTCCATGTATCCGGCAGCTTTGAAATAGGTTGTAAGTGCTACTTTTATAAAATCATATTTCCCAACCAATCGGCTTTCCTCATCCGCCGGGACTACTTCATTGAGCTTACTGAACAAGCCTCCTGCGCCTGTCAGCGGAATAATACCATCTAACCAACTGGTCAATTGAGTTTTTTGCGGATTAGTAAGTGCGGGTACGCCATTCTGCTCTACCATATTCATAAATACATCTACCGCCTTATCGTCAAAGGAAATAAGCGAAGCCAGTTTAAGCTTCACCCATTCCTTTGATGCATCGGTTCCATCAACAGCCAGTTCTTTATCAATACCAATGAATCCTTTTCGTACCGCTTCAATGTGAGCAATGACCTGGTTTTCGATGGCTGCCTGTTCGTCTACACTATTCCTGTGTGCAAATAAATAATTATAGTGGTTTATTTTAAAAGGCAACCGCTGCAGTTTCTGGGTTGTTTCACAAAAGCTTTGCAGTTTATCAATGCTATTGAATGGATTCTGCAGGTGATTGATAGAGATCGGTGGCGCATTATTATCATTCAATTCGATCCATGTGAACAGGTCGGGTATACTCACTCGTAAAGAACGTGCCAATAAACTATACCGAAAAATAAAATCAAGGTTGTTTATACATAATTTTTTATTAACCGTAGCGTCCGTTAAAAATTGGAACTCTTCCGAAGTTAACTTTAATGCTCCCATGATCACGTCAGCATGGCCAGCCAGCATTTCTGTTATGCCAGGCAATTCCACAACTGTTCCCTGTTTGATATTCTCCGGATAAAATTTTTCATCCAGCGGCTCGAACAAAGCTTTATTCAGGAACAGTTTGTGATATAAAGGAAGCCGATTCATTACCAGGCTGTCGGGTATTGGGGTTGTAGAAAAACCGTCTGCCATTACCACCACGCTTTCCAACGGTAATTGAAATGTGCGTTGCAGCCATATTAGTTTCTGCAGCTTAAGGATAAAATTATTACTAATGGAACCACCGCCAATCGATCCACTCATTACTACCATATCCAGTTCCCAGAATTGCCAACCGAGCGTCTGCCATAATCTTATGAAGCGATGCAGCTTCAGCAACACAGGATCAGTAAGCCCGGTGATAGTTTGTATTGAAGCATCGCATTTACTTGCACCCGCCGGAATGCTGATCATATCAACCCCTGCAGGATTGATGAACCTGCATTCAAAAAGTTGGATCATCTGGCTATAACCGAGGTTGGTCTTTGTAAGGAAGGTATTTACTTTAGTAATATCAGTTGTGTCTCCCCAAAAATCGGCTTTTGTTCCTGCTGTGTTACCTGCAATAATGTCGCCTACTACTTTTGGCACACCGATATATTCATAGGCCATGTCAAGATCAGTAGGATTTAAGCCCTTACGAAATGTTTGCATCAATTGATAACGGCTGCTGTTCAATACTGATAAATACCCATTACTGGCGTACCACGACAGATCAAATGGCAAAGCGAAAGGATAGAACTTAGACAGCAATGTTAAATACGCCTGCGTATTAATGAACTCGGGCCTGGCGCTTAACTCAAGATCTTTAAGGTGTGTTTGCGTCGAGATCCTTATTTTAAAATGTCCCCCGCTTTTTGTAATCCTGTACGTATTGCTGTTATCCCTTACGATCCATTCGTTGGCATCCTTCCCAGGTTGCACTGTTGCGGTTGAGGCAATGGATAGTTTATTGTTGAGGATAGCTGTTTTAAGTGCCACAGAGATCGGACTGGTAGCAAGTTCTGTACTGATAGCATCAGGCAATGGCCATGGGTTATCCGCAACAGCATTTTCCAAAATTTCACACACCAGGTCTATAAAAGGCATGGCCGTATTGGTATTGGCACAGGTGAGCTCTATTTCTCCAATGTCTGGTCTTCTTTTAAACAATACAGTCTTCACCGATTGACCTGCTGTTGTACTTCTTCTTTTATCAAGATATTCGAGCACATCTACCATATAGGCAGCAGCACTGTATACAGAACGGCATTGCTGGCAATCACACATATCCGCGGAGCCAAATAAAGTCTGAAGGTTTGGCAATTCTTTGAGCAATGATGTTTGTGCCAGTTGCATATCTAATGAAGGCAATGCGTTCAAAGCGCCGCCGGTTGTCATAGAATGAAAATCGCCCGCTATAGCAATACTTAAAGCGTGTGTTGATTCTGCTTTTCTAAACATCTGTATGGCGTCAGCCTTTTCTACGCCAGCCTTGGATGTTACCAGAGCTGTAAAATTATCTTCACCCATTTGGTAGATTGCCGCGGAGGAATGTATCTTATTATCCAACAATACCTGCGTGGTTTTATATTGCGGGGCTATTTTAAATACCCTTTGTACTTTCATCAGGTCATTTACAAAAACATCATTTTCTTTTTTTGATGCTTTTAATATAGCCTTATTCTTATTTACAAATTGAGTAACGCTGATCTTGTGGAGTTCAACCTCGGGGAATGCAGCATGAAATTTTTTCAACGATGGCAATTCAGCAAGACTTTTTTTACTTCTACCGGCATTGGCCAGGAATGAGGCTGTAGGAAATTGTTTTTCAAAACGTTTCACCAGTTGCTTTGCTTCGCTGCTGATGGCTGATCCTTTTTTAGCAGAGGTTTTTTTTAATATGCCTTCCCATTGCTTATGATCCAGTATACTTAATTTGCGCAAAGCGGCCTGGTTCGAGATTTTATATTTACCTACTACATGAGCTGCCGTAAGCATATCATGCCCCACCATATCCGACAGATCATAAACCGCCTTTATCTTTTCTGTATCCGCAGCATTTATTTTCTTACCGATGCCAAGTCCCTTCCAGAATTCCATTCCAATACTGGCGGCAGCATTGTATTTGTCAAGAAATACCTTGCGCTGCTCTTTGGGCAACCCGGCTATATCAAGTACATTTTCTACGATAGAATTTTGCACTATGGGGTCTTCGCTTCTTTTTTTCTTGTACTCGTTCCATCGAGACAGCCATCTTTCTACTATTGCCTCATCTACTTCATTAATAATATTTTTATTAGCAGCGGTATTTATAATAGTCTGCATCTCTGCTAGTGAAACATTCCGGAGTGCTGTAAGTACGGCATCGGTCTGGAGGTAAACATAAGTACTGTAAGCATCCAGCTTTTTAATGTTAACTCCGGTAAGCAATACTGATTTTGAAGGGGTGTTCAAGTTAAGCATCGAAAAATAGAAAGCCACATCAACGGGTACCTGGCTATTAAGTTTGTGCGCTGCAGCAAAGTTTTCCAATGCCGTTTGTTCGAGATCCAGTTCTGCACTTAAGAAACTGATATCCTTATGCTTGTCGTTTTCAGTAAGCTCTGACGGAGCCAGTTTATCGAGGAGTGGTGTAACGAGTCGGGTAATGGAATCCAGGTCGGATAATCCTCTTATCGATTCGTTGTTGATACTTACATCGATGATCTCGTGATAAGAAGCATTAAAAGTAATGCTGGACTCCCCTATTATTTTTCCGCCGGCATCCCCCACTCTTATAAAAAGATCCGCCGTTCCTTTTTCTGCTCTTTTCGCTTTTTCCATTGAATATTCAGCAATATAATGGCCATTGGAATCCGGGCTGGTTTTGGCCAGTTTCTGTTCATGACGCAGGTCTTTGTCAAAAACGGTTACGGTGAGATTGGTGAAGTCTATTTTCCTATTTGTCAATATTCTTCCCTGCACGGCGAATGTATTGATAGAACTATGTTGTGCATTTACTGCAACGGTAATATCCAACCTGTCTTCCGAAAGGTTCCTGAACAATTGCGTATTACGACCATCGCCCAACAAGATATTGCCATTATACACTTTAAAATAAATATCGGCCCATTTATCCCTTGGATTTTCACGGAAGCGCAATTCGTCATACGAGATGGAAAACCGCCCCTTGTCGTCTGTAACATAAGACCCCACAACATCACTTAGCTTCACATCTTTATCCCATGCTTCAATTCTAACTCTTGGAAGCGGTTGCTTGGTTTGGGAGTCGATAACAACTCCGGCGATTGTTAGTGTTGGCATGGTATGATATTTAAGTTGTGAGTCAATATTTTAGACTATCTGTGCATTTTTAAATTCCTGCTGTTTTATTTATTCACCAGCGATTCTAATTTTATTTTAAATTCCGCTACGTCATAAAATTTCATATCAGGTATTGTGTCAAACCCGGGGTTCTCTTCATTCACTTCTGAAAATCCAATAAAGCCAGATTCAAACTGTACCACATAAAACAAACCACGATGCCAAATATCTATCATACTCGCTCCCGAAGGAAAATTATGCACTTCATATTTTACGCAGTACCTCTTAAGGATGTCTATTGTATCTTGGTATCCGATTTTATTTATCATGGCTGTTTTGTTAAGAATAATTTACCTGAGGTTCTTTCAAAAATACTAAAGCCACCATTGGGCTGTATTTCAATTCTATGCCCTTTAGTTAAGGCAGTAACGCTTCCATCACCATGACGAGTAACAAACTTATCATCAAGAATGCCAAACATCCTGTCTTTGGGTCCCGCATGCACGTTTTCAATATTATCCAATGCCTTGTTTACAGCTTTTATGGCGTCATCGGGATTTTGAGATGCTGGTGCTCTTAATAGATCACGCTTAAACATGGAAAGACGTTCTGAACGTGAGTAACCTTCCTTGAATGCTTCTGCATAACTTTTTGTTGCAGCAAACCTGCTAACAGCAATCCCGCCCTTTGTTCCCTCTTTAAATAAACCTTGAGCTGCTTTTGTTCCAAGATTCTGCCCTGCCGTTTCAATACCTTGCAATGCTTTTCCGGTTAATTGAACGCCTTGCCTTATCACAGGTGCTTTTGCAACTGACTTTATCACAGAGGCTCCGCCCTTAGCAGTTGCAACAACCGCTTTCGACAATGTTGGTGCCACCTTTTGAGCCGTTTTGCCCACTGCTCCGATTACAGCAGCCCCAGCCGTAGTAGTCGCAAATGCGGCAACGCCTCCAACTGCTGCGCCTATTTTTGCGCCCGTCTTTGCACCACTTACTCCTTCGCTGTGCATCTTAGACAAACTATAACTTTCTTTACCGAGGCCAAGTGATTTATTATTCACCGTTTGTCTTGTGGCTTCGCCTGCAAAACTGCCGGCATAGCCACCCACACCACCTGCAACAGCTCCTACAACAACGCCTGTGGCTACTGTTGCAGCAGTTCCGGTAAGGCCAATTGAGGCCACCGCCCCTACCACTAATGGCCCCGCAGCGCCGGCTGTCGCTACCGTCACTATGGTACCCACTACCACCACCGCTGCAACAACTGCCACCGTTCGCCAACTGGGCATTTCCCACATACCGGTAGGGTCTGTTGTATTGGTAGGATGATTATTTACATAGAGGTACATATTGTTACCATCTGCCAGCCCCGCAGGATCCGCGGATATCCAGCGGCAAAGCCAGGTGGCATAGTAACGTGAACCATGGTAGTTGAGGCCTGTCTCATCATCTTTTTCCTTGCCGGTATACCGGTATTGCTTAGCCGCTATTTCCCGCAAATTATCTGTTAAGCTGTAAGAAGTACTACCAAAAGGAAAATATTCTTCGTAAGAGATCAGCTTCGCCGCTTCATCAAGTTCCAGGCCAACTGACCCAAGGTAATTATCATACTGGTACCTGGTTATTTGTTGCTCAGTACTACCAGCCGATTTAATAACAGGAATATCTATTATTGCTGCTCTTTTCTTATTGTCCATGATATGTACAGACTCCCGCTGGAGTGTGACTGCGCCTACGGCGCTGATCTTATAAACGATCTCCGTGATACCCAGGTATATTTTCTCTTCTTTGGTGCCGTCAAGACGCTCGATCACTTTACGGACACGCTGGCCTTCGCTATCATACACATAGTGCGATTTGCCACCGCCACCCAGATCGGCCCCGCTAAGCTCATCTTTAAAATTCCAGTCCAATCCTTTCAAATGTTCCATTGCGCCCATGTTGCCATGTGCGTCATAGTCGATCCCTGCTACCGCATCAATGTATTTAAAGGTAAATGCCCCGAGGCTGGTCTCTGCTAAATGATTATTGGCAACATCATACACAAAATCTCTTGTCCAGCTGCTCTTTTTAGCGGTATGTTTTTGCTTAAGCATATTACCCGTTTTATCATAGGAATATTCTTCCAAATAATTACGGAAAGCGGTTGTGTCGTTTGGACTGGGGACTGCTGCGTTAACGAAAGGATGATTATGATAATTGAAATCGGGCTTGTTGTGATTGATGTCCGTTTGCCCCGCGTGTTTTCTGCTTTGCACTGTTTTTAATTGATAAACAGGATTGTAAGTATATTTTGAAACTGCCTTTACCAGTTCCCCGTCAAAATTGACATCCGGCTGGGCCATATCTTTACATTCCACCATATTGCCAAATGCATCATACACATAAGAAATATCCTGTTTAGTATCGATACCGTTATTGGCAGTAGTTAAAAGCCCCTGCAAGCGGCTGGTAAAATCGTAATAAGTATACCTTGTTTTGGTGTTATTAGCATAAATGACATCGAGCCGCTGGCCCTTCGCGTTATAATTGATGTTTTCTATTACAGATCCTGCTACGCCTCCCTTAATGGCAACATCAATACCTTCCAGCAGGTTGCCTTCATTATAATTGGGTGTAATGACCGTTTTTGGCGTTCCACTCAAATATGGCGATACTATTTGTATGGGTTTATTATTGGCATTGTACGCCGTGTTAGATAGAAATATATCTGCTTTCAATACAATGGCGGGTACATTCGTCCAATCTATCTCTTTGTCATAGTCAACGGTAAATTGTCTTGAACTCTCCAGCAGGTTGCCTTTAAAATCATATGCCCTGTTAGCTACTATTCCGGCCTGGTCGTAGTGTTTCTTAACTTTCCCCACAAGATTTTTTGCCAGATCGGTTGCACTGATATTTGTGCCGTATATAAACCGCTCGAATATAACCGCAGTCGAAGCTCCATTCTTAAAAGTCGACGAAACCGGCCTTCGTCCACTATCGTATGCATAGATAAAAAAGAAATCCCTGTCGTTCCAGGCCAGGAACGGCTTTTCCGCAACATCCTTTAGCATCCACCTTCTTCCTGCATCCATACTGGTTTGCTTCAGTTTGTTTCCCAGCATATCGTATTCGTACTTCATCACGATACGGTTAAGCGCATCCATCAGCTGTAGTTCATTACCTTCCGCATCCAATTTTATTTTTGAGGGCAACAATTCGGTCTTATTATCAACTACAATTAAAAAAGTTCTACCCAGGCTGTCGAGGTATTTTATTTCCGGGGTATCATAGTGCTGTGCAGAAAGCCATGCCGCCCTCGTAGCAGGTATGACAGGCTCTGGGCCTAATGGATTGGGATTGCCGTTCGCCAAATACCAGCCACTATCCAATACATTGTCATTGGCATCAAAATATTTTTCAGCCCAAGGTGTAAATTCAACTTTTGAAAAAGTCAGGTCTGGATTAGTGGTCTTAATGACCCGATCCAGCGGATCGTATTCAATGATAGGTGTAATACCCAGTTCCACCATCTCTTTTTCATCATCATAAGAGGGCGACGTGGTAAAATAAGGTTCGTATTTTTTTACAGCATTCCCTTTATTATTAAGTATAGAACGTCCATTGCCTATCCAACGCAGGGTTGGAGGCATGGTTAAACTGGTATTCTTTAAAATTACCGACCCATCGACCTGCACCTCCATCGCTTCACCTGGTTCTGCCTGCGCCTTTTTCAGTACTTCATGCCCGCCCCCATCAGCGTAAGAATAGGTTTCCAGCCAACGGGTATTATGTGCAGCATCCTCATAGTGATGAGTCTCCCTGCTGCGTGTGATTACGTATGCGGGATGTGGTTTATAATTGTCGATATCAAACCCAGGGCTGTTCTTTTGATCGTACCACTCCGTAAGATTGTACAGTATCTCTACTGTCGGATGATCTGCTGTTCCTTTGATCTCTACTTTTGATTCATCGATCTCGTCACCTTTATCAATTCCTTTTTTGCCGATAACAAAAGACTTAACGGTCATTCCTAGTTCATCAAACCTAACAGCGGTTTCATTGTCGTTGACATCCATCATGATATACGGAGATAGCACCCTGTAGTTAAAAGCCGGATTGCCAAATGCCAGCTGTTTTATCTTTACAACACTCCCTGTTGCATCAGTTACTTTTTTAACAAACAGCGAATAGGTAGTGTCATACTCAGCTATTGTAACATGACCAAAAGGGTCTTTTACCGAAGTGGTCAAAAAGAAATGGCCGGTATCATATTGTGCTGTTCCTGATGGAATCCAATAATAATTGTCTGTAAAAATATAGCCGCCTTGCAAAGGATCTGTGAGCCTCGTATCCAGGTCAATCATACTTATCTTACCGGTGTAGATATTGGAAAGTATATTTTTGTTGAATGCAGCTTTATAATCCTGGTGCTTTAGTGCTTTTGATTCAATTACACCAAACGGTAAAACCGTGACAGCATCATCCGCCCTGAATTGCGAGCGTGTAAATTCGAGAATTCTTTTTTGGATGCCTCCTGTAAAAACTGCTTCATAATCGATGAATGCAGCAGCAGTACAATACTGCCGGACCAAACTTATATCAAGGTAGCCGACGAATGCGGGATAACCCGACAGCTCAAAAGATTGGTTAAAATAAGTTATTGGTGTGCGATAGTCTACTGTTCCGTCAACCGGGTTGGTATACAACATTTCATGGCTGGTAAAATGTACCTGTTCCTGCTCCGGCTCGTTGGCGGGTGCACCTGCTGCAGGGGCATTTCTTTTATAGACAACGGATGCACTTTTCAAAATATTCCCATAGTCATCCGTATCTAATATAAAATTATTTGCTACCCGCGGGTCTGCAGCATTTCGTTCATAGTGATACGATATTGATTCGCATTCATGAGTAAGAAAAACAGCATAGGGTTGATCTGCAGCGGGCTGCAGCATTTTGATCATAATATTATGCTCTTCCGCTTCATACGGCACCTTTTCTCCTATTGTACCATCAATGGCATAAACCTCTTTGCGCAACATTGAGCCTTTGCAGGCACGCAATGCCTGGCGCCATTCATCGGTTGTTAATTCAATCGGTAATTCCGGAGAAGGCATTATTTTTTCCGGCACCTGGGCATTCTGAAAATACTCATGTGCAAACTGATCGGTGATCTTTTTCCTATCCAGGAAAGCTCCGGTATGAAACCAGGAACGGGTGAGTACGGGTGCCTGGTGAAGCGATGCGTCTTCAATATTATTAATGGCACCGCCACTGTGCTTTATAAAATGAGTGATATCTTCTGCATCTTTTTGATCCACGCGGCCAAATCCCCTGAACTCTTTTTCTTCATGATCGTAATATCCGTGATGATAACTGTATTCACTGGCAAACCGCGTTTTCATGATCCGGTCAAAACCTGTTACTTTGGCCACACAGTGTACCGGAAAATGCAGCTTGGTGACCCATGGCGTTCCGGCAAGTTTGTCCTCAATATAATAATGAGTTGAAGGTTTATATTCCAGTCTTACTTCTTTACCCAGGTTATTTTCATAACGCACCATGATGTGGGGCTTCTCACTATTCAGCAGGTCGATATACTGCAATGCTCTTCCCTGGTGCTTTGGCAATAAGCTACTCCATACAATGCAAGACATACCGGTACCTAAAAGATCAGCTATGGTGATCTTCGTTTGCTGGTTTATTTCAGGCGCCCCTGTAATAATTTTAGGTAACAAAGAAAAGCTGTTGCCTTGCTGGTTGAACCAGATGCTGATATTATTTTTACCCAGGTAAATAATATCTGTGGTACCCGATCCATCTACATCCGCTAACTTTATCATAGCAGGATTAAATGCCTCCATATGATCAAATACCGGCGCATTATCCATATTTACTTTTGCGCCGAATTTTCCAAATCCAAGGTTTGGCCAGTAGCATATCTCCCCATTCCTGATCCTTACAATATCACTTAATCCGCCGCCACTCATATTAGAAAGGAAAATAGATTGCGTGCTGTCTGCGAAAACAATGGCAGGCCCCTTTTCTTCATCAAAAGATTTGGTCGTTCTTTGTGCTTCGGTATATCCTTTCTTTCCTTCCGATGCATACCAGGTAAATGCATGTTCTTCTGTGATCAACAGATCAGGCCTTCCGTCGCCGTCTAGGTCAATAAGCTTCGTGTTTGCATCTTTTTGATTGATATTGGGAACATGTTTGAATGTAGTATAAGGCAACCATTGCTCCTCTGTATCCACTTCAAAAAATCCCGGCGCAGGTTCATTCCAGTTTACCATTTGTTTGATACCATTGGCTTCGAGGTCTATCAACTGAAGGCTGCCGTTTGCAATGCCGCTGTAAGATGGTTTTTTGAACACTTTACGGCCCGCTGTGAAACGCCCGCCACCCAGGTTTGTTTTATAGAACAATCCCCCGCCCTGTTCACTCAATATACCACTTAGTCCTTCGCTATAAAGATCTGTAAATTGATATACCGGTTCGCTCAAACCGATAGGGGCATTGACAAGATTATCATTTTCAATGGCATGTACATCTTCATTCCAGTTGTGGTTACTGTAAGTGAAAGACATCGGTGGCAACGATTTTTCTGTATACGTGCCATCATCATGTTTTGTATAACCAGTGGTAACTATGTTCCGGAGAAATGTAAAACCATCAGCTCCATTGTTGTCGTACTCCAGGTGCAAGGCTTTTACCAACGCATTGCCTCCCGGCAATTCTGCAAAATGATGATACAATAATATTTTGTTGCATAGCCTGCAGGTCCTTATTTCAAAACCTGCACGATAATCAGAAAATGCATCAGGTCGATATGTCCAGTTATCGACAATATCAAAGGGTACTGCAACATCATGCTCTCCATAGTCGAAAACATTTTCGAACATATATTTGACAGGCAATGGCTCGCCAGGTTGGTACATGCCAATATTACCATACCACACCCTTTTGAGATAGGTATTGGTAAAAGGTGCATCCCCGTTTACGCGATTCCTGTTATGCAATTGCCGTACTGCAATACCGATTCCATCTTCCTGTACATATTCATACTGCGAACAATGGCCTTTATCATCATAAGTAAAATCGATGAGCCATTCAAAAATATGAAGAGGTTGTTTCGGATCGGCGATCCTGCTCGTTGGTGTTTTGCCATATATCGTAGTCACATTGCTCCCCGTGATCACCTGCCAGTGGATTATGCCTGAATTCTTTTCTAGCCATCTTTCGATCCGTGCAAAAATCCCTTCTATCCTTGGCCTGTAGCGCCTGATGAGGTATTGGTTATCAGCTGAAGAAAATTCATTGACCACATATTTTCCATCCAATCCCTTAATGAATACTCCAGTTATATCTTTTTTGTACTCGGGCACCAAGTCTTCCGCTCCTGCAATAACAAACACATCGGTGTCGTTATCATCAATATAGCGAGGAAGTATCTTATCGGTCCGTCTTTTTATAGAGCCTACACCAATCTGCCATCCCAAACCAAAGAGCCCATTTCCCGAGCCGGAACTATAAGAAAGGGAAAGTGCAGGAGAATACCCTCTTGCAGAGGAGAAAGGTAAAGGGACGCTAAAAGACGAAGTGCCGTTAATAGCATTCACGCTAAATTTTTCATCGATGTTCTTTACAGCGCCTCCACCACGCGGAAGCGAAATAGAAGGTGGTGCAACAGAAAAATCACTCGCTTTTCCAGTGCTTTTTGCCTTGGTTTGTTTATGCCCTTCATGTGATTTGTGGCCATCATCCATACATATCCGGTGTTTTAAATATTCCTTAAACTACCATAATACAGAAACATCTTGCGCTAAATGTAGCCGTTTATTATTTTGGATACAATACCATTAAGTGGTAGTGCACGAGACCTTACATCTTTATCAATCTGAGCAAGGTTTCGAATATGGAATTGTAGCTCTAATTTTATTTTTACTGTACTAATTCCAGTAAAACTTAGATTTGGGAGGAGCAAAGACTAAAATACCAAAGAAAAAAAATACATTAAGAATCAATGGCCTATTCTACCTTTTAATATTTTAGAAGTCAACTAAGGTTCTCTTATCGAAAATTGTTGGAATAAATATATGCTATATTATATTCTTGTCGTACCGTATAACTACGGTTTTTGAGGTAGATCAAAACTCGCAAATACCTATTCGGGGAAAACTAGAATCCATTTGAATAGGGCATATCACCCCTAACAGGGTCTTAACTATTCACCTGTGAACTTGTAATTCAATCAATTGACAAGTTGACTCTCACAGGCTGAAACAAAGTCAACATAACTAGCACGAGTTCGAACCAGATTGTTAGGGATTTGACAGACTTCCAATTGAAATAAAATTTCCGGTTATTCTAATTCCCGATTTTTCGAGAATTACATCCTTATCCGGAGGAAATTTCTGAGGGGAGGGACTTAATACTATTTTATTGCGTGAAAAGAGATCCCGTCAAATGAAAAGCCGTCAAGTACTTATGAACTCGGGATGGATAGTATTACTGTTTAATTCCGTGACGGTTCTTTATACTTTTATAACAAAACCAATACCAGTGTCGACAATATTGCCAACATGCAAAATTTAGCAATCGCTGGCGGAGGTTTGAATAATTTTATCAGTACAACCGTGAGAAAGGGCTACGCAATCAAGCTAAGGTAAGATAGCTGAGAAATGTGTCTTTTAGTTTGGTATCAAAACTATACCCGTGCACGAAACAACAACGACTAATAAAAATGACAATGCAAGAGATTATCATTACTGACAAGTAGAAATGTCTTAACGCCGAGCGAGTCAATCAAATAAATTAATCTTTTTGATCTCGAATAGCATACAAATTCAAAAGCTCGTTTTCTTCAGAATTAAATTGAAGCAAGCTCAATATTTCAGAATCAATTGCTGTCAATCCATTTATGCGGGTTGCCTGTTCTAACAAATTAGCTGTAAGAAACAAGGTATAAAATTCACTCTCAAACAGTTGGTCATCCATTAAAAAATCTTTCTGAATTTGTTGATCATTAAAGCTGTAAACTTCCGATTCTTTCACGGTATATGGTATTCTGTCGATCATGTCTTGAAGATTGTATCTCAGTGACATTAAAAAACGAATATCCCTACCACCATTTAAAGCATTTGAAATAAGTCTATTCAATATCTTTTCGAATGGTTCGCGGCCGAAAGCAAGGTGGTAAGTATATCTTTTTTGAAAATATCGGCTGATTGCACCTTTCGCGTACAAGGTTTTCATAGGATTTGGTTTAGGCGCGTGTGAATATTATTGAAAACGCAACGGGTAAATTCTTGAGAATAGTAAATATTATATTTCATAATTAACGATTTTATCACACTCATTATTGCTAACGAATTGCTTTAAAGGATACCTGTGTTCTATGGCTGCTTCCATATCAATCAAAGAATAACACCTGTTTTTGGCATCTGTGGTACCGATTCTGCAATAAAATGTAAGTATATATTTAAAAATTGAATTTCTATCCATCTCATCTACAGCTCTATTTTTCCGGTACCACTCGAGTATATTTTTCCCTTTTTCATTAGCACCCTCAAGCACAGATTTACCACGATTATAAGTGAAACTTAAGCCCATTACAGTATCTGCCAATAATCTTAAACTCTCCTTTTTTTCTTTATTTTTTAATCTTTTGAACAAATACAAGCCCAGTTTTTCCGCATGCGACCATTCCATATTTTCAATATAAATTGACAGCTGCCTAACCAATGTACTGTCTTTTATCACATTTTGCCGCACAATTTTATTAAATAATACCCATGTAAAAGCACATAGCATGCATAGTATTATAAGGCTCACTAAGCCCTTATTCCCATTTAAAATAAAATTTGAATATAAAGCAAGTACAAAAATTCTTGCCCACCAGCTAACCAACAAATTGTAAAATATCCATTTAAACGGCTTAATGTATTCGTATACATCGTCGAGATGCCGGGACCGCCATATAACAAAAATGATAACAAGGTATGCAAAGTAGCACCATGAAACGATTAAAGGTAGATTTGAAAAAAGCTCCGCTTTCCAGGTTATTGTAGTTGTTACGATACGTAAAGCGACGGCGAGATGTGCAAACAATTCAATCAATATAAACTCATACCCATCATGCAGTATCGTATGATGTCCTTTTGCATGTTTGTTCCTTCGTTTTTTTATTGAAAAGCCAAATGCAAATAAAACTACAGGCAGTAAATTATATTCAGCCACTAGACTTGAGAATTCAAAAAATAATTTCATGTGCCTGGGTTTTTAGACAATAATTGAACTACTAGCGTTATTAATTTCCGAGGGGGGTGCGAAAATGTTCGTTTAATTTCATGGTGAGCTCTAACCCTGTTTAATTGATCGATAATTGCTTCAGTCTCTATGTTAGTATAAGCGATCAACTCTATTTTTGTATTCTTACTTCTAATTTCGTTGATCAATTCCATACCAATAGCGTCATTTATGGTTGCTCCATTATCGCGTTCCTTGAAGTCTGAATCACTTTTAAATGGACCAGGTCCATCACCACTATTTATCTCAAGATCAATAATAGCCAAGTCAATGTCCAAATTTTGATTGTAAAGCATAAATCCCCGGCTTAAGTTGGTAGATTCGAGAACTTCAACGTTTTTTAAATGCCGATTCAGGTCTGCAACTATATTTTGCATTGTTTCAGGGGTATCTTCGACAACCAGGATCTTATATCTCATTTCTTGTTTTTCCATGAAACGGTTATTTGCGTTTTTTTTCCATCTACGTCTACTTTAAGGCTTGCTTTCACAAGATCGGCGTAAACTTTTGCATAATACATTCCTAGCCCGTCTCCTTCCATCCTTTTATTCCAGCTTTCAAAATCTTCATCTACTTCGCAACGGAAGTGTTTTTCAAAGATCTGATTTACTTTGTCAGGAGGGATTGCTTTTCCCCAATTCGTTATGGAGTAGCCATATTCTTTCGAGTTTGAAAAACAGTTTACTTTGATATGACCATCGGAACCGTCTTTAAAGTCTGGTTTGTATCCGGGTACAAACTGTTCTCGTTTTCTGGTTTCTTTAAAACTATATTTAATGGCGTTTCGCATTAGATACATGAACATGCCTAAAAAAATATCATCATCTACCGTTATTGTTTTTGCATAGACTTTCTTATCCCACATTTTTAAGATCCCTAACCGATTTCTCTTTGCAAAAGCTACTTCCCTGAACATCAACATATAATATTCGACCGTTTCAGCCATCGAATAGGGTAACACAGACCTAACTTTAAATGTATTTCTTACAATATCATTTGTGATTGAAAATACACCTAACCTCGAATCAATGAATTTAATTAGATGTTCAAATTGACTAGGTAGTGAAGTGTTTGCTTTAAATAAGTCTTGAAAGACAATATTCAGCGAAATCGGGAGCCTACCACTTTCAACAAGCTTAATTACTTCTTTATCATTAAGCAAGGCTTGAATGGAATGGTTCATTGTTTTAGCCTTCTCTAAAGCGAGTGACGCAGGAGTCTTGATCTCATGACAAATATTGGCAAGGAAAGTAGACAGCTTTTCAAGCGTCATACTGTGTCGGATAGAAATTTCTGAGCCAAGACGATTTATTTTAGGGTACACCCATTCAATATCTCTTTTTATAAAGGTCTGAAATGATGTGTTGCCGAACGTAGCATATCCGTTTGGTACATAAGGGATCTTTAAAATTACAACTTGAGATAAACCGATTTCTATCAGTTTCTTATTGATTTGCCCCTCAAACATTCGTTTCATGTTTTTAGTAGAGTCCTTGTAGACTAGATCAAAATCACTTGTTGAATTGTATATTTCGTCATCAGTGAGATAGAAGAAAACGATATTCCCTATTCCTTCGTCCTGAATATCAAATTGAGCGCCAATCAGGGTAATATCTCTCCCATGCATCCTCCATTTAGAAGGAGGATTAAATAGTTTGTCCAAAAAATGAACATTTTCAAAAAAGTGATCATGAACAACTGTTTCTTTAACATAATCATTAACCGTTTCCGTCCAGCCTCTGATCCTGACTTTTGAATCATAGCTATCGCTAGCTCTGATGATACAAGCTCGGCAATTGATAGTTTTACTCAGTGCCTCACAAAAATTTACTAAATAGTTAAAGCTTCTATCAGATTTAGTAAAAGGTTTTTCATCAAATGTACCGAGATCAATTTCACTATTTTTTTTATTATCTGATTCGTTTGAATTACCCAGTTTGGAAGTCTTCAGCTTGTCATAGAGAAAATCATGCACATATTCGAAATCTTTCTGTTTAAACTTGTGTTCTGAGTAGGTATTGCCGATATGAAGTGCAATAATGTTAGCTAGGTGTTCAAGATCTTCTTTATTCTGTTTATTTAGCCACTTGTCAATTGTCTTTTTCTGTTCTACTATCGAATTAGACTCAAGCTCTAAAGGATGCCATAACACCCTGATCAATCCTATATATCTTGCATTTACTTGTAATGGTATGGCCAGGTATATCGGTTCATTGTCCACTTTGATTCCCAACTCCTCTTCATACACACGGAAAATCGTCTTCCGGTCTTTTGGGATATCATGCAGATTCATGAATTTGCATGACAGCTCTTTTTCAGAAACTTTTTTTGTAAGTAAATCATAATAATATTCGCCCGATGGAGTGATTGCGTCCTTTATTTTATAGAAATCTAACCTGTCAACCGTCTCTTTGTAATTAAGATATATCTCGTATTCAATGGGCTTGGCATCTTTAGCTTTATTCTCGAAAAAATCTGTTTTAAGTCTATCGAATATTTTCTTGGATAGTTTCAACTTTTTATCATTGCTATTTGTATATTTCTGTTTCCGGTAAGATGGAAATTCCAGGAAATCTTCAAAAGAGGCGCTATCGATCGTATTCGATTCATATTTATGCGCCAGGTATTCATAAATAAATAGATTCTTTACGATGGGTTTCATCAATTCTGCTTTCTTAGCAAATACGGGGGCTGATCGGGTTATGTTTAAATAATGTCCCTTATTTTCCAGCCGATCGCTCCCTGCATCATAAAGTAAAATAGAAACACAGGATGCTTCTTTAAAATCCTTAGCAATCAATCTGCAAACACAATCATTTTTTAATTTGAACCGAAGGTTAGAGAAGTACACATTGGTGATCCTTCGGCACAGTTCGGAAAAGTTTGCCATAGTTAAGCTGTTTAAGCAAGTAGGGATGCTTACTTAACTGGAATACTAACATAGATAAAAAATTGGACCCGGCAAGATTGACAAAAATTCAACTATAGGGCCATCTTTTTTAACATGATATTCATTTATGTCAGCAGTTAGTTAGCAATACCAATTTAAATCCTAAATATAAGGAATAAATTTACTATATATTTCTAAAATTAAGTATCACTACCGTAAACTATCATCTATTAATCGGTAGCTAAGACAATTTAAATAATTGATTTTGCAAATTTCGAGAAAAAATAATATTGCGGCAATTGAACATTTACAGACAACGAGTTTTAATGCCCTTACTCTATTAATTTCATTCGCTTTCAACCGACGTTTAATTGGCTCCTATTGAAAAAAAAATCAAAAATTCCGACAATCTTGTATAAAATCGACTCTATTCCACGCCGGATTTTGTATCCATATTAATGAGTAAAAGTGAATTATTAACCTAGCTCAAGCTAAATAAAAGAATTATTATTTAATACCGTATAAATACGGTTTTTTACTTCAATAAAATAAGTAGAAGGAAATTAATCATTAGTACGTAACCCATTCTGTATGGCAAGCGTGTTTGTACTTTATAGCTCAATTTTGTAGTCTTAACTAGTGTGAGTTCGAACCATATAATTGGTGATCTGAAAAACTGGCGGATTTCAATAACAACTAAAAGTCAAAACCAAAAGTTGAGTCTCTTTTCATACAAGAGATTCTCTACTTTTTGGTTTTGACTTTTAATTTTTGACTTATTCTTCGTAGACCCAACTAGCGTGAGTTCGAACCAAATAATTAATGATTTAAGAGATTTGGTGGATTTTTGATCGAATTAGATTGGTCGACTTAATGCTATCTGGCACTTATGGCACATCTTGCCACATCGTTCAAATAATCACAGCTTAACTCGTCTGTGAAGTAGAATATAATTCAAGCTCTATATCCAATTAAAAAAGCTCTTTAGCTTTTGTCTTTGCGGTCTCGCTACGGGAATTTCCATATCATTATTCATTGACAACAATCCGTCATTTTGTAAGTATTTTTTTATCTTTTTCAAATTGATAATATAGGATCTGTGTACACGTAAAAAATTGTAACTCTCCAATAGTTCCTGTAATTCTTTAAGATTTCTTGAAGCGATTACGGATTTACCGCTATCCAGGTAAAATTTTACATAGTTATTAATTGCCTCTGCAAGAATAATATCATTCAGATTAATAAAAATAACACCTGATTGTGTAGCTAATGCAAAAATCTCAGGAGTATTGCCCGATAACATTTTTTGAAGCTGCCGTATTTGTACGGTCTCAGGTTGAGATTGCTGCAATACTTTGTTTACTGCATCTCTTAACTGATCAGGATCTATAGGCTTTAAGAGATAATCCAAAGCGTTAAATCGAAAAGCTTTTGAAGCATATTGGTTGTATGCAGTAATAAAAATAGTATTAAATCTTTTAGGCATAAGTTTTTCAAGTAATTCAAAGCCATTCATGCCTGGCATTTCAATGTCAAGAAATAGAATATCCGGTACAGAATATTCATGGAGGTATTCATAAGCTTCAATAGAACTGGTAAAACAAATATGGGATGAAATATGGGGGCAACTTTTCTGCAGGTGTATTTTCAGCAATTCCACGCTGTCTGGCTCATCATCAACTATAAGGGCGGTCAGTTTGTTCATTTGAGAGGCAATATAAGTATTACTCTTGTACCCGCGGCACTGTTGTCAAGATTGTACAAATCTTCTGTTTCAAAGTAATTTTCTTTATACCCCGAATCCTTGTGCAGTATTTCCAATCTTTCCTTAACAATCTGGAGGGCATGGGATTGCCTGTTATTGTCCGTTGCTTTTTTTAAATCAGCAGCAGCCCGCCGACCAATGCCATTATCTTCTACTGCTATCTTTATAAATGTCTGATCTGGATTCTGGTAAGAAATTGTCAAACTAAGATGACCACCTGCGGGTTTATTAATCAGCCCGTGAAGAATGGCATTTTCGATCAAGGGTTGAATAATCATTGGTGGCACCTCAATAAACTCCCAGTCCACATCTTTATCAATATGTATTGAGTGGTTTATCTTTTGCTTAAAACGAAGGCTTTCCAGTTCTAGGTAGAGCTGAATAGATTTGATTTCCTCATCTAATGTAATACGTTCAGCTCTTGAGTGGTCGAGTATATGACGGATGAGTGAAGAAAACTTGCCAATATAAAGAGATGCTGCCTGCCCGTTGTTTTGTTCGGTAAAAAGCCGAATGGAATTAAGGCTATTAAAAATAAAGTGTGGGTTCATTTGGCTACGCAGGGCTGCAAACTGTGTTTCCAACAACCTGTTTTGAGTTTGCACTTGCAGCAGCTCCTGGGTAATTTTTTGCCTCCTCGCAAGCAGCATAGTGATGATGACAATTGAGATGAGCACAAGTAAAACTAATGCTACAGCTATTATCCCAGTAGTGATAGTTTCATTCATTAGTAAATTTGTTAGTTCATTAATCTATGCTTGATACTCTGCCGGTAGTTAAGGTAGAGGCTGACTAAAATTGACAAATAAAGAAAATCGTCAAAAAAGCCATGCATTGCAAAAATAAGGTTCAGTGATTTTTTTGGGAATGCCCTTCCCAGTAAATCAATAAATGCATAGTATGGGACCAGGCAGCCATGATTGATGATGATCCCAACACACAAAATAAATAGAGGCGAAAACCATAGTTTACCTCTGAAATTTATTGTTTCATTAAACAATAACAGGCAATACAAAAATACCAATGAACACGACAGGAAAATCGATGGGATTTTGAAAAAAATATTAATACCAGTTATATACAAGCTAACTCCCCACAAGATCAAATAAACAACAAAAAGAACTATCAGTTTATTATAATCTTTTTTTGCATTTTTGTAATAGAAAATAAGATAAAAAAGATAAAAAAAGATAAAGCCAAAATTATAAAGCCAAATATTCGTTTTATGATTAATTCTAATTATAAGCCCGGCAAGCTCTATACAAAAAATAAAACAAATGGAACTATAAAGCCATTTATAAGCGGAACTGAGCTTATAAACTAATGCTGCTCCGAAAGACAATGCTAGGATTAATGCATACTCATCAAAAACGAAATTATTAAAATATTTAATGGCTGTATTTTTTTGGTTTTTTATTTAAATCCCTTACTATCTTTTCCTGTGTTCCAAAGCTCTCACATTTAGGCGGACACATTTGTGATGCATCTGCGCCAAGATTAACAAATGAAGCCGGCGGGTCGGTGGTACTATCTTCTTTTAAAGTGTTATAATAAACGACTATATGCATTTTATGACGCCTTTTACGGTTAGTGCCGGAAAATGGTGTGAAAACTGGCATCAATGTCAGATTAGACTGAAGATCGACCGTTTGATTTACGTTATCGCAATACATGCGGAATACCTGTTGAAATGTCATAAATGTTGATTTGATATCTCCTGTCCTGAAGTCATCATCGGTACTAAATATTCTGTAAGTGCCATTATCACTTTCATTTCTAAATCTGATTTTAGCTCGAAAGTTTCTAACTAAAACAACAGAATCAGCAACAGTAATCGGTGTAAGAATATAGTCCCCGTTATTCTTATTTATTATCCATCTGTTTGTATCTATATAATACATGGTGTAATTCTTAAGTTGCTCAACAGCTGATGTTCCACCGTTGGAGATATCTGAAACAGATAAGTTCTGTAAAATAATTGGGGTATAGATTATTTTCAAAGAATCATCAGTTTCATTCAGCCCATAAGTCATCAGTAGGGCTGCAACATTTTTAGTACTATCTGCATTGGTATAATGACTATTTGATGAAATGATATTATAAATTGTGATTAAATCCTGAATAGTAATGTGCTCATCATTTTTCATGGGGGTATGTGCGTCACCAATAGCAGGAAATGCAGGCCAATTGTATGTGTGCGAATCACTTTTTACATATGAATAAATACAATTTGAGTCATGCAGGCTCCCGCAAAAGAAAAGTTGCGGTATTTCGGATAGTACCAAATTAGCTGGGCATGTAGTCGGCTGTAAATTATGGGAGGCCGAGCCGATAGCTTTTTTCTCCTTTTCGTTCGACTTATGTGCTGTATCCCTCCCTACTGTATTACTACTTTCATTTCCCCCGCAACCACTGATGACCACTTGTGCAAGTGTAAGAATACTAAGAATTAAAAGTGAGGACTTAAGTTTATTAGGCATAGTTTTTTATTTTGATGTTTAAGAATATAAATACCTAAAGCAAATTAAAGGCTATGCTACCAAAATATTATATGAGTTGCTCAATTGTCGGATTTTTGCTTTCAATAGGAGGATTTACTGTGTAAGCTGTATCAAAAACCAAGGCGTCTGCCACATCTTTTATCAGGCGGTATTCGAAAGGGTATTAAAAGTTCCTGAGGATGCGGGTAAACTAACTTAAAATTATTGTAAAGGGTAAAAAACTCTGCCTGAACGGCATATATTCCTTTCTGCTCACACAGTAAATCTGTCGGTTCACCAAATATTATTACCTGCTCATTCATAGATACAAGGTCCTGCTAGTCTCTTTAATAGCTTTAGTACTTGAACTAAATAAAATTGTATGAAAAAATATTTTTTAAACCTGACTGACTTTTATTTTCCTTTTTACATCCAGTACCGGAGCAATTACTCTACATAATTCAACCTGGAATTTGGAGAGTCAGCTCTAAAAATAAGGCTGCATTTGCAGTTTAGGGGACCGATAAACAATTAAAAGAATTACCTCATTCTATTTTTACTTTATTAAAACAAAAACAAATACAATGAAAAAGTTAACCCTTCAATTCCCATTGTTGACATTGCTTATTTGCAGTTTTTTATACAGTACCACGTTCGCACAAGACTGCGACCAAGTTCTTAAAGATGGTGTATTTAATCAAACAACAATCAATTCAAATTCAAGCCTTCAAACATCTTTTTACGAATATATTTATTCGCAAGATTTTTCAACCCATCAAGAGGCTATTGATGCAGGAATTTCTATTGGAACGGTCGTATATGGAGTTCCATTACAAATTGCTGGGACATTTTCAAAGCAACAAAAAGATGAATGGCGAAGTACACATCAGCAATACAAAAATTCAACTCTAAGTAAATCGGATATATATTCAGCATTAATGAGATTTGCTTCTCCAGATATATTAGATGCTTGGACAACCTGTATTATAAATAACGCACCTTCTAGAGTTGGCTTATATGGTTGGATTCAGGAAGTAAGTAGTACATCGGCAATTTTACATTTAACTTGGCTTCCAATGGCTGGAGATAATGGAGAATCTCCAGTCGTAGTAGGCTCTTCTGTTTCAGGAGGTTTTCGTTCTGATAATGCAAATGGCTCTGTTTTACCAGTAAATTATAAATTTCTTCAAGGAGCAAATGGCAATTTAGTTCAATTAATGAGAAAACCAAATGAAGCGTTAGTAGTTGTTATTAATACTACACGAGGTGATATTTCTTGTTCTCTAAAGGCTGTATCTAAACCTGAAATAATAAATTTTCAAACTTCAAAGTCGACAATTGATTATGGAGAATCGGCTTTTTTAAATTGGAATGTAAGCAAAGCAACACAAGTATTAATTGACAATGGTATTGGCACGGTATCATCGAATGGAAGTCTCTCTGTTTCGCCAACTATAGCGACACAATATAAATTAGCCGCAACCAATGTTAGTGGTACTGTAAATGGTTTTGTGACACTACACGTAAATCCTCTTCCACCAACTTTAGTAAGTGGCAATGTCGATTTTAATACAACTGACGATGACAAAGATGATGATACAAGAGTAACAGTTTATATAAAATCTGGAGGCAACACCTATGCTCAATGGTCAGGAACAGAAGGACATTGGGATAACAATTCTCATCATGGACCATACGGTCTTTCTATGACAAGCACTATAAGAAAAGACCAATTAATTGGGGCAGGACAAGCGGTTTTGATTGAATCACCAAATGGACATGATGAATGGCACTTCAATTGGACTGTGATATTAAATTTCTCTGATGGAACTTCTAAACGTTATGACTGGGGTGGCAATGTTGATTACGATAGAACTACATTGTCTAATCCAATACAGTAAAACATTACGAAGATAAAACTACAGCCAATTTGACCCTGTCGGGGAAGACGTAAATCTATACCGTTAGAAAAATTATTTTGACAACACGTTATCTTTTAATACAACATCTGAAATGAAATTTATTTTAATATCACTATTCTTTTCCCCTTACTTTTCATTTGGACAATCTGCTGATTATTCGAGGTACCCGGATAGGCTTCCCGACTGGCTTTGGGGAGATCAAATAAGAAGAGCCTATATTGACTATGACACAAAACAAATTTTATTAAAGAAAATTGATACACTTAATATTGTTTGGAAAGAAATAGATACAAGTAGCTATGGAAATACTTTATATAAAGAAATTGACGCTATACTTAGCCGTAATCTTTCATTGCTTGATTTGGAAAAGGGCTCTACTTTAATCAATTTTCCAAACAATAATTATTTTACAGTTCAACTTGACCCTAATTTTAACCGCAATGACAAAGAGATGCTATTAAATGCCGTAAAACTATTTTTGTTAGTAGCCTTAGATGACGATGTTCTAAATGAGGCATATTTGAATTCTATAGCACTTCCAACCCCAACTCCTATGATGTATGATACGATAAAAAAAGGTGATTCGTTGAAAGAATATTCTTCAGCCTACACCTTATTAATGAAATCTAGGACAAGACCCTTGAGCGTTAAACAATTTAAGACCCAATTAAATAATGCCTTGGTAACTTTGTCCGGCGATCCATCATTATTGATAATTTCAACATATCGCGGAAACCCTTGGTGGGGTAGGTCTTGGTATAATTTCTTTAATTATACGAATAAGCACTTGGCAAGATTTTCTCCTTCAACAGGTTATCTATATATCGGATTAAATACAGATAGCTTAGTAACATGCCGTCGTATACCATTTTGGGCTTCAAAAATTGCCCACGAGATATTACACAACTTGGGATACTGGCACCCAAATTATGCTAACCCTGCAGAACGAGATGCAAATAATCAAGGATCTAATAAAGCATTTATAGTCGCATATGGAGCAGTGTTAAAGAAAGCACAAGAACTTTATTTTTCATTTCGAGGAAGCAATTAAAACTGCCACCAACAAACACATTCATGTAATTGAACGAGGTAGTCTCAGCAATATTGGCCCTCACTGGCAAGTGTTCCCTTTACAAATCTTGAATTGAAAAACGAGATGATTATGGGATTACTTGTGCAAGTTTAGTTTGCCCGGATTGTATTCCGGATTATTCTTCCTGAATGCATCTCCGACGAAAAGGAAAAGCTGTCAACGACAGCTTCATTATTCGTAGACCTAACTAGCGTGAGTTCGAACGAGATTTTTGGGGATTTGACAGAGTTGGAACTCTACTGCGCCTAAAAACAGCGACTTTTTACTTTTCAAATTCAGGAAAATATCTATATTAGTATACATTTCAGGCATACACATCTACTTAATTGCTTAACCCAAGACCCGCAACGGGTATCTAGTGCCTTCTTTTATTATCCAGTTGTACTAATATTTAAAAAATATGCCAATACTTCCTGTAGACAAAGATTATATCATTAACGTAGGCCCTGGAGGAACATTTCGACAATCGGGATCTTATCAAACCGTTCCCGCAGAAATTGACAATATGTTCAATCGCTTCGAACGTGATGGTGTAAAAAGGATAAGTATATATTTTCACGGCGGT